>OEIU01000077.1_pt1 | contig 93930 bp, 100 predicted proteins | sample 1539221 | NCBI WGS metagenome assembly OEIU01 (sample SAMN03792071, study PRJEB22550) | activated sludge metagenome | feature: wastewater treatment plant; material: activated sludge; isolation source: Wastewater treatment plant of a petroleum refinery complex | place: Argentina: Zarate | collected...
CGATCTCGCTCGCGCAGTTCGCGCCCGATCTGGCGTCTCCTCAGGGAGAGTAACTTTCCCGCAGCACGGTTCGTGAACCCAGTCGAAGAAGTACTTTAGCTGCTAAAGTAGTTGCATGACGAAAACAATTGCCATCTTCGGTGGGACGGGAAAGACGGGTCGCCGCGTCGTGGACCGCGCACTTGCCCAGGGCTGGTCCGTCCGTGCTCTCGCGCGGAACCCGGAAAGAATCGCCACAACCAACGACCGCCTCACCGTCATTCAGGGCGACGTGCTGGATGCCTCGGCGGTTGAGAGCACGGTTGACGGATCCGATGCCGTGCTCAGCATGATTGGACACGGGAAAGACTCCCCCGACAACCTTCAGGCAGAGGCCACCCGCCTGATGATCGAGGCGATGAAACAAAACGGCGTATCCCGAATCATCACCCTCACCGGTGGCGGATTGCGGGCGGAGGGCAGGGACGAACCCAAACTTCCGGACCGCATCATTCGTGGCTTACTGAAGCTGTTGTCCCCCAAGGTTCTCGCCGACGCCGAAGCCCATCTGGACGTGCTCGAAAGCAGCGGCCTGGACTGGACCGTGGTCCGCGGACCCCGGTTGACTGAGGCGCCCGGCACGGGGGCTTTTGGCGTCGGATGGGTGGGAGGGGACAGCACGACAAGGATCAGCCGCGATGATCTCGCCGACTTCCTGCTCACACAGGTCGAGGACCGCCAGTTCCTTCGGGAGCTGCCGTTCGTCAGCGCGCGATGAGTTCGGACAGCGCTCGACGCGACGACATCCGCGCCGTGCTCAGCGGTGTGGCATCACTCTCCCGGATGCTGTCCTCCGCGCAGAAGCGCCCCTTTGAAGGAATGGTGCTGTCCGGCTCCCAGCTGGCGGTGCTATTCCATCTTGCGCACGAGACGACGGGCGTCACACCGGGGCGTCTCTCGAAACTCCTCGGAGTAACGCCCGGGGCAGTCACTCAGCTCATCGATGGCCTCCACAGGGCGGGCCACGTCGACATCCGCGTGAGCCCCGACGATGCGCGGTCGCGGATTGTTGCGCTGTCTCCCACCGCGCGAGAAGAAGTGGAGGGCTTTGAAGCCGCCACGGCGAAACGACTCGAACCTCACTTCGCGTCACTCTCTTCGCCGGAACTCGCAACGCTCGCCCAACTTATGGGGCGCATCCGCCCGGTCGGAACAGCCTAGATCGGTGAGCTGGCTGCGGAATGCTGCCGTGCTCTACGACTTCCCCTGTTGAAGGATCCGGATGGCGTTTCCGAACGGGTCGCGAAGTCCCATGTCAGTCCCATAAAAGTGGTCGGTGGGTTCCTGGGTGAAATCGGAGACGCCCCGCTCGCGGAGGGTGTCATACAGCGCATGTGCGTCGTCCGTGAAGAAAACAAGGCCGCCGAGTGCGCCTTTCGTGATCAACTCGCGCAGCTGGTCTGCCGTGTTCTCGTCGTGCAGCGGAGCCCCAGGCTGTTCCAGGGAAATTTCGGTGCTTCCCTCCCCCGGGACACGGACCGTAAGCCAGCGGTAGTCGCCTTGCGTTACGTCGTTGCCCTTCTCCAGGCCCAGCTTGTTGACGTAAAAGTCGAGGGCCTCATCCTTATCCAGAACAAAAATGGTTGCGACGTTCAGTGCGGTGATCATGTTGATTCTGGCTCCAATCCGGTCTGATTTCCCTGACTCTATTTCGTCGAACTCTGCCGTGCGTTATCTAAACGTGCTCTCCGACTCGCCACGGTCAGGGTCGGTGCGAGGCCGCATGGCGGCAATTTGCACGCAGTGCGGGGCCACAATCGGTCCGTGACCCGCCCGGTAATCGGTCGGCGTCTGCCCGACGATCTCGCGGAACGTTCGACTGAACGTGCCGAGGCTGCTGAATCCCACGGCGAAGCAGATATCTGTCACGGTGCTCTCACTTTCGCGCAGCATGAACATCGACCGTTCGACGCGGCGACGTTGGAGGTAGCGATGCGGCGACTCGCCGAATACCGCTCGAAAGCGCCGACTGAAATGCGCCGGCGAAACGTGCGCGATCGCGGCCACCGTGCGTACGTCCAGCGGATCGGAAAACGCACGATCCATCTCGTCGCGGGCGCGCAGCAATCGCCGGTTGAGTTCTTCGGCTTCGCGGCTCACCCTCCAAGATTAAACCGGCTCGGCAATCAGGCTCTGGACAAGCGCCAGGGATAGTCGGCCGGCGTCGCGGCCACCAGGGGCGTGCAGTGCGTTGTCCACCGCCCACCGATCAAGCACGTCGAGCACGGCAACAGTCAGTTCGACGACGAGATCCGGCGAAATGTCACGACGAACGAGGCCCAGGGCAATGCCCCGGTGCACGGCCCGGCTGAGCCAGTTCACGACGTCGGTGCGCATGCGCTGCAGCGCGCTGTCAGGATCAGCTGAGTCGTCTCGGTGGTACATAATGCCGAGGTACCGTGTCTCCGGATGCTCGGAGGCAGTTCGGCGGAGCTCGTTGAGAAGTTGCGCCATCGCGGGCCAAAATCCCGCGGCCGTGAGCGTGGTGAGATCCGGCAGCTTCACTCCGTCGCCGAGCCGGGCGCGGAGGACAGAGACGACGTGGTCGTGCAGCCCCTTTTTGCTGTCGAAGTAGTGATACAGGGAACTCTTGGCCCATTCCGCTGCCGCCAGTATCTCGTTCAACGACGCAGCTTGATAGCCGTCTCGTGCGAATGCCTCCGCGGCAGCAAGCACGAGAGTGTGTTCGCTGCCTGGGTCTACCGGGCGGGCAGGTCTGGCCATGGCGATGAGTCTACCCAATCCGTGTACCTAGTAGTCCACAAAATCATGTACTATGTGGTCCATGAATTAGTTGTTGCGCTTGGCCCTCGGCCGAGCGTGACACAACCCTCGGGAAAAGCAGGAAGTCATGACCACAAATTCACAGGTCGAGTTGCAGCACGGTGCGCGCGGCCAGCGCGTGCTCGTTGCCGGTGCGACAGGCTATCTCGGACGCCATCTTGTTCGAGCCCTGATCGATGCCGGATGCCAGGTGAGAGCCCTCGTTCGTCGGCCGGAGCAGGCGGCCGCCCTGCCCCGCGGGGTTGATGCCTTCGTCGGGCAGGTGACCGATCCCGCGACCCTGTCTGGCGTTGCAGACGACATCGATGTGGTCATCTCGTCACTCGGCATCACCCGCCAGCGGGATGGTGTGACCTACATGGACGTCGACTATCGCGGCAACCTCGCTTTGCTGCAACTTGCCGAGAAAGCAGGTGTCCGACGGTTCGCGTACGTGTCCGTGCTGCACGGGCGCGACTTACGCGCGACCGTGCGATTGGCTGCGGCGAAGGAGAGGTTTGTTGACGCGCTGACCGCCTCGCCGATCTCCTCGGTGGTGGTGCGCCCCACCGGCTACTTCTCAGACATGAGTGAGTTTTTGACCATGGCGGGAAGAGGCGCCGTGTCATTGTTCGGGGATGGTCAAGCGTCGATCAATCCCATCTCGGGTCGTGATGTCGCGACCGCCTGCGTCGCGGCCGCGTGGTCGGACGCGACAGAGGTGGAGGTCGGTGGGCCCGACACATTCACTTTTGATGACATCGCGCGTGCCGCGTTCGCCGCGCAGGGAACGACGTCGAGGATCCGCCACATCCCTCAAGGGCTGGCAGCGGCCGCGGTGTGGGCGCTCGCGCGATGCACCCCCGAGCGCGTGTACGGGCCGCTGCAGTTCCTCATCGCCGTGATGACGCACGACATGACGGCGCCGCAAACGGGGTCCGATCGCCTGGTCGACTATTTCGCTCAGGCGGCACGCGACGGGCGAAGCTAATTGAACCTGCGACGGTAGATCGCGAGCGCACCGGCGTAAGCCACGACGAGGATCCCGACGAGCCAGGCGAGGGCGATCCAGATGTCGCTGCCGACGGGCTGCCCGGCGAACAGTGCTCGGATCGTGTTCACGATCGACGTCACTGGCTGGTTTTCGGCGAACCAGGCAACCGGGCCTGGCATGGACGCCGTCGGCACGAAGGCGGAGCTGATGAAGGGGAGGAAAATCAACGGATAGCTGAAACCGCTTGCGCCATCGACCGTCTTTGCCGAGAGCCCCGCGATGACCGCGATCCAGGTCAATGCGAGGATGAACAAGATCAGGATGCCCGCAACTGCGAGCCAGGCGCCGACGGACGCCGGGGTGCGGAACCCCATGATCAGCGCGACTCCGGTGACGATCGCCACTGAAGCCAGGTTCGCGACCAGTGACGTGAGCACGTGGGCCCAGAGAACGCTCGACCGCGCAATCGGCATGGACTGAAATCTCTCGAAAATGCCGCCCTGCAGGTCGAGGAACAAACGGTACGCGGTGTACGCCACCCCCGAGGCGATCGTGATGAGCAGAATTCCGGGGAGCAGGTAATTGATGTACGACTCACCGGATCTGATGTTGATAGCTCCACCGAGCACGTAAACGAACAGCAGCATGATCGCGATCGGGCTGATCACGGTCGTGATGATCGTGTCCGGGCTGCGGAGGACGTGATTCAGCGAGCGGCCGGTAAGCGTTCCGGTGTCGCCGAGTATGTGGGTGGTCATGAGGCCTCCTTGTGGATTTGGGGTGATCCCTCACCGACGAGAGTGAGAAACACGTCCTCCAGGGAGGGTTGCTTCTCGACGTACTCGACGGTGGCGGGCGGGAGCAGTTTCGTGAGTTCGGCGAGCGTGCCGCTGTGGATGATCCTGCCGTTGTGCAGGATCGCGATGCGGTCGGCGAGGTGTTCGGCCTCGTCAAGATATTGCGTCGTCAGCAGAACGGTCGTTCCATCGTCGGCAAGATTCCTGATGGTCTGCCATACCTCGATGCGCGCCCGCGGGTCGAGCCCGGTCGTCGGCTCGTCGAGGAAGACCACCGGAGGATTGCCGATCAAACCCATCGCAATGTCGAGCCTGCGTCGCATTCCGCCCGAGTAGGTGGCGGCCCTGCGATCTGCAGCGTCGGCGAGCGCGAAACGGGCAAGCAAGTCTTCAGCGATCCTGCCCGGATTCTTCATGTGCCGCAGCCTCGCGACGAGCGCGAGGTTCTCCCGGCCGGTCAGGATGTCATCGACCGCGGCGAACTGGCCCGTCAAACTGATGGACTCCCGCACGTCGGCGGGCTTTGCGCCGACATCGAATCCATTGACGGTCGCGGTGCCGGCATCCGCTTTGAGAAGCGTCGACAGGATGCGAATGAGCGTGGTCTTTCCTGCGCCGTTCGACCCGAGCAGGGCGACGATGCTGCCCTGCTCGACGTCGAATTCGACGCCACGCAGCACGGGAAGCGCCTTGAACGACTTCTCGATGCCACGAACTTGAATCGCGGCGCGCGCGGTCATTTCCGTTCCCCCCGCTCGGCCTCCTCGATCGCTTTCGTCAGGCGGGCACGCTCCTTGTCGATCCACTGCTTGCCGACGTAGGCCTGCGCGAACGTCTCGGCAAAATCGACGGGATCGTCTCCGACGATGTCGCGCACCGGTGTCCCTTCGACGGCGGCGCGTTCCCACAGGTCCGCGAGGTCGCCGAACATCGTCACGAAGGTGTCCCCGTCGGTGACGCCCGCGTAGTACATGAAGTAGCGGTGCATCGCCTTCGCCGAGGTGGCGTAGGGTTCTGGCAACCCGTCGATGCGGGCTTTGTCCTGTTTGTATTGCTTTTTTTGCTCGAGCGACCCGGTGAGCGCTTCGATCCATTTTGCGGCCATGGTTACTTTCCTTCCTTGTGCCTGTCTGAGGTGTGTCGTCGGAGTTGTTCAATGCGTCCGGACAGAAATTCCCACGTTGTCCAGAACTCGTCGAGGTACTCGGCTCCGTTCGCGTTCAGTGAGTAGACCTTGCGTGGCGGCCCCTTCTCGGATGGCACTTTCTCCACGTCCACGAAGCCCCGCTGCTCGACCCTCACCAGGAGCGCGTACACGGTGCCCTCGACGATGTCGGAGAAACCCTCCTCGCGCAGCCGGGCGGTGATCTCGTAGCCGTATGCCGGTTCAACGGCAAGGGTTGCGAGGATGATGCCCTCCAGGGTGCCCTTGAGCATTTCCGTCATTTGCCGTGCCACGGCAACTCCCCACTACTCAGTGATGCTTACTACTAGTAGATAGTAACACTGAATACCGACAGTGCAAGACGTCTCGGCAACCTCGACTGCGGCATGTTTGTGATCGTGAGCATGAATGGAGAAGCGCATCCGGGCGAGCACGCATACAGTAGTTGCCACACTCTGACTAATCGAAACGACGGGAGAACATGAGTACTTTCAGCAAAGAAGAAAAAGCGGCAATGCAAGCGACCGTCGCGGAAGCGAAAGCAGCAAAGGCAGGCGCCGATTTGGAGGCAGCCTGTGTCGCGGCAATCAAGGACATGACCGGATCCGACAAGGAGCTGGCCGAAACCGTGCACGCCCTTGTCAGCGACCACACGACGCTCGCACCGAAAACGTGGTACGGGATGCCCGCCTACGCCAACTCCGAGGGCAAAGTCGTCGTGTTCTTCCAGCCCGCGAAAAAGTTCAAGACGAGATACGCGACCATCGGATTCCAGGAAGCTGCGAATCTCGATGACGGCACCTTCTGGCCGAACGCCTACGCGGTGACCAAGCTGACCGCCGCCGAAAAGAAACGGCTCATTGCACTGCTCAAGAAAGCCGTGAGCTAGCGCTCATCGCCATCCCGCAGGCCACGTCAGGCCGCAGGTGAGTCGGCGAGCGCGGCAAGGAGCTCCTCTCCGCGCGGAGTGCCGAGGCCCGTGCAGGCATCCCAGCCTTTCTCTGCGGAAAATCCGCCGTTGTTGCCCACCGTGATGTCCCGGAACCCGGTCGTGAGCGCGTACAGCTTCGGTTGCAGCAGGCCGAGAGGTTCGCCCAGTGACTGCGCACATCGTGCGACGAGCGCGGCCCACAGCGGAGCGACCGCGCTCGTCCCGCCGAACACGACCCGCGATCCGTGAACGAGCACCTCATAGCCGGTGTTCGGATCTGCGTTGCCGGCGACATCCGGGATTCCGCGTCCGCCGAGTGTGCTCGGCGAATCGGGCACGCCTGCCGAGGCCTGCCAACTCGGCCTGGCAAAGACCGCACTCACGCCGCCGCCCGTCGCGCCACCCCCGCGTCCGTTGTTCCACACGGTTTCGGAGGTGACCTTCGTGACCGTCGCGTGCAGCGTTGTCCCTCCGCATGCGAGAGCATGCGGGCTGGATGCCGGGAAGTCCGCGTGGTTGGATCCGTCCGCGCGCCCGTTCGTACTCCCGTTGTCCCCTGCGGCCGCCGTGACCGTCACGCCGAGCGCGACAGAATCCAGAAGCGCATCATCCATGGCTACCCGGGCCTGTTCTGTCCACAGGTCCTCGCTTTGGCCCCAACTGATGCTCATTGCAGTCGGAGTGGGGTTCGCGTGGGAGGCATCCGCGATGGCATCGACGAACCCGGCATCGGTGTTCGGCGCGAAATACACGAGAATCGTTGAGGCCGGGCTGAGCGCGCCGGCCACCTCGATGTCCAGCAGCACTTCGCCGTCGGCCCCGCTTCGGTCGGTGCCCGGCGAGTTGGTCGCCCCACCGACTCCGACGGAGACGACCGAGGGCGTCGGTATGTGGAGGCCGCGAAAATACTCGTCGAGATCGGACTGTTCGTACCCTCCCCCCAACTCGATGATCGCAATGGTCTGCCCCGCACCGTCGGTTTTCGGCGGGAACCGGTAGATCTCGCCGAGCTGCGGCGGCGTGTAGCTTGCCGACACCGCATGCGGCACGGCGATGCGAAACTGAGATCGCGCCTGCGGACGGTCGTCGAGGCCGAGAACCGCGGTGACAATGCCGTCGAGCGGTTTCGGGATGCTCAAACCCCCCGTGCGATGGCGATGCGTGACGCGCTGCCCTGCCGGAACCGTGCTCGTGACCGCCTTCAGCGACGTGCCGAAGATTGCGCAGACTCTGGCGGTGGGCCCGACGACATGCACCCGGCGGGAGGCGAGATCCGTGTCGAGGATGGTGAGGCCGAGTCCTGCCAACGTTTTCTCCACCAGCTCGATATCGGCCGGGGCAGCACCGTACTGCACCGCGAGACCTGCGGCGCTCGCCCGCGGAGCGAGCGCATCCGGGCTCACCCCTGACCTCCGTCGCAGAATCAGAGTCACCGTGATCGTTCCGTTCGCGTCGAGCATGACGCTCGCCGGTTTCGCGCCCTCGGCCGGCGGCTTCTCGCTTCCCGGCAGCGGTACCAGTTCCGGCGGATCAAACTCTGTGGGGGCACTCGCTGCGGTCATGATTCCGGTTTACCCCTAACCGGTGAAGTAGACAAGTCGTTCCGCCTGTGAATGCGCAGGAAATCACGTTCGCAGGATCGATCGCTGGATTCAGCGCGGCGCGCGAGCGAACGGCCCGAACTGCGTGTCCGGCTTGTGATCGATGAATGGCCGGTCGATGAGCTCTCGAACGAGGATTTCCAGCACCAGGAACGGCGCGAGCGCGATTGCCTGCAGCACCATGAGCGGGGCAAGCACGGCAATCCCGTAACTCCCCCAGATCACGAGCGGCGCCTCCGCACCCCAGACCACGGAGGCGACTGCGGGGGCAAGGAGCAGGAGCAGCCAGAGCGGTTGCCCCAGCCCCAAAAAGACCGCGAGATACACGGCTGCACCGCCGGCAAGCGACTGCAGCACAAGCAGCGTGAAGCGCACGGGAGCATGAGCAAGGTAGCGCTCGAATGCGACGAACACCCACATCAGCCACGAACGGAGCAGCGGCACTTTCTGCTGCCGGAGCCCCACGCGAAAAATACGGTCGTCCGCGCTGCGCGCGCGCAGCGCCTCCCGTGGCGGGAGGGATCGCGCCACCTCACTTTGGTGGTCATGGAGGATGGCCGGTGCGCTCTGCCTCCCATACGAGGCGATGAAAGCCCAGAAAATCCACGGGACGGAAGCGAGATCCGTGCGGTTCCCCGGCCCGGGATCGTCGTCGGGTCGATGCGCCGGTGCCCAATAGGTGGGGTTCGACTCGGACTCCTCAGGGCCGGAGTGCTCGCGGAATCCGATCGCGCGCATCAACTGGAAGTAGTGGCCATCCTGCGGGGCCTGATTGAGTTCGATGACCCGCAGCGGAGCCCCATCGGCGTCAACATACGGCATGTGGTGCCTCCCGGAGGGTAATCGACCTGTGTACCCCGATCCTCCCACCTTGCCGACCACCGCGGGTCGGGGCGCCGCGGAAAGTCAGATGCCGAGCACCGCTTTCGCGATGAGGAAGTAGACGACGAGACCGGTCGCATCCACGAACGTGCTGATGAACGGCGCGGAAACGATGGCCGGGTCCACGTGCAAGGCGCGCGCCCCGAGGGGGATGGCTCCACCAACGGCCGCGGCGAGCGTTCCGATCGACGCCACGGTGAGGAGGAGGACGAGCGCAATGTCTGCGCCGACAAGAAGCATCGCGGGAACGAAGCCGATGAGACCCAAAGTGCCGCCGAGCATGAGCCCGACCCGCAGTTCCCGGAACAGCACCCGGAGGATGTCCCGCGGTCGGACGTCTCCCAGCGCGAGCGACCGCGTAATGGTCGTCGCGGCCTGCGAACCGATGTTTCCCCCCGCGCCGATCAGCATGGGGATGAACAGGGCGAGCGCGAGGGACTGCTCGAGCGTCGCCGAAAACGTATCCTGCACCGCCACGGTGAGAGTCGATGCCGCGACGAGGACGAACAGCCAAACGACTCGGCTTCTCACGACGGCGATGAGCCGCGCAGAAAGATACGGTTGCCGCAGCGGTTCGGACCCGCCCGTGCGCGCGGCATCCTCCGCCTCCGCGGAGGCAAGAATCGAGGCAGCATCATCAAATGTGAGCAGCCCGACGAGCCGGTTTTCCGAATCAACCACGGCCGTCGCAATCAAGTCCGCGTCGACGACTTTCCTGGCGGCGTCCTCCTCCGGCTCATTCACCGAAATCAGCAACGGTTCATGCATGAGGTCGGCCACCGTGGCATCCGGTTCGGCCATGAGTAGATCCCTCAGCTCGACGGCGCCCACGACGATGCGGGTGCTGCCCGCCACCGGCAGGTAGTAGACTGTCTCGGCGCGTTTGCCCGCGCGGCGGACATGTTCGAGAGCTTCGCCGGCCGTCATGGTCGCCAGGACCTTGATGTATTCGGGAGTCATCCGTCGGCCAATACTGCCGACGCTGTAACCCAGAAGCGTTGCTGTCAGCTCGTGCTCCTCAGGCGAAAGGCCCATCAACAGCTTCTTCGCCACGTTGGCCGGAAGTTCGTCAAACAGCAGTACCCGGTCATCCGGATCGAGATCCTCGATCAGCTGGCCGACACGTTCATCTCGCAGGGCGCCGAGCACATCGCCCGCGAGCCCCGGATCGAGGTCCTCGAACACCGCGACGGCGCGGTCCTTGGGCAGGAGCCGAAACAGCACAGCCCGTCGACGCGGGTCCGTTCGGCCGAGGACCGCAACGATCTCATGATCGCGCAAAGCCAACAGGGCTTCCCGCAGCGCCGAAAGGTCGGTGATTGGAATGTCTTCGAACGCGTCAAGCGTGCTCTGCTCGGCCAACCCTCTCACCCTCCCGGCGCAATGATGCTCGCCGTTCAGCGTAGCCGTGGCGCTACTCAACTCCGTCGCCGACACAAATACGGCAGGATTGCGCCTATGGATGCGCCACGGACCGTCGTGATCGCCCCCGACTCGTTCAAGGGTTCGCTCGACGCGCGCGAGGTTGCGGCGGCCCTGGCGCGCGGCTGGCTCGACGTGAGACCGCACGACCTCGTGCGGGTGATGCCGCAGGCGGACGGCGGGGAGGGCACGCTCGACGCGATCGCCGCCGCGGTACCGGATGCGCTTCGCCGCGAGGTGGGGCCGGTAACCGGGCCGGACGGTCGTCCCACCCCCGGCGGGTGGCTCGAACTGCCGGGTCGCGTGGGCGTCGTCGAACTGGCCCAGTGTTCGGGTCTTCCCCTCCTGCGCGAACTCGATCCGCTCGGCGCGACCACGCGAGGGCTCGGGGAAGTCATCCGGCACGCCCTGGATGGTGGCGTCGAGTCGCTCGTCATCGGTCTGGGCGGCTCGGCCTCGACCGATGGAGGGGCTGGGGCGCTCAGCGCGCTCGGCCTGACTCTTCTGGGGGATGATGGGGACCCAATCGCCGATGGCGGCGCGGCGCTCAGCTCGCTCGCCCGGATTGACTGGTCAGGGTATCGCGAACCCCCGCCCGGCGGCGTCACGCTGCTCGCAGATGTCGCCTCTCCCCTCCTCGGCCCGCGAGGAGCCGCCGCGGAGTTCGGGCCGCAGAAGGGGGCGGATGCCGCAGCCATCCGCACGCTCGAACACGGCCTCTCCCTCTTCGCGCAACTTTTGGGCGGCGACCCCGCTGCGACAGGATCCGGTGCAGCGGGCGGAACCGCCTACGGATTCGCGGCGACATGGGATGCCCGAATCGAGTCGGGCGCGCAGGCGTTGCAGCGACTCACAGGGCTGACCGAGGCTGTCGGCTCGACGGATGTGGTGCTCACGGGCGAGGGGCGATTCGACGACACATCGATGGTCGGGAAGGTGGTCGGCGAGGTGATCGCCCTCGCGAACAGGCACGACGTGCGTGTGGGCATCGTCGCCGGTCAGCTTGCGGCAAGCCCGGAGAGCTGGGGCTGCTCGCTCGCCGGCCTCGCGGGCTCGACGACCGCCGCGATCGCCGACCCGGCGCGATACCTCGAGGAAGCGGGACGCGAGGCGGCCCGTCAACTGCCGGAGTGGGCCTCGAGGAAGTCGTAAAGCTCCGTGTCATCCACGCCCGGGAACGTGCCGGACGGCAGCGGCGACAGGATGTGCGCATGCAGCTTCGCGCTCGCCCACGCCTTGTGCGACCAGCGCGAGGCCAGCTCTTCGGAGGGACGGCGGCAACACGCTGCATCCGGGCACGTCGACTTCTGCCGGTTCGTGGTCTCCCTACCCCTGAACCATTTCGCATCGTTGAACGGAACGCCGAAGGTGATGGAGAACTCCTCCGCCTGCGAGGTGCCGATCTGCGTCGAACACCAGTACGTCCCGGCGATGGTGTCGGTGTACTGGTAGAACTCGGTGGTCCGGTTGGTGCGTTCGAACGCGAGTCGGGCGCTCCAGTGCCGGCACACGATCTGGCCCTCCGTGGAGCTCGTCACGTCGGTGGGCAAGCGCAGTCCGTCATTTTCGTAACCCTTGTAGAGCGCACCATCCTCCCCCACGCGCAGAAAGTGCACCGTCATGTCCAGGTGGCTCGTGGCGAGGTTGGTGAACCGCAACGCCGCCGCTTCATGCGTGACGCCGAACGCGTCCCGGAAATCCTCGATCGCGAGATTGCGCTCCGCCTTCGCGCCCGCGAGGAAGTCGACCGACTGCCGCAACGGCATGAGACAGGCGGCGGCGAAGTAGTTGATTTCGAGCCGCTGGCGCAGGAACTCCGCATAGCTGGCCGGTTCATGATGGTCCAGGAGCCGGTGCGCGAGAGCCTGCAGCGCCATCGACCGCAGGCCGTGGCCGCCGGGAATGGACGCCGGTGGCAGATAGATCCGCCCATTCTCCAGATCGGTCACCGACCGGGTCGAATGGGGAAGGTCCGCGACGAAGATCAGGTCGAAGCCGAGCCTCTTCGCCATGAGGCTCACGGTGCGGTGCGTGAGTGCGCCCGTGGAATGCCCGGCCCCGCGAAGCTGTTCCTGGGCGAGTTCCTCGATTTCCGGAATGTAGTTGTTCTGCGTCCGCATGAACTGCCGAAGCTCCGTGTTCGCCCTGCGCGCCTCCTCCGGGGTCGCGATCGCCTCCTTCGCCCTGCGGGCGAGTTCATGATGGAGTCCGACGAGCGCCTCCAGCGTCTCATCGGGCAGCGTGCGCGACGGCCGGATGGCGGGCAGGCCGAGCCCGGCATACACCGTGCTCTGCTGCGCGCGCTCGAGCTCGATTTCCATGGCGGCGCGGCGCGACGGCGGTGCCGGATCCAGCAATTCCGCGACCTCAACGCCGACGGCCGCCGCGATGGATTGGAGCAGCGAAAGCCGCGGCTCCCGCCGGCCGTTCTCCATGAGCGAGAGCTGGCTGCCCGCGATTCCGACCTCGTTGCCCAACTGCTCCAGGGTGAGCCCCGCGACGGTGCGGAAATGACGGATGCGTTGCCCCAGTGTCGCAAGATCGGTCATGTTTTCCACAATAGCGAAAGTTTGGAGGTTCTTTCCAGCGGATTCGCCCGTAAATCTCGGCTGAGGCGCGCAGAATGATAGGACTAGCGATTTTGACTAGGAGAGAAACATGACCCTCACTGCCCCCCAGCGCACCGATCTCACGGGAGAGACCGCCATGGACGACCAGGTCCCCGTAATCCCCCAGAACGCCCCGCAGTCGGTCATCGCCTGGGTCAATGACATCGCGAAGCTCACCAAACCCACCAGCATTCATTGGTGCGACGGATCCGCGCAGGAGTATGACGCGCTCACGCGGAAGATGATCGAGACCGGCACCCTCCTGCGGTTGAACCCCGAACACCGCCCGTACAGTTTCCTCGCCAGGAGCGACCCGAAGGATGTCGCACGAGTCGAGGCACGCACGTTCATTTGCTCCGAAGACCCCGACGACGCCGGCCCGACCAACAACTGGCGCGATCCGAAAGAAATGCGCAATACCCTCACGGAACTGTTCGACGGCAGCATGCGCGGCAGGACGATGTACGTCATCCCCTTCTCGATGGGTCCGCTCGGCAGCCCGCTGGCAAAGCTGGGAGTACAGGTCACCGATTCCCCGTACGTCGTCGCCAGCATGGCCATCATGACCCGGATGGGCGCGAAGGCCCTCGACCTCATCGGGCCGAAGACCGAGTGGGTGCCCGCCGTGCACAGCGTCGGTGCTCCCCTCCTTGAGGGCGACAAGGATGTGCCGTGGCCGTCGAATGACACGAAATACATCTCGCACTTCCCGGAGAGCCGCGAAATCTGGTCATTCGGTTCCGCCTACGGGGGCAACGCGCTTCTCGCGAAGAAGTCCTTCGCGCTGCGCATCGCATCCGTGATCGCGCGCGACGAAGGCTGGCTTGCGGAGCACATGCTCATCCTCAAGGTCACGAACCCGCGAGGCCGGGTGTTCCACGTTGCCGCCGCCTTCCCGTCAGCCTGCGGCAAAACGAACCTCGCCATGATGCGGCCCTCCATCCCCGGATGGAAAGTTGAAACCATCGGCGACGACATCGCCTGGCTTCGCCCCGGCCCGGACGGGCGGCTGCGGGCCATCAACCCGGAGGCGGGCTTCTTCGGCGTGGCGCCGGGGACCAGCCCCACCACGAACGCCACCGCCGTCGACACCATTTGGGGTAACACCATCTTCACGAACGTCGCGCTGCGCGATGACGGCGACGTGTGGTGGGAGGGGCTCACCGAGAAGGCTCCCGACCATCTCACCGACTGGCAGGGTAACGACTGGACACCGGCATCCGGGACCCCTGCCGCCCACCCGAACTCCCGTTTCACCGTTTCCGCGCGGCAGGCGCCTTCGATCGCGGACTCGTGGGACGACCCGAACGGCGTCGTGCTCGATGCGATCATTTTCGGCGGCCGCCGTGCCCACAATGTTCCCCTTGTCGTTGAGGCGCGCGACTGGGAGCACGGAGTCTTCATGGGAGCGAATATCTCCTCCGAACGCACCGCGGCAGCTGAAGGGAAAGTTGGGGAGCTGCGCCGCGACCCGTTCGCCATGATGCCGTTCTGCGGCTACAACATGGCCGACCACTGGTCGCACTGGCTCGCCATGGGCGAGAGCCTGCGCAAGAACGCCGTGGTCCCGCGCATCTTCCAGGTGAACTGGTTCCGAAAAGGGGAGGATGGCCGATTCCTGTGGCCTGGCTTCGCCGAGAACTCCCGCGTTCTGGCATGGATCCTCGATCGCGTGGACGGTCAGGTTGGAGCGACGGACACCCCGATCGGCATGGTTCCGCGGGACGGCGGCATCGACCGAACCGGCATTGACGTGTCAGACGAGGATTGGGCCGAACTTTTCGCGATCGATCGCGACGCGTGGCTCGATGAGCTCGCCAGCACGGAGGAGTTTCTTCGCACCTTCGGCGACCGGCTGCCCGCCGCTCTGCCGAACCAGTTGCAGGATATTCGGGGTCGGCTGGAAAAGGAGTAAGCCCTCGCAGGCTCGGTCGACGCTCGGTTCGCGCAATCGCCGTGCGATGGCCCTAGTTCCACCGCGCACACCCAACGTTCTGGGCGACTTCTTCGTCTAAGTAGGTATGACCAGCCTTTCGCCTTCCGTGCGCGCTGCCGCCCTCTTTCCCGTGCGGGCAGACAGAATGGAAGCGGCGAAAAGGAGGCTGCCGGTGGAGGACCATTCTTCGGCCAGCCCGGCCGCGCAATCCTGGGAACAGGTCGTCAGCCAGCTCGTCGCGGAGCGCGGCCCCGCCCTGGAGCGGTACGCGCTGCTCCTGTGCGGCAATGCGGATGACGCGGCGGATCTCGTGCAGGACGCCCTCGTGAAGACCTTTGGTCGGCTGCGCAACGGATTCACGGTGACCAGCGCGGAAGCCTACGTGCGAAAGGCGGTCCTCAACACGTACCTCGACCGCGGCAGGAGGCAATCCCGGTGGCGGCGCATCGCCCACCTCGATGTGGCGCCCGACAGTCAGGAGTCGGAGTCCCCCTCGACGGAACGCCGACTCGACCTTCTGGCTCAGCTGCACCTTCTCTCTCCGCGCGAACGGGCGAGCGTCGTGCTGCGCTATTACGAGGATCTGAAGGTCGACGACATCAGCGAGAGCCTCGGCATCAGCTCCGGCGCAGTCAAGCGTTACCTGAGCGATGCTCTCGCGAAGCTCGCGGTTTCGCTCACCGATGAGGATCCCCTGGACGACGGAGGCCGACGTGCGCACTGAATCCGAGCTTCGCGACGAGCTACAACGGTCGATACCGAGGTCGGCATCGCGGATCGACGCCGATGCGATCATCCGGAAGGCGAAGGCTCGCCGAGTCCCGCGCCAGGTCGCTTTCGGATCCGTGGCTGTGCTCGCCGTCGCCGGTTTCGTTGTGCTGGGCACCTCGGCGCTCCCCTCCCTGTTCCCGAGTTCGACCGGGGCTTCCGACTCTGCGGGGATGTCTGCACCCGAATCCTCGATAACGGAGAAGAACGGCGACCATTTCGGTGCGGCCCAATCCGACGCGAACCGTGTTCTCACTGGTCAATGCGGCAGGGCCGCAGTTTCTCCCCCACCCAGCTCTCTCGGCCTGACCCTGACGCCGTCCTTCCCGACTCCTGTGTCTCGCGGCAGTCAACCGGTGACCGGAACGGTCACACTGACGAATACGGGAACATCGCCGGTGCGCGGTTCCACATCCTTCGAGCCGGTGATCGAACTGGCCCGGAATGGCATGACGGTCTGGCACACCAGCGGTGCGGCGCCGTCCCCCGGACGTCTGATCGACCTCGCGCCGGGCGAATCGACGACGTATTCGGCGAGTTTCACACCGGTGGAGTGCACGTCAGAGGACGAAACCGGCATCCGGTTCCGCGATAACCTGCCGCCGCTCGATTTCGGCGACGTGACCCTGACCGCAGCGATCCAGTTCATTCCCGACGGCGCCACGGGAGAGGAAGCCGTCATCATTTCCGGTCCGCCGCAAACCATAACGCTGCGCTGAGCCTCGCCACGATCCGGGGCCGGGACATTAAACGCGACAATCGCTGCCACAACGTTGGGGCAGCGATTGTGCGTTGTCTCTGAACGATCTACTTCTTGTTGAGGAGGTAGAGCAATCCAGTCAGGGCCACAACGATAGCGAAGATGAGCCCGATGACCCAACTCGCGAGCGCCGCGACTCCGCCGACAGTGCCGAGGAAGTACAGCAGCGCCAGGAGAAAGACGAGCCACATGGCCCACTTGGCCAGCCCTCTCGCAACACCCTTCTGCATGATGGCGATGGCCGCCAGGAGCGTGCCGACCACCACGAGGACGGCGGTCACCCAGCCGAGTGCCCCGTCAACCATCCCGCCGAACGCGGGCACCAATGCCCACAGCAGCGTGCCGATCGCAGCGGCCCAGAGACCGACCTTGCCGAGCATGCTGTTTCCCACCGCACCGTTCGAGCCGGTCTGGCCCCAGGCAACGAGGAAGAAGCCGATTGCGACAATGACCAGGCCGATGATGCCGAGCCACTTCACAACGTCTCCGGAGACTCCGGCCTGGCCGAGCACGACTCCCAGCAGCCAGAGGAGTCCTCCGACCAGAAGTCCGCCGCCGCCGTACAGTCGCCAGTTGGCGGTGTCTTTGTCAACATTTGACATAGTTGATTCCTTTTCCTTTTGGGAAATCATCACGGCCACCGTGACCGTGACGCGCCCTATCATGGCAGCCCCTCCACTCGCCTGTAAATGGAACACGCACTTAAACCTTGGATTAGCCTGAGAAACTGAATATTCCCAGCGTATTTGCGGGAAAGCCTCACCGTGGCGGGATTGGGCTGGGATGCTTTCGCTGGCAGGGAGTGCTCCACTACCGTGGGAAGACACCATTGACGCTCTAAAGACAAGGAACACCATGGTAAAGCAATCCATTTTCGGCAGGATCGCGCAGTTGGCGAAAGCCAACATCAATGCGCTGCTCGACTCCGCAGAAGACCCCGCAATGATGCTCGACCAGATGGTGCGCGACTACACCAACAACATTGCCGAGGCCGAGAGCGCGATCGCCCAGACCATCGGGAACCTTCGGCTTCTCGAGCAGGATCACGCCGAGGACGTCGCCAACGCGCAGGACTGGGGCAACAAGGCGCTCGCCGCCAGCCGCAAGGGCGACGAGTTGCGTGCAGCGGGCAACGCCGTGGATGCCGACAAGTTCGACAACCTGGCGAAGGTCGCCCTTGGACGCCAGCTCGCGGCGGAGAAGGAAGCGAAGGCCGCGGAGCCCACCATCGCCAGCCAGACCGAGGTCGTGGACAAGCTCAAGAAGGGCCTCGACGGCATGCGGGGCAAGTTGAACGAGCTGTCGTCCAAGCGCGACGAACTCATCGCCCGGGCGAAGACGGCGAGCGCGCAGCAGCAGGTCATGGATGCCATGAAGAGCATCGATCTTCTGGACCCGACGAGCGAGATCAGCAGATTCGAAGAGAAGATCCGCCGGGAAGAGGCGAAGGTTCTCGGCCAGCAGGAACTGGCCGCATCGAGCCTCGACGCCCAGTTCGAGCAACTCGCCGACAGCGACAAGGAGATCGAAGTGGACGCGCGGCTGGCCGCCCTTAAAGCGGGCGGAGACCCGCAGAAGGCCGTCACGTCCTGAGCGTATTCTCGTCCGATGGACGTGAATTTTCTCGTCGCGCCGCAGTGGCAGGGCTCTGGTTCGACCAGGGCCCTGCAACTCGGTGACGGGGCCGAGGCTATCCGGGGCGACCTGCCGGCGTCGCGCACCACGGTCGTTCCGATACCGCTGGGTGCGGGCGAGGGACTCGGCAGCGGCGTCCGCAGAATTACCGCGATCCAGTCAGTGCGCGACCGCATCGCAGAGGCCCTGGCCGGCATCGACGGGCCCGTTGTCACGATCGGCGGCGACTGCGGCGTCGACCTCGCCGCCATCGCGCACTCGCACGAGGCTCACCCCGACGATCTTGCCCTCGTGTGGTTCGATGCGCACCCGGACGCCAACACTCCGGAGAGCTCGACGAGCGGCGCGTTCCACGGGATGGTCCTGCGCACCGCCGTGGGTGATGGATTCCCTTCGCTGGTCCCGGACCTGCCGGTACCCGCAGAGCGCGTGGTCCTCGTCGGGACGAGAGCTTTCGACGAACCGGAGGCGGAGTGGATCGCGGGTCGCGGCATCCGGGTGATCGGTCCGTCCGAGCTCACCGCCGAGTCGCTCGTCGCAGCGATTGAAGCAACGGGTGCCAGCGCGGTTCACGTGCACATCGATCTGGACGTGCTCGACCCGGCCGAATTCTCCTCTCTCGGGTTTCCCGAACCGTTTGGCGTGACCGTCGCCTCCCTCCTCGACGCGATCCGCGCGGTGACGACCCGCTTCGAGCTGGCCGGCGCGGCCATTTGCGAGTTCGCCCCGCCAAGCCCGGAGGCAGCTTCGGACGATCTGCCGACGATTCTGCGCATCGTGGGGGCACTCACCGCGGAATCCGGGCCGGCCTGACGCGGCTGTGCCTCATCCCGCCAGCACGCGTAGCCTCGTGGAATGAAGAATTACGACGTCATTGTGATCGGCGCGGGTTCCACGGGAGAAAACGTGGCCGATCGAGCAAAGGCCGGCGGCCTGAGCGTTGTCATCATGGAGAGCGAGCTCGTGGGGGGCGAATGCTCCTATTGGGCGTGCATGCCGTCGAAAGCGCTGCTGCGCAGCGGTACTGCATTGCGCGCCGCCAGACGCGTCGGTGGTTCGCGGGAGGCGGTGACCGGCGAACTCGACGTGGCCGCGGTGTTCGCGCGGCGCGATTCGACGGTGCATGACTGGAGCGACGCGAGCCAGGTGAAGTGGCTCGATTCCGTCGGCGTCGACCTCGTCCGCGGCGAGGCCCGCATCACCGGAGACCGCGAGGTCACAGTGGTTGGCGCGGATGGCTTCGAGGAGACCTATCGCGCGCGCCACGCGGTCGCCGTCTGCACCGGCTCTGCCGCTCTGCTCCCGGACATCCCCGGCCTGCGCGAAGCGAAACCGTGGACGGGCCGGGAAGCGGTCAGCGCGAAGGTCGCCCCGGATCGACTGGCCATCCTGGGCGGCGGTGTTGTGGGCGTCGAGATGGCGACCGCATACGCGGGATTCGGCACCGAAGTGACCCTCATCGCCCGCAGTGGACTGCTGAGCAAGGAAGAGCCGTTCGCGGGAGAACTCGTCGCCACAGGGCTTGAAGGTCTCGGCGCAACCGTGCTCACCGGGGTTTCGCCGACAGCAGTGGCCAGAACGGGGGCGGATGTCGTGATCGAGCTGGACGACGGTACGAGCATCGCCGCCGACGAGGTGCTCGTGGCCACCGGCCGCATCCCGCGCACGGCGGGACTCGGACTCGAGCGTGTCACCCTGAACGATGGCGGTACCCTGCACGACGGCGAATGGCTCGACGTTGACGACACCATGCGGGTTCGCGGCTCCGACTGGCTGTATGCGGTCGGCGATGTGAACCACCGCGTTCTTCTCACGCATCAGGGAAAGTACCAGGCGAGGGCGGCCGGCGACGTGATCGCGGCGCGGGCTAACGGCCTCGTGATCGACAATGGCGCGTGGGGACGCCACGCGGCTACCGCCGATCACGAGGCCGTCCCCCAGGTCACGTTCAGCGAACCGGAGGTTGCCTCGGTCGGACTCACGGAAGCCGCGGCGCGCGAGGCCGGCTACGACAATATCCGGGCCGTCGACTACAACCTGGGGTGGGTGGCGGGGGCGAGCCTCCACGCGGAGAAATACCGTGGCCGGGCGCGCATGGTGGTCGATGAGAACCGGGGCGTCGTGATCGGGGCAACCTTCGTCGGGCAGGATGTCGCCGAATTGCTGCACGCGGCGACCGTCACGATAGTGGGCGAAGTCCCGATCGGCCGGCTGTGGCATGCGGTGCCGGCGTACCCGACCATGAACGAAGTGTGGTTGCGCCTCCTCGAGGCATATCGCGGTTAGAGGCTCCCGTACACGCCGAGCAGCGCGGTCGCCGACGCTGCCCAGGTGTAGCCGAGGGCGTGGTCGCGGGCGGATGCAGACAGCGCCGCGAGAAGCTGCTCATCGTCGAGCAGTCGGGCGATGGTGGCCCCCCACGCGACGGGGTCACGCGAATCGACCAGCACCCCGGACACTCCTTCGGACACCGACTCGAGCATCCCGCTCCCCCGGAATGCAATGACCGGCGTGCCGCTCGCTGCGGATTCCAGAGCCACAAGGCCGAACGTTTCGCTGTGCGACGTGACGAGCGTCAGCGCTGCCGCTGCGAACAACTGCGCCAGCTCGGTCCGGTTGAGTGCGCCCGCGAACCGAACGTCCTGACCGATACCGAGTTCTTCGGCGAGTGCCCGAAGGCCCGAAGCGTACCCTTCATCTCCCGGGGTCGCCTCGCCGACGACGACGAGAACCGGCGCACGGCCGCGCCGCGCGTGCACGGCCGCGAGCGCGCGGAGAGCGAGTTCCTGATCCTTGAGCGGCTGGATGCGGCCGACGACGACGAGAATGGGCCGGTCTGGACCGATCGCCAGATCTGCCCTCACCCGCGCCTGCGCTTCCGAGCGGTTCGGGCGGAACAGGTCGACGTCGACCCCGGGCGGAATCACCCAGACCCGCTTCGCCGGCGCACGAACCGAGTCGATCAGAAAGGTGGCCTCCGCGGCCGATCCGGCGACGATGGCGGTTGCCTGACTTGCCAGATACGCCTCCGACTGGACGCGGCGATCCGGCTCGCGCGCAGCTCCGGGCGCCGCGAGGCTGTTCTTCATTGCGGCGAGCGTGTGAAAGCTCTGCACAAACGGAACTCCGAATTCCAGAGCAACCGGGAGTGTTGCGATTCCACTCAACCAGTAGTGGGCGTGAATCACCTCGAAGCCGGAATTCGGCCGCGCAGCCAGGGCGGCGACGGCCTCGCCGAACTCGTCTGACACCGACGCCAGGTCCTCTTTGCGAATTGGCCCTCGCGGTCCGGCCGCAATTTCGTGCAGCGTGATCCCCGGTTCGAGCTGCGTTTCGGATGGGGGTCCCGCGGCGCGGGTGAGCAAGTCGACTTCGACGCCGCGGTGCGCGAGCTCGCTCGCGAGTGAACTCAGGGCGACGTTCATTCCACCGGCGTCGCCCGTGCCCGGCTGCGCAGTCGGAGAGGTGTGCATCGACACCAGTGCGATGCGATGGGGGATGCCGGGCATGCCAACACTGTATTGCTTCTGCCGCGCACACCGCCGGGAGATGCTAGAACAGTCAGCATGGCTACTGCCGCCTCCCGGTTCGAGCGCGCGGCGCAAGCGTTCGTGCGGCGTGCGTCGGGTGTTCGGTGGCTGCGCGCGGTGGTGCTCAGCCCAATCGTCGCGCGGCCGGGCTATTGGTTTGCGACTCTGTGCGGTCTGGTGTGGGGAACGGTACTGAGTCTCGGCCGCATCCGGCCCCAGGGTGGAGTGATCGTGGCGAGGAAGTGCCCCCGCTGGGCCTTCGGCCGTGGCGGCACGACCATCGGCGCGGTGTTCCTCACGAACGATGCCCTCTCTGAAAACATCCTGGCGCACGAAGCGGTGCATCGCGCCCAGTGGAAGAGGTATGGCCTCGCGCTCATCCCCCTTTACATCGCGGCCGGCCGCACCGGCGCCACGAACCGTTTCGAGATCGAGGCGGGGCTCGAGCGTGGCGGTTACATTTCGTAGGCGGGAGGGTGGCGGTCCTGCCAGCGCAGCCGGCGTTCCAGTTGCGCCCCGAGTGCGAGGAGAACGTGCTCGCCGCCGGGGCGACCGATGAGCTGGACGCCCATCGGGATGCCCGCCGCGGTGACGGATACCGGAAGCGCGATCGCGGGCAGTCCGCTCGCGTTCAGGAACGAGGTGAATGGCGTGTACTGCACTTGCTGGGTGAAGTTCTGTTCCGGGTCCGTCTGGTCGTACCAGCCGATCGGGCGCGGAGTCATCGCGAGCGCTGGGGTCAGAACCGCATCGTATGCGGCGAACTGGCGGATGACGGATCTCTCGAACATCGTCAACGCCAGGAGCGCGTCGGCGAGCTGCCGGGCGGTGAGTTCGCGTCCTCGCTCGACGAGCCACTGCGTGAGCGGCTCGAGGAGGGTGAGTGCCTCCCCCTCCGCGGGGATGGTGGCGGCGCCCGCCTGCCAGATCGTGCGGAATCCGGGGGCGAAGCTGTCGTCGGGCTCGAGGGCGGTCTGCTCCAGACCGTGGCCGAGCGCGTCAAGTTCGCGCACCGCCAGTTCCAGCGCTTCGGTTGCTTCCGGCGCAATCCGGATTTCGGCGGCACTGTCCCACGGGGATGTCGTCATGACACCGAGCTGGAACCGGCCTTCGCCGCGCACCGCGGCCCCGAGGAGCGCGCCACCCTCCCAGCGCGGCGCCCGAAGGGTGTAGGGGTATTCGCCGCCGCTGATCATCGCATCCAGGAGCATGGCGGCGTCGGCGACGGTACGGGCGATCGGCCCGGGTACCGAGAGCCCGGCGAGGCGGTCGATTCCGGTTCCGGAGGGAATGAGGCCCCGCGATGGTTTGAGGCCGACCAGTCCGCACGCCGCGGCGGGAATTCGGATGGATCCACCGCCGTCTGACCCCGGGGCGAACGGGAGCAGCCCCGCCGCAACCGCTACTGCGGCGCCGCCGCTGGAGCCGCCGGCGCCAAGCCCGAGGTCGTAGGGGTTTCGCGCCGGCGGCGCGACACGGTTCTCGGTGTAGCAGGACAGGCCGAATTCCGGCGTGTTGGTTTTGCCGAGGCTTATCGCCCCCGCGCCGTCCAGTACCGTGACGAGGTCGTCCGAGACGTCGGGTACGAAATCGGCGAGCAATCGCGACCCGAACGTCGAGCGCACTCCCTTTCGCTGCACGAGGTCCTTGTCGGCGGACGGGAGGCCCCACAGCGGCGCGGACCGCGGCGAGGCGGTCTCCATGTCGCGCGCCCGCGCGCGGGCGGCATCGGCGGTGACGGTCACAAACGCACCAAGATCAGGGTCGAGCCGCGCGATGCGATCCAGGTAGTGGTCTGTCAATTCGGTGGGAGTGACGTCGCCGCGCTGCAGCGAGGCCCACTGCTCCTGCGCGGTGAGGTGGTGAAGTTCGGGCACGCTACGAGCCTAGGGGGTGGACTTGACACGAATCGCGTTCTATGGTTACTTAGTCAAGTAACTAACCAATCAACTGGACAATGGCGACGAAGGAGGCCACACCGTGGATGATTCCCGGCCGATCTTCATTCAGATCGCAGAGCAGATCGAGAGCGACATACTCCGCGGAACGCTGCCCGAGGAATCCCAGGTTCCGTCAACAAATGAGTATGCGGCGTTCTACCGCATCAACCCGGCCACGGCCGGCAAAGGCGTCAACGTGCTCATCGACTCCGGCATCCTCTACAAGAAACGGGGAATAGGCATGTTCGTTGCCGAAGGCTCCAGAGCGAGGATCATCGCAGCCCGGCGCGAGCAATTTCAGGCCGAATTCGTCACGCCGCTCGTGGCGGAGGCCAGGAGCCTCGGGATCGGCCAGGTGGAACTCACCGACATGATCAGGAAAGAAGGAAACTCATGAGTGCAGCGATCGAGGTCACCGGCGTCACACGACGATTCGGATCCCTTCGCGCCGTCGACAATGTGACATTCAGCGTGGAGGAGGGCACCATTTGCGGTCTGCTCGGACGCAACGGAGCCGGCAAGACGACGCTCATGCAACTCCTCACCGGTCAGGACTTCGTGTCCGCCGGGTCGATCACGGTGTTCGGCCAATCCCCCGTGGAGAACGCCGGCGTGCTCCAGAATGTCTGCTTCATCAAGGAAAGCCAGAAATATCCGGAAGACTTTAAAGTCAGGCACGTCCTGAAGAGCGCGCCGTGGTTCTTTCCGAACTGGGATGCGGACTTCGCGGGTCAGCTCGTCGAGGAGTTCCGACTTCCGCAGGGCCGAAAGATCAAGAAACTCTCGCGCGGGCAACTCTCCTCCGTCGGGGTCATCGTTGGCCTCGCCTCTCGCGCACCTCTCACGTTCTTTGATGAGCCGTACCTTGGTCTCGATGCGGTTGCGCGGCAACTGTTCTACGATCGTCTCCTTGCGGACTACGCGCTGCACCCCCGCACCGTCGTCCTCTCCACGCACCTCATCGACGAAGTGAGCAACCTCCTGGAGCACGTGCTCGTGATCCACAACGGTCGCATCATCATCGACGACTCGGCGGAGGGCCTGCGCGGATCCGCGACAACGGTCGTCGGCACAAAGGCGGCCGTGGACGGATTCACCCGCAGCCGGACGGTTTTGCACCGTGACAACATCGGCGGGATTTCCTCGGCCACCGTCGGCACCCTGAACAGCGAAGACCGAAAGGCCGCCGCCGCCGCGGGACTGGAGCTCTCGGCCGTTTCGCTGCAGCAACTCATCATCCGTAAAACCGGCACCACAGAGGAAGAAATCGAGCTCAGCGCATGACAACCACAACCACCCACACTCCCACCCCCGGCGCGTTGGCCAGGATTTTCGCCGTGGTGCGCCTCCACTTCGTGAACAAGGGCCAGATCATCGTGGTGCCCTGGCTCATCATGTCGTTCATCTTCGCCGTAACCCTGATTATCGGGTGGATTCTGCGCACCTCGCTTTCCGCGAAAGACCTCTCCGAAGCCGGGTCAGGCATGCAGTACTCCGGTGCGATTGGATACTTTCTCGTGTACATGCTCGTGATCGCGGTGATGGCGATCAGCCAGACCTTCCCGTTTGCGCAGAGTTACAGCGCAACCCGCAGGGATTTCTACCTGGGCACGATCGTCGCGTTCGCGATCCTCTCGCTGGTGTACTCTGGGGCCGTCACCGTGCTGGGCTGGATCGAGGATTTCACCAACGGGTGGGGCCTCGGCGTTGTCCTCTTCAGCCCCGGCTATCTGAGCCCGAACCTCGTCGAGCGATTCTACGAGGCGTTCGTGCTTTTCCTGTTCTTCTTCATGATGGGCATCGCCGTCGCGAGCGTCTACGTGCGTTGGAGGGTCAATGGGATGCTGATCTTCTTCGCCTCTCTCGCCCTCGTGATCCTCGGGCTCGTCGCGCTTGCCACGGTGTCGAGTAGCTGGGGAGCGGTCGGGGCATGGTTTGTCGCGATGGGGTTCTTCGGAGTGGTTTCCTGGACGCTCGTCCCGACCGCGCTCGCCGCCATCGTCGGGTTCCTGCTGCTGCGAAGGGCGACCCCGCGCGCGTAGCGGCGCGGCGCGAACACCGCTCGCCGCCATAAAGCCAGTTCTCAGGGTTGGCTGACCTATTATCGGTTCGTGAGTGAACTACGGCCGCGGGGGAACCGACGGCAATCCGAGCCGACGATCGCCAGGCATGGTCGGCTTCGCACGTCCGGGCCGGTCATCACCCTTCTCAAATTTGTCTCGGCCGCTCTTGCCGTGATCCTCGTCAGCGGGGGTGCCGTCGTCAGCTATGCGGTGTGGGACATTGCCAGTTCGGTGAAACCCGGCGTTGCCCTCATCGGCGAGACGATCGGCCCGCCTCCCGATATCGGGGCGATCGAGGGCGGCGTGAACCTGCTTCTGGTCGGCAGCGACAGCGGGCAGGGCGACCCGGCCTACGGGCACCGTGGCGAAACCCTCAACGATGTCACCATCCTTCTTCACATTTCGGCGGATCACACGAACGCCACCGTGGTGAGCTTCCCACGGGACATGCTGGTGCCCATTCCGTCGTGCCCGAAGGAGGACGGTTCCGGCAACTGGGGTTCCCAGTCGGTAAACAAGATCAATGTTTCCCTGACCTACGGCGGGCTGGCGTGCGTGGTGAAGACGGTGTCCGACCTCACCGGAATTAGCATCCCGTTTGCCGCCAAGATCGAGTTCAACGGTGTGATCGAAATGTCGAATGCCATTGGCGGCGTGACCGTGTGCGTCGCTACCGCGATCAACGACGGGCAAATCGGACTCCACCTGCCCGCCGGCCAACAAACCCTCCAGGGGTGGAACGCGCTCATGTTCCTCCGAAGCCGTTACGGAGTCAACGGTGGAACGGATATCGCCAGAATCAGCAATCAGCAGGTTTTCCTGTCGGCCCTCGTGCGGCAGGCGAAAGCGGCGGCAACCCTGTCCGACCCGATCAAGGTCTACGGACTCGCCAAAGCGGCCGTCGACAACATGCAGGTGTCCAACAGCCTCCGGAACCCGGTCACTCTCGCCTCGATTGCTTTGGCGATGAAGAATATCGAACCGCAGAACATTCAACTCGTTCAGTACCCGACCCGGTTTGGCAGCGCCGGCGGCCTGAATGGAGTGCTCCCGATTCAGGACGCGGCGAACGTCCTCACCGCTGCCATCATCAATGATCAGCCCGTTCAGCTCAGCGGAACAACCGGCCCCGGTTCCACGCTCGACCCGAACGCCACGGCGCCGCCGATCGACCCGTCACAAGCCCCGGTGCAGCAGGCGGTAACGCTCCCCGGGACCATCACGGGGCAGAATTCGGCTCAACAGACCTGCTCCGAAGGCCAGGACTACCGACCGTAGCCGGGCACGGAATTGAACCCGTTCATTCGAGTTCCGTGCGCAATGCCCCAATGAGCCGCTCGAACTCCTTCGGCGCGGCATCGATGATCCTGAGTCTGGCCCTGCGCCCTATCCGCCGGTGCGTTCCCGAGGCGTTCACGAGCGCATACTCCACCCGGGCACCGGTGTCATCGGGTACCACTCGATACTCGGCCCGATACCACCAACCGCCCTGAACGATGACGAGCCAGGCGCCGGCGTCCGCCGTGAAGAAACTCTTCGCCCCCTCCCCCGGATCGAATCGAGCCGCGAGGGATTCGAAGATGGGTTTGGGGCGCGCGCGGATGTGCGCCTGGAACTCCTGCAGAACGACCGCACCTTCCGGCCTGTCCCGTGGTGCTTCAGGCATGGTCGGAACCGACCGCAATGGCGACCAGACCGAGTTCCGCTTCCCCGGCAAGCCCTGGGTGACGTGGGATGACACGAACCGTGTAGCCGAAACTTCCGGCACGGGACAGGTGGACCGTCCCCGCGAACTGCACCAGTCCCGCGGCGCCGGAATCGACGACGCCGGTGTCGTCGGGCGTCAACTCAAGCCGTTCGGGGGTGTCCAGTTCATCGTTCGAATGGGTTGGCCCATAGAGAAGTTCCACAGAAACGTCCTCGAGGGAAAGGCCGTCGAGCTGCACTCGGGCACGCACCTGCAGTTCGTCTCCTACTTCGGGTACCGTCTCGATGCCGCCGGATTCAACGGAGCGGACGCTTACCTTCGGCCACGCTGCAACAACCTTGCTCTTCCACGCGGCGAGGTCGCGTGCGCCGCGGTTCTCCTCTGCGGTGAGCTCCAGCGACGCCGCGACCGCGGGCATGTAGAGGCGGGTGACGTATTCACGAACCATCCGATTTGCGCTGAGTTCGGGAGACAGCGTCGCCAAAGTGTGTCGGATTGATTCGACCCACCGCGTGGGCACGCCTTCGTCGTTGCGATCGTAGAATCGCGGTGCAACCTGGTGCTCGATGAGGTCATACAACGCGGATGCCTCAAGTTCGTCCCGTTCCGCTGAGTCGCCGGCCGCGTCGGCACTGGGAATCGCCCAGCCATTCTCGCCGTCGTAGAACTCGGCCCACCAGCCGTCGAGGATGGAGAGGTTCAGCGAGCCATTCATCGCGGCTTTCATTCCGCTCGTTCCGCACGCTTCAAGGGGTCGCAGCGGGTTGTTCAGCCACACGTCAGTTCCCGGGTACAGCACCTTGGCCATTCCGATGTCGTAGTTGGGGAGGAACACGAGCCGCCCCCGGATCGCCGGTTCGTTCGCGAATCGCACGAGTCGCTGGATGAGGCGCTTCCCTTCATCATCGGCGGGGTGGGACTTGCCGGCGACAACAATCTGGATCGGCCGTTCCGGGTCGCACAACAGTGACCTCAGCCGATCTTCATCGTGCAGCATGAGCGTCAACCGCTTGTACGTCGGTACCCGGCGGGCGAATCCGATGGTGAGCACGTTCGGGTCCAGAAGCGTTTCGTACCATGCAGGGGGCAGTGCGTTCGCGTGCTGTGCTTTCCACGCCGCAGACATTCGGGCGCGAGCATCCGCCACGAGCTTCGCGCGCAGCGTCCCCCGGAGCTTCCACACATCAGCGTCGCTGATGGAGTCCGACAGCCAGTCGCAGGCGGTCGTGTCGCTCGTGCCCAGCTTTTCCTCGGCGAGCTTCGCCACGGAGCGATCAGTCCAGGTCGGTGCGTGCACACCGTTCGTCACGGAAGTGATCGGAACATCCGCGCTGTCGAACCCTGGCCACAGGGCGCCGAACATGCGCCGGCTGACTTCGCCATGCAGCCTGGACACCCCGTTTGCCCGTTGCGCGAGCCGAAGGCCCATGACGGCCATGTTGAACGTGTCCTCCACGCCCCCGTCGTAGTCTTCGGCGCCGAGCGCGAGAACATCCGCCACCTCAACTCCGGCCAGGAGGTCGGTGGAGAAGTATCGCTTGACCAGCTCGGCGTCGAAGCGATCAATGCCCGCAGCGACAGGAGTGTGGGTGGTGAACACGGTCGCTGCCCGCACGACTTCGAGCGCTTCGCGGAAAGTCAGGCCGGTGCCGACCAGCTCACGGATGCGCTCGAGTCCGAGGAACCCCGCATGGCCTTCGTTCGTGTGAAACACTTCGGGCGCCGGCGAGTCGGTGAGCTTCGCGAACAGCGAGATCGCGCGCACGCCGCCAATTCCGAGCAGGAGTTCCTGCAGCAGCCGATGCTCGCCGCTTCCGCCGTACAGTCGGTCTGTCACCGTCCGGTACTCGTCGTCATTTTCGGGAATGTCGGTGTCGAGCAGAAGCAGCGTGACCCGACCGACGGCAACCTGCCAGATCCGCGCGTAGAGAACACCGTGATCGGGAAGTGCAAGGGCAATGTGAGCAGCCGACCCATCCGGTTGCCGGAGCAGGGTAAGCGGCAAACCATCCGGGTCCAGAACCGGATAGGCCTCCTGTTGCCAGCCGTCCGTCGAAATTGATTGGGCGAAGTAGCCTGCACGGTAGAACAGTCCGGCGGCGATGAGGGGAACGCCCAGGTCGGACGCGCTCTTCAAGTGGTCCCCCGCCAGAATGCCGAGGCCGCCCGAGTACTGCGGGAGGGCCGTGGTGATTCCGAATTCCGGGGAGAAGTAGGCTATCGACTTCGGTGCGCCCGAGCCGAGGGACTGGTACCAGCGCGGTTCGCTGATATACGCGTGCAGGTCGTCGACGAGCGCGTTCGCCCGGGCAAGGAACGCCTCATCCGCGGCAAGTTCCGCGATCCGCTCGGCATCGAGCGTGCCGCAGACGGCGATCGGATCATGGCCGGTGGCTTCCCACTGGCCGGGGGAAAGCTGCTCGAACAATTCGCGAGTCGGGAGATGCCAGGACCATCGCAAATTTGTGGCCAGTTCATCCAGGACCCGAAGGGAATCCGGAAGAACGGGCTGGACACTGAACCGTCTGATCGCTTTCACGAAGATCAAGCCTAGGGTAGATGGCTACCCGGTTTTGCCCTCCTCGGCCGGAACGGCAGAATCGGGCTCGATCACCTCGGCGGTCTCGCGTTCTCGCCGCCGGAGGGCACCGGCAATGCCGCTGGCCCCCATATAGCCGGCGTAGAGGAACAATCCGGCGGCAATCACCGGGATCAACCAGTTTCGTCCCTCACCGTTGACCCAGGTGTTCACCCAGCCGAGGTAGGGGATGCTGTACCAGACCTTGCCGCGGATTTGCGCCGCGAAGACCTGTTTCGCGTCGGGTGCATTGTTCGCATCACCCTGGGTCGTGAACGTTCTGGTTCCGTCGGACCGCGCGGTCGTGACGATGATCCGATGGGTGACCACCGCCGGTTTTCCGGATTCGATCTGGTACGTAATCGTGTCGCCGATGGCCAGGGTGTCGGGATCCACCGGCTTGACGATGATCAGCGTTCCGATCGGATAGGTCGGCGTCATGGAGCCGCTCAGGATCGTCATGGGTGTCGAGCCGGTGATTGCGGGAACGACGATCGCCATCGCCCCGATGAGGAGTACGAGAGCGAGCAACCCTGCGCTCACGCCCACGCCCAGATAGTGCAGCAGGCCCTTTGGTTTCTTCTCGGTCCTCGCCTCTGACCGTGCTGAGGCGTGCCTGGCGCCGGTGCTCTTGCTCGTCACGCGTCCTCCCGCCGACGCCGCCTGGCAGCGACCAGCAGAAACAACCCTACGCCGAGAGCCCCGGCACTCAGCGCAATCACGCGGTACGGTATGTCGGATCCGGTATACGCAAGGGCTACCGGATCGCCGCTGACCGGGAGAATCGTCGAGGCACCATTGCAGGACGTTGGCGGAAGCGAACCGACGGCAGCATCGCTCATGCCGATGCCCAGCGACATGCTCGCGGTGTCTTTCTGTCCAGCGGTGCCGGTGAGATTGCCGAGCGCGAGAGTAGCCGTCACTTTGACGGCGCTGCCTGACGGGACGAAGTCGCCCTCGACAAGAACCCGGCACGGAGCCGCGCTGCTCAACGGCACCGCAGTGCCGATGGTGGCTGGGGTACTGGACCTCACGGTTATTTCGTCGGCGATCACGGTCGACGAGGCGATGACGTCAGAGAGGACCACTCGGAGGTATCCGGCCGATCCCGAAACGTTTCGCACCCAAAAGCTCGCGCTTTGGCTGTCGCCGGGCACGAGAAGAGCGATGCCGTTGAAGAGGGGACCGGTGAGCGAGGGCGAGTAGGTGATTCCGTCGGTGCTGAACTCCATGCCGAGTGGAGTCGCATACGACGGCTCGGCTACACCAAGTGAGGCCAGAACCAGGACTGCAGCCGCCACACCGGCGCGGGCGGCTCGATTCCCGCGACGCGACCGGGCCGTCACGGACACGCTAGCGCCCTCTTCTTGAGTTCGATTGTGGCCGTGCCAACGACATTGTTGTCGGCGTCAAGCGCTCGAACGTTGTACTGCCGCTTTTGCCAGCTCCAGTCCTCCAGCGGGTCACCAGACGGCTGGGTTCCATCGATGGTGATTTGCGTCGCAGTGGCGCCACTTGTCCCGATCGTCTTCCAGCCTCCGTCGTCGGCCTGGAACGTGTACGCTCCCGCGTCCGCGCTGTCCCAGCTGTACACGACATCCTCATCGCGTTTCTGGTTCCCGACCGAGATTTCCGTGCACTGAAGGTTCAGTGAGACCGGCACCCGCTCGAGGGTGAAGCGCTGGGCGGCGGATCCGTCGCACAGCACCTGATAGTAGGCGGTTTCGTTGTTGTAGTTGGTGAGGATTGCCCCCGGTGCAATGCACAGACCGCTGGCTTTGTTCACGATCTGGTAGACACCGGAGGAGACCTCCTGGAACTGCCAGCCCTGGCTTCCGGTTCCGGAGGCGTTCTGGATCTTGATCACCGAACCCGGCGCGGTCGACCCGCCATTGTCCCAGCGGAGACCCTGTTGGTGCCGCGGCGTCACAGAGAGGTATCCGTTCGCATCTGCACCGCTCAATTGGAATTGCTGGTTCGGGTTGGTGTGGCAGCCCCAGTCGATGAGTTCGGTTCCCGCGCCACCCGATGCCCTGATGTCCAGGCAACGATTCGAGTTGGTCGTGAGATGGATTCGAAACCATGCGGTCGAGGAAATCGGAGCAACCGGATAGATGTACTGGGTGTTCTGGGTCGTGGTTGCGCTTGCCGTCGCGGTCCACGTGCCCGCTGTCAGTGTTGCTGTCACCGTCGGCTGAAGAGAGATTGTGCCTGTGGGTGAAGCGATGTCGCTTCGTTCGGCATTGGAAGCACGCATGCACCAGGTCTTTGCCTGGCCGGCGATGAGCGTGTCGGTCATCGAGGGAAAGCTGGCCCACGTACCCGACGTGATGGTGCCGGAGGGTGTTGCGGTGGACGTGCAGCTCGCCGCGGTGGTCGGCCCCCACATCGTGACGTCGATCTTCGCCGCAAGCACTGCCGAGCCGCCGGACACATAACCCAGGGCGATCGACACCGGAATGGGCGTCGAACTGGTGGTCGGACTCGTGTTGGTGACCGTGACGCTGCCGGTGCGCGCGCGGGTGTCGTTGACGAACGTGTACTGCAGAGTGGATGCCCCGGAGGAGAACCCGGAAAGGGAAACCGCGATGCTGCCGGCTTTGGCGGTTGAGGTCAGGGCAGCGTTTGCGCTCCAGTACGCGTACGCGACGCCGGAGGACCCCAGAACGAGGAATGCCGCGATCGCCGCGACCAGTCCGGTTCGCGGGATACGCCAGCTACCTGCCGCTTTTTGTGCGCGACTCACGGTGTCACCTGGTTTGCCGTGAAGGTCATAGTGAATGGCGAGGACTGGTTCTGCGCGGCCGCTGCAGTCAGGGAAACCTGAATGCAGACCGTGACGGTCGCACCGCCCGCCAGTGAGCCGGAAAGTACCGTCGGAGTAGCGGTGGAACTTGGCCCGGTGATTGTTCCGCTGCAGACGCCGGACTTCACGCGCACCTCAATCGGGGCGGATCCCGCGGCAGTGCTGACGGTAACGGTTGCAGGAGTCGTACCGGTGTTCTTCACACTCACCTGCTGGGAGGCCACATCGCCCGGCATGAGGGAAGACCACGGTGTGCCGCCCAGCGCGTAGTTGGCCGAGCCATTGATGGTAATGCCAAGGCTGCCGGCGCGAAGGGTGCTCGCCGAGAGGGACTCCGACCGATTCAGGTTTGCGAAGCTGCCCGCGGCGGTGGAGACCCCGAGAACGGAGGCTACCCCGATGAGGGCCGTCGTGAGGAGCATCCCCCTGATGCCGGGCAGCCAAATCGGGCGACGAACGTCGGCGCGATGCTTGGGCATGGGGGTCACCTCCTCGGTTGATCGGTAGTTTGACGGATGTTGCGGAGAATGGCGGGCACGCGACTCGTTGTCGCGTACCCACCACCTCTCTTCGGGTTACGGGTTCTGGGTCAGCGTGATCGTCATGGCCGAAAGATCAACGGCGCCGTTCATGGCGACGTTGTCATTGGCGGGCGTTCCGTTTGGCCAGGTGATCGACACGGAGACCGTGACGGTCTGGGTCCCGGCGGCAGGGCTGACGGTGCTCGTCGTGACGCCGCCGACCTTGATGACGGCAGATTTCGTCAACAGGGAGGCGAGCTTCACGTCTGCGCCAGCAGACGAGGCCGCCGCAATCGAGTCTCCCGTGAGTGCGACGGTTGCCGACAGGTTGTCTCCGACAGCGGTCACGTTGAACGTCGCGGTGTACGTGAGCACATCGCCGGGAACCGCGTGGAACGACCCCAGGGTGATCGGGCCGTTGACGTCCGACCAGGACGGGGTGCCGCTCGCCGCGATGGTGAGTTCACCAGCGGTGATCGTGCCACCGGAAAGCGACGCCGAGTCGTTCCAGTAGGCAAGTGAACCAGCGCCGCCAAGAAGAAGGGCGATGCCAGCTGCGCCGGCTATGGCCGACTTGGTGAGCTTGTTCATGATGTGTGTCCTATTCGAGTTAGGACCCAAGGCTGCTCCCAGCAGTACTGGAAGCCCGCTTTCGGGTCGCGGGTTGTTCAGTGTTCCGAGAGCCGAAACCCGACCCCCAGTGAGAAGTACCCAACTCGGACCAGTGCGTGATCCTTGCTCCGGTATATCCCCCGCCAAGAACAGTACCGGTCGGCACAATAGAGGACAAGGTTTGTACCCCACCCAGAAGTGGGTACACCTGAGCGGGGGCCATTGTCGGTCCCGATTCCACCGGCGCATGCCTGTGAATGTTCGCCAGCGATGAGAAATTCGAGGCATCGTTCGGTACGGTCGAAGAGTGAGTTCCGGTTACGAGCCGACCACGGGTCGGATTCCCCACCGGCTGGTGTCCCCGCGCCAGCCCCATGACCGCTTCGCGCCCAAAGCGTGGGTGGGCGAAGTGGTGCCGTTTCGCGCCACGATTTTCGCCGAAGGCCACGACGTGCTCGGCGCGGAAATCGTGCTCACCGACCCCCACGGCACACACACGTCCCACCGGATGCGATCCATCGCCTCCGGCATGGATCTGTGGGAAACGATGGCGCTGATTGGTGAGCCGGGAGAGTGGAGCTTTCGGATCCGCGCGTGGCGTGACGACTGGGCTTCCTGGATTCGCGCCGCAAGCCTCAAAATCCCCGCAGGTGTTGACGTCGACGTGACCCTCGACACGGGCGCGCTGCTGCTCACGCGGGCCGCGAAACAGCATCCACGACACCGTGCCATCCCCGCCGCGCTCGCCGTTCTCACGGACACGGCGCGCACCCCCGACGAGCGCCTCGAGGCGGCGCGGGAGGCGAAGCTCACGGCTCTGCTCGACGCAGCTCCGCTCGCCTCGCTGACGACCACGGGAGATTCGCACCCGCTGCGCGTGGAACGAACCCGCGCCGGCGTCGGAAGCTGGTACGAATTCTTCCCCCGCTCCGAGGGAGCGAAACGTCACAAGGATGGGCGGTGGACGAGCGGCACTTTCGCGACCGCCGCGCGCCGGCTTCCCGCCATCGCCGACATGGGGTTCGACGTTGTCTACCTTCCGCCGATCCACCCGATCGGAACGAGTTTTCGCAAAGGCCCGAACAATTCCCTGGACGCGGGGCCGAACGACCCGGGATCCCCGTGGGCGATCGGCTCTGCCGCCGGGGGCCACGATGCTGTGCACCCGGACCTCGGCACCATCGACGACTTCACGAAGTTTCTCAACGCCGCGAGAAAGAACGCCCTGGAGGTTGCGATCGACCTCGCGCTTCAGTGCTCCCCCGACCACCCGTGGGTGACCGAGCATCCGGAATGGTTCACCCGTCGCGCGGACGGGACGATCGCCTACGCCGAGAACCCGCCGAAGAAGTATCAGGACATTTACCCGCTCGACTTCGACAACGACGAGGAGGGGCTTCGCGAAGAGATCCTGAGGATCGTCACGTTCTGGATTGACCTCGGCGTGAAAATCTTCCGCGTCGACAACCCGCACACGAAACCGTTGCGGTTCTGGGAATGGTTGATGCACGAGGTGGCGCTGACGCATCCGGACGTCGTGTTCTTCGCGGAAGCCTTCACGCGACCCGCGCCGCTGCGGGCACTCGCCGAGGTCGGATTTCAGCAGTCCTACACCTACTTCACCTGGCGCAACACGAAACCGGAGCTCGAAACCTACCTTTCCGAACTCTCGCAGGAGACGAGCGACTTTCTGCGGCCGAACCTGTTCGTGAATACCCCCGACATTTTGACCGAGTACCTGCAATTCGGCGGGGTGCCCGCCTACCGGATCCGCGCCGCCATTGCCGCGACCGCGAGCCCGAGCTGGGGGGTCTACTCCGGCTTCGAGCTGATCGAGAACGTCGCGCGGCCCGGCTCGGAAGAAAACATCGACAATGAGAAGTACGAGTACCGTCCCCGCGACTGGGCGAAAGCCGAACTCGACGGCACGTCGCTTGCCCCGTACCTGACGCGATTGAACCGGATTCGAGCCGACCACCCGGCGCTGCGGCAACTGAAAAACCTTGCCGTCCACTGGAGCGATGACGATGCGATTCTCGTGTTCAGCAAGTATCTGGACGGCCGTTTCACCGAAAATGGCTCGAGCGATGCGATCATCGTTGTCGCCAATGTCGACCCGCACTCGGTGCGGGAAACTACCGTGCACCTCGACCCGCAAAAATTTGGCCTGGATCCGGACGCGCACTTCACGGTGACCGACCTCCTCACCCAGGATCAGTTCCACTGGGGCCGCGACAATTTTGTGCGGCTGGATGCCTTCACCTCTCCCGTGCACATTCTGAGCGTGGAAACCGGAGGGACGCGCTGATGGCGTCCGCGAAGGAACAACCCGACATCCCGTCCGCGGAGTTGGCGGCGATCGCAGAAGGGCGTCATTCGCAGCCGCACTCTGTGCTCGGGCAACATGAGCTGGCCGGCGGCGGCTGGGTGATCCGGGCACGAAGACCCCTCGCAAAGACGGTCACGGCCATCCGGGCGAATGGCACGCGCATCGCGCTCCGCCATCTGGAACACGGGATCTGGCAGGGCCACGCCCGGGGCAAGGGGCAGTCCTACACGCTCGAATCCACGTACGAGTCGGGTCCGGACTGGCGGGGGGAAGACCCGTACCGCTTTGTTCCGTCGCTCGGTGAAATCGACCTGTACCTATTCGGCGAGGGCCGCCACGAGAAATTGTGGGATGCCCTGGGCGCTCACTACCGGCCGCACGAGGGGGTCGACGGCACCTCGTTCACCGTGTGGGCACCGCACGCGAAGGCGGCGAGAGTCGTCGGCGACTTCAACAACTGGGATGGCGCGGGAACGGCCATGCGGCGACTCGACGGCAATGGGGTGTGGGAAATCTTCCTCCCCGGCATCGAACCGGGAGCCAATTACAAGTTCGAACTTCTCACGGCCGTGGGAGACTGGGTGCTGCGCGCGGACCCGATGGCGCGGCACACGGAGGTACCGCCGGCAACCGCGTCCCGCGTAGCCAGCAGCGCCTACGAATGGGAGGACGCGGACTGGCTCGAGGCTCGATCCAGTCGCAACGCGCTGTCCGAACCGATGAGTGTTTTCGAGGTGCACGCCGGTTCGTGGCGGCCAGGTCTCGGCTACCGCGAACTTGCCACCGAACTCGTCGACTACGTCTCGGAGCTGGGCTACACGCACGTGGAATTCCTGCCCCTCGCAGAGCATCCGTTCGGCGGGTCGTGGGGATACCAGGTCACCGGCTATTTCGCGCCCACGAGCCGATTCGGGCACCCGGACGACCTGCGGTACCTGATCGATCGACTTCACGCGGCGGGCATCGGCGTCATCCTGGACTGGGTGCCGGCGCACTTCCCGAAAGACGAGTGGGCTCTCGCCCGATTCGACGGCGAAACGCTGTATGAGCACGGAAATCCGCAGCGCGGGGAGCAACCGGACTGGGGCACCCTGATCTTCGACTTCGGTCGATCCCAGGTGCGCAACTTCCTCGTCGCCAACGCCCTGTACTGGTTCGAAGAATTCCACATCGACGGGCTGCGGGTGGATGCCGTAGCCTCCATGCTGTATCTGGATTATTCGAAGAAGGACGGCGAGTGGACGCCGAACCATCTGGGCGGGCGGGAGAACCTCGAAGCAATCGACTTCCTGAAAGAAGTGAATGCGACGGCCTACAAGCTTTACCCGGGCATCGTGATGATCGCAGAAGAGTCGACCGCGTTCGCCGGGGTGACCGCGCCGACGGATGCGAACGGTCTCGGATTCGGGCTCAAGTGGAACATGGGCTGGATGCACGACACGCTCCAGTATCTGGCCGTGGACCCCATGTACCGTTCGCACCACCATGGCGAACTCACGTTCAGCATGGTGTACGCGTTCAGCGAGAACTTCCTGTTGCCGATCAGCCACGACGAAGTGGTTCACGGCAAGGGCTCGCTCCTCCAGAAGATGCCGGGAGATCAGTGGCAGAAGCTTGCCAACGTTCGCGCCCTCCTGGCATTTCAGTGGGCGCACCCCGGCAAGCAACTTCTGTTCATGGGCCAGGAATTCGGTCAACCGTCCGAGTGGAGCGAAGAGCGCGGGCTCGACTGGTGGATTCTCGACCAGCCCGTGCACCGCGGCCTCCACACACTGGTGACCCAGCTCAACCGGGTGTATCGGGAATCGCCGGCGCTCTGGCAGCGTGACCACGAACCGCGCGGATTCCAGTGGCTCGTCGGGGATGACGCGCACAACAACGTCATCGCCTTCCTGCGGTGGCCTGCGGAGGGCGATCCTGTCGCTGTGGTGGTCAACTTCTCCGGCAACCCGGTTGGACCGTACCGGATCGGCCTGCCCAGCGCAGGTGAGTGGGCTGAAATCCTCAATACGGATGCCGCAGAGTTCGGCGGCTCCGGGGTGGGCAATCACGGCGTCGTCGTCGCCCAACAGCAGCCGTATGGCGGTCAGGCGGCGTCGGCCGAGCTGATGCTGCCTCCGCTGGGTGCCGTGTGGCTGACGCCACGCGCCCCATCCGACCAGACCTGATCAGTACAACAGCGAAGTGAGTCGCCGCCGTGCGCTTGCTACCCGCGGGTCATCGGCGCCGGCGATCTCGAAGTAGGACAGCAGGCGCGTCCGCACGGCGTTCCTGCCCTGGGGGTCCAGGCCGGAGAACACGTCGAGGAGCCTTCCGAACGCGTCCTCGAGGTGCCCTCCCGAAACATCCAAATCGGCAACGGCGAGCTGTGCTTCGAGATCCTCGGGGTGCTGCGCGGCCGCAGCCCGGATGTCTTCACCCGTCTTCCCGTCAAGGCGCGCCAGGAGCGAAACCTGGGCAAGGCCGGCCACCGCGAGCGTGTCGCGGGGATCCTGCGCGATCGCGGTGCGGTACTCGGCAATCGCCGTGGCGAAGTCGCCCTTGTCGATCGCCTCGAAGGCGGCCTGATGGTGCGGTGGCAAAGGCTCGTCGGCCGGCTCCGCCTCCGGCTCCGACTCGTCGGCAGTCCGTGCCACGCCGGCAACGCCGTTTTGCGCTGCAATGGTCAGCACCTGGTCGAAAACAGTTCTCGCCTCCGCCTCCGGAAGCTCACCCTCGTACAGGGCGACGGGCCGCCCGCCGATGACGGCGGCAACCGTCGGGGCCGCGGCGACCTGAAAAGCCTGGGAGAGTTGCGGATTCAGCCGCGCCTCAACCCTGGCAAGCACGAACTTTCCCTGGTAGCCGAGGATCACCCGTTCGAGCGCCGGGGATGCGCCACCGGCGTACAGTTCGACGATGACGGGAACGGTGCGGGACAATTCGAGCACCTGACCGAAATTCGCGTCATCCCCGTCGACAACGAGCGATGCGACGACGACCTCCCGGGCTGCAGTATCGGCGCCTGCGGCGCCCGCCGCGGCAGGGCTGCCGGCAGGAACCCCGGCTGCGGGGCCGGGAGCGCCGGCCGTTTTCTTCCTCACCAGGGATGACAGGTCGACTGCCCCCCGAAGTTGAGTCGGCGGAATGTCGGTCACGTCAGCTCCTTCGCGGCGATGAGCGCTGAAGCCCAACCGATGAGCCTGATTTTCTTGTCGCTGACTCCGGAGGGTACATAGAACAGCAATTGGTCTCCGTAGGTGGCGATGGTGCCTTTCGTCGATGACGACACTCCGGAAAGCGACTTCACCGCCCCTTCCGCGTTGATGACCGCACCCGGTTCCGTGGGCTGAACGGTCTCCGTTTCGTTGAGATACACGGCGACGATCGCTCCGTTGTCATTGGTCACCATCGGTATGACGTCTCCGGCACCCGCAAGCGTGCCCAGGGTCATTTTCGCGATGGCGGGAATCGAGGCCAGCCTCTTCTGTTTCGCCTCATATCCGATGGATGCCACGAGCGAATCATTGACGGTGTCGAAGAATTTGAAGTATTTGCTCGATTCGCCGTTGTTCAGGATGTCGCCGTAGTCGAGCGCAAGCTCGTCGGGACGGAGAGCGAAAATTTTCGCATCCGGCTGAAGGCGCTGCGTCCCCACATTGGCGGCCGGCAGGGCCGGCATGGTGACGTCCGCCGCCAACTGGACCGCGTATTGAACCTTGTAGTTCTCTCGAGGCGTTTTTTGGACCAGCATGAGCGCGGTGGGGGCGACGTCCGGGTTTTTCGGATCCTGAACCACGGCAAACACCGTTCTGGGCCATTTGTCGTTCTGCTGCGGAAGCGTGACTTCCACGCTTCCCGACGGGATGGGCGGCAGGGCCTGATAGCTGTTGTCGGCCCGTCGAATGGCGTAGTTCGCTTCCCGGAATTCGAGTGCCGGTCCATCGAATCGCTGCTTGATGAGATTGCTGTCGCGCTCGGCATCGGCCTGCAGCGCGACGAGCGCAATTTTGGAAATGATCGACTGCAGTTGGGACGGATTCACCACGGGCGGCTTGTCTGTCGTGACGGGCGGTCCGGATTCTGTCGGATTCGGTGTCGGCGTCGGCGTGACCACGGCACTCCCGCCAAGAAACTCCGGCCAGGATTCGGCGGTACACCCGGTCAGAACGAGAACGCCCGTGAGAAGCACGGCCGAGACGGCGCTTGCGCGCCCCGTCGAACGACGACCCCGTTGCGCGGTAATCGCCTTGTACCCGGTGAGGGAAAATTTGGTCCGCTTCGGCGGTTTGGGCATCTTCGGCGGACGCCGTCGGGGTCCGCGAACCTTGCGCAAGTTGGACAGCGCCCACAGGTAGAGACCGAGACCGGCGAGAAGGAGCAGCACTCCACCGACGATGAGGGGGCCGGACCAGGGAGTCCGGTTGTCGACGGGCCACGTGATCGAAACATTGCCGGGCGCCGGTTCCTTGCCATCGGAAACAATGATCACGGAGATGTCCTTGGGCACATTGACCACGAAAGTCAGGTCCTTCTCCCGAGTGAACTCGGCGAGCCAGAGGTCTGAACCATGCGGATCGGGTACCGTCGCTTCGGTTCCCGTGACCAGAGAGTTGGTCAATGTCGACTTGACCTTGTCCAGTTGAATCCGGTTGTAGCTCGCATCGCCGACCCACGCAAGAACGTCTGCCGTTTTGCCGTAGGCAGCGAAAACCTGACCGGACCCGGAAATGTTGATTTTTTGCCTGCCCTCGTTCGCCGTGAGGACGGAACCCTCGATGACGGTGACGGGCGCGATTGTGCCCAGCGCAGTCGACGCCGCGACATGATCTGGTTCTGCCAGAACCGTCCGCTGGGCAAGACCGTAACTGATCATCCCGAACGCGACGACGAAGCTCACGATCGCAACGATAAACCGCAAGTCGAACTCCTCTCGTGCTGCCCTTCATGCCACCGGGGCAATCGCGCCCTGTCGAGCGCCTGACTGTGCGTGATGGGACGACCGCGATTCCGTGAACACCGGATCGGGCAGCAGGCAAAGACATTACAGAATAGCGCACGCAATCTGAAAGGATCCCGACCACATACTGGGAACCTTCGCTGCCAGGTGAAATCGACCGCTTTCCCCGGCGCACTACGGCACCACTAAACTCGACAGTGTCCGGCCGATGCCCCGACTGCTGGCCGTCTAAAACTCAGGGAGATGACGTGGCAACCGACGACGAGGCCTTTTCGACTGCAATGCGCGGCTACAACCGCGAGGAGGTTGATTCTGCGCTTCAGGACCTCCGTCGAGCGTTGAACAAGGCCAACAGCGACAAGACGGAGAATGCCAAGGAAATCAAGCGCCTCGGCGCCATGGTCGCTGACCTTCAGGCCGAGATCGACGAGATCGGGCGCCCCACGTACACGGGACTCGGGACGCGCCTGGAGAATGTGCTGCGCGTCGCGGAGGAGCAGTCGACCAGGCTCATCAGCCAGGCGGATATCGATGCGGAGAAACTGCGCAGCAGCGTTCAGGGGGAAGTCAGCGCTCTCAAGGTCGCCGCAATGGAAGAGGCAGACCGGATCGTCGCAGAGGCGAAGGCGAAAGCCGTCGACATGGTCGACTCCGCGAGGAAGGAAGCAGAAGGTTTGCTCGAGCGCAGCAGCGCTCAGGCCAAGGCCGTCAATCAGGATGCCCTCAAAGAGGCCGCCTCCATCCGGGGTGCGGCCTCCACCGAAGCCGCGGAAGCCAGAGCCACGGCCAAGCGCGAAGCGGCGGCGCTGCGTTCGGAGGCCGAGCGGGAGGCTGCCGAACTTAAGGCCGCGACGATCCGCGAAACGACCGAAGCGAATGAGGCCGCGGCCTCACTTGCCCGGGATACCGAAAAGAACCGCAAGGAGTTCACCGCAGAAACCGAGAAGCAGTGGGGCGACCTCGCGAGAGACGTCGAACAGCAACGCACGGATGCCGAACGCGAAGTTCAGGCAACGCGCGCGCAACTGGCGGCCGAGGCTGAGCAGGCGCGCGCCGAACTCGAACGCGAGTTGACTGAGGCACGGGCCAAGTTTGATGAAGAAATGGAAGCCGCCCAGGCGAAGCTCAAGAATGACATGGCTGCGGCCCACTCCAAGCTTGCCCTCGAGACGAAGGCCGCGAAGGCCGAAATTGCTCGCTCCAATCAGGAGGCACGGGCCAAGGTGGAAGCGGAAATCGCGGATGCCCGCGCGAGTCTCGCCCACGACATCGACAAGGAGCGCACTGATCTCGACCGTGAGCTCGAGCAAACCCGCTCAGACTTCACCAATGAGCTTGACCATGCGCGAGCGGAACTGGAGGCGGAGCTTTCCGCATCCCGGACCCGACTCAAGGCCGACGCCGAAAAGGCGCGGTCGGCACTCGACAAGGAACTGGCGACTCGACGCGACGAGGCCGAAAAGGAATATCTGGCCAAACATCAGGAGGCCGTCGCGCAAAACCAGCACTATCTCGACGAGGCACGTACCCAGCTCGCCGAGGCCACCAAGCGCGCCAACGAGAAGCGGCAGGAGGCAGAACAGATTGCCGCCGACAGCACGCGGAATGCAGCGGAAGCCGAAACTGCCGCAAAGAAGCGCGCCGCCGAAATCCTCAGCAATGCGGAGGCGCGTGCCAAGGCCATGGTGGCCGATGCGGAGAAGCGGACCAATACCCTCGTTTCGGAGGCGGAAGAGCGCCTCGCCAAGATTAGAATCGAGCGGGAAGCGGTCGCCGGATACTTCGGGGCGCTCCGCAACGTGCTCGGCGACGCGGAGAAAGTCGCTGCAGACGATTAGAGCAGGCGAAGGGGCACCGTGAAGATCCAGCATGCGTTTCGTCTGGGACTGTTTGGCGGGCTCGGTGTTCTGGTGGCCATCGGAATCGGTACCGCGGTGGGAACTCTGGCGACCATCATCACCTACATCGGCGCGGCAATTTTCCTCGCGCTCGGACTGGATCCGGCAGTGTCCTGGCTGGAGCGGCACCGCTTCCCTCGCTGGCTCGCCATACTGACCGTTGTCGTTGTGGTTCTTGCCGTATTCACGGGCCTGGTGTTTTCGGTCATTCCGGTGATCGTGGCGCAAACCTCGAACCTCATCAACGGATTGACACCCTTGATTGCCACGCTGGGCGATCAGAACAACAACTGGGTTGCCGCCGTCCAGAAGAACCTTCCCAACTACATCGATCTTCAGGCGATCGTCGGCAACGCCCTCGAGTTCCTGAGAAACAACATCACGTCCATCGGCGGCGGAGTTCTCCAGGTGGGACTGGGTATTGCCAGCGGGGCATTCGGCATCATCATCGTGCTCATTCTCACGCTCTACTTCGTAGCATCCCTCAACAACATGAAGCGCGGCCTCTATCAGCTGATTCCCGCCTCCAAGCGGGCACGGTTCGCCGATCTGGCGGAACAAATCAGTGATTCGGTCGGCCGTTACGTCGTCGGTCAGGCAACCCTCGCGCTGTTCAACGGGATCCTCAGTTTCATTTTCCTTTCCATAGTCGGAGCCGAATACCCCGCGCTCTTTGCCTTCATCGCCTTCCTGTTCTCCCTCGTGCCGCTCGTCGGCACGCTGTCGGGAAGCGTACTCATCACGGCCAGTTGCCTCCTGTTCGACGGTGTGCCCACAGCGATCGCCGTGGGGATCTACTACGTCGCCTACATGCAGATCGAGGCGTACGTGCTCAACCCCAACATCATGAATCGGGCCGTGAAGGTGCCCGGTGTGATTGTGGTGATCGCGGCACTGTCCGGCGGTACCCTGCTCGGGATCCTCGGCGCGCTCATTGCCATCCCGGTCGCCGCCTCCATCCTGCTCATCATCAACCAGGTCGTGGTGCCCCAACAAAACGAGTTATGACCCGCACCGGATTCCGCGAACGTGTCAGGCGGGCCATTCGGTGGGAAGCGGAAGTGCCGCCGGATTGGCCGCGCGGACAATTTCGGTGAGCACCTGCCGCGTTTGTGCCTCGCCCACCCAGAGGTGTTTCCCTCCCGGCACCGCGATGAGCTCGGCCTCGGGCAGCACGGCGAACCGTTCGCGCGCCTCGGCGGGGCGCAGGTAGTCGTCAAACTCCGGAATAACGGCGACCACCCGCTTGCCGGTGCCCGACCAGGTGGAAAGCTGTTCGCTCGTGGTGCGTTTGAGCGGTGGCGACAGCAGAATTGCCCCGCTGATCGGATACTGGAGGCCGAAGTTCAGAGCTATTTCGGTACCGAACGACCACCCGAGGAGCCACGGCGGGGCGAGCGAGCGCTGTGCGACGAAGTCCATTGCCGCGGCGAGATCGTACTGTTCGTCAAGCCCGTCGCCGATCGCACCCTCGGAGCGGCCGCGGGGTGAAGCGACGCCGCGGAAATTGAATCGAAGCACCGCAAGCCGAGCCAGCGCGGGGAGCCTTGCCGCCGCCTTCCGGATGACGTGCGAGTCCATGAACCCGCCACCGGAGGGCAGCGGGTGAAGGCACACGAGGGTTGCCACCGCGTCCCCGTCCAGCGGGGTGGCAAGCTCTCCGACGAGCGTCAGCCCATCTGAAGTGTGAAGGTCAATGCTTTCACGCCGTGCCGGAAGTTCAACACCCGAGCGGATTTCCATCACTCAACTGACCTTCCAGCAGTGCGTGTGCCAATGGCGACGGCCGGCGACGTCGTTGGCCTCCCCCATGATTCCATCGGCGCGCCAGGCGACGATGTGCGGCAGGCCCGGCGGGACCTCCAGGTTGCACCCGGGGCACACGTAGGATTTCACGGCCGCCGTAGCCGACAGCGGCTGAACGTTCCAGAGCACGTTCCGCCTGGTCTCCGTGCGAAGCGTTCCGTACAATGCACGCTGCAGGTCCGCTTCGTCCCCGTCGCGATCTACAGAACGGCCGCCGCGACGCGGTCGGTTGGATCGTGGCATAGTGCAAGCCTATGCCGGTCTAGTACCAGTTGTTCTGCTCCGAATGGTCCCATGCGCCGCACGGGGTGCCATAGCGTGCCTGAATGTAGCCGATGCCCCAGGTGATCTGCGTGGCCGGATTCGTGGCCCAATCTGCTCCAGCCGAGGCCATCTTGCTCCCCGGGAGAGCCTGAGGAATGCCGTACGCACCGCTCGTCGGGTTCATGGCGAACGTGTTCCAGTGCGACTCCCGTTGCCACAGGGCAACGAGGCAGCTGTACTGCCCCTCATCCCACCCCTTGGCCAGGACAAGCCCGTAGGCGACGGCTTGTGCCGAGCCTGGGTCCGGTTTTCCTACCGCGGGCGCTGTGGGTTTCATGCTCACGCGGTAGCCGTCCCTGACCACCGCGGGGGTGGGGTTGCCCGCGTGCACGAACTGTTGCGCGGTTTCCGTCGGGATCGATGTGGGCACCGCCTCGGCCTGGGCCGTCGACGTGGGAGCGATCACCGTGACCAAAACAATGGCCAGGGAGGTCACGAACGAGAACAGCGGCAACGAGTAGCGGAATCCGCGACGGCGCGCCGGAAGAACCGCCCCGGCCCCCAAAGTCCGCGGTCGGCTGAGGACTACATCCAGATGCCTACCCACAGTGACTGGATTTTAGCCCAGATTCCTGCACAGTGCGCCTTTTCGGTCAGCGTACGGCCACCATGACGGCAATCACGCTGTCCAGGAAGTAGTCAACCTGCGCCTCGCGGTAGCCGCCCTTCTTCGGACGGAACGCCACCGTGCGCACCTCGTCGATACTCATTGGCGCCCCGCGAAGGAAGTAGTCGGAGAGGCGACCGGCAAACCGATCCACCTGTTTGCGATCGTAACCGTCGGTCAGGAAACCTGCCCGGCGAAAGCGCTCGCCGGCCGGTCGGCCGAGCCGGTCGATGATGTCTTTGGCATTCTTTCGGGCCGCTCCGAACCAGGCTTCGTCGCCGGAAACCTGGCGCGCGTAGTCCCGTTCGCGAGTCGCGAACGCATCCTCCAGGCGCTCCAGAGCGGCATCGACATGGGCGGGAGAATAGCCGCCCTTTTGCAGGGAGAACGCGGTACGCCGGATCTCCTCGGAACCCAGAACGGTCGGAGCCCCTGGCTCCGCGTTGTACACCCGGCGGGCCTCTTCAAGGAACTCCTCGACCTCATCGACGTTGTAACCACGTCGCGACTTGCGGATGCGGGGGAAAGTTGAACTCACTCCACTATTCTGCCTCACCTGCCGAGCGGTTCAGGCAAAGATCAGGAAGAGCACGTACGCGGCTGCCGAGCTGAGGACGATGGAGTCCATCCGGTCGAGAAAACCGCCGTGCCCCGGCAGCCACGTGCTGATGTCCTTGATTCCCAGGTCCCGCTTGAGAAGTGACTCCGTGAGGTCCCCGATGGTCGCGGTCGCCACGATGACCGCCCCGAAAATCAGCCCGAACCACCACGGTTGCTGAATCATGAAGATGGACAGGAGAATCCCTGCAATGGCGGCTGCCGCAACTGACCCGGTAAAGCCCTCCCACGTCTTCTTCGGGCTAATTCGCGGCGCCATCGGGTGCTTCCCGAGCGTGAGGCCCGTCGCGTAGGCACCCGTGTCGACCGAGATCACGAGAATCAGGAACGCCAGCGTCCACCACTCGCCGCCGGGCTGCGCCGTGAGAAGCACGGAAAAACTGGCCAGGAACGGAATATAGACCTGGATGAATGCGCCGGCGGCGAGGTCGCGCCAGACCTCGCGGGCCGGCCCCCGCATCCGCGGGCTCGCCAGCTCAAGGACTCGCCAGGCGACGACGAACCCGATCCCCGCGAGCGAGACGAGCCACTTCCCGCCATCGCCCAAATAGAACGCCGCGGGCACCGTGGCGAGCGCGGCGATCACCGTCGGCCAGCGCGGTACCCGGCGTCCGGACGAACGCAAGGCGCTGGCAAGCTCGAACGCGGTGAACCCGATCAGGAACGCCGCAACGATCATGAAGAGCTCTTTCACGACGATGAGGCTGAACAGCATGGCGAAGCCGAGCGCGAGCCCGATCAGAATGGCCAGCGGGAGGTTGCGGCCGGTGCGAGCCTCGATCTTCTCGTTCGCGTGATCGATTTGCGCGCGCGTCGCTTCCATTTGCGCTTTCAACTCCGCGCGCGTCGCCGTCACCTGCGCACGGAACTCCTCGCGGGTGGCATCCGCACGCGCCCCAATATCCGCGCGCCCGAGTCGCCAGCGTTTCTTCGCTGGCGCGTTCGGCTCCCCACCATCATCATCGGGCATTCAGACCTCGAGAAGCTCGGCTTCCTTCTTGCGCAGGGCCTCGTCGATCGCGTCCACCTGCCCCTTCGTGAGCGTTTCCAGTTCCTTTTCCGCACGCGCCACCTCGTCGTCGCCGACCTCCGACTTGAGTTCGTCCAGATCGTCTTTCGCTTTGCGTCGGATGTTGCGGATCGCGATCTTGGCGTCCTCGCCCTTCGCGCGCACGATCTTCACAAATTCCTTTCGCCGCTCCTCGGTGAGTTCGGGCAGGGTCGCCCGCACCACGGTTCCGTCATTTCCCACGTTCGCGCCCAGATTCGGCGTGGCGACGATGGCCTTTTCGATGTCTTTCAGCGAACTCTTGTCGTACGGCGTGATGACGAGAGTGCGCGCATCCGCGTTCTGAAGACCGGCAAGCTGCGCGAGTGGCGTTGGGGTTCCGTAGTAGTCGACGAGCACCTTCTGGAACAGGGCAGGGTTGGCACGGCCGGTGCGCACCCCGCTGAAATCGTCCTTGGCGACCTCAACGGCCTTGTGCATCTTGTCCCTGGCCTCGGCCAGCACCTCGTTGATCACGTGCTCTCCTTCGTGTGGGGCAATCCTACCGGCTATGCGATGGCGAGCAGGGCGATGCCGGCAAGCACGACGGCTGCCCCCGCCAGGCGCTGTGCCGGATGGGACTCCCGGAAAATCAGCCACCCGGCGAGGCTCACAAGTACCACGCTCACCTCCCGTGCCGGCGCCACCATCGACACCGGGGCCAGCTGGATTGCCAGAAGAATCAACATGTAGGCGAGTGGCGCAAGCACCCCGACGAGAATGATTGCCACCCAGTGGCGTCGCGCCGTCGCCACGAGAATCGCCCGCGGGCGGAGGGCGAACGGCCCGAGCAGAGCGCACTGAAACAGCACGCTCCCCCAGTACAGCCCGACGGCGGGCATCCCCCCGAACGTCACCGCAGCGCTGTCCCACAGCGTGTAGATCGCGATCAGAACGCCGATGGCGAGGCCGTACAGAACGCCCGACCGGTCTCCGCCGAGGGTGCTCCGGCCGGCCAGCCCGGTGATGATGACCCCGAGAATCACCGCAGCAGCACCCAGCAGGGCGACGACGCCGGGTCGTTCGCCGAACAGGATGATCGCGAAAACCACGGTGAGGAGCGGCCCGGTGCCCCGCGCGAGCGGATACACGACGGAAACGTCCCCGTGACGATATCCGGCCTGGAGGAGGAAGAAATAGGCGATTTGCAGCGCACCGCTCACGAGCGCGAGCCAGAGCCAGTGGGCGATATCCACCCGTGCGGACACGAGCGTCCAGATGCCGAAGGGAAGGAAGACCACAGCCCCGACGACGAAACTCAACCAGAGAAACCCGGGACCGCTCGTGCCGGCACGCTTGATGACGACATTCCACGTGGCGTGGGCGATGGCCGCCACGGCGACCAGCCCGAGGACGACCGGCGGCATGCCCGTCAGGTGCTGACGAGCGTGCCGATGTGTTCCCCGCGGATCGCCTTGGTGATGTTGCCGCTCGGTTCCATACCGAACACCACCATGGGCATTCCGTTGTCCATGCACAGGCTGAACGCCGTCGAGTCCACGACCTTGAGGCCCTGCACGAGAGCCTCCTGGTAGGTGACGCGTTCGAGCTTGGCGGCCTTGGCATTCTTGCGCGGGTCCCCGTCGTACACTCCGTCGACGCCGTTCTTGGCGACGAGCACGACATCCGCGCCAATTTCGAGCGCGCGCTGTGCGGCCACCGTGTCCGTGGAGAAGTACGGCAATCCGGCGCCGGCACCGAAAATCACCACACGACCTTTCTCCAGGTGCCGCTCGGCGCGGCGCGGGATGTACGGCTCAGCGACCTGGGTCATGGCGATGGCAGACTGCACGCGCGTTTCCGCACCGGCCTGCTCGAGGAAGTCCTGGAGGGCCAGCGCATTCATGACGGTGCCGAGCATGCCCATGTAGTCGGCCCGTCCGCGATCCATGCCACGCTGGGAGAGTTCGGCGCCGCGGAAGAAATTCCCCCCGCCGACCACGATGGCAATCTCCGCGTCAGCGGCGGCGGCCGCGATCTCCTTCGCCAGGCCGCTCACGATATCCGGATTGACGCCGAGGGCACCGCCGCCGAAGGACTCACCGGAGAGTTTGAGAAGAACACGCCTCGTCTTTGTGCCGGTCATTTTCTCTCCTCGGTTGTCCTCTCGTTACAGAGTATTAGGTGATTCACGTGCGTGGGGGCCGGAGACGCCCGTCTCCGACCCCCACAATCGTGAGCACGCTCACGCAGAGTAACTCTCGACGCTATGCGCCGACCTTGAACCGGGCGAAACCGGTGACGGTCAGCCCTGCATCCTTCAGGACCTGCTCGATCGAGAGCTTGTTGTCCTTCGCGTAATCCTGGTCAAGCAGGGCGACCTGCTTGAAGAACGCGCCGATGCGGCCCTCGACGATTTTCGGAAGCGCAGCCTCCGGCTTTCCCTCGTTGCGGGAAATCTCCGTGACGATCTCGCGTTCCTTCTCGACGACCTCGGCGGGAACCTCGTCGCGCGTGAGGTACTGCGGGTCGGCGAACGCAATGTGCTGGGCAACGCTGCGGGCGGTCTCCGCATCCGAGCCGGAGTATCCGACCACGACGCCCACCTGCGGCGGGAGGTCCTTGCTCGTTTTGTGGAGGTAAATCGCGAAAGCGTCTGCGTTGACAGAGGCGACGCGCCGCAATTCGACCTTTTCGCCCAGAACGGCAGATTCGTCGTTGATGAGTTCCGCAACGCTCTTGCTTCCCGCCTGCGCGGCGAGCGCTTCCTCGGCGGACCCTGCGCCGGCCGCAGCTGAAGCCGCGAGCACCGCGTCCGCGAGGTTCACGAACTTGTCGCTCTTCGCCACGAAGTCGGTTTCGCAGGCGAGCTCGATCATGGTCGCCCTGGTGCCGTTCTCAACGGCGGCGACGAGGCCTTCGCTCGTGGAGCGATCTGCGCGCTTCGCGTTGTTCTTGGCACCCTTGAGGCGAAGGATTTCGACGGCCTTCTCCAGGTCGCCGTCCGCCTCGACGAGTGCGTTCTTGCTGTCCATCATTCCGGTTCCAAGGCGGTCACGGAGCGCCTTGACGTCTGCGGCAGTGAAGTTTGCCATGTCGTGTAATCCCTTGTGTTTGGTCGTTATTTGGTCGTGGATGCCGCGTCTGCCTTGGCCGCCGGCTTCTTGGCGGCGGGCTTGGCCGCGGACTTCTCGGCCTTCTCGGCCTTCTCCGCGGCGGGCTTCTCGGCCTTCTTTGCCTTTTCTGCGGCGGGCTTCTCGGCCTTCGCCGGCTTGTCGGCCTTGTCAGTCTTGTCAGTCTTGTCGGCCTTGCCGGCAGCGGGCTTTTCGGCCTTCTCGGCCTTCTCGGCCTTCTCGGCAGCGGGTTTCTCGGCCTTCTCGGCCTTGTCCGCCTTGTCGGTCGTGTCTGCAACGGGCTCGTCGGCCTTGTCCGCCTTCTCGGCAGCAGGCTTCTCGGCCTCCTGTGCCTGCTTCGTGTCGGGCTTCTCGGCCTTGTCGGCGGCCGGCGCGCCCGCCTGGAGCAACTCCGCTTCCCACTCGGCCATCGGCTCAGCGGCCTCGCCGTCGCCCTCCGACTTCTGGTGGCGCTGGATGAGTCCTTCGGCCGCAGCATCCGCGACGATGCGCGTGAGCAGCGCGACCGAACGGATCGCGTCGTCGTTGCCCGGAATCGGGTACTGCACCTCGTCGGGGTCGCAGTTCGTGTCGAGGATCCCGATCACCGGGATGCCGAGCTTGCGCGCCTCGTCGATCGCGAGGTGCTCCTTCTTGGTGTCGACGACCCACAGCGCGGACGGCGTGCGGGTGAGGTTGCGGATGCCGCCAAGGCTCTTGTGCAACTTGGTGAGTTCGCGCTTCTTGAGCAGGAGCTCCTTCTTCGTGAAGCCCTTCGTCGTGTCGTCGAAGTCGATCTCTTCAAGTTCCTTCATGCGGGTCAGACGCTTGGACACCGTCTGGAAGTTGGTGAGGAGGCCGCCCAGCCAGCGCTGGTTCACGAACGGTTGGCCGACGCGCTGCGCCTGCTCGGCGATGGAACCCTGGGCCTGCTTCTTCGTGCCGACGAACAGGATCGTGCCGCCGTGGGCAACCGTCTCGCGCACATAGTCGTACGTCGCGTCGATGTAGGCGAGCGACTGCTGCAGGTCGATGATGTGGCTGCCGCTGCGTTCGGTGAGGATGAAGCGCTTCATCTTTGGGTTCCAGCGGCGGGTCTGGTGCCCGAAGTGGACGCCGCTGTCGAGAAGCTGGCGAATGGTGACAACGGCCATGGCCGTCTCCTTTTCTGGCGCAGGACATCCGGACAGGATGGTGCGCCGCTCAGTTATTTTCCGCGCCGGTCGGCGTGGAACCTGGTGCCCGCGCACATCCGCCTGGCTTTCGCCGGACTGAGTGGATGTGGTGTGCGTTCGCAAACTGGGTTTCAAACAGTGCGGGCACGCGTAGTCACCCCAAAAATCGGGGTGCGAGGATCAATGATAGCAGTGTTTCCTCTCCTCCCCCGGCCGCATGCCGGCACACGATTCCCCGGTTGAGCTGCCCCGCGTTCTTCCCGCATCGCGGCACGCGGATGCTGGACGCATGGCATCACCCTCACTGAAGCAGCGCGGCATTCCGGCAGCAGCAGTGGTCCTGATCGTGCTTGCTGCGCTCTCGGGTTCACCGTCGGCGGCGGGCGCGAGTCCGGATGCCGCGGCGGCGCGGTACGCGTGGGCATGGCCGGTGGAGGGCCCTCGCCAGATCCTTCGCCCGTACATCGCACCGGAAACCCCCTACGCCGCAGGCCACCGCGGCATCGACATTGCCGCCGCGCCCGCGGCGGCCGTTCGCTCCCCCGCGGACGGCGTCATCCACTTTTCGGGGTTCGTCGTCGACCGCTACGTCGTGTCGATCGACCATGGCGCAGGGCTTATCTCCAGCTTCGAGCCCGTACTTTCCCCTCTCGCCAACGGCACCGTCGTGCACCGCGGCGAACCGATTGGTGCCCTGCAGTCCGGCCACTGCAGGGCACCATGCCTCCACGTCGGGGTGCGGCTCCACGGCCAGTACGTCTCCCCGCTCAACTACCTCGGGGGAATTGCGCACTCGGTACTGTTGCCGACGCGGGAACTCCCCTGACCAGAACACGGGTCACCGTGTGCGTGCTGCGAAGTTAGGCTGGCGGGTGTGACAGATCCGATGACCGCCGCGGCGACCCCGACCATCGAATCGGCGGCGACCCCGCTGCGCCCGGTGTTCCTCGGGCTCCGGATCTCCCTCCACCTTCTGGTGACCGCGCTCGTCGCATTCGTTATCCTGCGTCAGATTCTTACTCCGCTGCCACATGCCTCCTGGATCATTGCGCTCGCCATCATCCTGTTCGTCAGCTACGTCGGCGGGGCGTTCCTCACCCGCTCCCAAGTGGGCCCGGCCGCCCGGGTCGTCTGGCTTGCGCTTGTCTCTCTGGAAGGCGTTGCCCTCGTCTACCTCACTCCGGATGCCGCATTCCTGATCTTTCCGCTGTTCTTCCTGCAGTTGCACCTGCTGCGAGCGCGTTGGGCGGTTCCCGCGATCGCCGTGTCGACCGCCATTACGGTCACTGCGCTCGCAATGCACGGCGGCTGGAGTGTCGGCGGTGTCATTGGACCGGTCATCGGCGCCACCGTCGCCGTCGTGATCGGCCTCGGATATCGCGCGCTGTATCGGGAAACCCGTCAACGGCAGCAGCTCATCGACGAATTGCTGGCCACGCGCGAATTGCTTGCGGCCCGCGAACGCGAGGCAGGCGTGATGGATGAGCGCTCCAGGCTCGCCCGTGAAATCCACGACACCGTCGCGCAGGGGCTGTCGAGCATTCAATTGCTTCTGCACGCGGCAGAGCGCAGCGGCATGGACGGCGAGGCGCTCGAGCAGGTGACGCTCGCCCGGCAGACCGCGGCCTCCAGTCTCGCGGAGACGCGGAATTTCATCCGGGAGCTTGCGCCTCCGGCGCTGGACGGTCAAAGCCTCGTGGATGCGGTTTCCCGGCTTGCCGCATCCACGTCACGAGATGGGCTCGACGTGAATTTCCGGGTGAGCGGATCGCCCCGGCACCTCGACATGCCCCTGGAGACGACGCTCCTGCGCATCGCGCAGGCGTCCCTGTCCAATGTGACCCAGCACGCGTCGGCGACCCACGCGGAACTCACCCTCACCTACCTTGAAGACTGGATCAGCCTCGATATCGTGGATGACGGGCGCGGGTTCAGCCCGGCCGACATCGACCGGCCGGGATCGTTCGGGCTCGTCTCCCTGCGCGAACGCGTCGAAAAGCTTGGCGGAACGCTCGCGATTGAATCCCAACCGGGGTCCGGCACGGCGATCGCCGTCGCCTTCGAAGCTTCTCCGCTCGACGAGGAAACAGCAAAGGTGAAACCGTGATCCGGGTACTGATCGTCGACGACCATCCGGTGGTGCGGGCCGGCCTCACAGCGTTGCTTGCGAGCGAACCCGGTTTCGAGGTTGTGGGCGACGTCGCCACCGGGGAGGAGTCGATCGCGAGCTGCGAAAGCGGGGACGTTGATCTCGTCCTGATGGATCTGCAACTGGGCGATGGCATGCAGGGGGCCGCCGCCACTCGCGTTCTGCGCGGCCTGTCCCCCGCCCCGAAAGTGCTGATCCTGACCAACTACGACACGGATGCCGACATCCTGAGCGCCGTGGAGGCCGGCGCGAGCGGTTATCTGTTGAAGGATGCACCGCCGTCCGAGTTGATCTCTGCCGCGCAGGCCGCCGCGAGCGGTGCGAGCGCGCTGTCACCGGCGATCGCTCAGCGCCTCGGTTCCCGGCGCAATGCTGTCGGTTCCGCCCTGAGCGCGCGGGAGATCGAGGTGATCGGCCTGGTTGCCGCAGGAAAATCCAATAGCGAAATCGGGCGGGCGCTGTTCCTCAGCGAGGCCACCGTGAAGTCCCACCTCTCGCACATTTTCACGAAATTGGGCGTGAGCTCGCGGACGAGGGCCGTCGCGGCCGCGAGGGAAGCCGGGACGATCCGCTGAACCGCGTGAACCCGTGCCGAATTCAATCGTTCGGATGATTCACCGCGCAGGGTTCCCCGGAAGAGTGGAGGCATGAGAAAACTTTTCTTCGCTTCCAGTGTCTACCTGGTCCTTGGACTCGCCTCGGGTTTGTACTACCGCGAGTTCACCAAATCCCACGGCTTCACCGCGGCCGACGGATTCACCCAGCTTTCCGTCGTACACACCCACCTGCTGACGCTCGGCGTCGTCGTTCTGCTCATCGTGCTCGCGCTGGAGAAGATCTTTCAGCTCTCGCAAAGCAAAGCCTTCAGCTGGTTCTTCTGGATTTACAATCTGGGGCTCGTCGTGACGACCACGACGATGGTGGTCAACGGAACGCTTCACGTGCTCGGTCAGGAAACCGGCACGGCGCTCGCCGGTATTTCCGGCAGCGGGCACATCCTCCTGACCGCGGGACTCGTGTTGCTCTTCATCACACTGGGAATGCGCCTTCGGACCGAGCAGCCGACGTCGGCACAGACCCTGCCGGCCGCTCCGTAGGGGCGAGCGGCTACGCGCGCGGGTGCGCTGTGCGGTAGCTCTCCTTGAGCCGCTCCGCGGACACGTGGGTGTAAATCTGGGTCGTGCCGAGGCTGGCATGGCCGAGCAGTTCCTGCACCGCGCGAAGGTCAGCGCCGCCATCCAGCAGGTGTGTCGCGGCGGTGTGCCGAAACGCGTGGGGCCCGGATGGTCCGGTTCCCGGAATTTCCGCGAGCACTTCGGCGACCAGCTGGTACACCGTCCGTGAATCGATCCTCCTGCCGCGAGCGCCGAGGAAGACGGCGGGAGTCGGGTCAGCCTGGAGTCTGGGTCGACCGGCAGCCAGGTACCGGGAGATCGCGCGGCCCGCGGGCACGCCGAACGGCACCACCCGTTCCCTGGAGCCTTTGCCCGTCACGCGAACCGTCAGCCGGTCCAGGTCGACGCGGTCCATATCCAGGCCGGTGAGTTCGCTGACGCGCAGCGCCGACGCGTAGAGAAGTTCGATGATCGCGACGTTGCGCAGGGCGACCGGGTCGCCGCCCGCGGCGAGCGAGGTGAGCGCATCCAGGATTTCGTCCACCTGTTGACGGGTGAGGACGCGCGGCAGGCGGGAATCCGATTTCGGGGCGCGAAGTCGAGTAGCGACATCCGTGTCGAGGATTCCCGTGCGTCGAGCCCAGTCCGTGAAGCTTCGCGCCGCGGCGGTCCGTCTCGCGAGGGTGGATTTCGCGAGGCCATCCTGTGAGGCCTGCCACAGCCAGTCCCGGAGGAGCTCCAGGTCGAGTTCGCGCATCGCAACGGTTCGGCGTTCGCGCGCGTAGGCGGCGAGGTTGGCAAGGTCTGCCCCGTAGGAGCGGACCGTGTTCGGGCTGAGCCCGCGCTCAAGCCCGAGTTGGGCGAGGAATCCGCGCACCGCCTGCTCGAGATCCATCCCTCCATCGTCCCGCACCGGCGCGGCGGTCGGGGGATGCGCGCCCGGTCAGTCGGAGCTGGCCGCTTCCCGGGAGTTGAACGGCGAGGTCTTGCTCGAGAACATCTCAATGCGTTGTTCGGGCGTCATCGCCTCGATTTCCGCCCAGTGTTCGGCGGAGAATCCGGTGACTTCCGCGGTCTCGCCGACCGGCACGATCGAGTGCACGATTTGGTCGTCGTACACGTGCACGAGATTGAACGCCTGGCCAAAGTCGACGCCGGAAAGTATGCGGTCCTTCGCCGTGAGGTCGAGGGTGTAACAGGTTGCCGCGGCCACGGACACGGGGATACCCGCAAAGGTGCTGTGCGTCGAGTAGTGCAGGTGCCCGGCGAGGATCGCGCGGACATCCGTGCCCCGGAGGACATCGGCGAGCCGCTTCTGATCCTGCAGCTCGAGCATGCCCATCGCCTCGAGCAGCGGGGTCGGGATGGGCGGGTGGTGCACGGCGAGCAGGGTGCCATGCGGTGCAGGTGTAGCGAGCACGTCGGTGAGCCAGTCGAGTTGCGCCTGGGTGAGGTCGCCGTGGTGGTAGCCGGGAACGCTCGTGTCGAGGGAGATGATGCGCAATCCCCCGATGTCGTACACGCGGTCCTGCGTCTCGTCGGTGGCGTCGGCGTCGAAGAGCTGCTTCGAGTATTGGGGGCGCTCGTCGTGGTTTCCCATGACCCAGATGATCTGGGCCCCGAGCCGCTGTGCGACGGGCTCGACGAGTCCGCGGAGCCGGGTGTAGGCATCCGGTTCGCCGAGGTCTGCGAGGTCGCCGGTGAACACGATCGCTTCGGGTTTCGCGCCGGATGCTTCGAGTTGCGCGAGCGCCTGGCTGAGGTGGTCGTCGGTCGGGACACTGCCGTAGAGGGGTCGTCCGCCGCCCAGAAAGTGGGTATCGCTGATGTGCGCGATGAGGTGGCGCGCTGCCGGGTACTGGCCGAGTTGAATCACCGGTCCAGCATATGTTGCACCGTGTTCAGTTGTCTTCGCTTGCCGTCGGTGCGTCCATTGAGCCTGTCTCGGCGATCAGCGCGGCGAGGTCTTCGCTGATGAGGGCGCTCATCCGGTTGTCGCGGTTGCGTTTGTAGTCGGCATCCACGGGGAGGAATTCGATGTCGAGGTTGCGTTCGATGTTGGCGGCGACTTCGCGCCAGGCGTCGCTGCGCGCCTTGTCGACGAGTTCGGTGAGGTAGTTGTCGTCAACGCTTTGTTGCCGCAGCCGCCGCGCTATTTCCACGGCGACTTCCCTGCGGTGTTCCATGTTGTCGATGTCGTCGTAGCTGTAGCCCTGGGCATCCCGTTCGCTGTTCGGGTTGAGGCGGAATTTCTGGATGAGTTTCGCCAGGTTTTCCGCTTCCGTGTCGGATTCCCGGGCTAGAAGTTCGAGTGCGTCGTGGGCGTCTTTTCGGGAGTGTTCGATGAACCAGGGTTGTTTGTCGGCGAGGATCTTTGTGATGAAACGGTTCTTCACCGCCATCCTGCTCGCATATTCGGTGAGTTGCAGGCCTTCTTCGGTCGCTTCGGCGACGGTGAGGTATTCCTGCGGCGGCAGCAGGGACGCGTCGAAGGGTTTGAGTTTACGGGCGCGGCTGCGACGGCGAAACCACATTTTCATGCACTCCCCATTTGTCGCCTGCCACCGCACTCTCCACAGTTCTCGCTGCGATGCAGGGCCGAATCACCGCGTCGGTCCTGGCTCCGTTTCGGCAGTGACCGCGTCACTGTGTGGTGGACAACGTTACACAGCGGCCGCGCCTCTGGGCACTATCCAACTGTGCTGGAAGTGGGGCACGACGGTCGCGATGTGTTCGAAATCGGAGTCGTAGTGCAGCACTGCGAGTTTATTGGCAATCGCGTAGGCGGCGATGACGGTATCCATCGAGCCGGCAGCTCGTACCAGCCCGCCCTGCCAGAGTGCGTGCTGGATTGACAGAGTTTGCTCAGTGGTTGGCGCAGTCGCACATTCGGCGAAGTGGCCGAGGAGGTCGGCGACCAGGGCATGATCCTTGCCGTTGCGTGCCATGAACCCGACTTCGGCTGCAACCGGTGGGCAGAGAAGTATCCTTCGCGCGGTGAATGTGCGCGTGAGCACGGAGAGTTGCCGTCGGATGCTCTCATCGCGGGCGAGTCGGGCGAAAACGCTCGTGTCGACGAGTAGTCCGGAAATCACCGTGCTTCCTGGCCGGGTTTCGTCGTCAGGCATCTCCGGCGGCGACCCATTCTGCTTCTGGTTCGAGATCGATTCCGGCAAGGCTTTCGATGGCGTCGACGACACGTTCGGTCCATGCCGCATCGTGGAGGGCGAGGTTGATTGCTTCGCGATTGGTCGTTACGCCGAGTGCGCGCTTTGCCGCGGCAAGCAGGTCTGCGTCGACGTTCACGCTGGTCATGGGCATTCGGTTCACCTCCCCATCCATTCCGGTTACATATGGATTTACACCAATATTATATGGACTCGGGATGCGTGTTGGTTCACTTCGTTTTCACCCAACCGGATGCGCGCTCCGCCGCACGTCCTTCGAGTTGCATCGCGCCGAGCACGCTCTGGACCGTGGCGATCGAGAGTCCGGACCGCGCCGCGATGTCGTCGACGAGCCGCGCCGACCTCGTGCTCAGCGCATCGGTGATGCGCACCCGCTCGGCGCTGGGTTCGCTCGCTTCCCCTTGCTCAGGTTCGGCATCGTGTGCGGCCCCGCCACCGGGGAGCGGCGCGAGTTCGGCCATCTCCTCGGCGCTCGTCACGCACACGGCATCGAATTCGCGGATGAGCCGGTGGCATCCCGCTGAGGCGGCGCTCGTCACGGGCCCTGGCACAGCGCCGAGCGGCCGGCCGAGCGCGGCGGCGTGGCCCGCGGTGTTGAGCGAGCCTGACCGCCATCCGGCCTCCAGGACGATCGTCGCACCGCTCATCGCGGCAATGAGCCGATTTCTCTGGAGGAACCGCCATTTGGTTGGTGCGGCGCCGCAGGGAAGTTCCGAAACCACCGCCCCTTCGTCCACGATGCGGGTCAGCAATGCCTCATGCCCGCTCGGGTAGAAACGATCGACACCTCCCGCGAGCACGGCGATCGTCTGGCCCGAGCTCGCCAGTGCGGCGCGATGCGCCATCCCGTCGATGCCGTACGCCGCGCCGGAGACAATCGTGTAGCCGCGGTCGACGAGTCCGGCCGAGGCCTCCATCGCGACGTGCTCACCGTACCCGGTGGCCGCCCGTGCGCCGACGAGCGCGATCGACCGATCCGCCGTCGCGAGAGTTGGCTCATTGCCGCGGAGCCACAGCGCGAGCGGCTCGTGCGGTCCAAGATCGGCAAACCCGGCCGGCCACGCCGCGTCACCGGGGATCAGCAGCCGCACGGCGTACCTGGCGGCCTGTTTCAGGGCGAGCAGCGCGACCCGCGACTGAAGCCTGGGGAGCCAGCGTTCCACGGCTTTCTCCGCGTCATCCGGATCCAACTCTCCGTTAGCCGCCGTCACGAGGCTCGCGGTGCTCGCGCGGGACACGATCGCATCCAGTGCCCTGGTCGCCCCCATCGCCGCGATGAGGATGCCCGCCACCCGATCGCCCGGTTCCACGATTCCGGTCCAGGCGGCCCGGGCGAACCTCTCGTGCAGTGCATCGCCAGCGAGGTCGTCTCCGGCGATTGCCCGCACGAGCGGCGCGACCTCCGCCTCCTTCAATCCGAGAATGCTCATGACGACAGGGCCTTTCTGAGGTAAAGCGCGCGACTGATGTGGTCCGCGGATGGTGTTGGAGCGCCGTCGAGATCGGCGAGCGTCCAACCCACCCGCAGCACACGGTCGTAGCCGCGCATGGTGATTCCACCGCGCTCCAGTGCGCGGTCGATTGTGGAAGTGACGACGGAACTGAGGCGAGCCTGCGGGCCGCGCAACCAGAAGCCCGGAACTTGCGAATTCACGCTCCACGGGGTGGCGGCGAGGCGCTCACCGGCGCACGCTCTCGCCGAGGCAACGCGTTCGCGCGCGAGAGCCGTCGTCAGCTGGCCGCCGTCATTCGCGAGCTTCAACTGCGCACTCGTGACCCGCTGGACCCGGAACTGGATGTCGATGCGATCCAGGAGCGGCCCGGAGAGCCGCCCCAGGTACCGGCGGCGGGCGCTCGGCGTGCACGTGCACTCCGAGTCTCGGGCGCCGTACTGTCCGCACGGGCACGGGTTCGCCGCGAGAATCAACTGGAACCGGCCGGGAAAGTGCGCAACCGCATTGGCCCGGTGGATGCTGATGACCCCGGATTCGAGCGGCTGTCGGAGCGCATCCAGCACCGAACTGTTGAACTCGGGCGCCTCGTCGAGGAACAGGACGCCACCGCTGGCTCGCGCTGCGGCGCCCGGCCTGATCTGTTTGCTGCCGCCGCCGATGAGGGCTGCCGCGGTCGCCGTGTGATGGGGCGACTCGAACGGTGGGCGAGTGATGAGAGCGTGCCCGACCGGCAGTCCGGACAGCGAGCGGATGGAACTGACCTCGAGCGCTGCTGCGGGGTCGAGATCGGGCAGTATCCCCGGCAGCCGCGCCGCGAGCATCGTCTTGCCGGATCCGGGCGGGCCGAGGAGGAATGCGTGGTGCCCTCCTGCCGCGGCGACCACCATCGCTTCGACGGCGTCCCCGTTGCCGATGACATCGGCGAGATCGAGGTCGTCATTCGCGGGGTCTTCCGGGTGGGCGGACTGGATCGGCTCGACCTCCAAGGGCTCGAATTCGGCGCCATGCCAGATCGCCGCATCCCTCAGGGACGGGACGGCAACAACGCGGATGCCGGGAACCAGTTCTGCCTCCGCCGCGTTGCCGGTCGGCACCATGACGGTGTCGAATCCGGCGGCCGCCGCGGCGGAAACGGCGGGAAGGGTTCCCGTGATCGGACGGAGCCGCCCGTCGAGTCCGAGTTCGCCCAGATGCACGACCCGCGCGATCGATTCCGCTTGTACGATGCCGGCGGCGGCGAGCGTCGCGAGCGCGATCCCGAGGTCAAAGCCCGAACCCTGCTTCGGGAGTGCGGCGGGCGAGAGGTTGACCGTGAGGCGGCGGCTCGGCAGGTCGCATCCGGAGTTCGCCGCAGCAGCGAGCACGCGATCGCGCGCCTCGCCGAGGGCGGCATCCGGCAAGCCGATGAGAATGAATTTCGGAAGTTGGGAGGAATAGTCCGCCTCGATTTCGACGACCGCTCCCTGGAGGCCCAGGAGCGCGATCGCCTGGGTGCGCCCGACCGGCATCAGAACACCCGCCGCAAGTGCTCGATGAGCGGCGCTGCACCTGCCGCGGCGATGACCGAGATCGCGTCAATGCGAATGACGCCCCGTCGGTACGGATGCGCGTCGCACCACGCGTTCGCGAGCCGCCTCAGGCGGGCCAGCTTCTGCGGCGTTATCGCCTCGAACGGATGCCCGAACGCGGTGCTCGACCGGGTCTTGACCTCGACGAAGACAGTGTCATTGCCGTCGCGGGCGACGAGGTCGATCTCGCCGCGGGCGCACCGCCAGTTCCGGTCGATGACGGTGTAGCCGGCATCCGCGAGGAATTGCGCGGCGAGATCCTCGCCGCGCCTGCCCAGGTCGTCTTTTGCCGCCACGGGACGAGGATGCCGCAGCGCGCGAGCGGCTCGGCCCGCAGTGGATCCGATCGGTCGAGTGGAGTTCTCGTCGCGAGTTGTGCAGGAGAGGAGGCGAACGGCGCTCAGGCGATGTAGACCTTGCGGAGCGTCTCCGTGACCGTCCACACCGTGCGCTGGCCCTCGCGCAGTCGGCCGACAGAGCCCGGGCCGAGCGAAACGGTAGAGCCATCCGAGAACTCCACCGTCGCCGCGCCGAACAGCACGACGAAAACCTCGTCGGCTTCGACGTCGGATGAGGCACCCACGGAGTGCTCCCACACGCCGTACTCTCGATCGCCGAGCATGCCGAGTTCGGCCACGCCGACGACAGGCGACCCGGAAACGACCTGCGATTCCGCCACCGGCGCCAGGTCCAGCTCGAGAGCCGCGGCCGCCACGAAATCGATCTCGGATGCCCCGGTCACGAGTCGAACCCGAGCCCGAGCGCATCCAGCGTGCGCAGCACGAAGTTGCGCTTGCCGCGCTGATGGTCGGCGCGGTTCATCGCCCACTTCGACACCTCGACGCCCATCCACGCGATCGGATCGGGCGGGAACGGGATCGGCAGCGACTTCACCATCTTCAGCTCGGTGCGCTCGGTTTTCAAACCCCACAACTGGTCGAGCATGACGTTCGCCGCGAACCGCGTGCCCGCAACGCCCAGTCCGGTGAATCCGGCAACGTGCGCGACGCGGCCGCCGCGCGCGTGCCCGAAGAACGCCGTGAAGCGGCTGCACGTGTCGATCACGCCGGCCCAGCGGTGCGTGAACCTGATGCCCTCCAGCTGCGGGAACGTCGTGAAGAAGTGGCTCGCCAGCCGCCGGTGCGACTCCGGCCGATCCTCGTACTCCGGCTTGATCTTCCCGCCGTAGTGGTACATGGCGTCGTATCCGCCGAACAGGATGCGGTTGTCCTTCGACAACCGGTAGTAGTGGAACTGGTTGGCCAGATCGGCCACGCCCTGACGGTTCTTCCACCCGATCGACTCGAGCTGGGCATCCGTGAGCGGCTCCGTCATGAGCACGTAGTCGTACACGGGTACGGTGTGCCAGCGGTAGCGCTTCAAGAGGGAAGGGAATGCGTTCGTGGCGAGCGCGACCCGCTTCGCCCGGATGTCCCCGGTGCCGAGGCGCACCATGATCGGCCCGCGCCGCTTGCTGTCCAGTCTCAACACCGGTGAGTCCTCGAACAGGTCGACGCCGGCCTCGTGGCAGGCGCGCGCCAGCTCGTGCGAGAGCTTGCCCGGGTGCACCATCGCCGTGTCGCGCGTGCCCCACAGCCCGGCGAGATACGTGGGCGACGCGATCTCCTCCTGCATCCGCTTCTCGTCGAAGAACTTCACGTGGGCGGCGTCCTTGTCCTCCTCCAGCCACTCCACCTGGTGCGGCTCGACGGCCACAGCGACCGCGCCCGTGCGTTCGAAATCGCAGTCGAGGCCGAGCTCCCACACGGTCTGCTCGATTTCGTCGAGGTTTTGCATCCCCAGCCGGTCGAGCAGTTCAAGCTCTTTCGGGAACCGCCGCGCACCGTTCACTTCGCCATGCGTGAGCGTTGCCTCGCAGAAACCGCCGTTGCGCCCGGATGCCGCCCAGCCGATCTGATTCGCCTCCAGCAGGGCGACCCGCGTCGACGCATCCCGCTGCTTGGCCATGAGCGCGGTCCACAGCCCCGCAAATCCTCCGCCAACGACCACAAGGTCGTAGTTCTGCACGTCGTTGTAGCGCGGCCACCGCCGCGCGTCGACATCATCGAGCCAGAATGGCGAAAGCACGGAACCGGCGAGCGACTCGTCAATGATGTGTTCGGCGGGGACTGAACGCTCGAAGGCGGTGGGTTCCACGAGAGACTTCCTTGTCAGGGGTGCTGAGGGTTCGGGCATGGCCGGGCAGCGGCCGGGAGTGGGCTAGGGGCGGCTATTCGTCGAGGGCGAGTTCCTTCGGAAGTTCCAGCTCCTTCGAGCTCAGCTCCTCAACGTTCACGTCCTTGAACGTGAGCACGCGCACCGACTTCACGAAGCGATCGGAGCGGTAGACGTCCCACACCCACACGTCGCTCATGGTGAGTTCGAAGTAGAAATCGTGCTCCGTCTCCTGCCGCACAAGCTCAACCTCGTTCGCGAGATAGAACCGACGCTCCGTCTCCACGACATAGCGGAACTGACCGACGACGTCCCGGTATTCACGGAACAACGCCAGTTCAACCTCGCGGTCGTAGTCTTCGAAATCTTCCTCGTCCATGTCCTGTCAATCCTAGGCTGTCTCGCGGCACGCCGCAGTGTGGCTGCACGGCGCTGATTGGTTGCGTGATGCTAATTAGCTGCGCAGCGCTGGGGCCCTCAACCAGGTCAGACGGTGGATGCTCGAGACGCCCAGCCGTTCGATCGCGTCGAAGTGGCCGGCCGAACCGTATCCCTTGTTGCCGCTCCACCCATACCCGGGCTCCGTCGCATCCGATTCGATCATGAGGTGATCGCGATGCACCTTCGCGATCACGGATGCGGCAGCCACGGACGCGCAATCCCGATCCGCCTTGACGCGGGTGCGCACGCTGACCGGAGTGGACAGGGCAGGGTTGAGCCAGTCGTGGCGGCCGTCGAGGAGCACAACGCTTTCCAGGATGCGCACGCCGGATTCGTGGAGCGAAATGAGCGCGCGTTTCCCCGCGAGGCCGAGGCAGGCCGTAATCCCCAGGCGATCCACTTCTTCGGCGCTGGCGAGCCCGACCGCCCAGTGCCGCGCCCATGCCGCGGCGGGCGGCGCGAGCGCTTCACGCCGCTTTTCGCTCAGCATTTTGGAATCACGCAGCCCTTCGGGCATTGCGCCCACCGCGGTGTCGATCGCGCACATTCCGACCGCCACCGGGCCGGCGATCGCGCCGCGGCCCACCTCGTCGCATCCGATGACGAACCGCGCCCCGCTGGCGAGCAACTCGTGTTCGATCTCCAGAGTGGGGTCGGCGACAGCCATCTAACGGCCCTTATCCTCCACGCCCGCAAAAACGGTGGGGTAGTTGTCGAGCCAGGCCCAGTGGTCGATCGGCCAGCTCACCAGGAATGCGCGGCCGACCACATTCTCGATCGGCACAAACCCTTTACCGGGTTTGTTCGTGTTGTAGCGGGAGTCTGCCGAGTCGTAGCGATTGTCACCCATAACCCACAGCGAGTCCTTCGGCACGGTCACGCTGAAGTCGGTACCGGATGCTTTCGTTACGCCCTTCGGGAGGTCAAGGTACGGTTCGCCGAGCGGAACTCCGTTAACCGACATTTGCCCGAAGGTATTGCAGCACTCAACCTTGTCGCCCGGCAGTCCGATGACGCGTTTGATCAGGTGGTCATTGCTGTCCGGCGCGCTCAACCCGACGACGGAAAGTACCCAGTCGACGCTCGTGACGAACCAGTTCTCATTCAGCGTTGTGTGCGGGGGCAGCCAACCGCCTGGATCGCGGAACACCACGACGTCGCCGTGCTCGATGGGAATGAGATTCGGAACGAGTTCGTTGACGATGATCCGGTCGTTGATTTGGAGCGTGTTCTGCATCGAACCGGAGGGGATATAGAACGACCGGATGAGGAACGCTTTGATCCCCACCGAAATCACGATCGCGGCAAGAAGGATGAGAACAATGTCGCGGATGAAGATTTTCATTCCGCGCGTGCGGCGGCGCGGTCGTTTGTCCGCGGATTCCTGCGGTGTTGGCGATAGTGCGGTTGTCATTAAGCCCCTGAGTTCTCCACAAGTCTAGGGTCCGGCTAACTGCGGGCGGCCCAACGAATCAGCTTGTTTCGCGCTTTTCCTTGATCTTCGCCTTCTTGCCGCGGAGGTCGCGCAGGTAGTACAGCTTGGCGCGGCGAACATCGCCGCGAGTGACAACCTCAATGTGGTCGATGGACGGGGAGTGCACCGGGAACGTGCGCTCCACACCGACCTGGAAGCTCACCTTGCGAACGCAGAACGTCTCGCGGATGCCTTCGCCGGAGCGGCCGATCACAACACCCTGGAAGACCTGGATACGCGTGCGGGTACCTTCAACGATGTTGACGTGGACTTTCACGTTGTCGCCGGCGCGGAAGTCCGGAATGTCGTTGCGCAACGATGCTGCGTCAACGGAGTCGAGGATGTGCATGATGGTTCGCTCTCTGCAATCGCCACAGGTCGACGGCGTGCTGGATACTGCATGGAAGGAGAATCGTGCCGAATGGATGCTGGCCCCCCTGTGGCAGGGCTGCGCGCAGGCACAAACAGCAATTCTGCCACACCGGAAGGCGTGCCGCCAACCGCCGCCTCTAGCGGGACGTCACGGTGATCGCATCGTAGCCCGCAAACGCGAGCGAGATCCGGTGGCGGGTATCCACGATGAGCTGCCACACCGCGCTCCAGAACGCGGCGAGAGTGAACACGATCATGCCGACCGCGACCAGCGGGTTGGAGACCAATCCGGCCGCGATGACCACGGCGTACCACGCCGCGAGCACTCCGATGTCGACCCAGGAGACGAGCCGCGAGCGGCGCACTGACTTTCTCGCGATCGTGAGCCCCATGACGACGATGAGGGCGAGCGACAGTGCGGGGGCGGCGAGGAGCAGGAACAGGAGTTCCCATCCGGAGCCGCCCATGGTGATGCCTCTGCCGATGAGCAGCCATAACGGCAGCACCGGGACTGCCCAGAACTGCGCGTAGTAGAACCCTCTCCGTAACCACATGAACAACAGAATTAGCACAGGTTGGTGAAGAATGGCTGGATGATCGAATTGAGAACGCCCGCCGAGTTGGATGCGATGCGACCGGCGGGCCATTTTGTGGCCAGCGTTCTCACCGCCCTGTCGGAGGCCGCGGATGTGGGTGTGAACCTGCTGGAGCTGGATGCACTCGCCCACCGGATGATCCGCGAGCGCGGCGCCGAGAGTTGCTACATCGACTACCACCCGTCGTTCGGGGCGATGCCGTTCGGCAAAGTGCTGTGCACGTCGGTGAACGATGCCGCACTGCACGGTCTCCCCCACGATTACGTGCTCCGCGACGGCGACCTGGTGAGCCTGGACTTCGCGGTGTCCGTCGACGGCTGGGTTGCCGACTCCGCGGTCTCGCTCGTCGTGGGCACGCCGCGCGATGAGGATCTTGCGCTCATCGAGACGACCGAGCGTGCTCTGGCCGCGGGGATTGCCGCCGCGCAGGCGGGCAAACGCATGGGGGATGTGTCCGCCGCGATCGGGGCGGTTGCCCGGGCTGCCGGCCTCGGCATCAACACGGATTTCGGCGGACACGGGGTCGGGCGCACGATGCACGGGGACCCGCACGTGCCCAACGACGGGCGCGCCGGGCGCGGGTATCCGTTGAAGCCGGGTCTCGTGTTCGCCATCGAGCCGTGGTTCATGCACACGACCGACCAGATCTTCACCGACCCGGACGGCTGGACGCTGCGCAGCCTCGACGGTTCCCGCTCAGCGCACGCGGAGCACACGATCGCGATCACGAAGGACGGCCCCATCATCCTCACCGCCCGCCACTGAACCCCGACTTCTAGCTTTCATAATTCAGGAGGTGGTGTGGCGCATGAGGTTTCCCGATCAGAAGACACCGGAAGCAATCACCCTGGTAACTTTTGCCACACAACCTCCTGAATTATGAAAGCAAGTCGGGGCGGATGCGCCTGGTGCGTTCGAGCTGCTGCTCGCGGCGCCACGCGGCGATCGCACCGTGGTTGCCGTTCAGGAGAACGGGCGGCACCTCGAGTCCGCGCCACTCTGCCGGCTTCGTGTAGCTCGGATATTCGAGCAGCCCGTCACTGTGCGACTCCTCGACGAGACTCTGCGGGTTGCCGACCACGCCGGGAATCAGTCGGCCGATCGCCTCGATCATCGCCATCGTCGCCACCTCGCCGCCGTTCACCACGTAATCGCCCATGCTCACGAGCCGCACCCGCGCACGCGACGCCGCATACTCGAACACGCGCTCGTCGATGCCCTCATAGCGGCCGCACCCAAAAATCAGGTGAGGTTCGGCGGAGAGTTCCTGTGCCATTGCCTGAGTGAACAGCTCGCCGGCTGGGGATGGGAAGATGATCGTCGGGCCCCCTTCCAGACGCGCTTCGCGCTCCTCAGGGAGCGGATCTCCATCGCCGCGCGGTGCCGACGAGAGCGGATCGAGAACGCTGTCGAGGGCATCGCCCCACGGTTCGGGTTTCATGACCATGCCAGCGCCGCCGCCGTAGGGGGTGTCGTCGACGCTGCGGTGCCGATCGTGCGCGAAATCGCGCAAGTCGTGGACGGCGAGCTCGATCAGACCGGACTCGCGCGCCTTGCCCAGCAGCGACACATCCAGCACGGAAAAGAACTCCGGGAAGATCGTGACGATGTCGATGCGCATGGGAGTCAGCTCAGGGAGCGGTTTCCTCGTCGGGTAGTTGCTCGAACAGCCCGGGAGGCGGCGTCACCGTGAGGGTTCCTCCGGCAATATCCACGGATGGAACGATCGCCTTCACGAACGGCACCATGACGTCGCCGGCATCCGTTTCGACGTGGAGGAGGTCCTGAGCCGGTAAATGGTCCAGCCGCGCCACGGTGCCCACCTTCGCCCCGTCGCGCATCACCGCCAGTCCAATCAACTGGTGGTCGTACCAGGCGTCTTCCTCCTCCGGCGCTTCAGCCGGGTCGTGCTCGATGAGGAGGATCGCCTTCAGGAGGCTTTCCGCGGCCGATCGATCCGTGACGTCCTTGAAAAACGCGACCGGATGCGAGTTGAACCATTTCAGCTCGAGAAGTTCGAGCGTCTTGCCGTGCCACGCGGATGTTTCGGGGACTTGCAGCGAGAACACGGCGCCCGGAACGAAACGACGATCCGGGTCATCCGTGTACAACTCGATCTTGATCGCTCCCTTGAGGCCGTGCGCCTTGGTGAGTCGACCCACCCGAAGCCGGGTGTTTTCGGGTTCCGCCTTGCTAGAAATCGGTGTCCACCACGTCGACACGCACTTTGCGACCGTCTGCGAGCGCGGTCACGAGGGTTCTCAGAGCCTTCGCGGTGCGTCCGGATCGGCCGATCACGCGGCCAAGGTCCTCCGGGTTCACCCGCACTTCGAGAACATCGCCTCGCGGCGAATTCTTGGCGACGACTTCAACCTCATCGGGGTGATCGACGATCCCCTTGACGAGGTGTTCGAGAGCGGCGGCAAGCACGATCAGGCCTTGGCCTCATCTGCGGACTTGTCAGCGTCAGCCTTAGGCTCTTCCATCGTGTCGTCGGCTTTCGCGTCTGACTTCGGCTCGTCGGCCTTGGCATCGGCCATCGGCTCTTCAGCCTTCTCGTCTGCCTTGGCGTCGCCCTTGGGCTCGTCCGCCTTGGCGTCAGCCTTGGGCTCGTCCGCCTTCCCTTCGGCTTTAGCGTCCCCCTTCGGCTCGTCCGACTTGGCGTCTGCATCCGCGGACTTGTCAACCTTGTCGGCCTTCTCCGCCTTCTCCGCCTTCGCGGGCGCTTCGGCCTTCGGCTTCAGGACCGGCTTCTTCTTCTCGTCAGCCTGGAACTCGGGCTTCGCCTCGGCCAGCTTGACCGTGTTCTTGGCGCCCTTTTCGCCCTTGAAGGTGCCCCAGTCGCCCGTGAGCTTCAGCAGCGCAGCGACCTGCTCGGTTGGCTGTGCGCCAACACCAAGCCAGTAGAGGGCGCGATCGGACTTGATCTCGATGACCGAAGGCTCCTCGGTGGGGTGGTATTTTCCGATCTCCTCGATCACGCGGCCGTCACGCTTGGTGCGCGAGTCGGCGACGACGATGCGGTAGAACGGTGCGCGGATCTTGCCCATGCGCTTCAAACGAATCTTTACAGCCACAATTCTCCATAGATTTCTTGTATTTGGGGCGAACTGCCGGCCGTGAGCGTAGGGGCACACGCGGCGAAAGCTCTGAAGGATTCCACGGCAGCCGATTAGAGGGTCGGGCAGTCCGGGACTCGACCCTCTATTGTGACAGATTTTGGTGGTCGCCGGAAACCACGGGCGCACCGGGCTCCGTGACCACCGGACCGGTCACCACTGCGGGCTCGCGACGCGTGCCCGTTCGACGCCTCGACAGCGCGACGCCGATGAGGCAAATGATGCCACCAACAATCGCCAGCAGTGTCGGGATTTCGCCGAACGCGACAAACCCGAGCACGATCACGATGGCCGGAACAACGTACGTCGTAACACCGAGCTGCCCCGCGGGAAGCTTGGAAAGCGCATAGCCCCACGTGGTGAATGCGAGCGCGGTCGGCACAGCGCCGAGATAGATAACGCCGAGGATCGCGGAGAGCGGTGCCGCCTGCACCTGGGTGACGAGCCCGCCAGCAAACGGGAGGCACACGACGGTGCCGATCGCGCAACCGAGCCAGGTCACTTGCGTCGACGGGATCCGGCGCATCACGCGCTTCTGGCACAACACGCCGATCGTGTAGGTAACCGCGGAGGCAAGTGCCCACAGGATTCCGACCGTGTTTCCGAGCCCGGTGAATCCGGAACTGAGGCCGATGAGAACCACTCCTCCAAATGCGACCCCCGCGCCGATCGCGAGCCACTTGGGGATGCCTTCGCCGAGAAAGACTCCCGCACCGAGCGCGATCAGGATCGGGCCGATGTTCACGATCATCGCCGTGGTTCCCGCGTCGAGGGTGTGTTCGGCAATGTTGAGCGTCACGTTGTACGCACCGAACCAGGCCACCCCGTACACGACGATGAGTAGCCACTCTCGGCGGTTGGGACGCACCCACGGTCGGCGGATGAGCAGCAGGGACAGCAGGACTGTGCCGACGAGCAGGCGGCCGAGCGCGAGTTCGCCCCCTCCAAGGTGCTGCCCGACGCCGCGAATCACGACGAACGCGCTCGCCCAGGCGAGAACGGTGATGAGGATCGCGACGAGAACCGCAGTGTTCATCCCCGTGGACGGCGCCTCAGCCTTTGTTGTACTCACCCGATAACTGTATGAGGAACGGGAGACATTTCCTGACCGCGATTCCCGGATGGCCGGGCTCGGCAATTACCCGCGAGCGGCGTTGTGCTGGTCGCGCCAGGAAAGCCACTCGCGCACCGGCGCCACATCGTAATCCGGTCCGGTGATCTGGATCGTGAACATGCTCGCGCCGAGCGCAACCTGTTCGTCGGCTTCGTCGTGGGAACGCTGCCGGATCTCGGTCGACACCTCGATTTCGCTCGTGTCGCGACCGACATCCTCACCGTGCTGGGCGAGGATGCCGAGCTTGGTTTCGAGAACTTCTGCATTGCTGAAGCTGTGCCAAATGTCGGCGTGCTCGGCGACGATGCGCAGGGTTTTCCGGACGCCGCCCCCGCCGATCAGAATCGGGATGCGACGGGTTGGCGCCGGGTTGAGCTTTGTCCACCGGTCGCGAATAATCGGCAAATCGTGGGCGAGAGCGCCGATGCGGCTGCCCTTCGTGCCGAATTCATACCCGTATTCGTCGTAGTCGCGCTCAAACCAGCCGGCACCCGTGCCGAAGATGAACCGGCCGACGCCCCCATTGGAACCGGCGCTGATGTGGTCGATCGTGCGCGCCATGTCGGCCTGGAGGTTCGGGTTGCGGTAGCTGTTGCAGTTGACGAGGCAACCAAGCTCCACCCCGGTGGTCTGCTCGGCGATCGCCGCGAGCATCGTCCAGGCCTCGAAATGAAGGCCATCCGCGTCGCCGGAGAGCGGGAAGAAGTGGTCCCAGTTGAACACGATGTCGACGCCGAGCTCCTCGCACGCCGACACCGTGTCCCTGATTTTGTCGTAGCTGGCATGTTGCGGCGCGATCTGAACGCCGATGCGAATGGGTCGGGAAGTCATCCGGCCAGTTTAGGCGGAGGCACGGCATCGGCTTTGACGCCTGATCTATTGAGTTGATCCCCTGGCGTCTGATTTCACGGTTGACTCATAGACTCGCCGAAATACGATGTGGAGCATGCTTGTTCGGATTCGACGATTCAGTGTCATTGCATCGCTTCTGGTCAGCGGGATTCTTCTCACAGCGTGCAGCAGTCCGGTCACTGCCGCCACGGAAGCGGTCACGCCCGCGCCTGCGACAGTCGCTCCGTCCGCCACGAAGCCGGTAGCCGTCGCCATCGGCGACTCGATCATGAAGGGATTCGGACTGTCGCCGGCAGAGGCCTGGCCCGCACTCCTCGCGGCCAGCAACAACTGGACACTCACCAACCTTGCCTGCGACGGGGCCGGGTTCGGTGCGATCGGCGATCCCGGTGAGTGCGACAGCGACTTTTCCGGCCTGGTATCAGAGGCCGCCGCGTTGCAGCCGACGCTCATCCTGATCTCGGGCAGCAGCAATGACCTCGGAATTGACGACGAAACCCTTGTCGTTCAGACCGACGCGGTCGTGGCGGCTCTCAGGGCGGCACTGCCCACCGCGACCATCGTCGGCATCAGCACGGTGTGGAACGATACCGACACGCCCACCCAGATCGACGCCATCAATGCGCAGGTGCGTCAGGCAATGACGCAAGTCAACGGCGTGTACCTGGACATCGGGCAGCCGCTCAGTGGCCACCGAGACTGGTTGCAGGGCGATGACGTTCATCCGACAGTAGAGGGCCAGCAGGTGCTCGCGACAGCGATAGACACCGCCATCCGCGAAGCAAATCTTTCCCTGAAGGGTTAGCGGACGGGCTCCTGGATCTTACGAGCGACCGAGGAGTTTCTGCAGACTTGCGAGCTCCTCCTCGGTAGGCAGCCCACCCTTCGCCTGCCCGCCGCCCAGGCCGAAACCTGAGCCCGCGGAGGCCCCCGGTGCCGACCCTGCGGCCAGCGCCGCCTCCTCCGCCGCGCGCTTCGCCGGGTTGCCCGACCGCGAACCCTTCTTCTTTTGTTGCTTCTTCTTGCCGCCGCCCGCGTATCCGGCGCCGGGAATCGGTCCCATACCGGGCACCTGCGGCACGCCGCCCTTCGCGACAGTCTTCATCATCTTCGCGGCCTGCTCGAACCGGTTCACGAGCGCGTTGACCTCAGTTACCGTCATGCCGGAACCCTTCGCGATCCGCAGGCGCCGTGAGCCGTTCAGCAGCTTCGGCATGCGCCGCTCCGCCGGCGTCATCGACTGGATGATCGCCTCGGTGCGCACAATCTCGCGTTCATCGAAGTTGTCGAGTTGCTCGCGCATCCCCTTCGCGCCGGGCAGCATCCCGAGCATGCCCTTGATGGAACCCATGTTCTTGAGCTGCTGCATTTGCGCGAGGAAATCCTCGAGCGTGAACGTGTCGGTCGCGAACTTCTCCGCAACCTTCTTCGCCTCCTCCTCGTCGAAGGTTTTCTGCGCCTGCTCGATGAGGGTGAGGATGTCGCCGAGATCGAGGATGCGGCTCGCCATGCGATCCGGGTAGAACGGCTCGAAATCGCCGAGACCTTCGCCAGTGCTCGCGAACATGATCGGTCGGCCGGTTACCGAGGCGACCGACAGCGCGGCACCACCGCGCGCATCGCCGTCGAGTTTCGTGAGCACGACACCCGTGAAGTCCACGCCGTCCTGGAACGCCTTGGCCGTGGTGACCGCATCCTGGCCGATCATGGCGTCAATCACGAACAGTACCTCGTCAGGGCTGACCGCCTTACGGATGTCCGCAGCTTGCTTCATGAGTTCGGAGTCGACGCCGAGGCGGCCGGCCGTGTCGACAATGACCGTGTCGTATTGGCGGCGCTGCGCCTCCTTCACGCCATCCTTCGCCACCTTCACCGGGTTGCCGACTCCATTTCCGGGCTCCGGCGCCCAGACCGGAACGCCCGCCTGCTCGCCGACAACCTGAAGCTGGGTCACCGCATTCGGCCGCTGGAGGTCCGCCGCGACGAGCATCGGGGTGTGCCCTTCACCCGCAAGCCATTTGGCCAGTTTTCCGGCAAGGGTCGTCTTGCCCGCGCCCTGAAGGCCGGCGAGCATAATGACGGTCGGCGGGTTCTTCGCGAACTCGAGCCGACGCTGCTGCCCGCCGAGGATGCTGACAAGCTCGTCGTTGACGATTTGCACGACCTGTTGTGCAGGATTCAACGCCTTGCTGACCTCGTCGCCGAGGGCGCGTTCGCGCACGCGGGCCGTGAAGTCCTTCACCACGTCGAGGGCGACATCCGCGTCGAGCAGGGCACGCCGGATCTCGCGGACAGTGCCGTCGACATCCGCAGGGGTCAGCTTGCCTTTGCCGCGCAGTTTCTTGAACGCATCGGTGAGGCGGTCGGTGAGGTTTCCGAAGGTGGCCATGGTTGTCCCAGCTTAATCGAGAAGATCAGGGAGGCTGCTCCACGGGGCGCGCGAGGCGTCGGTGCCGGATTAGAGTGGCCGGATGCGGCACGGCATCGTCATCCTCCCCCAGCAACCGTGGGCCGAAGCCCGATCGATCTGGCAGCGCGCGGAAGAACTCGGGTTCGATCACGCCTGGACGTTCGACCACCTCTCGTGGCGGAGTCTCGCCGACGAGCCCTGGGGCGCCACGATACCGACCCTCACCGCGGCCGCTGCGGCAACCTCGACCATCCGGCTCGGCACCTTCGTCACCTCGCCGAACTTCCGGCATCCGGTGCCGTTTGCGAAGGACCTCGCCACCCTCGACGACATTTCCGGCGGCCGATTCCTTCTCGGTGTCGGATCGGGCGGAACCGGATTCGATGCGTTCGTGCTCGGCCAGCAGCAGTTGACCGGCCGCGAACGCCACGAGCGGTTCGTCGAATTTGTGCGCGGGCTGGATGCGCTCCTGCGTTTCGAAGAACCCGGCAGCGGCGGGATCAGTTTCGACGGCGACTGGTTCACAGCGCACGAGGCGCGCATGGTGGGTAAGCCCGCGCAGCATCCACGGATGCCCATCATTGTCGCCGCGGACGGTCCGAAGGGCCTCCAGTTGGTGGCCGAACTCGCGGATGGTTGGGTCACGCTCGGCCGGGAATCCGACACTCCCGGCGACTGGTGGGAGTCGGTTGCCGAAGTTTCGCGCCGGCTCGATGACGCGCTCGCCGACCGGGGACGGGACTCCGCGTCGCTCGACCGGTACCTGAATCTGGATTCGCACGACTACTCGCTGAAGAGCGTCGATGCGTGGGAGGATGCCGTCGGCCGGGCCGCAGCGCTCGGATTCACGGATGTCATCACCCATTGGCCCCGCCGCGACGGCGTCTTCGCGGGCAACGAGAAGGTTCTCACCGAAATTGCTTCGCGTTTCTCGCGCTAGCGTGGAGGCATGACTGCACTCCTCGTCCCCTTCGGCGGCCACACCCCCGCTGTCGACGAAACCGCGTTCGTCGCGCCGAACGCCACGCTGGTCGGGCGCGTATTCCTCGGCCCGGAATCCAGCGTGTTTTACGGAGCGGTGTTGCGCGGCGACACCGACCAGATCAACCTCGGCGCACGGAGCAACCTGCAGGACAATGTGGTCGTGCACTGCGATGTCGGGATCCCCACCACGATCGGCACCGGCGTGAGCGTCGGGCACGGCGCGGTCGTGCACGGCTGCACCGTCGAAGACGACTGCCTCATCGGCATGGGTGCGACCGTCATGAATGGCGCCGTGATCGGCGCCGGCTCACTTGTGGCAGGGGGCGCGGTCGTGCTGGAGGGAACGGTCATCCCGCCCCGCTCGCTCGTGGCCGGGGTCCCCGCCAAGGTCCGCCGCGAGATTTCCGATGAGGAACTCGACGCGATCAAAGCCAACGCGAGTCACTACGTGGAACTCAGCCGGGCGCACGCCGCCCTCGAATGAGACCGCACACCGTTCGCAATTCAGGCGGGATCGTCACAGGCTCAGCAGATTGTTGCGAAAAACTGGGCCAAATTGGCTGCGACCTCGAAATAGCCTGAACTGCGAACCCTAACCGACGAGGTTCTGCACGAACACGTGCGGGGTGAACCCGGTGAGGTCGCCGATGCCTTCGCCCTGGCCGACGAGCTTGATCGGGATGCCGGTCTTCTCCTGCACCGCGAGCACGAAACCGCCCTTCGCCGAACCATCCAGCTTCGTGAGCACGAGGCCGGTCACCCCGGCGTGCTCGATGAACGCCTGCGCCTGCGCGAGCCCGTTCTGCCCGGTTGTCGCATCCAGAACGAGCAAAACCTCGGCGATCTCCGTCTGCTTTTCGATCACCCGACGGATCTTGCCAAGCTCATCCATGAGGCCGCTCTTGGTTTGCAGGCGCCCCGCCGTGTCGATGAGCACGATGTCGATGCCCTCGCGCTCGGCCAACTCGACCGTCTGGAACGCGACGGATGCCGGATCCTGGCCTTGCGCCTGCGGTTTCACGATTCGTGCGCCCCCGCGTTCCGCCCACGTGGCGAGCTGCTCGACGGCCGCGGCCCGGAATGTGTCCGCGGCGCCCACCACGACGCTGCGGCCGTGGTTGGCGAGGAACTTCGCGAACTTGCCGATCGTGGTCGTTTTGCCCACGCCGTTCACGCCGACGACGAGCACGACGGCGGGTCTGGCGGTCAGGCGCAGCGTCGGGTCGAGGCGGGCCAGCCGTTCCTCGAGGTTTTCGCGCAGCATCCGCTTCAAGTCCGCGGGGTCAGTCGTGCGAAACCGCTCGACGCTGGCCCGCAACTCCGCCACGACGGAGTCCGTGATGTCCGGTCCGAAGTCGGCGGAAATCAGGGCATCCTCCAGGGCATCCCACGTCTCGTCGTCGATGGTTTTCCTGGAGAACATGCCGCGGAGCGAGCCGCCGAGCGACCAGGGTTGCGCGTGCTCAGCCATGCCAGCGATCCTAGCTGGCAACCGGAATCCGGACCGCCAGCCGGCGGAGGGACCACACGATAACTACCGCGACCAACAGCAGGCTCGCGACGCCGAGACCGGAATACCCAACGAGAGCCAGCACAGGGCCGGCCAGAGCGCCCAGCACGGCAGCGGTGGAATTCATCACGAGGTCAGAGACGCCTTGCACACCGGCTCGGTCATCCACCGGCGCGGACTCGGCAACGAGCGTCGAACCGGCAATTGTGGAAGCCGACCAGCCGAGGCCCAAAAGGATGACGCTGATCACGACAAGCACCTGGGACTCCGCGCCAATCCACGCAATGAGCAGGGATACGACGAGAACACACTGCCCGACGAGAATGGTCGGCACGCGGCCCCAGCGGTCGCTCAACCAGCCGAAGACCGGCGAAAAGGCAAACATGCCGGCAATATGCAGGCTCAGCGCGAAACCGACAATCACGAGCGTCGCGCCGTGGCCGTACAGGTGCACCGGCGTCATCGACATCATCGCGACCATCGTGGCGTGGCTCAGCGCCACCGACACGACCGCATATCTCGCGAGAGGGTTTACGCGAAGCGTCGCGAAACCCTTGCGTGGTGGAACTCCCTCACGCGGGGGCGCATTCCTGAGGGCGGTGAGAAGCGGATCCGGGCGAAGTCCGAAAAAATACACGAACATGGCTGCGGCTTGAGCCAGGACAGTGAACACAAACGGTCCGGTGAGTGTCGGAAGTCCGAGAAGTGCGCCAATCGCTTCGCCCGGTTCGATGAGGTTCGGCCCCAGCACCGCGCCGAGCGTGGTGGACCACACCACAACCGAAAGCTGCCGGCCGCGGTGTTGTGGCATCGCGAGGTCGGTGGCGGCAAACCGCGCCTGCAACCCGGTTGCCGACCCGGCCCCTGCGAGGGCGAGCCCCACAAGCAACAGGGGGAAGGAGCCCAGTGCCGCAGAAACAGTTGCCAGCACTGCGCCTGCCGCTGTCACGAGCGACCCTGTGGACAGCGCGACACGCCGACCACGGACCATTGCCGTGCGAGCCAACGGCACTGCGATGAGCGCAGCGCCCAGCGTGCTCATGGTCGCCGCCATCCCGGACCACGCCGGCGAACCGCTGACTTCGGAAGCGAGAAGAGCCCCCACCGAAACGGTCGCCCCTACGCCAATTCCGCCAAGTACCTGAGCGACAATGAGTACGCGAATGACTCGCTTCTGAATGGCTTCAGTTTCGGTCACCGCGCAAGTCTATGCTGGTGCGGACTGCTACCCGGATACGCGCTCTTGGGCGACGCGCTGGCCGACGACCGCGCTCACTCCGTCCTGGCGCATCGAGACGCCGTACAGGGCATCCGCGATTTCCATCGTGCGCTTCTGGTGGGTGATGACGATGAGCTGCGAGTTGGCGCGCAGCTCCTCCAGCACGGTGAGCAGGCGGCCCAGGTTCGCGTCGTCGAGGGCGGCCTCCACCTCATCAAGGATGTAGAACGGACTCGGTCGGGCTTTGAAGATGGCGATGAGCAGGGCGACCGCGGCGAGGGACCGCTCGCCGCCGCTCAGCAGGGAGAGACGCTCGATCTTTTTGCCAGCCGGCTTCACCGTGACCTCGATGCCGGTCGTCAGCAGGTTGTCCGGCTCGGTGAGCAGGATGGTGCCGGTGCCTCCAGGGAACAGCACGGGGAAGACCTCGTTGAACGCCGCCTTGGTGTCTTCGAACGCGCTGGAGAAGATGTCCTGCATCCTCCCGTCGATGTCGTCGATGATCGTGAGGAGGTCCTTGCGGGTGTTCGTGAGGTCGGTGAGCTGCTCGGTCAGGAACTTGTGGCGCTGCTCGAGCGCTTCGAACTCCTCCAGCGCGAGCGGATTGACGCGGCCGAGCTGGGCGAGCTTGCGCTCCGCCTTCGCGAGCCGGGCCTCCTGCTGCGCCCGAACGTACGGCGTTCCTGTTGTCGAAAATTCAGGAACTTCGGTACTTTCCTCGTCCGGCTTCCCGGTGTTTGCGGGAGGCTCTGACGCAGATTCCTGAATTTCCGTATCGGTGGAACGATCGGATGCCGTCGGGTCGGCCGGCACCGGCACCTCGGGGCCATACTCGGCGACGAGCACATCCTCGACAAGTCCGAGTTCCTCGCCGGCGCGCTCCAGCAGGCTCGACAAGTGCAGCTTCTTCTCGTAGATCTGCATCTCGAGCCCGTGCACCGTCTCGCTCACGGCGGTCAGCCGCTCGCGCAGCGACGCCTCGTCGCGGCGAAGTTCGGCCAGCTCCTCGTTCTGCTTCAGCCGCTCGGATTCCCGCGCCGCGAGTTCGACCCTCGCCTGAGACACGGAACGGTCGACCGCATCCAGTACGGACGGCAGTGCGTCGATCACCCTCTGCGCCGACTCCAGCTGGTGCCGACGGATGACGGCCCGCCGGGCGGCTTCCTGCGCTGCGGCGCGTTCGTCTTCCAACTGGCGGGCCAGGGCCTGGCCTCGCGACTCCTCGGCCCGCACCCGCTCCCTGGCCGTCTCCATCTGCAGTCGAGCCTCAACTTCTCGTTCCCGCGCCGCGTCGAGTTCGTCCGAAAGCCCTTCCCTCGCCGAAGCGTCGAACATCGGCTTCGGCCTCGACTGCGCCGCCTCCAACTCGGCGACAGCCGCCTCGGATGCTGCGACGGCATCCGTGACGGCATCCGTCGCGAGGGCGAGGCCGCGCTCGATCCGCTCGGATTCTGCTGCCGCGGCTTCCACCTGGGCTCGCGCGCGGCTGAGCTTCTCCGTGCTCGCGGCCAGCTGGGCGTCGAAGTCTCGCAGTGCGGCGAGCGCGGCCGTTGCGCGCTGCTTCGCGTCATCGTGCACGGCGCGCTGCTCGTCCAGTGCCGCCTTCGCCGACTCGATGAGTTCGGCGACCTCCGCAAGCCGTGCCTGCGCGGCGTCCCGGTCTGCGATGAGTTCGACGCGGGAACGCTTCGCGCCGGAGCCTCCGCGGAGAACGTAGCGGCTGAGCACATCGCCGGCCTTCGTGATGATCGTGACGGTCGAGCCATCCGGGAGCGATTTCCAGACGGTGCGCGCGATGCCGAGGTCCTCCGCGATGACCACCTGGGCGAGGATGCCGAGAACTCCCGCCGGGGCGGTGACGACGGACGGCGCCGGAACTGCGCCGGTCGGAAGCGATTTCGGTAGACCGTCGCTCGAGGCGGCCGAGTCTGCGGGCCCGGCGTCATCCGCAAGCACGACGTCGACCCGACCGAGTTCTTCGGCTCTCGCATGATCCACCGCCGCGACGGCAGCGTCGCGGTTGTCGGCAAGCACGGCATCGGCAAGCGATCCGAGCGCGGCGGCGATCGCCGCCTCGAAACCGGGCTGCACCTGAACGTGTTCGGCGAGGAGCCCGCGGATCCCCCGCAGCTTCCGCTCCACGAGGGCACTCGACCCGTCCTTCTGGTCGAAAGCGCTGGAAAGGGCGCTCGTGCGCGCGGTCAGCGCCGAGCGCTCCCGTTCGTGGTCGTGCAGGGTTTCCCGGAGCCGCTCGATTTCGGCTTCCGCGACCGTCACTTCCGCCTGAGCGTTCCCGTAGGCGGCCTCCAGGTCGGTTTCGGTCGCCGTTCCGGTGCCGGCATCCTCCTCCAGGGCGGCGAACGCGGCCCGGGCGGCTTCGCGACGCTGCGCCGCGGCATCCATCGCGTTCTGCTGACGCAGCACCTCCCCGCGCACCGCCGCCAGCCGGGACGCCGCGGTCTCGGCCTGGCCGGTGAGTTTGGAGAGTTCGAGTTCGTGCCGCGACACGAGGGAGGCCTGAAGCGCAAGTTCCTCGTCAAGGGCGTCGAGGTTCGCCTTCGCCTGCGCGCTGGCCTGCTGCGCATCCTTCCAGGCGGACTCCGCCTCGAGGATGTCCTCCGCGAGCCGCACCGCCTCAGCTTTCGACTCCTCGATCTGCTGGGGTGTTACCCCGCCGCCGCCGGTGTGCTCGTCGCCCTGCGAGCCGAGGAGGGCGATGCGCTGGTTCGCGAGCGTGAAGAGGCCGCGCAACCGCTCCTGCACCGACTCGAGGCCGAACGCGGTGCGCCGCGCGGTGTCGACGGCGTCGCCCAACTGGGCCTGCTCGAGGTGGAGCTCGCGCAGCTTGTTCTGGTCGAGTTGCTCCTGCAGCACGATGCGTTCGGTCTTGCGTTCGGATTCACTGCGCCCGTGGGACGTGAGGCTCGCGCGCAAGGCGACCACATCGTCGGCGAGGATACGTGCCCGGGCATCGCGAACGATCGCCGCGATCGACTGTGCCTCTTTCGCAATTTCGGCCTGATGGCCGAGCGGTTTCAACTGGCGGCGGAGTTCGCCGGCGAGGTCACTCAACCGCGTGAGATTCGCCTGCATCGCCTCAAGTTTGCGCACCGTCTTCTCTTTGCGGCGGCGGTGCTTCAGGATGCCGGCGGCTTCCTCGATGAACCCGCGCCGCTCATCCGGTGTCGCGTGCAACACCTGGTCGAGCTGGCCCTGTCCGACGATCACGTGCATCTCGCGGCCGAGGCCGGAGTCGCTCAGGAGTTCCTGCACGTCAAGAAGCCGGCACGCTTCGCCGTTGATCGCGTACTCGCTGCCGCCGTTCCGGAACAGGGTGCGGCTGATCGTCACTTCCGTGTAGTCGATCGGCAGCGCGCCATCCGCATTGTCGATCGTGAGGAGTACCTCCGCGCGGCCGAGCGGGCCCTTCGTGGCGGTGCCCGCGAAGATGACGTCTTCCATCTTGCCGCCGCGCAGAGTCTTCGCTCCCTGCTCCCCCATCACCCAGGCGAGCGCATCCACGACATTGGATTTGCCGGACCCGTTCGGCCCGACGACGCACGTGACCCCCGGTTCGAACGCGAACGTCGTGGGTTGGGAGAAGGACTTGAACCCTTTGAGGGTCAGGCTCTTCAGGTACACCGCTGTACTCTCCTCAGCCCGACGAAACTCATGCCCCTACGGTACCGGAACACCGGGTGCGCTCCTGTCGATTGCAACGGTTCGGTCACTGTCCGGAATGTTGCGCGCGCGCGGTTGTATTCTGATCGGCTTTGCGTATTCGCGCCTCAGCATCCCTCACTCAAGGATTCGCCCCATGACCGCTTTCACAATTGACGACATTGTCATACCGGCGACGATCGACGCGCCGGATGCCGCCGACTTCATCGCCATGACCACCGTGCGCAATGAGATCGAGGCGGACACGTTCGGCAACCGGGACCTCGCCTACGAGCCTGCAGAGTTGTTGCCGCACTGGCAGAACCCGTACCAGCCGCAAACCTGCCTGGTCGCCCGCGTGAATGGGCGGATCGTCGCGCGCGGAACCTACGAGGCGCCGATCGAGGATGACTCAACGGAGGCGTGGCTGTCCGTCGAGGTCCTGCCGGCGTTCCGCGGACGCGGAATCGGTTCGGCACTGTACGAGCGACTGTGCGCGCTGTGCGCGGCCGGCGGACGGACGGCACTGCAGGCCTTCGCCATCCACAAGGCCACGCACGGCGGCGCAGTACTGGCGTCGCCGACCGGCTTCGGCTCGGTACCGCTCGACAACCCGGAGACCCGGTTCCTGCTGTCGCGGGGTTTCGCGCTGGAACAGGTGGAGCGCATCAGCCGACTCGACCTCCCGGTGGGCGCTGAGCAGTTTGCGGCGTCGCTCGATGCCGCAATGCACGCGGCGGGCAGAGAATACCGCCTCGTGCGCTGGACAGGCCGGACTCCTGACCGGTGGTTGGACGGGATTGCCCTGCTCCACCAGCGCATGAGCACGGACGCGCCGGGGGCGGGTCTGGAGTTTACGGAGGAGATCTGGGACGCTGACCGCGTGCGGGCGCTCGACGACATGCGGGAGGCGAGCCCGCGCACGATGCTCGTGGTCGCCGCAGAGCATGTACCGACCGGCGCACTTGCCGGCTTCACGGAACTCTCCGTCCCTCCCGATATCGAGCGGCCGGTGGATCAGCACGACACGCTCGTCGTGAAGGAGCACCGCGGTCATCGGATCGGGATGCTGCTCAAGCTCGCAAACCTGCAGTACCTCGCCGAAACGCAACCCGGCCACCCATCGGTGTTGACGTTCAATGCTGAAGAGAATCGGCCCATGCTCGACGTGAACGAGGCAATCGGATTCACCGCTGTCGGCTACGCGGGGGGCTGGAAGAAGGTAGTTCCCGCTCCCTGAGTTTCCGATATTGTCAGCGCACGCGCTGGCAGTGCGGGCAGAAGTGGCTTCCGCGGTTCATGAACTGCTCGCGCACGATGGGACGCCCGCAGCGAGGGCACGGTTCCCCCTGCTGCCCGTAGGCGTTCAGCGAGTGCGAGAAGTAGCCGGACTCGCCGTTCACATTCAGGTATTGCGCGTCGAAACTCGTGCCGCCCTCGGCGAGCGCTTTCGCGAGCACGGCGCGCACTTCGGCGAGCAGCCGGACGGCGCGCGGGCGACTCAGCGCATCCGTGGGCTGGTCGTAGTGGATGCGCGACGCCCACAGCGCCTCATCCGCATAGATGTTGCCGATGCCGCTCACGAGTGTCTGGTCGAGGAGCGCGCGCTTCACGCCCGTGCGCTTCCTCCGCAATGCCGCGAGAAACGTCGCATCGTCGAAGCGCGGGTCGAGCGGGTCCCGCGCAATGTGCGCGACGGATGCCGGGACGCGTTCCCGCGCCGCATCGGTCGGCAGATCTCCGACCGGCACGAGCTCGTCGATTGCCATCGACCCGAAAATGCGCTGGTCCACGAAGTTGATGCGAACCGCACCGTGCTGCGGGTGCTCCAGGTCGATTCGGATGCGGGTGCGCAGGTCGTCGACGCCGGGCGGCCGCACGAGCACCTGGCCGCTCATCCCCAAATGCGCAACGAGCGCCTCCGATTCGGACCCAAATGAAGGCAATCCCGCTCGCGCTGCAGAATCTGGGCCCGACGTTTCGGAGGCCAATGCACGGCGTGCCTTCATTTGGGCCCCAGCAACGGCGACGAGGGGCAGCCACAGGAACTTGCCACGACGGGATGGCGCAGCAAGCACCGCTCCGGTGAGGCGGTCGATGAAATCCTCGGCGGGGCCGGGATGGCGACGCAGCGAGCGTTCGTCCAGCACCTCGACTCGCGTCACCGTCGAACCGGCGGCGATCGGCGCCAAACCGGCGCGCACGACCTCGACTTCCGGAAGTTCGGGCACGGTCAGTCTGCGGCGGAAGAGCCGGCGGGGCCGTGCTCGTCCTGCAATTGCGTCCAGGCGGTCAACGCCGCCGCCATCTCAGCGTGCTTCTTGCTCGTACCGGTGCCGGTGGCAACCCCTTCGCCGCCGACCACGACCGTCGCGCGGAACCGTTTCGAATGGTCGGGGCCGCTGTCCTCGATATCGTAGCGCGGGAGGCCGAGCCCCAGGGTCGCGGTCAATTCCTGCAGGCTCGTCTTCGGATCCATGGCCGCCCCGAAGCGGTCCGGATTCTCCATGAGCGGGCGGATGAGCCGCAGCACGAGATCGGTCGCGACATCGGGCCCGGCATCCAGGTACACGGCCCCGATCACCGCCTCCAGCGTGTCCGCGAGAATGGATGACTTCTCTCGCCCGCCGGTCTGCTCTTCACCTTTTCCAAGTCGGATGTACCGTCCAAGGCCGATTCGCTTCGCGACCTCGGCGAGCGCAACACTGCTCACGAGGCTTGCCCGCCGCTTCGCGAGTTCGCCTTCGACGAGATCCGGGTTCTCCTTGTAGAGCATGACCGTGACGGCCTGGCCCAGAATCGAGTCGCCAAGAAATTCGAGGCGCTCGTTGTGCGGAATGCCGCCGTTCTCGTACGCGAACGAGCGGTGGACCAGAGCCAGTTCGAGCAGCGCCGGGCTCACCGGTACGCCGATCGCCACGGCCAGCTCGCCCGCATCGGGCGTGAGGCTATCGCCAACCGGCATGCTGGCCGTCATCGCCGCGCCTCAAAGTTCGCCACTGCACCATTCAACAGCAACGTCATCCCACAACGGCATCATTCCGACGCCGCGACACGATCAGACGTCGGCGACCTTGCGGCCCTTGTACTCCATGTACAGCGGAGTTCCGGCCGAATCCTCGACGACCTTGGCGCGGTGCGGAAGGCTGTACACGACTTTGCCGCCCTCTACGGTCTTCACGAGCGTCGGCGGGGTCGCCTTCCACTGGGCGCGGCGCGCACGGGTGCTGGCGCGGGACATTTTGCGCTTGGGAACAGCCATGGTTATCTCTTCTCGTCAGTATCGGTAAGCCCAGCCAGACCGCCGAGCGCCGACCACCGCGGATCAACCGGGGCCTCGTGTTCGTGACCGGGGTGATCCAGGAGTCGCACCCCGCACTGCGGGCACAAGCCTGTGCACTCGTCCTGGCAGACGGGCTGGAACGGTAGTGACAACACCACCGCGTCCCGAACAACCGGTTCGAGGTCCACGTGCGTGTCGTGGACCTCATAGTCGAATGCTTCGTCTTGAGAATACGCGAAAACCTCCTGAATTTCGACCTCGACGTCCTGCTCGACGTCGATGAGGCACCGCACGCACTCCCCTCGCGCCACCGTGGCCACGTCGGCCGAAACGAGAATGCCGTCGTGAAGGGACTCCAACCGCACGTCGCAGTGCAGGGGTTCGCCTTCGCGGACCCCGATCACCGCATTGCCCCATCCCCCCGGCGCGGGGGCGTCGATGGTGCGTTCGCGCATGTCGCCGGGCCGGTGGAGGAGATCCACGACGTCCAGTGTGAAGGGGGTTTTCTTCAAATGTGCCACCGCACAAGCCTAGGCTCTTTGTCCTGAATTCATGCCCAGCGGGTTGACAGCCCGGGGGTGCCGTACGGTTCCGCGTGCGCCGCCGCCGCGAGCGCCCGAGCGACCGCGGCAACGTCGCCCGAAATCGCCCCGGCGGTGACGCGGATGTGCGGCTGCGAGGATTCGGCCGCGAAGAACGGCGTGCCGCCGGCGACCCGGATGCCCCGCGCAGCGAGCTGCAGTATCGCCCCGTGTTCGTCATCCACGGGAAGCCAGGTGTTGATGCCGTCGGCCTGGCGCACGTTCATCCCGAGCTCGCGCAAAGCTTCAGTGAGCGCTTTCTGGCGGGAGAAGTACACGCGCCGCGCGTCGCTCACCTCGGCGACGCTTTCCGAGGAGGTGAGCAGTTCATACAGGATTGTCTGCAGCATCCGGCTGGTCCAGCCGGGGCCGAGCATCCTGGTGGCCTCAATCGCGTTGATGTGGCTTGCCGGGCCGCCGAGGGCCGCGATCCGCAAATCGGGTCCGTGCGACTTCGAGTAGCTGCGCACGTGGAGCACCCGGTCCGGAATCCAGGTGCCGAGGCTCACATCCGGTGCCGCGGTGATGTCGCCGGAGTGGTCGTCCTCGATGACCATGACGCGGGAGTGCGGCGTGTCCGCGCCGATCATCCGCGACAGCGTCTGTGCGCGCTCGCCCGTCATGGATGCGCCGGTCGGGTTCACCGCGCGCGGCTGCAGGATGACGAGGGCCGGCGCGGTCCCCAGCGCAGCACTGAACGATGCGGGAACGATGCCGTGCTCATCCACATCGACGGGTACCGCCTCGAGGCCGAGGCGCTTGAGCAGGTCGAAGAACGGCGGAAACCCCGGATTCTCGACGACCACCCGGTCGCCGAACCGCGAGACCTGCTCAATGCTGCGATAAATCGCGTCCAGCGCTCCGTTCACGATCGTGATGGATTCCACCGGGTACGGCCATGATGCACTCAGCACGCCGAGCAGCTCCGGGATGACCGGGAGCTCCATGTAGGCGGAGGTTTCGGCGCGGTGGGAGACGCGGGACAGCGCACGGCTAAGCCCTGGGAGGAGCTGCGGATCTGGCGTACCCCTCGACAGGTCGAGCCCGGGCAAACCGCTGGAGTTCGCGTGCGGCTGGCTGAAAGTGGAGCGTTCGGGCGTCGTCGGCCCCCGGACGAAGGAGCCGTTTCTGCCGTGCGATTCGATCAGGCCCGCCGCCGCGAGCGCTTTCCACGCCTGGCTCACCGTTGCCGGGCTCACGCCCAGCCCCGAGGCGAGGGCACGCACCGTGGGGAGCCGCTCTCCGGCGGCCAATTCGCCGGAGGCAATGAGGCGCCCGAGCGAAGCCGAGATTCCCACGGGAGTTCGGCTCTCGATCAGTTCGGTCAAGATTGTCATTCTCACTTGCCTCACGCCGGTTTCGAGGACAGTATGAAGACTGTACGACACGAGTCGACACAAAGCCTAAATGTTTAGGTAGGTTAGTAACAAATAGGGCACCGGGGCCCTGAGCTGGAGGCACCAAATGACTGTCAAGGGATCGAACATCGTCCGCGCGGCGATTACCCAAACCACATGGACCGGCGACAAGGACTCCATGCTCGACAAGCACGAGCAGTTCGCACGGGATGCCGCGAAAGAGGGTGCCCAGATCATCTCCTTCCAGGAGCTGTTCTACGGCCCATACTTCGGAATCACCGAGGACAAGAAGTATTACGCCTACGCCGAACCCTCCGACGGGCCGATCGTGCAGCGTTTCGCGAAGCTCGCCAAAGAGCTGAACATGGTCATGATTCTTCCCATCTACGAAGAGGAAATGCCGGGGCTCTACTACAACACCGCGGTGATCGTGGACTCGGATGGCACGATCCTCGGCCAGTACCGCAAGCACCACATTCCGCACCTGGACCGCTTCTGGGAGAAGTTCTACTTCCGCCCGGGGAACCAGGGTTATCCGGTCTTCGACACGGCCGTCGGCAAGGTTGGGCTCTACATCTGCTACGACCGGCACTTCCCCGAAGGCTGGCGCGAGCTCGGGCTGAACGGCGCCGAAATGGTCTTCAACCCGAACGCCACGAAACCCGGCCTCTCGAACCGGCTGTGGGAAGTTGAAGGCCCGGCCGCGGCGGTGGCGAACGGGTACTACGTGCTCCAGCCGAACCGAGTCGGCCGCGAAGACAACGAGTACGGCGAGCTCGCCGTCGACTTCTACGGCACGAGCCAGGTCATCGACCCGCGCGGCAACTTCGTCGGTGAGCGCGGATCCGGCACCGAGGAGGAAGTCATGATCCGCGACCTCGACATGGACATGGTGCGCCAGATGCGCGACGACTGGCAGTTCTACCGCGACCGTCGGCCGGACTCCTACACGTCTATCCCGAAGCCGTAACGAAGCGACGAATCTGCAAAGGAGCAGCCGATGAAAACCCTCATCAAGAACGGCACCGTCGTCAACTCCACGGGCACCGCCCAGGCTGACGTGCTCATCGACGGCGAGACGATCGCCGCGGTGCTCTCCCCGGGATCGACCCTGCTCGGCTTCGATGTCGAGAAGAATGTCGACACCGTGATCGACGCCAAGGGAAAGTACGTGATCCCCGGCGGCATCGACGCGCACACGCACATGCAGATGCCGTTCGGCGGCACGCAGGCCAGTGACACTTTCGAAACGGGAACTCGCGCCGCGGCCTGGGGAGGAACGACGAGCATCGTCGACTTCGTCGTGCAGTACGCGGGCGAGAATGTGCTCGACCAGTACAAACTGTGGCACGAAAAAGCCGCCGGCAATTGCGCGATCGACTACGGGTTCCACCAGATCCTCTCCGACATTCAGGACACGTCGCTCACGGCGATGGATGAGCTGATCAACGAGGGTGTCTCGAGCTTCAAGCTGTTCATGGCCTACAAGGGCGTGTTCCTCTCGGATGACGGGCAGATCCTGCGCGCGTTCCAGAAGGGCGCGGAGCTCGGCGCCATGATGATGATGCACGCGGAGAACGGCGCCGTCATCGACGTGCTCGTGCAGCAGGCGCTCGCGGCAGGAAACACGTCCCCCTACTACCACGGGCTCACCCGCCCGTGGCAGGCGGAGGAGGAAGCCACGCATCGCGCCATCATGATCGCGAACCTCACCGGCGCGCCGCTGTACGTCGTGCACGTGAGCGCGAAGCAGGCGGTCGCGCAGATCGCTGCCGCCCGCGACACCGGCCAAAATGTGTTCGGCGAGACCTGCCCGCAGTACCTCTACCTGTCGCTGGAGGAGCAGCTCGGAGCCCCCGGATTCGAGGGCGCGAAGTGGGTGTGCTCGACACCGCTGCGGTCGCGCGCGGAGGGCCACCAGCACCACATGTGGCAGAGCCTGCGCACGAACGACATCCAGATGGTCTCCACCGACCACTGCCCATTCTGCATGAAGGGCCAGAAGGATATGGGGATCGGCGACTTTTCGAAGATCCCGAACGGCATCGGAAGCGTCGAACACCGCATGGACCTCATCTACCAGGGCGTCGTCGAAGGCAACATCACGCTTGAGCGCTGGGTGGAGGTCACGTCGACGACGCCGGCCAGGATGTTCGGGATGTACGGCAGGAAGGGCGTCATCCAGCCCGGCGCCGACGGCGACGTCGTCGTGTACGACCCGAACGGGCACACCTCGATCGGAGTGGACAAGACGCACCACATGAACATGGACTACTCCGCGTGGGAAGGCTACGAGATCGACGGACACGTCGACACCGTGCTCTCCCGCGGGAAGGTCATCATCGACAACAACACGTACCTCGGCACGGCTGGCGACGGAAAGTTCTTCAAGCGCGGCCTGTCCCAGTGCCTGACCTGACCAGACCTGAACACAGCAGAGGAATACATGGATTTCGGAGCAGTACTCCAGACCAACCCGCCGTCGGCGCGCACGGTGCAGCTGGCCAAGCTCGCGGAGGAGCACGGGTTCAGCCACGTGTGGACGTTCGATTCGCACCTGCTGTGGCAGGAGCCGTACGTCATCTACAGCAAGATCCTCGCCGAAACGCACCGCATCATCGTCGGTCCGATGGTGACGAATCCGGCGACGCGCGACTGGACGGTGACCGCGTCGGTGTACGCGACGCTCAACGAGATGTACGGAAACCGCACGATTTGCGGGATCGGCCGAGGAGACTCGGCCGTACGGGTGACCAATGGGGCGCCAACCACCCTGAAGACGCTTCGGGAGTCGATTCACGTCATCCGCGAACTCGCGAACTCGCGTCCGGTCGAATACAACGGCGCGACGCTCCAGTTTCCGTGGAGCAAGGGCTCCTCGCTCGAAGTGTGGGTTGCCGCATACGGCCCGCTCGCGCTCAAGCTCACCGGCGAGGTGGGTGACGGTTTCATTCTGCAGATGGCCGACCTCGACGTCGCGGAGTGGATGATCACGACGGTGCGCAAAGCGGCGAAGGATGCCGGACGCGATCAGGACGCGGTGAAAATCTGCGTCGCCGCCCCCATGTACATCGGTGACGACTCGGACCACATGCGCGACCAGTGCCGCTGGTTCGGCGGAATGGTCGGCAACCACGTTGCCGACATTGTGGCCAAGTACGGCGAAGGTTCAGCGGTGCCCAAGGCGCTCACCGACTACATCAAGGGCCGCGAGGGCTACGACTACAACCAGCACGGGCAGGCGGGCAACACGCATGCCGATTTCGTCCCCGACGAGATTGTTGAGCGCTTCTGCCTGCTCGGCACTGCCGACGACCACATCGCGAAGCTCAAGGTCCTGGGGGACATGGGCGTGCACCAGTTCGCCGGGTACCTCCAGCACGACAACAAGGAGGAAACCCTGCGGGTGTACGGCGAGACCGTGATCCCCGCCCTTTCCGAGCACATCGTCGCCAAGGCGTGACCGTGACCACCTCCACCACCCCAACGATGCGGGTCGAAACCGTGCCGCAAGGCGGTGGAAAGGCCCGGCGATTCGGGTCACCCCGAGCGGCCCGGCCCAGTCGTGCCGCGGCATGGCGCAAGGCCATTTTGGGCGCCCTCGGCATCGTGCTCGTCGGGGTCGCGTGGGAACTGTACAAGTTCATCGGTCCGGAGAAGGGTTTCGCCATCGGCGACCTCATCCTCCTTCCGCGCACGAACGACATGTCGATGCCGCACATCGCGACAATGTTCGAGCGCCTCACCGAGCCGCTCACGGGGGCCTCCAACTCGATCATGATGTGGCAGGCCGTCGTCGACGCCTCCGCATTTTCGCTGTATGTCGCGGCGGTCGGCTGGATCGTCGGTGTGAGCGTCGGACTGCTCCTCGCGCTTCTCATGCAGCGCTTTCGCACCGCGCAATCGGCCGTTCTTCCGTGGATCATTCTCAGCCAGACGGTACCGCTCATCGCGATTGCGCCTCTCGTGCGCCGCTGGGGCTCTCAAATCCAGTTCGGCGATTTCGTCTGGGAAAACTGGATGTCCGTCGCCCTCATTGCGAGCTACCTCGCGTTCTTCCCCGTCTCGATCGGCGCGCTGCAGGGGCTGAACTCCCCCGACACGAACCACGTCGAACTGTTCCGGTCGTTCGGGGTGGGCTGGTGGAAGACGTTGTTCCGCCTGCGCATCCCCGCGAGCATCCCGTACCTCATTCCCGCCCTGCAGCTGGCTGCCGCGAACGCCGTCATCGGCACGATCGTGGCGGAGGTCTCCATCGGGCTCAAGGGCGGCATCGGCCGCATGATCATCGAGTTTGCCGGCGCCGCGGGAGGCGATCCTGGCAAACCATGGGCGCCCATCTTCGGCGCCGTCGCGATCGGGTTGATCGCTGCGGGAGCCGTCGGGGTCCTTGCGCTTCTGGTGCGCCGCTACCGCCGCGGGGAGACGAACGCATGACCGGACAGGATGGGAAACGCACAGTGCAGGATTCGAAGACTGACCAGATGGCCGCCGCTGCGCAGGCCGCCGACGCTCCGGCCGTCGCCGCCGCCAACGTGGGCAAGGTGTTCGACGGGAAGCGAGGCGCTCAGGTTGTCGCTCTCGAGGACATCAACCTCACGGTCGCGCGCGGCGAGTTCGTGTCGCTCATCGGGCCTTCCGGATGCGGCAAGAGCACGCTCATGCGCCTCATCGCCGACCTCGACCAACCCACGAGCGGCGACCTCACCGTGTTCGGAAAGTCGGCGCAGCAGGCGCGCCTCGACCAGGACTACGGAATCGCGTTCCAGCAGGCGGGGCTTTTGCCGTGGCGCACCGTGCGACAGAACATCGAACTTCCGCTGCAATTGCACAAGGTGGGCAAGGCGGAGCGGTCCGCACGCTCCACTGAGCTCCTGAAGCTGGTGGGGCTCACCGATTTCGGCGACAATTTCCCGGATCAGCTCTCCGGCGGAATGCAGCAGCGCGTGGCGATCGCGCGCGCGCTTGCGGAGAGCCCGAACCTGCTGCTCATGGATGAGCCGTTCGGCGCACTGGACGAAATGACCCGGGAGCACATGCAGGGCGAGCTCGCCCACATTTGCGCAGAAACCGGCGCGGCGGTCGTGTTCGTGACGCACTCGATCCCGGAGGCGGTGTTCCTCGCCGATCGGGTGGTGGTCCTTTCGCCGCGCCCCGGGCGCATCCGGGCGATTGTCGACGTGACGTTCACCGGATCCGTCGAGCGCACCGAACACCTCAGGGAAAGTGACGCATTTTTCAGTTCGGTGAGCGAAGTGCGCGAACACCTGCACGGTTCGGCTGACGCGAACCCGCTCGGAGTGGACAACTGATGAAAGCGACGTTCGGAGCGACGAAGGGGGTCATCCCACCCCTCCTGCTTGGCGTCGTGACGCTGCTTCTGTGGCAGCTTGCGGTCGTCGGCCTGGATATCAAGCCGTTCGTTCTGCCGAGCCCCACCGCGATCGGCGGGCAGTTCTTCGAAAACATGCCGACAGTGTGGTCGAACTCTCTCGTCACGGGGTTCAACTCGCTTGTCGGGGTGGTGGTCGGCGCCGTGCTCGGAATCCTCCTGGCGGTGATCGCGTCTCTCGTGCGCACAATCGACGAGCTGAGTTCGGCGGTTGTCGCCGCCGCGATGGTGCTGCCGATTGTGGCTCTCGCCCCCGTGCTGTACGGGATGTTCAGTGCGAGCCAGCAGACGGCCCGCCAACTCGTCGCTTCCCTCGCCGTGTTCGTCCCCGTCTACGTGAACACGCTCAAGGGGCTGCACCAGGTGCGCCCGGTGCACCGTGATCTCATGCGCGCCCACGCGGCGACCACGTGGCAGACCATCGGCACCGTCACGATGCCCACGGCGCTCCCGTTCATCTTTACGGGCGTGCGCATCGCCTCCTCGCTCGCCGTCATCGCCGCCGTCATCGCCGAGTATTTCGGCGGACCCATCGGCGGGCTCGGCAAATCAATCACCACCGCTGCCGCCAGCAGCAACTACCCGCTTGCCTGGGCTTACGTGCTCGGCTCCATCATCCTCGGCCTGGTGTTTTACCTCGCTGTGCTCGCCGTCGAACGGTGGGTGCTGCGCAACCGGGGAAGTTGAAAAACAGCGTTCCACCCTGCAGTGTCCGAAGAAGTACCAACAAGGAGGAAGCAATGCACAATCGCACAAGAATGGTGATGGGGGCAGCGGTGCTCGCCACCGCCGCACTCGCCCTGTCCGCGTGCTCCCCGCCCGGCGGCGGAGGGTCCAGTAGCAACAGTGGCGCCCTGACGCCCGTAACGCTCCAGCTCCAGTGGTTTGCCCAGGCTCAGTTCAGCGGCTACTACGCCGCCGTCGACCAGGGCTTCTACAAGGATGAGGGCCTCGACGTCACGCTCAAGGAGGGCGGCGCGGATATCGTCCCGCAGGACGCTCTCACCTCGGGTCAGGCAGACTACGCCATCTCCTGGGTGCCGAAGGTTCTCGGCTCCATCGAGCAGGGCGCACACATCACGAATGTGGCCCAGATCTTCGAACGGTCGGCAACGACGCAGATCTCGTTCAAGGACAAGAACATCACGTCGGTCGCCGACTTCAAAGGTCACAAGATCGGAAGCTGGGGCTACGGCAACGAGTGGGAGATCTTTGCGGGCCTGCAAAAAGCGGGACTGACGGTGAATGACATCACTCTGGTCACCCAGGCGTTCGACATGCTCGGCATGCTGCAGGGCGACATCGATGCGGCGCAGGCGATGACGTACAACGAGTACGCGCAGGTTCTGGAAAGCGTCAACCCCGCCACCGGCAAGCTGTACCAGCCGGATGAGATCAACGTTGTCGACTACAACAAGGTCGGCGTGGGGATGCTCCAGGACTCGATCTGGGCTGACGCCGACCGGCTGGCGAATGATCCGAAGTACGAAGAGACTACGGTGAAGTTCCTCAAGGCCTCCATCAAGGGCTGGGTTTTCGCGATGAACAACCCGCAGAAGGCCGCGGACATCGTCACGGCTGCTGGATCGACGCTCGGCACGAGCCACCAGTTGTGGATGGCGAATGAGGTCAACAAGTTGATCTGGCCGTCCACCCACGGCATCGGATACATCGATGAGGATGCGTGGAACCGCACCGTCCAGATTGCGCTCGGTACCAAGAACGAGACCGGTGCGACGATCATCTCGAAGGATCCGCCCGCGGACGCGCACACCAACAAATACATCCAGCAGGCCCTCGACCAGTTGAAGGCGGAAGGAGTCGACGTGATGGGCGCAAGCTACAAGCCCATCACCGTCACCCTCAAGGAGGGTGGCAAGTAGTTCACCACCGGTCGGGCGGCCGTCACGCTTGCAGCCACTCGTGCAGCCACGATGGCCGCCCGACCACCCAACAACAAGACTGTGTTGTTTAGCAGTTCAACAAAGAAAGAAGCACGATAGACCGTGACCGACACCACCACCCGGGCAAACAACAGCGAGACGGGCAGCGCCCTCGA
>OEIU01000078.1_pt1 | contig 93084 bp, 87 predicted proteins | sample 1539221 | NCBI WGS metagenome assembly OEIU01 (sample SAMN03792071, study PRJEB22550) | activated sludge metagenome | feature: wastewater treatment plant; material: activated sludge; isolation source: Wastewater treatment plant of a petroleum refinery complex | place: Argentina: Zarate | collected...
ACGGCGCCCGAGGAGTACCATACCCTCGCCGCCGCTCCTCCTCCCCATAGCATCTGGGTCACAGTGCGCAATCGCGCACAAGGCGGGTGACGACAACTGAATATGACGCGGCATTCTCGCGGCATGTTCTGCCCGAGGTTTGCATCTCGTTTGTCGCCCTCTCCAATCTGAGGGCGCAGGGAAGACCGGGTGCGCGCCGCACCCGCGGTCTCGTGTGCTGTTGCGCATAGCAAGAGATGCACACGAGCATACAGGTTCGGCGGGAGCATCCCGGCCTTGCCTGCGCAATGGCTTTACGGCTTATACGTGCTCTCCCCGGCGAACGGCTTTTTTGCCACCGTCGCCCCCGAGAAGCCTGGCTTCTCCTGGGACTTGATGCCAGCACCGCGAACATCAGGACCACACGACTTCGCCGTACGCTTCCGGCGCGCAACGTCTATCGCGCCATCTTCGTCCATCGCATCTCACTGCACGCTGGTGACGATGGCCGACGCCCCTCATCTGCGGTGAGACGAGCGGGATTATGCCGGAGATTTGGGTGAGAACGGAAGCGGTATATTTTTGATTCTGCGTCTTGACGCGATTTCTGAAAAACGAAAGTGAGTTGCCCGTCGGGCAATCGCATCGCAGATGGGACGTAGCGGGAACGGTGTCCCGGGGTCGCTTCGCTCGCCCGGGCTACGCTAGATAATCCCGTCTCTCCGCAGCGACGCGATCGTGTCCGCATCGTAGCCGATATCGGCCAGCACGCGGTCGGTGTGCTCGCCGAGCGTCGGCGGACGCGCTGTTATTTCGCCTGGCGTCTCCGACAGCCGCACCGCGGCGCGCACGGTGGGCGCAGGCGTCGGCAGGCCGGGATAGTCGACGTCCTGCATGAAGCCGGTGGCGCGGATGTGCGGATGCTCCAGCGCCTGTTGCGGGCTGAGCACCGGACCGGCGGGGATCATCGCCTTGCCGAGCGTATCGACGGCTTCCTGCGTGGTGCGCCCGGCGCACCAGCACGCCATCCGCTCGGAGATGACAGGCCCGTTGTCGCCGCGCTTGATGTCGTCGGCGAAGCGCGGATCGCTCAGCCAGTGATCCTCGCCCATCAGGCGAGCCCAGCGGATGAACAGCGGATGTCCCGTAACCTGGCACAACACCCAGCCGTCGCTGGTGCGATAGATGTCGGCGGGCGCCGCGGTCTGGCCGAGATTGCCTGTCGGCACGCGGTTGGCTGAGATCACCGCCTGCTCGATCAACGTCGCATTGGTGAAGGACAGCGCGGTCGCGAGCAGCGCGCCCTCGACGATCTGGCCGCGCCCCGACTTGCCACGCTCGATCAGGGCGGCGAGCGTGCCGAAAGCGCAATGCAGCGCGGTGCCAAAATCGACCCAGTTGACCGCGGCGCGGTATGGCGGATCGCCCTTGCCGGTCATATAGACCGCGCCCGACATCACCTGGCCGACGCCGTCGAAGCCGACGCGGTCGGACCACGGTCCGGGATTGCCGAAGGCGGTGGCCGTGGTCAGGATGATGTCCGGCTTGACCGCCTTCAGCGATTCATAATCGAGCCTCATCGCTTGTAGCGTCAGCGGCGGCAGATTGGCGACCACGACGTCCGATGTCGCCACCAGGCGGCGCATCACCTCCTGCCCCTGCGGCTTCATCGGATCGAGCGTGATCGACTTCTTGTTGCGGTTGACCTGCAGGAACAGCGCCCCCTCGCCGCCTTCGCCGACCGGCGCGACAAAGCGGTCCTCGCTGCCGCTTCGTCTTTCCACGCGAATGACTTCCGCGCCGAACTCCGCCAGCAATGTCGCGCAATAGGGCCCCGCGATATAGCGTCCGAAATCGAGGACGCGAACGCCCTCCAGAACTCCCCCCATCGATCTTTCCCTTTTTATGTCCGCCGGTTGCGCCGAAGCTTGTAGCAGGTTGATGAACGAATTGGACGACCATACAATCACCGATCTCCATCGAACGGAACAACCTTCATGACCACGACTGCAAAACGACCCTATCGCGGTGTCTTCCCTGTTGCTCCGACCATCTTCGATGCGCGCGGCGAACTTGATCTCGAAGGGCAGCGCCGCTGCGTCGATTTCATGATCGACGCCGGCTCGAACGGCCTCTGCATCCTGGCCAATTTTTCCGAGCAGTTCGTGCTGACCGACGCCGAGCGCGAGCAGGTGATGCATGCGGTGCTGGAGCACGTCGCGGGCCGTGTGCCGGTGATCGTGACCACGACGCATTTCAGTTCGCGCGTCTGCGCCGAGCGCAGCCGCCAGGCGCAGGACGCGGGTGCGGCGATGGTGATGATCATGCCGCCCTATCACGGCGCCACTTTCCGCGTGCCGGAAAAGGCCATCGTCGAATTCTTCCGCACCGTCTCCGACGCCATCGACATCCCGATCATGATCCAGGATGCGCCGGTTGCGGGGACGCCGCTGTCGGTCGACCTGCTCTCGCGGATGGCGCGGGAAATCGCGAACGTCCGCTATTTCAAGATCGAGGTGCCGATGGCGGCGTCGAAGCTGCGCGACCTGATCGCGGCCGGCGGCGACACCATCGAGGGACCGTGGGACGGCGAGGAAGCCATCACGCTGATGGCCGATCTCGACGCCGGCGCGAACGGCGCGATGACCGGCGGCGGTTACCCTGATGGCATCAGGCAGATCATCGATCCCTATTTCGCGGGACGGCGGGACGACGCGATGGCCGCCTATGCGCGCTGGCTGCCGCTGATCAACTACGAGAACCGCCAATGCGGCCTGCAGACGGCAAAAATCCTGATGAAGGAAGGCGGCGTGATCGGCTCGGATGCGGTGCGCCATCCCCTGCAGAATGTTCGCGCCGAGGCGCGCGCCGGTCTGATCGAAATCGCCCGCCAGCTCGATCCGGTGGTGCTGCGCTGGGGCAAGTAGCGGGCAGATCGCGCCGGAAGAGGCGTGGTTCCTGACGTCCGACCAGCGTGACAGGCCGGAACCCTTTCGCCGTCCATCCCGCTCCGCTCGAAATCAGGTTCTCCCATATCCGCTGTCCTCCTGGATCAGCGCCTGCGGACGGTCGCGCCGACGCCGCAACCGCTGCCTTGCAATCCCTCAATATATGATTATCGTCATATAATAATCACGCGACCCAACAGGAGCCTCCGATGTCCGAACGCCCCGATCCCGTCGTCATTCTTTCCGCGGCCCGCACGCCGCTTGGCCGCTTCATGGGCGAATTGTCCCCGTTCAGCGCGCACAAGCTCGGTTCGCATGTGATTGGGGCTGCGCTTCAGCGCGCGCAGCTCGATGCCGCCCGCATCGACGAGGTCTTCATGGGCAATGTGCTGCCGGCCGGACAGGGCCAGGCGCCGGCGCGGCAGGCCGCGCGCGGCGCCGGACTGCCCGATGCCACAGGCGCCACGACGATCAACAAGGTCTGCGGCTCCGGCATGAAGGCGACCATGCTGGCGCACGACATCATCAATGCCGGCTCGGCCTCGATCGTGGTGTCCGGCGGCATGGAGAGCATGAGCAACGCGCCCTATTTGCTGGCCAAGGCGCGCGGCGGCTACCGCGCCGGCCATGACCGGATCATCGACCACATGATGATGGACGGGCTGGAGGACGCCTACGAGACCGGCCGCTCGATGGGCGATTTCGGCGAGGCCACCGCGGAAGCCTATCAGTTCACCCGCGGGGATCAGGACGCCTATGCGATGGAGACGCTGAGCCGCGCCCGCAAGGCGGTCGAGGTCGGCGCGTTCACGGCCGAGATCGCGCCGGTTACCCTGACCGAAAAGGCCGGACCGCGCGTGATCGCCAATGACGAGCATCCGCTGAAAGTAGACCCCGCCAAGATTCCCGGCCTGAAGCCGGTGTTCCGGGCGAACGGCACCATCACGCCCGCCGCCTCCTCCGCCAATGCCGACGGCGCCGCCGCGCTCGTTTTGGCCAAACGTTCCCTCGCCGACCGCGACGGCCTGCCGGTGCTCGCCGAGATCAAGGGCCACGCCACCCATAGCCAGGAACCGCAATGGTTCACCACCGCGCCGATCCCGGCGATCCGCAAGCTCCTCGACAGGGTCGGCTGGAGCGTCGCCGACGTCGACCTGTTCGAGATCAACGAAGCCTTCGCGGTCGTCGCAATGGCGGCGCAGAAGGACCTCGGCATCCCCAGGGAAAAACTCAACGTCAACGGCGGCGCCTGCGCGCTCGGCCACCCGATCGGGGCCACCGGCGCGCGGCTAATCGTGACGCTGCTGCATGCGCTGGAAGCGCGCAACGCCAGGCGCGGTATCGCCGCACTCTGCATCGGCGGCGGCGAGGCGACGGCGATCGCGGTCGAGCGCGTCGTTCGATGATCACATGGGAACAAGCAAGCGGTGCGGCGCGTCCCGCACCGCACTGCAACAACGTTCGGAGATTTTAATCGCAAAAATTCGCTGCGAGGCGCGCTAACCAGACGTAAGATCGGTCCCCCCAACGACATCTTGTCCCAGGAGTGACCATGGTTAGCCAGCCCTCCCCGACCGGTCCGTCCGACTATCTCGAGAGCCTGATGCAGGCTGGCCAGTTCGCCGCGAAGCAGTTCGAGGATGCGCTGTCGGCGGCGGCGGGTGTTGCCGGCCCCCCTCCGAAGGAAGGGATCATGCCGTCGTTTGCCGAGGCGGCAAACCTGCAGCAGCAATACTGGTTTCCGATGCTGGATTTCTGGCGGGGATTCTTCAGCGACAAACCGGCATCGAACGGTTCATCCACGAAAGCCGCGCCCGGCGACCGGCGCTTCAAGGACGATGTCTGGAGCCAATCGCCCTATTACGATTTGCTCAAGCAATCCTATCTGACGGGTTCGAAGCAGCTGGCTGAGTTTGTCGACCAGGCCCAGGTCGACGACAGGTCGAAACTGCAGCTCCGCTTCTACGCCCGCCAGTTCATCGACGCGATGAGCCCGTCGAACTTTCCCGCGACCAATCCCGAGGTCATTCGAGCGGCGATCCAGAGCCGCTCGGCGAGTCTTTCGGCCGGGATGAAGAACCTGATCGAGGACATCCAGAAGGGCCGCATCACGCGCGTCGACGAGTCGGCCTTCGAGCTCGGCCGCAATCTCGCCACCACCCCCGGAACGGTCGTGTTCGAGAACGAGCTGATCCAGCTCATTCAATATACGCCGCAGACGGCCGAGGTCGAAAAAACCCCTCTCCTGATCGTGCCGCCCTGCATCAACAAATATTATCTGCTGGATCTCGGCGCGGGCAATTCGTTCGTCGAGTACGCGGTGGCCCAGGGCCATCAGGTGTTCCTGATCTCGTGGAGGAGCGCGGTCACCGAAACCCAGTATCTGAAATGGGACGACTATCTCAACCTCGGACCGCTGAAGGCAATCGATGTCGTGCGCGAGATCACCGGCGTCGACCGCATTCACGCCCTCGGCTTCTGCGTCGGCGGCACGATATTGAGCTGCGCCGCAGGCGTGCTGGCGGCGCGCGGAGAAGACAAGCTCACGACCATGACGCTCCTCACCACGATGATCGACTTCTCCGACACCGGCGAGATCGGTCTTCTGATCGATGCGCCCTCGGTCGCGCTGCGCGAGGCGACGATCGGCGCCGGCGGCATCCTGCCCGGCAAGGAACTGGCCTTCACCTTCGGAACGCTGCGCGCCAACGACCTGATCTGGCGCTACGTCGTCGACAGCTACATGAAGGGCGCACCGCCTGATAGTTTCGATCTGCTGTATTGGGATTCCGACAGCGTAAGCCTGCCCGGGCCGATGTATTGCTGGTACACGCGCAACACCTATCTCGAAAACAGGATCAAGCAGCCAGGCGCCACCACGCAGTGCGGCGTGCCGGTCGACCTCTCGAAGGCCAAGGCGCCGGTCTACATCCTTGCTTCGCGCGAAGATCACATCGTGCCGTGGCAGAGCGCCTATCGCTCCAAGGGCCTGATCGGAAGTGCCCCTCGTTTCGTGCTGGCGGCCAGCGGCCACGTTGCCGGCGTGATCAACCCGCCGGCGAAAAAGAAGCGCAGCTACTGGACCAACGATAATCTCGGCGGCGACGCGCCGGATTGGCTCGCCAAAGCTGACGAGAAACCGGGAAGCTGGTGGCCTGATTGGGATGCGTGGATGAAGCGTCATTCCAGCGGCAAGGTTGCCGCGCCAAAGCAGCCCGGCAACGCCACATACAAAGCCGTCGAGGCGGCGCCGGGGCGCTATGTGAAGCAGAAATCCAACTGATATTCGCAACCTTCTGTCACGCGAGCTTCGACCGTTTCAATGGAGAAGCAGAACATGTCGGTCCCCTGCAAGTTCGAACAAAGCCTGCTCAACCACGAGGAAAATGAGACGGTCAGCCGCACGCATCATCCCGCGATCTACGATGCCGGGGCGTCCGACCTTGCCGATCTGCGATCCCGTTTGCGCACGATGCACGACAAGGAACGCACGCTCAGCCGGCAAAAGCGGCGGGAAGTCCGCGGCAAGGCCGGGGCTCGCGGCACGAGCTTCCCCGGAACCGCCGAGCGTCCGTCGCAACGCAAGCAGGTCTTTGCCGCGGCATTGAAACGGGTCAACAGGGAGCTCAGACGTCTTCACAAGCTGACCGCCCGGACCGCCCATGTCGAAGCGGCGCAAAAGGCGCTCGCGCTGCGCCGCGCCGCGAACTTCGTTCCCTACCCGTCCGCCGGATCGACTTCCAGCGAAGGCATGGCGCCGCGCGCGAGCATGCGCCGGCGGAAGATCGTCACCGGCGCAAAAGTCGGCCGCGTGTCGCAGGCGACGAAAGTCGCCCAGGCCAGGCGCGATGCGCGGGGCGCTTGAGCCGCCACCGCCGAGGGAACAGTTCGTAACATTGCGGGCGCCCGGGTGCGTCAAGTGGGCAACGGTTGGCGTCTATCCTGATTGATGGCGTCGACCGGCCGTGGAGAACGGGAAGCAGCCGGCCAAAGGCGCTCGACGGGCCGCGATCGGATTGTTAAGCCGCCCGCTGAGGAGACTTTGAGTCGAGACATGACCGTTGCGATCGAGATGGGGCACACGACCGCAGGCGCCTCGGCTACTCTGGACCTTGAGGAACTGCTGGCCACCCGCCTGCTGGTGCAGGGCAATTCGGGCTCCGGCAAGTCGCACCTGCTGCGCCGGCTGCTGGAACAGAGCGCGCCCTGGGTGCAGCAGACCATCATCGATCCCGAGGGCGACTTCGTGACGCTGGCCGAGCGATTCGGCCACCTCCTGATCGATGCCGAGGACCATACCGAACGGGGCCTGCAGGTCGCCGGCGAGCGCGCGCGCATCCATCGCGTCTCCACGGTGGTCAATCTCGAGGGGCTCGACGCCGAGAACCAGATGCGCCGCGCCGCCGCCTTCCTCGGCGGGCTGTTCGACGTCGCCCGCGACCACTGGTACCCGATGCTGGTCGTGGTGGACGAGGCGCAGCTGTTCGCGCCCGCCGTCGCCGGCGAGGTTTCGGACGAAGCGCGCAAGCTCTCGCTCGGCGCCATGACGAACCTGATGTGCCGCGGCCGCAAGCGCGGGCTTGCCGGCGTCATCGCCACCCAGCGGTTGGCGAAGCTCGCCAAGAACGTCGCGGCCGAGGCGTCCAATTTCCTGATGGGCCGGACCTTCCTCGATATCGACATGGCGCGCGCCGCCGACCTTCTCGGCATGGAACGGCGGCAGGCCGAGGCGTTTCGCGATCTGGAGCGCGGGCAATTCATGGCGCTCGGTCCCGCCCTGTCCCGCCGTCCGCTCGGCATGCGGATCGGCCCGACGGATACCACGCCGCGCAACGCGACCCCGCGCCTGCTGCCGCTGCCGGAAGCGACTGCCGATACCCACGCCATCATCCTGGCGGCGCCGCCGCCCGAGAACGTCAGGCCGCAGCGCCGGTCACCGCCGCCGGACCTGCTTGGCCAGTTGATGGCGGCGAAGACCGCAGCACAGGAAATCCGTCCCGAAGAGACGGAGCAGCCGCCAAGCGCCGAGGAACTGGCTGAACGGCGCGACCGACTGGACCGTATTTTGCGCGCCATCATGGCGGAACCCGAGGCCGGATTCCGCGCCATCGGCGTGCTCTATCAGGAATTCGTGGTGCGCTGCCGGATCGAGGGCCTCGGTTCTGACGTGCCCGATCTCGCTGACTTCCGCCGCATGCTGACGCGCGCCCGCGCCGGGCTCGGCTCCGAGATGGCTGACGATGACGGCTGGCAGGATGTCTCGGTCCGCGCCTCGCTGCTGCCAGAGGAAATGCAGGGCGTCTTCATGATGATCGCTCGCGCCGCGAAGGAAGGCTGGCCCTGCCCGGGCGATGCCGCGATCGCGCGCGCCTACGGCTCGCATTCGCTGCGCCGTGCGCGGCGCCTTTTGACCTACATCGAGGAGCAGGGCCTGATTGTCTGCCAGCTCGACGGCGCCGGCCGGCGGATCGTGACGCTGGTCGAACTGGCCTGGGCCACCGCCCCCGGCGACCCCAATGCCGAGGAAGCCCCGGCGGAACAAGGCTGCAGCCCCTAATCCTGATGCGCCGGCCGATGGCGCCTGTCCCGCTCTACGGATATGATTGTGCGGGCCGTCCGTTGCGTCCTCGCTGAAAAGGAGTTTGGGCGTGAGCGTCGCCTTCACCAAGGAAGACAGTGCCGAAACCGCGTCGGAGACATTGCTCCCCGACCGCCCGATTTCCCCTCACCCCAACCTCGTTACCGAAGCGGGCTTGAAGGCGCTTGAGTTTCAGCTCCGGGAGGCTCAGGAGGCCTACGAGACCGCGCAGAAGATCGAAGACGTCAACGAGCGGCGGCGGCAAGCCGCGACGCCGTTGCGGGATGCCCGCTATTTTGCGGCGCGGGTTCGGACGGCGCAAATCGTCCCGCATCCGACATCCACCGACACCGTCGCTTTCGGCAGCACCGTGACCTTCCGCCGCGACGACGGACGCGTGCAGAAATATCATATCGTGGGAGAGGACGAAGCCGACCCGAAGGCCGGCTCGATTTCCTTCGTGTCGCCGGTGGCACGGTCCCTGATGGGCAAGACGGTCGGCGATGTCGTCGGCGCATCCGGTCAGGAGCTGGAGATCATGGCGATTTCCTGAGCACCGCGCGCGACGCCGCCGATCAGCCGCTTTTGGTCCGCATAACAGCAACAATGACAAGTCTGGGGAGAGCAAGAATGAAAATGACAAGAAGTGCGGCGGCGAGCGTCGCGCTCGCGCTGCTGTTGATTATCGGAGTGACCTCGATGTCGGTGGCCAAGACGTTCGTCTACGTATCGAACGCGCAGGACGGCAACATCGACGGCTACGTCATGGATACGAGCACCGGTGCGCTGACGCCGGTCGGCAAGACCGAGGCCGCCAAGCTGGTGATGCCGATGACGGTGAGCCCGGACAAGAAGTATCTCTATGCCGTGATACGCTCGCAGCCGACACGCGTCTTGACCTACGCCATCGATCCCGCGACTGGCGCGCTCGCGCAAAAGGCATCGGCGCCACTTCCCGACAGCATGCCTTATGTATCGACCGATCGTACCGGGCGCTATTTGTTCACCGCCTCCTATGGCGGCGACAAGCTGGCGGTAAGCCCGATCGGCGAGAACGGGCTGGTCGAAGCCGACGCGATCCAGGTCATCGCCACCGGCCGCAATGCGCACGCGATCCTGCCCGACCGCAGCAATAAATTCGTCTATGCAACCACGCTCGGCGCCAATCAGGTGCTGCAGTTCACCTTCGACAGCACGACCGGCAAGCTCACCGCCAACGAGCCGCCGGCGGTGAGCCCTGATGCCGGTCATGGCCCGCGCCACATGGCGATCTCGGCCGACAACAAGAACCTCTACGTGCTCAACGAACTCTCGGGACACGTCACGCAATATGCTGTTGATGCTGCCAAGGGAACGCTGAAGCTGATCGAGAGCATCGGCTCGGTGTCGGCGGAGGCCGGCCTCGCCTGGGGCGTGCCGCAGGCGCCGGCCGGCACCGCTGCGGCGGCCGCACCGGCTGCGAAGGATGACAAGCCGAGGATCTGGGCGGCCGACATCCAGATCGCGCCCAACGGCAAATTCCTGTATTCGACCGAGCGTACCAGCAACAAGATCGCCCTGTTCACCGTGGCGGCCGACACTGGCAAGCTTGCCTACGTCGCCAATTTCGCGACCGAGGCGCAGCCGCGCGGCATCAAGATCGATCCGAGCGGCCATTACCTCGTGGCGTCAGGCGAGAAGTCCGACCGCCTGTCGGTGTACAAGATCGACCAGAGCACCGGGAAGCTGGGCGAGCCCAGCCGCTACCCGGTCGGCAATGGCGCGAACTGGGTGGAGATCGTCGACGTGCCCTGAGCACGCGCGCGCCGACCGGCGACGGCCCCTGAGAGCTGCAAAGCCCCGGAGCGACCTCCGGGGCTTTGGCTATCTCGCACCGCCATCCATGCGACATATCAGCCGCGCCGGCTTCCCTTCCAGAAGGCTGCGAGTTGCTGCAAGCTTCCGACATATTGCCTTGCGATTCGCCGATTTCCTGAGGAGCCATGAACGAGACGCTGATATCCGCCTGCATGCTGTTTCTCGTTCCGGCAACGCTCCTGTTCGGCGCCCTGGGCGTCGCCAATTCGTCCTTTCTCAAGATGCTGGTCTGCCTGCTCGGCGTCGCCACGTCAGGCCTGTGGTTCTACCGGATCTGGTGGTGGACCAACCTGTCCCTGATCGACCGCAGAACAGCGCTTGGTCTCGCCGGCATGTATGCGGGGGCGTGGCTGGTCACGTTCCTGGTGCAGATCAAGAACGTGTTCTCGCGCTGACGGCGGCCGCTGCAGCCCTCACATCGCCGGCGGGTTCACCGCCAGGGCTGGAAAGCCGATGGCCTCGCCGTAGGGCGACATGCGGTGCGTGTGGAAGAACAGTTCGACCAGCCGCCCTCGTTTGCCGGCAAGGGAAAAAATATACTCCGGCGACTCCGCCTCCATCTCGGCGATCAAAACCTTTGCGATGCGATCGACCCGGCTCGAACCATGCTCCCAGCCGAAGCCGACGCCGAGCTTGTTGGCCAGCGCCTCCAGCATGCCTTCCCGCGTATTGACGACGATCGCCGGCGCCGGGCGCAGCCCAGCCAATCGGAACGCTTTGTCCACCGTGCGCTGCGCCGAAGAGTCGCGGGAGCGAAACACCAGCGGGTGCTCCATCAGAAGGCCACATCCCGGGCTCGCATGAGGCGCCCGACTACGCCCATGTCACCGTGACCGGCGGGCAGATCGTGATCCACCAGTGCTCGTTCCTCTACGCCGGCCCGCGCTTCTCGCTGCACGACAGGGCCGCGCTCGACGGCACGATCGGCTGAAGACGAGACGATTTTGCTGCGAACGGATCGCAGCTCGGAAAGCCTGGCCTCTTGATGCAAATCAACTCACCAACGCCTTGGCAGGAGTAGGAAAAAACGGCAATAACGCGGAGTTTCAAGGCGCCGGTCGAGAAGGCACATCGCTCATGCATTTCGGGAACCTGCTGCTGCGCCCCACTCGCAATATTGCCAGCGTCCTCCTCTCTGTCGCATTCAGCATGCTCCCTTCGCTGTCGATGGCGGAGGCAGAGGTGAAGCTGAGCGAGGCGCAGGCCCGCAATATCGGCGTGCGCGTGACGCATCCGGTGTCGAGCCGCACCGACCTGACGCTGCCCTATCCGGCCCAGATCGTGATTCCTACCCCGCAATTATGGGTCGTCAGCGCGCCGTCGGCCGGCATGGTCATCAACCTGGGGGTCGGGCGCGGCGATCGCATCGCGGCGGGCCAGCCGCTCGTCACGCTGGAAAGCCCCGGCTTCGTCTCGCAACAGCGTGACTATCTGCATGCGGTCGCACAGGAGGTTCTCGCCTCGCAGCAACTCAAACGCAACGCAGACCTGTTCGAAGGCAAGGCCGTGCCGCAACGCGTGCTGGAGGCGAGCCAGGCCGAGGAGCGCCAGGCCAGCATCGTGGTGGCCGAGCGCCGGCAGATGCTGCGCCTCAGCGGACTGTCCGATGACGCGATTTCCAGGCTGAGCAACGAAGCAGCGATCAGCGCGACGCTGACGGTCAAGGCGCGGCAGGCCGCTTCCGTGGTCGATATCGCGATTTCGCCGGGTCAGCGGGTTGAACAATCCGCGCCACTGGTCAAGCTGGCGCGGCTGTCGCCGCTGTGGGCCGAAATCGCCATTCCGGCGTCGAACATCCGGGCGATCCGTACCGGCGCAAACGTCGAGATCGAAGGCTACGCGACGCTGGGCAAGGTCGTGCTGGTCTCCGAAACAACCGATCCCGCGACCCAGACCATTCTGGTGCGCGCGGAAATCCCCAACAACGGCGAACTGCATCCCGGCCAGACGGCGGCAGCCCGCATCGGCTTCCTGTCCGCCGACGAAAGCGCCTGGGAGATACCCTATAGCGGGCTGGTCCGGCGCGGGGAGCAGACCTGGGTGTTCGTCGCCATCGACGGCGGCTTCCGTCTTGTCCCGGTCGCGCTTCTCGCGGAGGATCAGGACCACGTCGTCGTGTCCGGCCCCATCACCGACAAGAACGAGATCGCCATCGGCGGCATTTCAGCGCTTCGCGGCATGCTCGCGGGTCTGGGACAATAGATGCTCCAGCGTCTGGTCGCATTCGCGCTTTCACAGCGCCTGTTCGTGGTCCTTGGCGTGCTGCTGTTGATCGGCGCCGGCGCCGTCGTCCTGCCAGGGTTGCCGATCGACGCCTTTCCGGACGTCTCGCCGGTTCAGGTGAAGATCATCATGAAGGCGCCCGGCCTCACCCCCGAGGAGGTCGAGCAGCGCATTACGGTTCCGATCGAGCTCGAGCTGCTTGGGCTGCCGAACAAGAAGATCCTGCGCTCGGTCACCAAATATGCGCTGGCCGATATCACCGTCGATTTCGAGGACGGCACCGACATCTATTGGGCGCGCAACCAGGTTACGGAACGGCTGTCCAACATCTCGCGCGATTTCCCCGAAGGCGTGAGCGGCGGACTTGCGCCGATCACCAGCCCCCTGGGCGAGATGTACATGTTCACCATCGACAGCCCCGAGCTTTCGCTGGCCGAGCGGCGTACGCTGCTCGATTGGGTGATCCGCCCTGCGCTGCGAACCGTTCCGGGCGTAGCCGACGTCAATTCGCTCGGCGGCTATGTCCGCGCTTTCGAGATCGTTCCGCGCAACGAGGCGCTCGCCGCCCGCGGGATCTCCTCCGAGCTGTTTCGCCGCGCCATCGAAGCCAACAGCCGCAATGACGGCGCGGGCCGCGTCAACCAGGGCGAGGACAGCGCGCTGGTGCGGATCGAAGGCAGCATCCGCGCCATCGACGATATCCGCGCCATCGTCGTCGACACCCGCGACGGCATCCCCATCCGCGTCAGCGACGTCGCCCGCGTCCAGGTCGGCGCGCTCACCCGCTACGGTGCGGTCACGGCTGACGGTCGCGGCGAGACGGTGGAAGGGCTGGTGCTCGGCCTGCGCGGTGCCAATGCGGGCCAGCTCGTCCGCGACGTCCGGGCGCGGCTCGCGGAGTTACAGCCGTCATTGCCCAGGAGCGTGTCGATCAACGTGTTCTATGACCGCAGCAATCTGGTCAACCGTGCCGTCGGCACCGTGGTGCGGGCGCTCGGCGAAGCCACCCTGCTCGTGATCGTGCTGCTGCTGCTGTTCCTCGGCAACTGGCGCGCCTCGCTTGTGATTGCGCTCACGCTGCCTCTCGCCATCATCATTGCGCTGATCGTGATGCGCGCGGTGGGGATGTCGGCCAACCTGATGAGTCTCGGCGGCCTTGCCATCGCGATCGGCATGCTGATCGACGCGCTCGTGGTCGTGGTCGAGAACATCGTCGGCAATCTCGGCAAACACGATCCCGGGAAAACCACACCGCTGATCCACGTCGTGTACCGCTCGGTCTGCGAAGTGCTGGAGCCGGTCGCCTCCGGCGTCCTGATTATCATCATCGTCTTCGTGCCGCTGCTGACCTTGCAGGGGCTGGAGGGAAAACTCTTCATTCCAGTCGCGCTCGCGATCATTTTCGCTCTGGCCGGCTCGCTGCTGCTTGCCTTGACCGTCATCCCGGTCGCGACGTCGTTCGTTCTCAAATCCGCGTCGCATGGCGATCCCATGCTAATCCGTGCGGCGCAGCGGGTCTATGCGCCCGCGCTCGGCTGGGCGCTGAACAACGAGCGCAAGGTCGTCGCCGCGGCGCTGATCGCCCTGGTCGCCGCGGGTTTCGCCTACACCAGGCTCGGCAAGACCTTCATGCCGACCATGGACGAAGGCGACGTCATCGTCAGCGTGGAGACACTTCCCTCCGTCAACCTCGACGAGTCGCTGGCCATCAACGGCAGGCTGCAGGCCGCGCTGCTGAAGGTGCCCGACATCGCCGGCATCATCGCCCGGACCGGATCGGATGAACTCGGCCTCGATCCGATGGGACCCAATCAGACCGACACCTTTCTGGTGCTCAAGCCGTCCGCGGAGCGGCAAACCGGGGATCGCGAAGCCCTGCTGCAGAAGCTTCGCGAGGTGCTGGCCGGTTTTCCCGGCATTTCGCTCGGCTTCACCCAGCCGATCGACATGCGCGTGCAGGAGATGATCAGCGGCGTGCGCGGCGACGTCGCGGTCAAGATCTTCGGCCTCGACATCGCCAGGCTCAACGAAATCGCGGCGAAGCTGTCGGCCATCCTGTCCAGCATCGACGGTGCCGAGGACGTGTACACGACGCTCAACGAAGGCGCCCAGTACTACACCGTCGCGGTCAACCGGATGGAAGCCGGACGCCTCGGCCTGTCAGTCGATTCCATCAGCAATGCGCTGCGCACCCAGATCGAGGGCCGGACGATCGGGACGGCTATCGAGGGAGGACGCCGCACGCCGATTCTGGTCCGTGGCAGCGAGATGACGCGGGAGGCGCCGACGCTGCTGGCGAGCCTGCCGCTGACGCTCTCCTCCGGCCAGCATGTCGCGCTGTCGCAGGTTGCACGAATCCAGCGCATCGATGGCCCGGTCAAGATCGACCGCGAGGACGGCAACCGGATGAGCGTGGTCCGGGCCAATGTCCGCGGCCGTGACATGGTCGGATTCGTCGAAGCGGCCCGGCAGAAGGTTGCCGCGGAACTGCCGCTTCCGAGCGGCTACCGGCTGACCTGGGGTGGGCAGTTCGAGAACCAGCAGCGCGCCGCCGCGCGGCTGTCCGTCGTGGTGCCCGTCGCGATCGGCCTGATCTTTGTGCTGCTGTTCACCACATTCGGCTCGGTGCGACAGGCCGTGCTGGTGCTGCTCAACATCCCGTTCGCCCTGATCGGCGGCGTCTTTGCACTGGTTGCGAGCGGCGAATACCTGTCGGTTCCGGCGTCGGTCGGGTTCATCGCGCTGCTCGGCATCGCCGTTCTCAACGGCGTCGTTCTGGTCTCGTATTTCAACCAGCTCCGTGCCCACGGCCTCAGCGAGGAAGACATCGTCGTCGATGGCGCGAAGCGACGGCTGCGGCCGGTGCTGATGACGGCCAGCATCACCGCGCTGGGATTGATTCCGCTGTTGTTTGCCTCCGGTCCGGGATCCGAAGTGCAGCGACCGCTCGCCATCGTCGTGATCGGCGGCCTGTTGTCCTCGACCCTGCTCACCCTGGTCCTGCTGCCGATCCTGTACCGCCGCTACGGCAACGCCGCAAAGGGCGCCAAATGCTTGACGATCCGGTCTGCCTCACGCTGATCGTAGCGCGCCAGCTTCGCGATGAGCTGTTCGACTACCTTGCCGAACAGGCCGACCTGGTGACGGGATTTACGGCATCGGATGCCGCCGGCCATGGCGCCGAAATCCGGTTGCACACCGCCGCCGAGCGCGTGAGGGGGCACGCTGACCAGGTCGTCGTGCGGGTTGTCCTGTCAAGGATCGATGCCGACCGCCTGCTCGACCGGCTCCGGGGTCCGTTTGCCGGAACAAAGCTGGTCTACTGGATCCTGCCGCTGGCGGATTTCGGCATCATCAACTGACGGGCGGAGCCAGGGCTTTCGCTGGACCGAGCGCTGTTACCGCTACCTCATCCGCATTTGAGACAGATCAACCTCCTCGCCCGGCCGTTGGACGACAATGATCCGGTCCCATTCGGAGGCTCAGCAATGACCCGCAACCTTGGACGCGTCGATCAGTTCTTCCGTATCGTCATCGGTCTTGCCTTCGTCGCCTTTGCCTTGAGAGACGGATTTCCGGGCGTGGAAGACGTGGCGGCGGCTGCGATAGGCATGGTTCTCCTGCTCACGGCGTTCTTCTCGTATTGCCCGCTCTACAGCCTTCTTGGCGTTTCGACCTGCCGCAAGACCGATCAAGCCACATGAAGCGACCTGGAGTGGCCGTGGAGGCCCATTTGCGCGCGGTCGTGGCGAGCAGCGAAGTGCGATGATCCCGCCCGCACTTCCACTTCGCTAGAACTCCCGCCGCCATGGCCAATCCCTTTTGGTACCAGACCAACGATGCCCTGCTGACCGGCATGGTCTCGCAAACGGGCGGCTTGTCACAGATCGAGGCCGAGCGGCGATTCCGGTCCTATGGGCCGAACCGCACCGAAATGGTGCAAAGCCGCTCCATCCTGCACAAGCTCGGCCAACGCCTGCTCAATCCGCTGGTGGCAATTCTGCTGGTTGCCGCGGCGATTTCAGGCTTTAGCGGCGACGTTGCCAGTTTTGTCATTATTTCCTCTGCCATCGCGATGTCGCTTGCGCTCGACATCGTGCAGGAGCACCGCGCCGAACTGGCCGCAGAGGCGCTCCGCCAGTCCGTTGCCATTCATGCCGACGTCGTTCGCGACGACGCGATCGTTGTTCTTCCCGTCTCGCGCCTTGTGCCGGGCGATATCGTGCACCTGCGGACCGGAGATCTCGTGCCGGCCGATGGCGTGGTGCTGGAAACGCACGGACTGCAAATCAACGAAGCGCTGATGACGGGAGAACCCTTTCCGACTGCCAAGGAGATCGGGCCCTGCCCCTCGACGCAGCCGGCGGAAGCTCACAATGCGCTGTTCTCGGGGACCTCCGTGGTCGGCGGCGATGGGGTGATGCTGGTCGTGGAAACCGGCAGCCGGACGCGATTTGGCGCAATTGCAGCGGCGCTGGAAGCCCACGCGCCGCCCAGCGCCATCGAGGAAGGCGTGCGACGGCTCGGGATGCTCATCCTCTATCTGACGCTGTTCCTGACGCTGTTCGTTCTCCTCGCCCATCTGGCTGCGCATCGTCCGGCGATGGAGTCCTTTCTCTTTGCGGTCGCTCTCGCCGTCGGGCTGACGCCCGAGCTGTTGCCGATGGTGATGACGGTGACGCTCGCGCACGGTGCGCAGCGCATGTCGGCGCGGAAAGTCATCGTCAAGCGGCTGTCGGCGATTCACGATCTCGGCGCCATGGACGTGTTGTGCGTCGACAAGACCGGGACGCTGACCGAGGCCAGGATTACGCTGGAAGGCTATGTCAACGCCGAGGCTGAGCCGAGCGCGCGCGTGCTTGAACTCGCCCGTCTCAACAGCGCCTTCCAGGGCGGTGTACGCAGCCCGATGGATGACGCGCTGCTGGCGGAAGCGCCACCCACGATAAAGGAAGGTTGGACGTGCCTGTCCGAGGTGCCCTTCGACTTTCAGCGCCGGTGCATGTCCGTGCTGGCAGCACACGGTCCCGGCAGGCTCCTGATCGTCAAAGGTGCGCCGGAAGCCATCATGTCGCACGCGGTTGCCGTTGAAATCAATGGACTGCCGCAACCGCTCGACCGCGAATGGATCGGCAAGATCGAGCGGCTCCAGAACGACTATTCCAGAAACGGGTTCCGCCTGCTTGCCGTTGCCGTCAGGTCGCTTCCTGATCAGCAGTGCAAGGCTGAACTGGCGGATGAGCGCGATCTGACGCTCATCGGCTTCTGCATCTTCGCCGATCCGCCGAAACGCGATGCCGGCGAAGCCGTGACGCGAATGGCGATGGCGGGTATCCGGCTCAAGATCATTTCCGGCGACCATGCCGCGGTCGTCGATCACGTCGCCGCAGCCGTCGGATTGTCATCGCGTCGAATGCTCACCGGCGTCGAGATCGACCAGCTGTCCGATAGCGGCCTCCTCGCCAAGGTCGATGATATCGACCTGTTCGTGCGGGTGGACCCCGACCAGAAGCGGCGGATCGTCCATACCTTGCGGTTGCGCGGCCATGTCGTCGGCTTCCTCGGAGACGGCGTCAATGACGCGCCCGCGATCCACGCCGCCCATGTCGGGCTATCCGTTTCCGGCGCAACCGAGGTCGCCCGCGCCGCCGCCGACATCATCCTGCTGGAACAGGATCTTTCGGTGCTGGACGCAGGCATTCGCGAGGGGCGGAGAACCTTTGCCAATATCCTCAAATACGTCCGGATGGGCGCCAGTTCGAATTTCGGAAATATGCTTTCGATGGCTCTTGCATCCGTGGTGCTCCCGTTCCTGCCGCTGCTGCCGCTGCAAATCCTGCTCAACAACCTGCTGTACGACCTGTCCGAGGTCGGCATTCCCTTCGACGAGGTCGACCAGGGTGAGATCGCGAAGCCACAGAGCTGGGATATGGGATCAATCCTCCGCTTCACGCTGGTGATGGGTGGAATATCCTCGCTCTTCGACGCGGCCACGTTCGGGGTGCTGCTGAAGTTTTTCCAGACCGATGCGGCCTTGTTCCAGACCGGCTGGTTTCTCGAATCGACAGCAACCCAGATATTGGTGATCTTCCTGATCCGGTCGCGACAGCCGCTCGGACGCTCCAATTGGCCCCACCCCGTGTTGATCGCGACCTCGTGCGGCGCACTTGTCGTCTCGATCGCGCTGGCAACTGGACCGTTCAGATCATCGTTCGGATTTGTCGCGCTTCCCGCCGGGTTGGCCATCGCGCTCGCGCTAATCACCGTTGCCTATCTGGCGGTCACGGAAATCGCCAAGCGCTTCGCGTTTGCGGGATTGCGCCAGCAAGTGCCTCAATCAGTATCTCGCGCTGCGCGCCGTCATTGGGATTGACCAGGCTGGCAGAGAGTCGAATTGACCGAGCAATCACGCCAGCACCACCAGCGCGACAGTGATTCAATGCAGTACCCGCGGAACCGCGCCATAACCTTCGATCGAGTTGCGCCAACTCATATCCGATCCGCATCGTCGCGAACTACTTTCCGTGCGTTGGAGCAGCCACCGGCCGCCAGCCGGCGTGATCAAAATGGTCACCGTATTGGGCGAGCGCCCGCACGATCTTCGCCGCGCCCTGGTCACGCCCGGTCGCAGCCTTCATCCCGGCGACGCCATCGATGATTTGCTCGAGCACGATATGGAGTTGGTGGTCAGCCGCCTCAGGGAGTTTGCAGTTGCTGACAACGTAGTCGATCTGTGCCTGGGTGCGGTCCGCCAGCGCATCATATTGCGCACGCGTGAACACGTTCTCATGGATAGGCGTCAACGCTTCCGTCATGGCGGCGCGAATTTCGTTCATGCCGCGGCGCAGCGCTTCGTCGGTCTGCCATTTCTTGCCATGATTTAGCCGAAGCTTGGCTGCAGCAGCCTTGTCTCCGTGCGCATGCGGCTCCACGGCAAGCCCTGGTCCGGCGCAGCCGAGAGCAAATGCGGTAACGGTCAATACAAGCCATTTTCTTATGAACATTGCTCGGGTCTCCTCCATCCCTGATTTCGACTGGCCGGTGGATTGATAGGGTTCGGGCGACACGACAAGTTTGAGCCAGAGCAACGTACGACGATCCGGATCAACACGTTCTGGTGATCGGTCCAAATCGGCTTACATTGCCAAGACGTCACTTCGCCGCAGTGAGAACCCCGAAAGGTCTGTATCTCGCATGACCTTCAGAAAGATCCGGAACGCGTTTATCGCCGGGTTTTGTGGAACGCTGGTGCACTCGCTGCTGATCTTGGTGCATAGCAGGAGCGGCCCGCTGCCCGGATTTCAGCCCAACGAAGACATGCAACGCGGGCTGTCATGGCTGGTTGGAGCAGAAGTACACACTGGCGTTGTCCGGCTGCTGTCGTTTGTAAACGGTGCAATCGTGTGGGGATTCGTTTTCGGCCAAACGTATCGCTTCCTGCCTGGAAACAGCCCCTGGCTCAAGGGCGTCTACTTCGGCGTCTGCGCCTGGCTGGTGATGGGCTTTTTGTTCTTTCCCCTTGTCGATCGGGGTGTCTTCGCTGCCAAGCTCGGCTTGGGCATTGCGCCAGCCATGCTCATGCTCGGAGCGCTATTGGCCTACAGCGTGACAATGAGCCTAGTCCATGGTTTCTTCGACAGGGTCTCGGCAGATCCGTGATTTCTGGTTGACCAACGAAGGAGCAACCATCCTCACGGGTTGGCACGCCATATACGTCGCGTCAGTTAATCGTCGGCGGCAGTTTGCTACGCCGCCGTCGGGCCGGCGACAGCCTCGTAAATGTCCTCCTCCTGGGCCGTATGCATTCGAACGAGCGTCTCGATCGCCTCGATCACGCGCTGGGCGTCCCGGATCAGATAGCGGTCGATCCGTTCCCTGGGCAGATCCTCCGCGATACGAGCCAGCAGCCGCGCGAGATGCAGTATCTCGCGATGCGCGCGGCTCATGGCCGATAGGCCGTGCCGTTCGCGCAGCACTGCGGCAATCTCCGGATATACGCTGCTCTCGTCGTCGCGTTCGTGCATTACGACGCTGCCCTCAACCAGGCGGTGGGCTTCTCCAATCAAACTCCCTGCGGCCTCGGGCGACGCATCGTCCATCGTATCGACGATCGTGCGCAGCCGGTCGAGATCCCTGGACAGCGATTGGTGGTCATGATGCAAGGCCAGTGCCTGCTCCGCGGTGATGCGGCGGCCGCTGCCGCCTTGCGCCGGCGTCAGCGCGCGCAGCGCGTTCAGGATCACCGCAACGTCGATCACTTCCTGGACGATGGCCGCGGGCACCGGTGCAAGCCAGCCGACGGTTGCCGCCAACATGGCGGCCAACGATAATCCCATGCCGACGAAAATGCTCTGCAGGGCAATGCGGCGCGCCCGCTGCGCGATGACGATCGCTTCGCCGACGCGATCGAGCCGATCGGTGAGGATCACCACGTCAGCCGCTTCGGACGACGCGCTGGCGCCCCGTGCGCCGAGCGCCACGCCGATATCGGCGGCAGCCAGCGCCGGTGCGTCGTTGATGCCATCGCCGACCATGATGGTCGGATTGAGCCGCTGCTCGCTGCGCACCGCCTCGACCTTGTCGGCAGGAACCCGGTCGGCCAGCACCGCATCGAGATCGAGCGCCGCGCCGATCGCCTGCGCTGCCGCCGCGCGATCGCCGGTGACCATGACCATCCGCGCGACGCCCGCTTCGCGCAACAGCCGGATCGCCCGCGGCGTATCGGACCGCAACTCATCGGCCAACAGCAGCGCACCGATCGGGCGACCATCGACGGCAATAAAGACGATCAGCGCCGAACGCCACGAGGCGCGACGGATTGCCCGCAGTTCCCACGGGGACGGTTCGCCGTCCAAACGAAGCATTTCCCGCGAGCCTGCCGTTACCTGACGACCGTCGATCAGGCCACTCAGGCCGGAGCCCATCTCCTCTCTGACCTGCTCGGGCGTCTTGAGCTTGAAACCTTTCTCGACGGCCGCTGCAACGACCGCCTTGGCAAGCACATGATGCGAGGCCTGCTCAAGCGATGCCCCAAGCGTCAGCACCTCCTCCGCCGTCTGTCCCGGCGCGACCTCGACCGAAAGCAGCCGGGCTCCTCCCACCGTCAGCGTGCCGGTCTTGTCGAACAGCACCGTATGCGCACGGGCCAGCGCCTCCAGCGCGCCGCCGCCCTTGACCAGGATGCCGCGGTGGGCCGCCTGCGCCACGCCGGCGATGAAGGCGACGGGCGCGGCCAGAATGAGCGGACAGGGCGTCGCCGCCACCAGCACGGCAAGGCTCCGGGTCAGATCGCCGGAGATCCACCAGGCCACGAAGGCAACGGCAAGCGTCACGGGCAGAAAGACCAGCGCATAGCGGTCGGCCAGCCTGACGAACGGGGCCTTCGCGGTCTGCGCCGCCGTCACCATGCGCACGATGCCGGAATAGGTGCTCTCGCCGGCGGGGGCGGTCACGGTCAATTGGAAGGTTCCGCCTGCATTCAGCGAGCCCGAAAGAACGGCACTGCCGCACGCCTTCTCGACCGGGATCGGCTCGCCCGTGATCGCGGATTCGTCGATCGTTGCCGAAGCCGAATGAACGACGCCATCGACAGGCACGACCTCGCCCGCCCGCACCAGCAGCTCATCTCCGATCGAGACGGCGTCCACCGGAACTTGCTCGAAATGATCGTCGGTCTTTCGATTTGCATGGTGCGGCGCACGATCAACCAGCGAACGCAGATCGCGCTCCGCCCGCGCGATCGCGATATCCTCGAGTAGATTGCCGCCCGAATACATCAGCGCGACGACCGCGCCGGCAAGCGGCTGGCCGAGCGCCAGCGCCGCGCTCATCGACAGCAGCGCGATCGCGTCTACTCCCATGCGTCCGGCCAGCAGATCCCTGACGATCGAGACGGCAAGTCCTGCAATCACCGGCGCCGTGCCGAGCGCCCAGAACAGATCAGCCAGGTCGGGACGGCCCATGGCCCATGCGACGATACCGGCGCTCAATCCCGCGACGGCAATCGCCACCAGCGTTCGTCGCAGAATCCGCTCAGCAAGCATCAACCGTCTCCATCCCCCAACAACTCTCGTCCCGGCGCATCATCCAATCGACGCATCATCCAGGGCCAATGGCCGACATCTCGTGCGCTCGCGAACCAAAGGCAATTTCCAGCGCTGGGATCATCGGCTCGTCTAATGTGACATCATCAGGCAGATCGGCGCCTCCTGCAGGAGGCCGCGGGTCATGCCGCCGAACATCCACTCGCCGAGCCTGCTGTGCCCGTAACCACCTGCCACAATCAGGTCCGCGCCCTCCTCCCTGGCCAACCGTATCAGGCAATGCGCATCTGATTCCGCCGAGTGGACGCGAACATCGATCTGACAGCTGGCGCCGTGGCTCTCGAGGTATCTTGAGACGTCGCGGACGCGCAACCGCGCCGCATCTTGCTGATCCGATGTGCAGAGCTCGACGATCGTGACCCGTGATGCCCGTGTCAGAAGCGGAAGCGCCTGCTGCACGGCGAGGCGGGCCTCGCGGGCGTCTTTCCAGCCAACCACGATCTTTTCCGCGGATATTTCCGTTACCCGCTCGGGGACCGACAGGACCGGACGCCCCACCCGCAGCATGGCCGTTGCCGAATCGATATAGTGATACTCGTCGCTCTTCAGCTGGTCGCGCTTGACGACAACGAGATCCGCCACCCTCGCCTGCGTCACCAGAAACGCCGTCGGATACTCCACGCCCCAGCGCCACTCGACCTTGTCGCTCGGCATGTCGACGATCTTTCTGAACCAGTCGCCTTTGGCAGCCAGATCCGCCTTCATCCGCCTCAAATCTTCCGGGGTCGTTTCCTCGATGATGACACCTTCTGCGACAAAGGGAGGCTTGACCGCGAAGGCGGAGACGCCGATGACCGAACCGTCAAACCGCTTGGCAATAGCCTCCGCGACGCGGATGTGTCCTTCTTCCTGTTGCTGTGGGTCCACATATGCCATGACGTTTGCGAAGCTCATGATGGTCTGCTCCAGAAATCGGTTGTGATGGAGCATTTTCGCGCATCGTGAGCCCGGAGCGATTGAGGCAAATCAATCGCGCCCACCCTGCTGTGCATAGGTTGGGACGAAACTCTCGAAGGTCGCCACCCGAGCCCGGAAGGAGCCCGACGATCCGACACCGGTCGGTCGAACGAGACCGGTCGCTACTTTTGCTGAATCCGGCTCAGATAGTCGAGAACGGCGAGGATGCGCGTTCGTATCACGACCTCAGGGCTTTGCTCCGGCCCGGCCAACTTCCAATAGGAGGGATCAACGGCGTGAGGCAAGTTGACGATCGGGTTGAACCGTTCCCCCCAGATCGGCATTTCACGTGTGCCGTGAGCTGAAACTGATTTCGATCCATATATGGTTTCGTAAACAGCATTCGTGGGAAAGACGCCGTTGTTGTTCCTGGCCAGCATCGTCAAGTCGGAAGGCGGCACCTTGAGCTGCTCGGCGACAGGTCCTTTGCCCTTGCCATCCTTGCCATGACAGCTTGCGCACGAAGCCTGAAATTCTGACCTGCCGATGTCCACCTCTTCAGCCTGCGTCGCACCGGCAAACCCGGCAGCCAGGCCGACCAGCATCAACCGCTTCAGGCAACCGGTGATCATATCATGCCCTCCGCCCGCATTTTTCGGATGAATCTTGCTAACAGCCTTTGGTTTGGTGCGGTTTGATGCAGGTCAAGGCCCCCAGCGCCTTGAGCACGGAGCCACCAACCACGCTCTCGATGCCGGGCGCATTCCCGATCACCCCGGCATATATCACGTCACTCCGCGCGAGCTTCGCGACCAGATGCGGCGCATCCCTGGCGCCATGCACGCCGTCGCCGGAGAACATGCCCACTACAATTGCCGGCCCCTTGATCGATCGCACGGCCTCTTCGAGATCGGGCTGCTCTTCAAGAAATGCCACGGTGACATCGCGGCTTCCCCCGCGCTTGGCGATGGCGCCTGCTATCGCCTCGGTCGCTTCGCGGGAAGCGGGGTCGCGCCGCGAGCCATGAGCGAGCAGGACCGCCGTCAAGGCCTTTGGCCTGAGCCCGTTTTCGGCTGCCACCTGTCCGATGCGGTCGATGACCAGCGCCGGAAGACCGGGGTCGAGGCCGAGCGGGGGAAGAATTTCGATCTCGCGGGCGGCTCCGCTTGCCTCATCGATCAGCTGAACAAGGCGATCGCGCGTGAAATAGCCATTCGAAGCAAACAGCGGGTAGACGATGATCCTGCGCGCCGCCAATCCGCCTAGTGCATCCTTGATCGCCGGTGCGCCGTGGATGAATCCGACTGCAACCTCCGATACAATCTCGCGGGAACGGATGGCGCGCGCGATCTTCATCACGCTTTCGTTGCTGGCGCCCGGCTGCCGCTCGCCATGCGCGGCGAGCAGGAGCGCCGTCGTCGCGCCCGTGCCTTCAATCAATGGCTGGTTCCATCCGAGAAATTGATCTTGTTCCAGACATTGTATTTGCCCGACGGCTTCGACATCGGAAGCCGCTTGACCTCCGCGAATGTCGTCGCATCGTAGATCACAAGGGCTCCGTTGTCTTCCCACACCGACACCAGGGCATGCCGGCCGTCCTTGTCGAACTCGACATGCGCGGCGGTCTTGCCCGCCTCCGGTGTCACGCTGCGGACGATTTCGAGCGTGCGCTTGTCGATAATCGACAGCGTATCCTTCCTGCCGCCCATCATGCTGTCCGTCCAGGCGTAGGGCGAGTTCTCGTGGCTGCGCATGAAGAAGCCCGGCCCGGGCGTCTCGATCGTCTTGAGCAGCGACCAATCCTGCATGTCGAAGACGTTGATCTTGCCTGCCTTCAGCAGCGGCGTCGCCATGACCGCCCGGCCGTTCCAGTTCCAGGAGATGCCGGAGCCGAGATGCGGCAAACCGGGCATGTCGAGCTGCTTGATATCGCGCCCCACCACGAGATTGACCACGACAGCCCTGCCCTCGCGCGCCGAGCCGATCAAGTTGCGATAGGTCGGATCGAAGAAAAAATCATCAAGCGGCTCCGGCGTTTCGATCCGGCGCAGCGCAAACAGGCCCTGCGACGACGGCAGCGCCTCGATCATGCCCTTCTCGTGCGAATGCACGAAGCCGGAATAGACCGGTGGCGCGTTGGGGTCGGTAGCGATCTCCCAGATCTCCGGCACGTCCTTCAGCGCGGCGATGAAGCTGTCGCGCGGCCGCGCCTGGTACACCGCGGAGACCCGTGACGGATTGCCCTTCTTGTCCCGGGCATCGAATATCCTCTCGACCGAGAGATCATCAGCCGAGAGCATCACCAGCGTGCGCGGCAGATAGTTGGCGACCGCAATGTGCTTGCCGTCGCGGGAGATCGCGATATTGCGCGCATTGATGCCGGCGCGGACTTCAGCGAGCAAGGTCAGCGTCCACAGATCATACTTGCTGACCCAGCCGTCGCGCGACATGAAGAAGACGTAGCGTCCGTCCGGCGAAAATTTCGGGCCGCCATGCAGGGCGAAGCGGGTGGGAAATCGCGCCAGCGGCTCAAAACGGTCGCCGTCAAGAATGGTGGCGTGGTGGTCACCTGCTTCGACAACGACGAACAGGTTTTTCGGATCGGCATCGAAACGCGGCCGATCAAGCGCCGGCGCCGAGGCATGGATGACGCGGCTGGCGGAAATCTCGTCAGCGCCCCATGCGGGCACCGCCGCAAGCGGCGTCGCAATGTAGGCGGCAAGGCTCGCAATTTCCTCGTTGTTAAGTTTCCCGGCAAAGCCCGGCATTTGGGTGGCGGCGCGGCCGTTTACGATCACCGAGATTGCGCGCGCCCCCGTCAGCCGTCCCAAATTTTCCGGCAGCAAGGCAGGCCCGAGCTGGCCAAGCCGGTCAGCGCCGTGACATTGCGCGCAATGATCGGCGTAGAGCCTGGCGGCGTCGGGCTCGGCCGCGACAGGGGCCGCACCGACCACGAGTGCAAGCAGCGCGCCGACCGCGCTAATAGGAAATCGGTGCTTCATGACGGGCTCCGCGATAGGCGCTGGTGCGGACGCGCTCCACGGGTTGTGCAAGGCCGATCTCCGCGTCCGTGAGGTAGCAGCCGGGATCCTCGGCCCAGGGATTGCCGGTCATCCGCAGCGCCCGGACGCGCGTATTGCCGTTGCAGATCGAAAAATGCGCGCAGGCGCCGCAACGACCGCCGATCTGCCGTGGCCGCCGCTTCAACCCCGCCATGACCGGATCGGAAAGGTCCGACCAGATCTCCGAAAACGGCCGCTGCTTCACGTTGCCGAGATTGTAGTGCCACCACATCGTGTCCGGATGCACGTTGCCGAGATTGTCGATGTTGGCGACATTGACGCCCGAGGAATTGCCGCCCCAGCGCACGAGCTTTTCACGCAAGCTCTCCACCGCGTCGGGCACGTTGCGCCCGGCCCATTGCAGGAGATAGATCGCGTCTGCGTCGTTGTTGCCGGTCACGATCTCCATTTCGCTGCCGGCCTGCGCCCAGCGCCAGGCGCGCTCGATCACCATGTCCATCACGTCGCGGGTGGTCTGCCATGCCGCATCCGTGCCGCGGTTCTTGTTGCCGCGGCCGGCATAGACCAGATGGGAGAGATAGAATTTCGGAAACCCTTCCCGCTCCACCAAATCGAGCAGACGCGGCAGCTCGACGGCGTTGTCCTCGGTCATGGTGAAGCGGACGCCGACCTTGATGCCGCGGTCGCGCAGCAGCCGCAGGCCGCCCAGCGCTTCGTCATAGGCGCCGGCGCGGCCACGAAAGCGGTCATGCGTGGCACCGATGCCGTCAAGGGAAATGCCGACATAGTCGTAGCCGATGTCGCTGATACGCTCGGCAAGAGCGGCGTCGATCAGGGTGCCGTTGCTGGAGAGACCGACATAGAATCGCTGCTCCTTGGCGCGCCTGGATATCTCGAAGATGTCGCGCCGCATCAGCGGCTCGCCGCCGGACAGGATCAGCACCGGGACGCGGAACGTCTTGAGGTCGTCCATCACGCGAAAGACTTCCCCGGTCGTGAGTTCGTTGGGAAAGTCGACGTCGCCCGAGATCGAATAGCAGTGCTTGCAGGTCAGGTTGCAGCGGCGGATCAGGTTCCAGATCACCACCGGGCCGGGCGGCTGGCGCACCGGGCCCGCCGGCGCCGGCTCGCCGATGTCGCGAAGATAGTGGCTGAGACGAAACATCCGGGGTTTCTCCGCTCAGGCCGCAATACGCAAGCCGGTTTTCTTCAGGATGCGGGTCGAGAAGAGAATCTCGTGCCCGCGCGCGGCAGGACCTATCAGCCCGGCGATCTCGGCGACCTTGGCCCTGACCTCGTCGCGCGTTCGCCCGTGCACCATCGCAAACAGATTGTAGGGCCAGAGCGGCAGGTGCCGCGGTCGCTCGTAGCAATGGGTGACAAAGTCGAGCGCCCCTACCCTTGCGCCGACATCCGCAACCGCAGCGTCGGCGATGTCCCACACCGACATGCCGTTGGCGGTGAGACCGAGCGCGTAATGATTGGGGATTGCCCCGATGCGGCGGATTGCCCCGCGATCCAGCAGAGCCTGCAGGCGCTCGCATACATCCGCCTCATCGAGCCCGAGCTGCTCGGCCAGCGCGCGGTACGGCTCGCGCGTCAGCGGCAGGCCGGCCTGCGTGGCCGCGATGAGTTGCCGATTGATAGCATCCAGCATGGTCAGACCTCGAGGCGGAAGCCGACAAAGAATTCGCGCGCCTTCGGCATGGCGTAGACGACAAGGCCGGTCTCGCGTTCGATCGCGGCAATCACCTGCTCGATCTTCCGCGGATCGTCAGCCGAAATCACGAACCACATGTTGAGCCGGTGGGTCCGCTCGTAATTGTGGGCGACTTCCGGATGCGCGTTGACCTTTTCGGCGACTTCCTCGAACCGAGCCTCAGGAACCGCCATCGCCGCGAGACAGACGCCGCCGCCGATCTGTTCGGCGTTCCACAGCGGGCCGAAGCGGCTCAATGCACCGGAATCGGTGAGATCGCGGACGCCCTCGATCAGTTCGTCTTCGGTCAGTCCCAGTGCCCGGCCGGCGTCGCGGAACGGCCGCGACGTGAGCGGAAACTTGCCCTGCAGGCCGTTGACGATGGCGCGGGCGGTGGGATCAAGATAGAGCATCAATTCAATCCCGCCGTCTCGGAAAACACCGCGCCGCGCTGCTTGAAGCAACGTGTCGAGAACAGCACCGCCTGCTGCAGCAAGCCGGTGTCGGCCTCCAGATTGATCTCATCGATCACGGCATAGGCGTCCCGGCGCGAGCGTGCATGCACCATGCAGAAGATGCTGTAGGGCCAGATCGGCGGATGGCGCGGCCGTCGGTAGCACAGCGTGACCTTGGGATGGCGAGCAAAGCTTTCGACGACGTCATCGAGACGATCGTCGGGCACATCCCACACCGCCATGGCGTTGGACCTGTAACCGAGCTTCTCGTGCCGCACCACGCAGCCGAAGCGCGTGACGATGCCGGATGCCTTCATGTGGTCGAGCCGATCGATGACTTCGGACTGTTTCAGGTCCAGCTTGTCGGCTACCGCGCGATAGGGACGCTCGATCAGCGGCAGGCCGTCCTCGATCGCGGCAAGGATGGCCTTGTCGCGCGGATCGGAGCGATAGTCGGCGAGACTTGCCGGCTCGCGCCGCTGTGGCGGCGCGGCGCCGAGCGAAAAGCCGAGACCGAGATGATAGGCCTGAAGCATCGGCAGGTCGAGAACGTCGATGCCGGTCTGCCGGCGGATACGTTCGATGGTCGCAGCGATCGCCTCCGCCCCCGCGCCCGCAACGACGAACCAGAGATTGAGCGCATGCTCGCGCTCGTAATTGTGGGTGGTCAGCGGTTCGCGGCTGACGATCCCGGCCACCTGCTCCAGCCGCTCCTTCGGCACCTGCATGGCGGCCAGCGTGCTGGCGCCGACCGTATTCGGCCTCACCACGGCGCCGACACGGGAGATCACCTCGTTCTCCCGCAGCTTGCGGAAGATGCCGATGGTCTCGTCCTGGTCAAGCGCGGCGAAGCGGCCGACCACTTCGAAGGGCTTTTCCACCAGCGGAAAGCCGTGCTGCCACCGATCGATGAGTGCGAGCTCGGTGTGATTCGGCGTCATTGTCCGATCCTCGTTGCGCGCGCGGTGAAGAAGATTCCCGAAGGCTTCTGCGCCGGGATTTCAGTCTTCCTGGTGAAGGTCGCGGTGTCGTAGACGTCGACACGGTCGGCGTCGCGGACCGAGACCCAGACCTCGTTGCCGCGCGGCGTGAACTCCATATGCAGCACTGCCGGGCCCGGCGCGAAGCGATGGACAAGCTTCAGCGTCTGGACGTCGACGACGTCGATCGTGTCATTCTTCGGATGGGCGAAATTGACCCAGGCCTGGCGGCCGTCCGGCCGCGCCACCGCGAACACCGGCTGGCCATAGGTCGCCACGCGACCCTTTTCGGTAAAGCTGCGCGCATCCACCGCGATCAATTCGTGGCGGCCGACCGCCGGCAGCAGCAGCCTGTCGCCTACCGCCGCCCAGCCCTCGAGATGCGGCATCTTGTAGACCGGCAGGGCTTCTTCGCCGCGGCCGTAGCGGTCGAGAATACGCTCGGCTTTCAGCGGCGCCTGCCAGGTATCGACATGCACGACGCCGTCTTCGCCGAACAGTCCGGCGAGATAATGCCGGCCGTCCGGCGTAACATTGCCGTCATAGGGCAGCTTGCCGACACCGGTGAGTTTTTCGATGGCGAGCGTTTCCGGCGCGGAGAGATCGGCGACCCAGATCTCGCCGGCATCATAGAGCGCAAAGGCGAAGCGGCGGCCTGGGAGATCGACCAGGCCGACCGTCTTTGAGGATTTGCCGTTGCTGCCGATGGCCGCGATGTCGGCCACGGGATCGAGCGTGTCGGCTGCGAAGACGCGCACCCCGCCGGGCTCGTAATTCGAAACGGCGATCAGCGTACCGTCGTCGGAGATGGCGCCGCCGATCGCGTTGCCGGCCTGCACGACTCGCTTCGCAATCGACGATGTGAGCAGGTCGACCTTGGTGAGCCCGCCGTCGCGCCCGAAGACGTAGGCGTAGCGCTGGTCCGGCGAGAACACGGCCGAGGCGTGCGAGAGATCGCCGAGGCCTTCCACACGGCCGATCGTCCGTCGCGCCATCGTGTCCACGATCAGGACCGACCCGGTCGCGCGTTCGACCACCACGCCAAGGCTGCCGGTGCCGCGCAATTCGCCGGCACCAGCCAAAGCGGGCAGGACGAGCAGAAACGCCAGCAGAATGCGCACGGCCGCGTTCATGGCAGGTTCCCCTGTTGCAGCCGGTCGGCAATCCATCGCGCATCGCCCTCGCTGAGCAGCGCGCGCCATGGCGGCATCGGCGTGCCCGGGACGCCGTCGAGAATGATGCTGACGAGTTGCTCGCGATTCCAGGCGCCCAGATTCTCTGATGTCAGGGGTTTGCCCAGCCCTCCCCGCAGTGTCAGGCCATGACAGGAGCCGCAATCCTGACGCACCAGGTTTGCGAGCTTGCCGGCATTCGCGATCTCTTCGGCCGAGACCGGCACGGTGGCCGCCACCAGCGCGACGACCAGCTCAGGCCACAACGGAGATCGCGTCGATCGTCGCATCGTCATTCCCACTTCGCTCCAGGGCCAGCCCGGCGACCCGGCCGATGATGAACAGGACGGGGCCGGAGAACGCTGCCTCGCGCGCCGCATCAGCCAGCGCAGCAAGGCGAGTGCATAGTCGCCGTTCTCCGGGCGTCGTGCCTTGACACACCGCAAGAACGGGCGTGCTCATCGGAAGCCCATGGGCAACGAGTTCCGCGACGATTTCCTCGATGTTGGAAAGGCCCATGTAGACGACGAGGGTCGTGTCGGGATCGGCAAGGCTCGCCCAGTCGAGATCCAGCGGCTCGTTGGCCTTGCGATGACCGGTGACATAGCGCACGCCGCTCGCAAGACCGCGATGGGTCAGCGGGATGCGTGCGGCCGCGGCGCATCCCTGCGCCGCTGTGATCCCCGGGATCACCTCATAGGGGATTCCGGCGGCTTCCAGCTCGGCCGCCTCCTCGCAGCCGCGGCCGAAAATGAAGGGATCGCCGCCCTTGAGTCGCACCACCGTGCGGCCGGCGCGGCCCAGCCGGATCAGTATTTCGTTGATCTCGGCCTGCGGCACGGGATGGAAGTTGGCCTGCTTGCCGACGTTGATCTGGGCCGTGCCGTCGCCGATCGTCTCCAGAATGCGCTCGGACACCAGCCGGTCATAGACGACGACATCGGCCCTGGCGATCGCGCGTATCGCCTTCAGCGTGAGAAGCTCGGGATCGCCTGGACCGCTGCCTACCAGATAGACCTTTCCGACGCTCATGCGCGCGCTCCGGCTGACTTGCTTTTCCCCATCGGGGCGGCGCGGTTCGACGCCACCCCGATGTCTTGAGGACGTCAGTAGACGTCGTTGCGCGTGTTGTAGACGTTGAACTTGCCGGTCGGCGTCACCAGGCGCTTGTCCTTGATCACCGTCTTCAGCTGCAGCGTCTTGTCGTCGACCACGACGATTGCCGATTCCTGGGCCTTGTTGTTCCAGACCGAGAACCAGATCTCCGTGCCCTCCTTGTTGTACTCGCCCTGCACCACGCGACGCGCGCCTTCGGAGATGCCCGACCACTGACCGATCGGCAGCACCTTGTATTCCGGCTTCTCCTTGGCGAGGTCCTTGAGCCTGAACACGGCGACCGACGATGAGATCTCGGCATCGGTGTTCAGGGGCGTGTCGACGTAGAGGTTCTCCGACTTCGGATGGGTCTTGATGAAGAGCGAGCCGCCGCCCTGGCCGTTGACCTTCTGCACGACCTTCCAGGCGTTCTGCTTGTTCTTCTCGGGATCCGTACCGATGAAGGAGATGGTCTCGTCGCCGAGATGGCTGGTGGCCCAGACCGGTCCGAACTTCGGATGTATGAAGTTGGCGCCGCGGCCGGGATGCGGCGTCTGTCCGCCGGACTCGACCACGCTGACCAGCTTGTTGTCCTTGGTATCGACGATCGCGACCTTGTGGCGCGCGTTCGCCGCCACCAGGAAGTAACGCCCGGTCTTGTCGAAACCGCCGTCATGCAGGAAGCGCTCGGCCTCGATCGCCGTCACCTTCAGGTTCTTGAGATCCTGGTAGTTGACCAGCAGGATCTGGCCGGTCTCCTTGATGTTGACGACAAATTCCGGATTGTAGTGCGAGGCCACGATCGAGGCGACGCGCGGCTCGGGATGGAATTCCTGGGTGTCGTAGGTCATGCCGCGCGTCGACACCACCTTGAACGGTTCGAGCGTTGCGCCGTCCATCAGCACATATTGCGGCGGCCAGTAGGCGCCGGCGATGGCGAACTTGTCCTCATAGCCCTTGAACTTCGAGGTCTCGACGGAACGCGCCTCGGTGCCGATCTTCAGTTCGGCGACCGTCTGCGGAGGATCCATCCAGAGATCGACCAGGTTGAGCTTGGAATCGCGGCCGACGGTGTAGAGATAGCGGCCCGATGCCGACATGCGCGAGATGTGCACAGCATAGCCGGTCTTGAGGATGAGCTCGATCTTCTTGGTGGTGCCGTCGATCAGCGCGACCTCGCCGGCGTCGCGCAGCGTCACCGCGAACAGGTTGTCGATGTCGAGCTTGTTCATCTTCTTGGTCGGCCGCTGCGCGACCGGGACGATGACCTTCCAGGTCTCCTTCATTTCCTTCAGGCCGAACTCCGGCGGCTGCGCCGGTTCGTTCAACAGGTAGCGCGCCATCAATTCGACCTCGGCCTGCGGCAGGTCACCCGAGGTACCCCAGTTCGGCATGCCGCCCGGCGAACCGTAGGTGATGAAGTCGCGCAGATAGTCGAAGCCGAGCTTCTTGGTGAGGTCCGGAGTCAGCGCCTTGCCGGTCGCGCCCTTGCGCAGCACGCCGTGGCAGCCGGCGCAGCGTTCGAAGTAGATGCGGTTGGCCTTGTCGAACTCGGCCTTGGTGAGCTGGGGATCGCCCGGCTTGGCGCCCGGCTGCTCCGTCGTCTTCTCGCCGAGCACGTCAAGGCTCGGCTGGTACTGACCGCCCGGCGTGGTCTTGTGCTGCTGAAGATCGGCAGGCTTCGGCGTGGCGGGCTGCTGCGCCAATCCGGCCGATGAGCCGAGGCCGAATATACCCGCGGCCGCGATCCCGCCCAGAGCCACGAATTCGAAAACGCGATGTCGCATCACATACCTCCAGCATGAGAATCTCTCACGCTGCTTATGCCTGATGCGAATGTCGTCGCGCCTTGACTGCGGTTAAGCGGCGAGTTGACCTAGATCAACGCGTTGTCGCCTGGAATCTGCCTGATCGCTTTCATGCGAGATATTGCCGCGATCAGGTTGTTTACGCTACGCGGCGTGCTGTGCGCATTCGCAGCGATTTTCCTTTCCGCAAGCGCCGCCGATTGCGCCGATCTGTCGGTCGCTTCAGGCTTCTTCTCGCCCACCGTAACGATCGAGCAGACGCAAGGCAGTCCGCCGGCCGCTGCCGTTCGCGGCGCCGATGGAAAGCTGCTCGGCTACGCCTTCTCGACACATGAAGTATCGGGATCGGTCGGCTACGCCGGGCGTCCCCTCGATATCGTCGCCGCCGTCACGACGGAAGGAATCATCGCCGGCGCACAGATCGTGGCGCATGAGGAGCCGATCCTGGTCATCGGCATTCCGAAGGATGCGCTCGCGGCTTACGTCAGGAACTTTGCTGGTTACGATACGAAAGCCGGTGCTGCGCTGAAGCCGGCCGACGATCTGGCGCGCGGCCCGCATGCGGTGGCCGGCGCCACCGTCACCTCGACCGTGATCCGCGACGCCATCCTGCGCTCGGCGCGCACCGTGCTGCGCAGCCGCGGTCCGGTCGCCGATACTGCCGCGCGGCTCGATCGCGAGACCCTGCGGCGATCGTCATGGCATACATTGCTTGGCGAAGGTGCCGTGCAGCGGAAGCTGGTGACGCGGGGCGAAGCTGCGAGAATGCTGGGGATGCAGGACAGCGAGCCCGACAAGCCTTTCATCGATCTCTGGCTGGCGCTTGCGACCCCGCCGCCGATCGGCGAGAGCCTGCTGGGACAGCGCATCTACGAAAGCGAGCTCGCCCGGATCGGGCCCGACGACGACCTGATCCTGATCGGCGCCACCGGGCTCTACTCCTTCAAGGGCACGGAGTGGCGGCAGTCAGGTACGTTCAGCCGCATCGAACTCATCCAGGCCGGCAGGACGTTCCGGCTGAAGGCGGCCGACCACACGCTGGTCGAAGCGCTGCGCGCGGCGGGAGCGCCGGAGCTGCGCGAGATCGCGGTGTTTCGCATCGCGCAGACGAGCGGCTTCGATTCCACCAAGCCGTTCAGGCTCGATCTCGACCTCGGCACGCCGTCAGCAGGCGGCGGCCCTGCCGTCGTCTCCCTCGAATACCGCGTGCCGGAGCGATACCTGATCGCGCCGCCGGCCCCTCTTGTCGCCAGTCCGCCGCCCGGCAAGACGCCGTTGCAGCCGGCAACGAATCAGACCGTGTGGCAGGACATCTGGTGGGCGCGGCGTTCCGACATCGCGGTGCTCGGCGTCATGCTCGTGGTGCTGGCCGGCATTCTGGTGTTCCAGGACACCATCACCGCCCATGGCAAATTCTACTACCGCCTGCGCACCGGCTATCTGCTGCTGACGCTGATCTTTCTCGGATTGATCGCGAATGCGCAATTGTCCGTGGTCAACGTCCTCACCTTCATCCACGCGCTGCTGTCGGGCTTCCGCTGGGAGCTGTTCCTGCTCGATCCCCTGGTATTCGTGCTCTGGAGCTTCGTCGCGGTCAGCATGCTGTTCTGGGGACGCGGCGTGTTCTGCGGCTGGCTCTGCCCGTTCGGCACGCTGCAGGAGCTGAGCAACCAGCTGGCGCGGCGGCTCGGCATCAAGCAGATCGAGATCCCCTTCGGACTGCACGAGCGGCTCTGGATGATCAAGTATGTCGCCTTTGTCGGCATTCTCGCGATCTCGCTGCGCTCGATCCTCGCGGCATTCCAGTTCGCCGAGATCGAGCCGTTCAAGACGGCGATCACCATGAAGTTCATGCGGGAGTGGCCGTTCGTGGTCTATGCCGGCCTGCTATTGCTGGCGGGCCTGTTCGTCGAACGCTTCTATTGCCGCTATCTCTGTCCGCTTGGCGCCGCGCTGGCGATCCCGGCGCGGCTGCGCATGTTCGAGTGGCTCAAGCGTTACCGCGAATGCGGATCGGAATGCCACGTCTGCGCGCGGCGCTGCACGGTGCAGGCCATCCATCCGCTCGGTCAGATCAATCCCAACGAATGCATCTACTGCCTGAAGTGCCAGGCGAACTATTTCGATCACGATATCTGCCTGCATCTGAAGAAGCGCGCGCAGCGACGGCAGCCGATTCCGGCGCCGACGGCGCCTGGCGAAACGGGAGGGCGGCCATGACCAGTTCGCCTGAAAGACCAACGCGGCGGCGAGCGATCACCATTCTGGCCGCGACCGCGGCCGGAGCGCTCGTCGGAGGCCCGGCCCGCTCTTCCACCGACTACAAATGGAGCGGCGTCGCGATGGGCGCCGATGCCACGATCCTGTTCAACGGTATCGAGCGCGACGCAGCGAGAGCCGCCATCGACCTAGTCGAGGCCGAGATCGACCGCCTGGAGGGCGCCCTGAGCCTGTTCCGCGCAGATTCTGAACTGTGCCGGCTCAACCGCGATCGCTTCCTGCAATCGCCCAGCGCCGATCTCAGGCGTGCCCTGACGCTCGCAATCCATACGGCGGCGGCAAGCGGAGGATTGTTCGACCCGACCGTGCAGGCACTGTGGGAGGCCCATGTCGACTGGTTCGCGACCGCGCCCGATGCCGGACCCCCGCCGGAAGAACTGATCATGCGGGCGAGGACGGCCGTCGACTGGCGCTTGGTGAGGTTAGAGGTGGACGCGATCTATCTCGGCCAAGGTCAGCGCGTGACACTCAACGGTCTCGGCCAGGGCTACGTCACCGACCGCATCGCCGAACTGCTCGCAGGCCGCGGCCTGAAGCACGTACTCGTCGACCTCGGCGAACAGCGCGCCCTCGCGCCGAGGCTGGACGGCAAGGCCTGGCAGATCGCGCGCGCGGATCGGGCGCCCATCGCGCTGCGGCGCGGCGCGCTCGCCACGTCCGAAGGCGCGGGCTGCGTGCTCGGCGCCGGTGGCGCCGCGCATCATCTGTTCGATCCGCGCAGCGGCCGCAGCGCCGCCTGCTGGAAGACAGTGACGGTTCACCACCGCTCGGCGGCCGTCGCCGACGCGCTGTCGACGACCTTCTACATCGCTTCCGCCGACAAAATCGCAACCCTGCTGCCGCGCTTTCCGGGCACCATCGTGTGGGCGCGCGATCACGCCGGCGTCGAGCGGCGCTGGATCGCAGCCCCGGCTGATGATTTGACGTGGCAGGCCGTCTGATGGATGCCTGACAGCGCTCCGCTACTTGATCTTGCCGTCGGCGTCGTATTGCTTGAGATGGGCCCAGAGCGCCTTCGCCTCGGTCTCGTTCTTGATGCCGGCGAACACCATCTTGGTGTTCGGAATCTTGGCCTTGGGGTCCTTGATGTAGTCGAGGAAGCTCTCTTCGTTCCAGGTGATGCCGGACGCCTTGTTGGCATCGGAATAGTTGTAGCCGGCGACGGTCCCGGACTTGCGACCATCGAGCCCGTTGAGCACCGGCCCTACCTTGTTCTTGGCGGTCGGCCCGACGTCATGGCACGTCACGCATTTCTTGTACGAGGTGGCGCCTGCCGTCAGATCCTGCGCGGTGGCCGCGCCAATGCCGGCGGTCGAGATCAGCGCTGCAACCAGTAACTTCCTCATCTTCGTCTCCCTTGTTGAAGGTCTTGCAAACCAGCGTTTCAGTGATGACCCAGCGCGCGATGCAGGCGCGCGTCGTGGCTTTCGAAATGCCGGGAAAACCAGGCGTCGAGCCGCTGCGCCAGCAGTCGCTCCTCGAACAGGTCGTTGACCTCGTAGTCTTCCATGATGTCCCGGATCTCATCGAGGAGACGCTCGTGATCGCCCTTGTGCGGACGGAGCTGGTCATAGCCTTTCTCGCGCATGAAGCGCTCTTCCAGCGCAAAATGCGCCGAGATCGCCCTGTAGAGATCGCCGAAGAAGCCGAGTACGGCCACCTTGGAGCCCTGCGCCTTCGCCTGTTCGTGCAGTCGGTTGATCAGTTCGACGAGTTCGCGGTGCTCGTGGTCGACCGCCTCGATGCCAACGCTGTAACGTTTCTCCCAATGCAGCAGGCCCATGATGTCCTCCTCAGCGAAAGATGAAGCTGCCGCTTTCCGGCCGGTAATCGATCACGAACATCTGGTCCGGCGCGAGTTCCACGCTGTCGCGGCGCTCGTGATCAAAACCTTCGGCTCGCGCGGTGTCGCGCATGCGCACGGCGAGCTCATGCCGGCCCGCGGGCAGGACAAAGCGTTGATAGACCCGAGAGGGCCCGTCGCCGGCGATTCCCGTCGGCGGCAGGCTCGCCTGGTATGCGCCATGGCCATCGATGTCGAGCTCGACATAGATCGGGCGGCGACCGCGCGGACAATCCTGCACCCTTCGCATGTTGGGCGGCAGTTTTGCGATCTCTTCCGACGTCAGGCGCCGGCACTCACCCTTGCGGTCCGCGCCATGCACGAAAGTCAGCATCACGACGCCCGAGTTGTTCGGGATCTGGCCGTAGGTCGGCCAGTCCGACAGCGCGGCGACGCCGGCGAACAGCGCCACGATGACGATGAACTGTCCCACCAGCCGCACGCCAGTCACGTCGCACCCCTTTCCGTCTCCGGGACTTTTGGCGGATGCACCGGCGAACTGGCCGGAAGCGGTGAACGCAGGCGCTTCGGCGGCATCGTCGCGAGGCGCGCTGCGAAATCGGCGATCTCCGCCTCGGCCCTCGTCACCGCGAGGGCAGATGCCCAGACCGTCGCGATCCGATCCCGCGGCACGCGGGCCCGCAGGTAGGGGTCACGCTCGGCGGCAAAGCGCTGTTCGGTCCACTGGATGCCGAGGCGGTTGTAGCAGGCGCTCTCGGCGCAGCCGGCAACCACCACGCCGTCGGCTAGGTCGCGGCTGAGGATGAAGTCGATCAGCGACGGCGGCGCCATTGCCACGCAGGGCATCACCACCGTGTCGCCGATCCGTCCTGCCGCGGCACCATGCTCGCAGGCCAGCACCAGCACGCGTCCGGGGCCGCTCAGCCCGCCCGCCCTATCCATGACCCGTTCGCGCAGCTCCCGCAGCGAATATTCCGGCAGATCGATTCCCGTCTTCAATTCCTCCGAACGGCGGAACGGCGTCGAAGACGGGCAGGAGCCGACACAGATGCCGCAGGATACGCAGAGCGACGGATTGACCTCGGCCTGCGTCGGGAACGGCAGTTTGTCGGTGCGGGCCACCATCCGGATCGCCTCATAGGGGCAATCCTCGGCACAGCGGGCGCAGCCGTTGCAATGGTCGAGATCGATCACGGCCGCCTTCGCCCGGCGCAGCGGCGGCAGCCACGGCATCAAGGCTATCATCAGCGAGAATGCACCGAGGAAGGCCCATACGGCGCCATTGCCCCACAGCCTGGTCAGCGGGTAGAGCGGCAGGTAGAACCAATCGAGGCCGACATCGTTCGGCACCTTCGCGAGGTCGGCCGGGCCCTGCGACAGCGCCGGCTTCCAGATCGACACCGCGAGCAACGCCACCAGCGACATCAGCGCCAGCATGCGCGGCGGATTCACCTTGGGCCGCGAGATGCGCAGGATATGCACCCACATGATGAACAGCAGGAACAGCGGCACCGCGACATGCATGAAAACCATCAGCGAGAAGAAGCGGCTGGTCAGCGTGCCCGTGGCGATGAAGTTGCGCGCAATCGGCTCGCCGAAGATCGGCAGCCAGTCCAGAAGCTCCGACGACACCAGCGCCACAAACTGGGCAAGCTTGTCCCAGACCAGCCAGTAGCCGGTGATCCCGGAGGCATAGAGCAGCCAGATGATCGGCAGTCCGGTAAACCAGGAGAACCAGCGGACCCCGCGATAATGGTCGAGGGAGAACTCACGCAACAGGTGCACCGCGACCATCACCACCATCAGGTCGGAAGCATAGCGGTGAAAGCTGCGCATGACGCCGGCGTGAACCCATTGATCGCGCGAGATGTACTCGACCGACTGATAGGCGCGCTCGATGCCGGTATCGAAGAAGATGAAGAGATAGATACCGCTGACGGTAACGATCCAGAAGAAGAAGAATCCGAGCGCGCCGAGCTGCGCCAGTGGATTGAGGGAAGGACCGAACAGGCGGTCGAACGGCCGCTCGACCAGTTCAAACCCGGCTCTGAGCACCTTGCGGATCCGCTTCACGTCAGTTTCCGTCGGCTAGGCTTTGTCGGTCGCCGCGTGCCCCTGCCCGCAACCATTCGCGCAGCAGCAGCCCTCCCATCACCAGCAGCGAAATGGCCGCCAGCACGCTGCCGAACACCAGGCCGTAGTCGATGCGGTAGCGCCCGGCGCCTGGATCGTAGGCTGTGCATATAAACTTGACGCGGTCGACGATGCCCGTGAAGGAAAACGGCGTCCTGTTGCCGTAAACCACGTCCTTCATCGGCTCCATGAACATGCGCAGCGGAAAGGCCTCGCCATAGACCTGACGATAGACCTTGCCGTCGCCGTCGAGGATCGTGGTCTGCGTCGGATGATCGAAGCCGCCGGCAACCGCGCGGTAGCTGAAGCCGAGATCGTCGAGCAGCACGGCGACGGTGGCGGCATCTCCACTGGCCACCCGCCAGTTCGGCAGCTTGATGCCCTGTCTTGAGGCGAACTGCGCCATCCGCGGCACAGTGTCGTTGCGCGCATCGAAGCCTATGGTCAGCACGGCAAAGCGATCGAGCCCGAACACGCGGCCCGCCTCGGTCACCGCATCGATGGTGTGCTGCGTGGTCGGCGGGCAGACCGAGCTGCAGGACGAATAGACAAGGCTGACAACCAGCGGCTTGCCGCGGTAATCCGCCAGCGAGAACGGCGTGCCGCTGCTGTCGGTCAGCGGATGGTTGCCAACCGTACGTCCCAGCGCCTGGGTCGATTTTGCGATCGCGGCACCCGGGTCGAGCGCAGGCGCGGCCGGCGCAGGGGTGGCCAGGAGGCAAATAAGCGCGGACGCCGCACATGCCGCGCGAAGGCCTGTCATGACAGAAGTCCCGCGGCGCTCGATAGCAGCGCGCCCGCGATCAGCAGGGCCAGTTGCAGGAGTGAGGCGAAGAAGTTCGCCATCGCATTCGCCTTCGACGGATCGCGGTGAAGCAGGATACTCTTCCAGATGAAGTAGCCGCCGCCGATTGCCGCGCAGAGGCCGTAGAGCATCCCTGCCCCATACCAGACCGGGACCAGCGAGATCACGGCCAAAGCTACCGCATGAACCAGCACGGCCAGAGTCCAGGCATAGGCCGGGGCCACCACCGGCAGCATCGGAATGTTGGCCCGCGCATAGTCCTCGCCCTTGGCGGCAGCGAGACTCCAGAAATGCGGCGGCGTCCACAGGAACAGCACGACCGCCAGCACCGTGGGTACGATCTGCGGCGACGGATCGACGGCGGCCGCCCCTGCCAGCACGGCGAAGCTTCCGGCTAGCCCGCCAATCACGATGTTCCAGGTGCTGCGGCGCTTGAGCCAGACCGTATAGACGATGCCGTAAGTGAAGGCGCCGAGGAACACATAGCCCGCCGCAACGTGCCCGGCCGTCACCACGGCGAGCGCAAGCGAGACCGCCAGCAGCGCCAGAAAGGCGGCGAGCCACCACGGGCTCGGCTTGAAAGTGCCGCTCGCGAACGGGCGGTTGCGGGTGCGCCGCATCAGCCTGTCCACGTCGCGCTCGTAGTAGTGGTTGAAAGCGCCGGCCGCGCCGGAGGCACCGAGCACGGCGAGCGCGAGGCCGGCGATCTGCCACCACGCCAGCCGCGGGCCGCTAGCCGCCGCCACACCGGCCAGCGCGCTGGCCGCAATCGCGACGCCGATCCTGAGCTTCAGGAGCGAGATCGTCATTGAGGCTACAGCGCGCATGGTATCTCTCCTCCCTGGGGACGACAGTCGATCAACGGAACAGCCAGAGCTCAGAGAGGTATTTCCAGTTGATGAAGTAGTAGAGGACGAAGCAGACGAAGAAGATGGTCACGAGGATGATCGTGCCCGGCAGCTTCGGCGCCTTCTCGCTGCCGTAGTGCGAGGCGACCGCGCCGCCGCCGGCAAACAGCGGGAAGGTCAACTTGTGGCCGCTCGTGATCTTCTTGCCGAACAGCGCGGTGCCGACGACGACCAGCACGAAGATGATGCCGCCGATGGCCGCGATGATGGCGAAGATGCCGTTCAGTCCCATCATCAGGAACGCGCCGGCCGAATGCGCAAACCCGAGGCTGGCGTCACTGAAGGTCATGTCCCAGTGCCGCCGCGCCACGCCGAGGGTGCCCGCCCCCATCATGAACAGCGAGATGCCGGCCGCACCGATACCGAACAGATAGGGCTGAATCTTGGCGAGCTTCGGCCAGACGATCTCGCGCTGGAAGATCAGCGGCAGCACGAGATAGGTCGCGCCCATGAAGGCCAGCGTCGTTCCGGCGACCACCGTACCGTGGAAGTGTCCGGGCACGTAGATGGTGTTGTGCATGAGCACGTTGAGCTGCTCGGTGCCCAGCACCACGCCGGAGATGCCGCCGATGAAGCCGAAGAACACCAGCGACAGGAACATGCCGGCGAAGGCCGGATGTCCCCATGGCGCCTTGCGCAGCCACTCGAACATGCCGCGGTTGAAGCCGTTGCGCCGCTGCGCTGCCTCGATGGCACCGGGCACGGTGAGGCCGTGCACCATCGAGCCCATCACGGCGAGGTACATCATGTAACTGGTGTTGACGATCTTCCAGCTCGCATCCATGCCCGGCTCGGCGAGCAGGTGGTGTGCCGAGGCCAGCTGCAGGAACAGGATGTACATGAAGAACGCCACGCGGCTCACCTTCTCGCTCAGCGGCTTGGCGCCGACGAGAAGCGCCGCGGTCAGGTACCAGAGCGAAACATGCGCGGAGACATTGATCTGCTGCGAGGAGTGTCCCATCGCCCACCAGATCACCTTGTACATCAACGGATCGATGTCGGAGATCAGGCCGAGCGACCACAGCCAGGTCGGGATCAGGATGATCGCGCCGGAAGCGATCGTGAAGACGGCGATGATGGCGGCGGTGAGCGCACCGAAGGTGACCAGCGGAATCGAGCCTTCATAGGTGCCCTCCTCCTTGGCGATCACCAGCGTGGCAAAGAACAGTCCGCAGCCGATCAGCGCGCCGACGGCGAACAGGATGATGCCGAGATAGAAGTGCGGCTTGGCCATCATCGGCGGATAGGAGGTGAACATCACGCTCGAATCGCCCTGCAGCACCGCCACATTGGTGGCGATCGCGCCGACGATCATGAGCACGAAGCCGAGCCAGCCGAGTTTTGGCGCGGCCAGCCGCGAATTCAGCAGCACAGCCGACGCGAAATAGAGAATGGCGATCTCGAAGAAGATGATCCAGAACAGCAGCACGTTGGCGCCGTGGCCGGTCAGGATCAGATAGAACCAGTCGGCCGGAAGCAGATGCACCGCCGGCCACCTAGTGAGCGCGACCAGCAGGCCCATCAAGCCGCCGATCGCCAGGAACACCACGGCCGCCACCGCATTGGCGATGATCAGCTTCTGGGCGGCGGCGTCGACCTTGAGCCCGGTGTACTGGCAGGTGCGGAAATCGCCCTTGGCGGAAACGGCACCAATCACGGTCTCTGCGGTCATGCTTACCTCCCATCCGCCAGGCGCGGTTCCGCCTCGGCCTTCTGCGGCTCGGTCACGTAGATCTTGCCGGTCATCGTGTGATGGCCGATGCCGCAAAACTCGTTGCAAATGATGCCGAACTCGCCGCTCTGCGTCGGCGTCAGCGAAATCACGTGCTCAAGCCCGGGATGGACCTGGATGTTGATGTTGGTCGGTTGCAGCGAGAAGCCGTGCTGCCAATCGATCGAAGAGAGATGGATGCGATAGCTCTGGCCCTTCTCCAGTTCGAGGATCGGCCACCACTGCCACAGGCGCCCGAGCAGGTAGACGTCGCTTCCCGGCTTCGGCTTCGCGACGGGAACGCCGCCCTCTTCGCGCACCTGATTCTTCTTGGCGAAGTCATCGACCTTGGCCTCGTAGGCCGAAGGCGTGATTCGGTAGGCTTCCTTGCTGAGGTTCTGCTGTCCGATGAAATGCCAGGCGATCATGAACACGAACATGAACAGCCCCCACAGGAAGGCGATCACGATCCAGACCAGTTCGACCCGTTCGATAGGCTCGTTCCACCACATGCGTCTTTCGGGCGGTGTGACAGCCATTTCGATTCCCCTTCCCAGATTGCGTTATCGGTTGCGCGAGACGATTTTCATTTCGCGAGCGGGATCGAGGCGACTTCCATCACGCCCCAGATCAGATAGAGGACGGTAGGCAAGGTCACGCCGAGGAACAGCAGCAGGAACGGATTGTCGAGCACTTGCTGCATAACGGGCACTCGTTCGGCGACACCTGGGCGCGGCGTATTCACTTCAGTGGGGGGCATCGGCGATCTCCCGGCTCGATGATCTTTCGCAAGCTAGGACGAAGGCAGCGTGTGCTTCCTTGACCGCGGTTAAGGACGTGCCACCCGCGATCGAAATAATGCGAGCATGAGATATGCTGTGGTGCGCATGAGTGTCTGCCGGGCGCCAAGCGCGCGGCTGTGCCTGGGGATGTTTGCAGCGATGGCAGCGATCGTCACGGCGCTGCTCCTTGCGCAGACCCCTCCGCCGGCGCGCGCGGCCGACCTCAAGCTGATCTACGTTGGAGCCGAGGACTGCGCGCCGTGTCGCGCCTGGCAGAACAATGACGGCGCGGCGTTCCGGCGATCGGCCGAATTCGCGCGCATCACCTATATCGAGGTGAAGGCAGCCCATCTGCACGATATCCTCAAGGATGAAACCTGGCCGGAGCAGATACGTGGCCTCAAGACCCGCTTGAAGAAGAGTGATGGGGTGCCGCTGTGGCTCGTCGTTTTCAACGAGGAGGGCGTGGAGCAGCGCTTCGGCGCCGCCGCCTGGCACGCGAACATCCTGCCGGCAATCCGGTCCGCTCTGCGCTAGCCGCTACCGATCGACCGCTGCCAGCGCGGCCCGCGCTGCCGCATCCGCGGAGGGAGACTTGCGGTTGCCGAGATTGAAAGTGATACCACGCGGCTTGATGCGATCGCTCGCAACAAGGCTGCGCAACGTCGAGACATCGTCCACGATGACATCCGAAACGCGAACATCGACGCCGACCGACCTCAGCTTGGCAAACACCCTGGAGAGCGATTCGGGCTTCAGACCAAGCTGGCCGGCAATCAGGGATTTGTCATAGGGCAAGGCAATCCGGCACGGCCCCTCGACGGTCGACGCCAGCGAAATGAGAAAATCCGCAACCCTCTGCATTCCGCTCTGCGCGGTGAGTTGTTCGATCCGGCTTACCATCAGGTGCAGGTGGCACGACACCGAGGCAATCATGGCAATCGCCACCTCCGGCATCTTTCGAATGCAGTCGATGACGTGATCGGCCGGGATCATTATCATGCGCGTGCGCGTCACCGCGCTTGCCATCGCCGGATAACGGCCTGATGTGAACGTCACGGCTTCCGCAAAACTCTGGCCGGCGCCAAAGACACTGAGGACCGCCTCATCACCGGCGGGAGTGACGCGATAGAGCTTGATCCAACCTTCGACGATAATGAAGAACGACGCCGCCGGCTCACCCTGCCGGAACAGCATGCTCCCCGGCCGAAGATTGACGACCCGCGCCGGCGCCAGCAGGACATTAAGCACCTCCGGCTTCAGTCCGGAGAAGACCGGGATCTGTGACGCAACGGCCAGATCGGCAGGAGTCGGCACGGTCATGTGTCCCCTCGAAGGTTTCCTCTGGCATGACTCTTCCGCCTCCGATCTCGGCGCGCACTGCCTCGTGGCAGCACCGCGATGGACTGGCGCTTTTCCAATGCACGTTCGTGCATGGTCTGGTTTGGAGTAAACGGGCGTTGCCGGCTTCGATGGCGGCTCGCGCTCACAATCAACTCTCCATCCGCCGAAAGAACTTTGAGCCAGCGCAAACTTTGACCCAAGTTTCGGCTGCCCGGAGATTGCGCGGACCGTCGTGCTTCGCCCTTCCCGCCGACCGGCCAGGAGGAAAACGTGAGCGGCGCGCGCTGTTTGTGACGAGATTAGCGGCTTGGTTGCGCGATAGCGCCTATACAAGCGTTCACGAACGCCGCTGAGATAGTTCAGGGACGACCAAGCTGGCCGGAGGCGAAGCGGCCTTGAGAGACTGACGCTGGCGCCGGCACTGGTTGCCGACCTGCCGGCAATCGCCGCGATCCGCCTGTCATTCCGTCAGATGAGCAGCCCTCCGCCGGCGACGATCACCTGGCCGCTGATGTAGTTCGATTCCGGGCTGCAGAACAGATAGACCGCGTCTGCCGCCTCCTCCGGCGTGCCGCCGCGACCGAGCGGAATCATCCGGCCCATCGCTTCCAGCATCTGCGGTTGCACGCCGACCTTGATGTCGTGGCCGGCAATCTCGATGGTGTTCTGTTGCGCCTCGATCGGCTGGGTCAGACGGGTGTTGATCAGCCCGAAAGCCACGCAATTGACGTTGACCTTGTAGCGGCCCCACTCCTTGCACATGGTGCGGGTGAGCCCGACCAGCGACGCCTTCGCCGACGAATAGCTCGCCTGCCCGGCATTGCCGTAAAGACCCGCAATCGAGGAGATGTTGACGACCTTGCGGAAAACCTCGTGGCCGGCCTCGGCCTCCTTCTTCGCCATCACCCGGATCGGTTCGGCCGCGGCACGCATGATGCGGAAGGGAGCGACGAGGTGGACGTCGAGCATCGCCTGGAACTGCTCGTCCGTCATCTTCTGGATCGTGGAGTCCCAGGTATAGCCGGCGTTGTTGACGATGATGTCCAACCCGCCAAAGCGCTCGATCGCGGCACCGACGAAACGATCGGCGAAGCCCGGCTCCGTCACGCTGCCATTGACCGCGACCGCCTCACCGCCGGCGGCCTTGATCTCGGCAACCACGGCGTCAGCGGGCTCGGCATCGAGATCGTTGATGACAACCTTCGCGCCCTCGCTTGCGAGCTTCAGCGCGATCGCGCGGCCGATGCCGCGCCCCGAGCCCGAGACGATTGCGGCCTTCCCCTGCAGTTTCGACATGATCTCTCCCTAGATCGCGATGACGGCTTCGCCGGCGAGCTTGATCTCGCCGGTCTGGTCCTTTGCGGTCAGCGCGAGCCTGGCGCGCCGCTCGCCCTTGTCTTCCAGCAGCTCGGCGACGGTTCCTTCGCAGGTCAGCTTCGCGCCGAGCTGCGTGATGGCGGCAAAGCGGGTCGAGAGCGAGCGGATGCGTGACGGCGCGACCGCGTCCGTCAGCGCCTGCCCGAGATAGGCCATCACCAGCATGCCGTGCGAGAAGACATCCGGAAACCCGGCCTGCTTCGCGAAATCGATGTCGACATGGATCGGGTTGTGATCGCCCGACGCTCCGCAATAAAGCGCGAGCCGGTGGCGGGTGATCGGCGGAAACTCCTTGTGGACCAGACGGTCGCCAATTGACGGAGAATCTGCGCTCATGACGGCCTCGCATTGCGCACCACCACCGTGCGCGAAATGTCGGCGACGTGGACGCCGTGCTGGTTGGTCACCTCGGTCTCGACCACAACCAGGGTCATCGCCCCGCCCTTCTTCTCGGTCACGCTGGTCACGCGCGGCTTGAATGTCACGGTATCGCCGACGGCGACTGGTCCGCGATAGTCAAAGCGCTGCTCGCCATGCAGCACGCGGGCGAGATCGATGTCGAGCGCCGTCAGGAATTCAAAGGGCTCGGCGGCATCCATCATCTCCAGGCAGAACAGATAGGTCGGCGGCACCGGCGGCGCCGCATACCCCGCCGCCCGCGCGGCGCTCTCGTCGCGATAGAGCGGATTGGTCTCCCCGATCGTGTCGAGGAAGAAGCGCAGGCGCCCCGGCTCGACGCATGCAGTGACCGGCGTGAAGGCACGCCCGACGGCGGATTGATCGACCATCGCGGCCTCAGGCGCGTTCATAAAGCGTGACGACGCAGGCGCCGCCAAGGCCGAGATTGTGCTGCAGGCCGATCCGCGCGCCCTCGACCTGGGTTGCCTGCGCCGTGCCGCGGAGCTGCCGCGTCAGCTCGTAACATTGCGCCAGGCCGGTGGCCCCCAGCGGATGGCCCTTCGACAGCAGGCCGCCGGACGGATTGGTCACGATCTTGCCGCCATACGTATTGTCGCCGTCGTCGATGAAGCCCGCCGCCCCGCCCTCGGGGCAAAGGCCGAGGCCTTCATAGGTGATCAGCTCGTTATGGGCGAAACAATCGTGCAGCTCCACGACGTCAAGGTCATCAGGGCCGATGCCGGCGGCCTCGTAGACTTTCCTCGCGGCGTCGCGGGCCATGTCGTAGCCGACCACCTGCATCATGTCGCCGGCGCCGAAGGTCGACGTCGTATCCGTCGTCATCGCCTGCGCCGCGATGCGGACACTCCTGTTGAGCCCATGCCGGTCGGCGAACTTTTCGGAGACCAGGATCGCCGCCGCGCCGCCGCAGGTCGGCGGGCACGCCATCAACCGCGTCATCACGCCCGGCCAGATCACCTGGTCGTTCATGACGTCGTCGGCAGACACTTCCTTGCGGAACAGCGCCAGCGGATTATTCTTCGCGTGACGGCTGGCCTTGGCGCGCACTTTTGCGAACGCGCTGAGCGGCGTGCCATGCTTCTTCATGTGGCTGAGGCCCGCGCCGCCGAAGTAACGCAGCGCCAGCGGCACGCCCGGCGCGTCGACCAGCTTGTCGGCGGCCGCATCGAAATCGTCGAAGGCGCTGGGACGATCGGTGAAGACGGCCCCGAGCGCGCCGGGCTTCATCTGCTCGAAGCCGAGCGCCATCACGCAATCGGCGGCGCCCGACTCGATGGCCTGGCGCGCCAGGAACAGCGCAGTCGAACCGGTCGAGCAGTTGTTGTTGACGTTGACGATCGGTATCCCGGTCATGCCGACCCCATAGAGCGCGCGCTGGCCGCAGGTGGAGTCGCCATAGACATAGCCGACATAGGCCTGCTGCACCTTGCCGTAGTCGAGGCCGGCATCGGCGAGCGCGAGCTTCGCCGCCTCCGCGCCCATCACGTGGTACGGCGCGTTGGCGCCGGGCTTGACGAACGGGATCATGCCCACCCCGGCAATATAGGTGCGTGACGTCATTGCTTCCTCCCGGACATTACCCACTGGACTATTTCTTACCCATGGGTAATATACGGGCCGTCAGCCCCAAGTCAATGCGACAAGCCTTGCGAATATGGACGCCCGCTCGCCCTCTTCCATCCGTCAATCACCCTGGCTGCCGTTCGAAAGCCGGCGCCGCGCCCGCGACGAGAAACGCGAGGCCGTGCTGGGCACCGCCGTGCAGCTCTTCCTCGAGCAGGGCTATCACCGCACCACGCTCAACGACGTCGCCGAGCGGCTCAACATCACCAAACCGGCGCTCTACAACTACTTCCGCGGCAAGGACGAGATCCTGTTCGAGTGCTGGGCGATCGGCAATGAACGCGTCGACGACTGCATCAACGAGATCGCATCCGGCGGCGGCACCGGCCTCGCCAGGCTGCGCAAGCTGATCCTCAGCTACGCCGCGGTAATGACCACCGACTACGGCAAGAGCCTGGTCCGTTTCGACGTTCGCGACCTCACCGAACATAACCGCAGAACCGTCAACACCGCCAAGAGGAAGATCGATCGCGCCTTCCGCGACTACATCGCCGAGGGCATTGCCGACGGCACGATCAAGCCGTGCGATCCAAAGCTGTCGGCGTTTGCGATCGCGGGCTCGCTGAACTGGATCGGCCATTGGTTCCAGCCGGGCGGGCCGATGACAGCGGAAGCCATCGCAGAAGAATTCGCGATCCGCCTCACCGAGGGCATCGCCACGACATCGACGCGCAAGAAGGCGGACAAACCGCCCCGCAAGACCGAGGCATCAAGGGAGGATCAAGATGAACGTCACGCACGGACTGCGCCGCGCGCTGCAGGTCAATCCAAACGGGCTCGCCATCGTCTGCGGTGAACGGCGGCGCAACTGGCGCGAGGTCGGCGAACGTGTCGCGCGCCTCGCCGCCGCGATCCGCGGGCTCGGCGCCAGCGACGGCGACCGCGTCGCGGTGCTGTCAATGAATTCCGATCGCTATCTCGAGCTCTACCTCGCGGTCGGCTGGGCCGGCGCCGTGATCGTGCCGCTGAACATCCGCTGGAGCCCGCTCGAAAACGAGGATGCAATGCGCGATTGCCGCGCCGAGATCCTGTTCGTCGACAAGGCATTCGCGCCGGTCGGCGCCACACTCGCGAAAGCCATCCCCGGCCTGAAGCTGGTCCATGCCGATGACGGCGAGACGCCGGCCGGGATGGCAAACTACGAGACGCTGATCGCGCAGAGCCAACCGATCGCAGACGCTATGCGCAAGCGCGACGATCTCGCCGGCATCTTCTACACCGGCGGCACCACCGGCCGCTCCAAGGGCGTGATGCTCAGCCATGGCAATCTGATGGCCAATGCGCTGAACGCGCTCGGCGAAGGCCTGTGGCCGAGCACGACGATCTATCTGCATGCGGCGCCGATGTTCCATCTCGCCAATGGTGCTGCGATGTATTCGGTGCTGCTGTCGGGTGGCTCCAACGTCGTGATCCAGGGCTTTACGCCCGATGGCGTCGCGACCGCGATCCAGAAGGAACACGTCACCGACGTGCTGCTGGTGCCGACCATGATCCAGATGTTCGTCGATCATCCGACGCTCGGCAATTACGACCTGTCGTCCTTGAAGCGGATCGCCTACGGCGCCTCTGTCATCAGCGACGCGGTGCTGATGCGCGCGATGAAGGCCCTGCCGCATGTCGAGTTCACCCAGGCCTACGGCATGACCGAGCTGTCGCCGATCGCAACGCTGCTGCATTGGAAGGAGCATATCGGCGACGGCCGCGCCAAGGGCCGGCATCGCGGCGCCGGCCGCGCCGCCTTCGGCTGTGAGGTCAAGATCGTCGATGCCGACGACAAGGTAGTCCCGTCGGGCACCGTCGGCGAGATCGCCGTGCGCGGCGACGTTGTCATGATGGGCTATTGGGAGCGGCCGGAAGAGACGGCGCGCGCCGTGATCGACGGCTGGATGCACACCGGGGATGGCGGCTATATGGACGAAGACGGCTTCGTCTATGTGGTCGATCGGGTCAAGGACATGATCATCTCCGGCGGCGAGAACGTCTATTCCGCCGAGGTCGAGAACGCGCTGGCGCAGCACCCGGCCGTGGCGCAATGCGCCGTCATCGGCATCCCGAGCGAGCGCTGGGGCGAGCAGGTCCACGCCGTCGTCGTGCTGAAAGGCGGCGCCAGCGCGACAGCCGAGGAGTTGTTGGAATTCAGCAAGACGTTGATCGCCGGCTACAAATGCCCGCGCAGCGTCGACATTACATCGACGCCGCTGCCGCTTTCCGGCGCTGGCAAGATCCTCAAGCGCGAGCTGCGTCGGCCGTTCTGGGAAAACCAGACACGGCGCGTCAGTTGAGATTCAAGTAGGCGCAGACGCGCTGGTCGCGATCTGCCCGCGGGGTACCTCGGAGCAGCGGCCGGCCTGTTGCACCGCGGCAGGAGTTGCGCCGCAACATTCAAAATGAGACTGCCCGTCAAGCCGTGCATGGCCCCGGCGCGTGCGGTGCGTCCAAGTTCGGTTAGCTTTCGTCCCAAGAACCGTTGGCCTTCCGAACGCCGCATCGCGGCGGTCGCGCGGCCATGCGGTGAAGAGCAGCGAGAAGAAACGCCCCAGGGAGGAGAGCAATGTTGAAAGGCAGTCTAGGACTGATTGCGTTGAGCAGCCTGTTACTTTCGGGCACCGCTTTCGCGCAGGAGAAGATCAAGGTCGGCGTCACCGCGACGCTCGAAGGCACCTACACCGTGCTGGGCGAGGACGGCATCCGCGGCTTCCAGACCGCGCTCAACGTGCTCGGCAAGAAGGTCGGCGACAAGGAACTCGAGTTCGTCATCGCTTCGACCGACGCCACGCCGGATTCCGCGGTCCGCGCCGTGCGCAAGCTGATCGAGCAGGACAAGGTGCAGATCCTGCTCTCGCCGCTGTCCGGCGACGAAGGCATTGCGGTCAAGAATTTCGCAAAAACCCATCCCGAACTGACCTTCATCAACGCTGCTTCCGGTGCCCAGGAAACGACCTTTGTCGATCCCGCTCCGAACTTCTTCCGCTACAACATGGACGGCGCGCAGTGGCAGGTCGGCCTCGGCAAATATGCCTATGACGAAAAGAAGTATCGCAAGATCGCGACCGTCGGCGAGGACTATTCCTTCATCTACACCCAGGTGTTCGGCCTCGTGCTCGAATTCTGCGGCGCCGGCGGACAGGTCACCAACCGGCAATGGGTGCCGCTCGGCACCAAGGATTTTGCCTCGGTCATCGCCGCCCTGCCCGACGATGTCGACGCGATCTATCTCGGCCTCGGCGGCGCCGACGCCGTCAACTTCCTCAACCAGTACCAGCAGGCCGGCGGCAAGGCGCATCTGATGGGCGGCTCGATCATGATCGACCAGACCATCCTGTCGTCCAAGGGCAACGCCAAGAATGCGCTGGTCGGCACGCTCGCCGCGAGCGGCCAGGCCGACACCTGGGAGGATCCGCGCTGGCAGAAATTCGTGAAGGACTATCAGGACGCCTTCCCGCCGAACAAGCGCTTCCCGAGCCCGTCGCTGCTCGCTACCAACTATTACGGATCGACCATGGCGTTGATCCTGGCGCTGCGCCAGGTCAATGGCGATCTCTCCAACAACCAGGCCAAGTACAAGGAAGCGCTCGCCAAGATCGAGCTCGACGCGCCCAACGGCAAGATCAAGCTCGACTCCAACCGCCAGGCGATCGGCACCAATTTCGTCACCGAGGTCGTCGACGACGGCAAGGGCGCGCTGTTCTCGAAGGTCGTGAAGGTGATCCCGAACGTGAACCAGACGCTGGGCTACGACCCCGCGGTGTTCGCCAAGATCGGTCTGCCAAGCCGTACAGTACCGGAATGTAAGAAGTACTGACGTAGTCTCGTTCGCGAGCGATGACTGGCAGGGAGAGGCTGCAAGGAGCGGACATCGTGCGCCCTTGCATTCTCTCCCTGGTTGCTGAACAGTGAAGAAAAAAGACAAGAGCTATTGGGAGGGAAGGCATGAGCCGGGCGCTCGCCGTCTTCCACGGCCGCTTTGGCCGGGCGACGGTCTATCAGTTGAACCGCCCTTTCAACATCCACGCACATCGCGAAGGTCACTTGATCTTCCATGTCGGGGGGCGTTCCGCATGCATCGATGTCAGCAACGGACGCTACGAACTCACCGAAGGTTCCGTCGTCGCGGTCAATCCATGGGAGCCGCATAACTTCCTGCCCACCGATCTCGATGGCGGCGCCGTCTTCTTCGTGCTCTATGTCAATGCGGAGTGGTTCGCGCCCGATGCGCCCGGCGCCGACCGCCTGCGCTTCGGCCGTACCCAGTTGACGCGCTCGGCTGCGCTGGACAGGCATATCAGGCACGCAGCCGCCCTGGTGTGCGGCGCCCCCTCGCTCAATAGCCTTGATGGCGAACTGAGACGGCTGATCGACATCTGCTACGACGAGAGCTGGCAGCAGTCCGAGACCTCGCGAGATCCGCGCGCCAACGGTTCCGTCACCGATTTTCGCGTGCGCAAGTGCATCAAGATGATGTCGGAAAGCCCCGGCGCCGAGATCGAGCTCGACACCATCGCGCGCGAATCCGGCCTGTCGCGGCCGCATTTCTACCGGCTGTTCCGCACCCAGACCGGCGTCACCCCGCACCTCTATCTCAACACGCTGATGATGGAACAGGCGCTGGAAGCGCTGGTGGCGAGCGAGGCGCCCATCGCCGATATCGGCTTCGATCTCGGCTTCTCCTCGCAGAGCGGTTTCACCCGCTTCTTCGCCGCCAATGTCGGCATGGCGCCGACCGATTATCGCCGCGCCGCCAAGGTTTTGCGCGCCTGACGGACGCGCGAAAAGATACTCACGATCAAACGCTTCCCTTGCAGCCCCATTAGGATGAGCGCAACGCGATCCCGCCAAGAGGATCGCGGTCGATAGGGAGCGCACGTTCATGGCAGGGCTTGCGGCCGGTAACGGCCCCCCCTCGCCTCGCTTGTGGGGTGAGGGTTGCAGTGACGTGACGACGGAGCGGCGATCATGACCCGCTTTGTCGAACGCCATCCCGCCTGGGCTCTGGTTGTCATCATTGCGGTCGCTGTGGCGCTGTGGCTGATCTTCGCAGTGTGGCCGCCGGGGCTTGAAGAGGCGTTCGGCCGCAAGCGGGTGTTCCTCAACGCGCTCTTCAACGGCATCACGCTTGGCGGTCTGTATTTCCTCGTCGCCAGCGGCTTTACGCTGATCTTCGGCCTGATGCGCAACGTCAACCTCGCGCACGGCTCGCTCTATCTGTTCGGCGGCTATGTCGGCTACGCCATCAGCGCCTCGACCGGCTCCTGGATCCTTTCATTCATCATCGCCTTCATCCTGACGGCGCTGGTCGGCGTCCTGCTCCAGGTCCTCGTGTTCCGCCGCATGGAGGGCCAGGATCTGCGCCAGACCATGGTGACGCTCGGACTCTCGATCGTGTTCGCCGATCTGATGCTGTGGGCCTGCGGCGGCGATTTCTACCAGATCCAGACCCCGAGCTGGCTGATCGGCCCGATCGAGCTGCCGCTGATCACGGCGGTGAAATCCTCGGGCGAGCCGGTTTACTTGCGCTATCCGCTGGTCCGGCTTGTGATCTTCCTGGCGTCCGTGATCATCGGCATCGCGATGTGGCTAGCGCTGAACCGCACCCGGATCGGCATGATCATCCGCGCCGGCGTCGACGACCGCGACATTCTTGCCGCGACCGGCGTGCGCATCCAGATCGTCTTCGTGCTCGTGTTCGCGCTCGGCGCCGGGCTTGCGGGCATCGCGGGCGTGGTTGGCGGCACGTTCCAGTCCCTTTCCCCCGGCGAGGACATCCGCTTCCTGCTTGCTTCGCTCGTGGTCGTGATCGTCGGCGGCATGGGATCGATCCCCGGTGCGGCGCTCGGCGCGCTGATCATCGGCCTCGCCGAGCAGCTCGGCTCGGTCTACATCCCGACCTACGCCATCGTCGTGACGTTCCTGATCATGGTGCTGGTGCTGGCGCTTCGGCCGCAGGGCCTGCTCGCGAGACGCTGAGATGTCCGTCACCCACGACGCCCGCGTCCAGGTTCACAAGCCCACTTCAACGGCGGAGCGGCCGGCCGTGCGCGGGTGGCCCGACATCAACAATCCCGCGGCCTGGATCGTGGCGGTCATCCTCCTGATCATGCCGCTGATCGCCAACGGCTTCTTCCTGATCGAGATCTTTGCGACGACGCTGATCCTCGGCACCATCGCGCTCAGCCTGATGTTCCTGGCCGGCTATGGCGGCATGGTCAGCCTGATGCAGCTCACCATTGCGGGCTTTGCCGCCTACATGGTCGCGGTGTTCGGCGTCAGCGGCAACGCCAATATCAGCCTGGGCTGGCCGTGGTGGCTGGCGGTGCCGACGGCGCTGATGCTGGCGACGATCTTCGGCACGCTCGGCGGCGCGCTCGCGGTGCGCACCGAGGGCATCTACACCATCATGATCACGCTCGCGATCGGCGCGGCATTCTATTACTTCACCAACCAGAACTGGGCGATCTTCAACGGCCACACCGGCATGAACACCGTCGCCACGCCACATTTCTGGGGCGTCAACTGGCGGGCCGATATCCCCTTCTACTATGTCGTGCTCGCGGTCGCCGCCCTCTGCTACTTCGCGGTCGGGTACATTTCCCGCGCCCCGTTCGGCCTCGCGCTTCAGGGCGTGCGCGACAATCCGCGCCGCATGGCCGCGCTCGGTTTCAACGTCAACGCCCACCGCGTCGCGGCCTATGCGGTGGCGTCCTTCATCGCGGGTCTCGCCGGCGTGCTGCAGGTCTGGAACTACCGCCAGGTCTCGCCGGGCTCGGTCAGCGTCGGAGCCTGCATCGACATCCTCATCATCGCCATCGTCGGCGGCATCACGCGGCCGATCGGTCCCTATATCGGCGCGCTGGTCTTTGTCCTCTTGCGCACCTTCGCGCTCGATTTCCTGGTCAAGATCGGGCTCGACGGCAATCGTTTCCGGCTGCTGATCGGCCTCGGCTTCCTCGCCATCGTGTTCTGGTCGTCGGACGGCGTGATCGGCCTGTGGCAGCGCTGGCGCCAGAGTCAGCGTCGGCAAGCGGACCGCCCGGGCGGAGGGCGCGGCCATGGATAGCGTCGCGCAGCGCCTCTCGGCCGTCGGCGCCGGTGCCGCGCTGGAACTGCGCGGCGTCACCCGGCTGTTCGGCGCGCTCGCGGCGCTGACCGACGTCACCATCACCGTGCGTCCGGGCGAGCGCCGCGCCGTGCTCGGCTCCAACGGCGCCGGCAAGACCACGCTGTTCAACTGCATCACCGGGGATTTCCCGCCCTCCTCCGGCACCATCCGCTTCTTCGGCGAGGACGTCACGCACTTCCCGCCCTATGAGCGCATCCGCCGTGGCCTCAGGCGAACCTATCAGATCTCCGCGCTGTTCCCCGGCCTTACCGTGCAGGACAATGTCTATCTGGCGTGCCGCGGCGTCTCGCGCGGACGGTTTTCATTCCTGCGTCCGGGACAGAACGACGCGCTGATGCACGCGGCCGACAGCCTCGTTCAGGCCGTGCACCTCGCCGCGGTGAAGGACCGGCGGGTCGCCGAGCTCGCGCACGGCCAGCAGCGCCAGCTCGAGATCGCGCTGGCGCTCGCGGGCGCGCCGCGCTTCGTGCTGTTCGATGAGCCGGCCGCGGGCCTTTCGCCGACCGAGCGGGCCGAGCTGGTCGAGATCCTGACCTCGCTGCCGGCGCATATCGGCTACATCATCATCGAGCACGACATGGACGTGGCGTTGCGCGTCGTCGAGAGCGTCACGATGATGCACAATGGCCGTATCTTCAAGGAGGGCCTGCCGCAGGAGATCCAGTCAGATCCCGAGGTGCAGGAGCTTTATCTCGGAGGCGGCCATGAATGAGGCCCGCCGCTCCGCCGCCGCGCTCGAGGTCCGGGGCCTCGATGTCTACTACGGCCATTCGCACGCGCTGCAGGGCGTCGACCTCTCGCTCGCTACAGGCGTGTTCTCCGTCGTCGGCCGCAACGGCATGGGCAAGACGACGCTGTGCAAGGCCATCATGGGCATGGTGCCCGTCAGCGGCGGCTCGATCCGCGTCCGCGGCGAGGACATTACGCGGCGGCAGCCGGCCCATATCGCGCGCCTCGGCGTCGGCTATGTGCCACAGGGCCGGCGGCTCTGGCGCTCGCTCAGCGTAGACGAGCACTTGCGGCTTGCCGGCGGCTTGCGGTCCGGCGCCTGGACGGTCGAACGCATCTACGACACATTCCCGCGGCTCGCCGAACGCAAGGACCACGGCGGCGGCGAGCTTTCCGGCGGCGAGCAACAGATGCTCGCGATCTCACGCGCGCTGATCACCAACCCGCAGCTTCTGATCATGGACGAACCGACCGAGGGGCTCGCACCCGTCATCGTCGCCCAGGTCGAAGAGATGCTGCTGCGGCTCGGCGAGGACGGCGAGATGTCCGTGCTCGTGATCGAGCAGAACATCGGGGTGGCGACCGCGGTCTCGCGCAACGTCGCGATCATGGTCAATGGTCGCATCAATCGCATCATCGACTCGGTACGGCTATCCGCCGACCGCGAACTGCAGCAGCGCCTTCTCGGCGTCGGTCTTCACGCCGAACTCGAACCCGACATCGATGCGCCCGCCACCGGCGGGGAAGCGAGGCCAACCCCGCAGCCCGCGCGCGCCAGCGGACCGATCCGCATTTACATCTCAAATCCCACGCTGCCGACACGCTGGTCCCAGCCGGTCCCCATCGCGCGCATCGAGGCCGCCGCGCGCACGCTCTCGACGCAGGTCGCGCGGCTCGACGAGACGGCGCGGCGCAAGCGCGAACCGGTCACGGCACTGGCCTCCGGGCCGTCGGTGGTCCTGGTCGCCGGCACGCTCGACACCAAGGGCACCGAGCTCCGCTTCGTCCGCGACATCATCGCCGAAAGCGGCCTGCGCACGCGGCTGGTCGACGTCTCCACCAGCGGCAAGCACGCAACCTGCGATGTCTCGGCGCAGGAGATCGCGCTGAACCATGGCCGCGGCGGCTCGGCCGTGTTCGGCCCCGACCGCGGCGCCGCGGTGACGGCGATGGCGGATGCGTTCGCCAACTGGATGCGGCGACAGGGCAATATCGCCGGCGTGATCTCGGCGGGAGGCTCGGGTGCGGCGTCGCTGGTCGCGCCTGCCATGCGCACCCTCCCCGTCGGCGTGCCGAAGCTCATCATCTCCTCGGTCGCTTCCGGCGACGTCGCGTCCTATGTCGGCCCTGCCGACATCACCATGATGTATTCGGTCACGGACGTGCAGGGCCTCAACTCGATCTCGCGCGCGGTGCTGTCGAACGGCGCCAACGCGATCGCCGGCATGGTCAAGGCGCGGCTCGATCAGCGCGAGACAAAAGAGCGAGCCGCGAGCGCCGGACTGCCTGCCGTCGGGATCACCATGTTCGGCGTCACCACGCCCGCGGTGCAGAAGATCGCCGCCGATCTGCGTGATGACTTTGAATGCCTGATCTTCCACGCCACCGGCGTCGGCGGCCGCTCGATGGAGAAGCTCGTCGATTCCGGCCAGATCGCCGGCGTCATCGATCTCACCACGACCGAGATTGGCGACCTCCTGATGGGCGGAGTGTTTCCCGCCACCGACGATCGCTTTGGCGCCGTCATCCGCACCCGCCTGCCCTATATCGGCTCCGTCGGCGCACTCGACATGGTCAATTTCGGCGCGCCCGACACCATCCCTGAGCGCTACCGCAACCGAAAGTTCCATGTTCACAATCCGCAGGTGACGCTGATGCGGACCACCGCGGAAGAAAACGAGCGCATGGGCCGCTGGATCGGCGAGCGGCTCAACCAGATGGACGGGCCGGTGCGCTTCTTCCTGCCGGAAGGTGGCGTCTCCGCGCTCGACGCACGCGGCCAGCCGTTCTGGGATCCCGAGGCCGACGCCGCCCTGTTCCGCGCGCTGGAGCGCACGGTGCGGCAGACCGCCAACCGTCAACTCATCCGCGTCAAGCAAAACATCAACGATCCCGAGTTCGCCTCGACCATCGCGAGCGCGTTCCGAACGCTGTTCGGCCGCGCCGGGGCGCGCCGGAGACTAGCGAGGTGACCGATGGCCCGGTTTGAACGCGCGACACTGCTGAAACGGTTTCGCGAGATGGTGAAGCGCGGCGAGCCGATCGTCGGAGGCGGCGCCGGTACGGGTCTTTCGGCCAAGTGCGAAGAGGCCGGCGGCGTGGATCTCATTGTGATCTACAATTCGGGCCGCTACCGCATGGCCGGCCGCGGCTCGCTCGCGGGGCTCATGCCCTATGGCGACGCAAACGCCATCGTGCTGGAGATGGCCGGCGAAGTGCTGCCCGTCGTCAGCAAGACGCCGGTGCTTGCCGGCGTCAACGGCACCGATCCGTTCCGCGACATGGACGTGTTCCTGGACCAGCTCAAGGCGCTCGGTTTCGCCGGCGTGCAGAATTTTCCGACCGTCGGCCTGATCGACGGCGTCTTCCGCGCCAATCTCGAAGAGACCGGCATGTCCTATGCCCTGGAGATCGACATGATCGCCAAGGCGCGCGAGAAGGACCTGCTGACGACGCCTTACGTCTTCAGCGAGAAGGAAGCCGCCGCCATGGCGATCGCCGGCGCCGACATCATCGTCTGCCATCTCGGGCTCACCACCGGCGGCACCATCGGCGCCCAGACCGCGCCAAAACTGAAGGACTGCCCGGCGCGGATCGACACCTGGGCCTCTGCCGCGCTCAGCGTCAATCCGGACATCTTCGTGCTCGCCCATGGCGGGCCGATCGCGGATCCCGCGGATGCCGATTTCATCATGAAGAACACCCGCTACTGCCACGGCTTCTACGGCGCCTCCTCGATGGAGCGGTTGCCGGTGGAGCGGGCCTTGACGGAACAGGTACGAAAATTCAAGGCGATCGGCGCGCGGTAACGCCGGATAGATTGAGGGAGGAAGACATGTCAGGGATTTTGGTCGGCGAGTTGATCCTCTGGCTGATCGTCGCGATCATCGTGATCGTGGTCGGCGTCTACATCGTCAACTGGCTCTATCACCGCTCCTCCAAGGAGGTGTCGTTCGTGCGGACCGGCTTCCTCGGCGAACGCGTGGTGATCAATGGCGGCGCCTTCGTGCTGCCCTTCATCCACGCCTACACGCCGGTCAACATGAACGTGCTGCCGATGGGCATCGTGCGCTCCAGGCAGGACGCCGTGATCACCCGCGACCGCATGCGCGTCGACATCGAGGCCGATTTCTATGTCCGCGTACAGCCGACCCGCGAGGCCGTCTCGATTGCGGCTGCAACTCTCGGCCGCCGCACCATGGAGCCGGAGCAGCTTCACGCGCTGCTGGCCGGCAAGTTCATCTCCGCGATCCGCTCGGTCGCCTCCGAAATGACCATGGAGGAGATGCACGAGCGGCGCGGCGACTATGTCGCACGCGTCAAGACCAATGCCGCCGAAGCCCTCGCCCAGAACGGCCTCGAGCTGGAATCGGTCGCCATCACCGATCTCGACCAGACCGACCTCGAATTCTTCAATCCCTCGAACCGCTTCGACGCCGAAGGCCTGACCCGGTTGATGGAGGACATCGAGGCCAGGCGCAAGCTGCGCAACGACATCGAGCAGGACTCGATGATCAAGATCCGCACCCGCAATCTGGAGGCCGAGCGTCAGGCGCTTGAAATCGAGCGCGAGAGCGAGACCGCGCGCCTTGAGCAGGAACGCGACATCGAGATGCGCCGGGCGCTGCAGCGCACCGAAGTCGCCCGCGAACGCGCGCTGCGCGAGACCGAGGCCGAGCAGGCCCAGATTTCCGCGCGCGAAGCCATCGAGCGTTCGCGGATCGCCAATGAGCAGGCGATTGCGGAGGCCCGCATCGCCGCCGAGCGCGAGACCCGCCAGAAGGAGATCGAGCGCACCCGCACCATCGAGGAGAAGGAGCTGTTGGCGCGCGAGGAGATCGAGAAGACCCGCATCGCCAACCAGCGCTCGATCGACACGACGCGGATTGCGTCGGAACGCGAGGTCCGCCAGCGCGAGATCGAACGGATGCGCACCGTCGAGGAAGCCGAGATCGCCGCCCGCGAGGCGATCGAAAAGGCCCGGATCCAGCAGGACCGCGTCGTCACCGACGCCCGCATCGCCAACGAGGAAGAGACGCGGCGCCGGGAGATCGAGCGGACCCGCGCGGTGGACGAAGCCGAGATCGCCGCCCGCGAGGCCACCGAAAAGGCCCGCATCGCGCAGACCATGATCGTCAACGTCGAGCGCATCTCTTCCGACGAGCGGACCCGCGCGCTTGAAATCAAGCAGGTCCGTACCATCCAGGAAGCCGAGATCGAGGCGCAGCGCGCCGTCGAGGCCGCCCGCATCGCCCGCGAGCGGACGCTCGCCGCCGAGCGGATCGCCGCCGAACAGAACACCCGCCAACTCGAGATCGAGCGCAATCAGACGCTCGAGGTCGCCGGCATCGCCGCGCGCGAGACCACCGAGGCCTCGCGGATCGCGCAGGAAGAGCGCGTCCGCTCGCTGGAGATCGCCCGCAACCGCGCCGTCGAGGAAGCCGACATCGCCTCCCGCGAGGCGATCGAGGCGGCCCGCATCGCGCAGGAAAAAGCCGTTGCGGCCGAGCGCATCCAGGCCGAACGCGACACGCGGTCGCTCGAAATCGAGCGCACCGGCGTGCTGGAGGCCGCCGAACTGAAGCGCCGCGACGCCATCGAGCGCCAGCGCATCACCGTCGATCTCGCGCTCGAAGCCGAGCGGATCGACTCGTCCAGGAAGCGCGAGGTGCTCAACATCGAGCAGAAGAAGGCGATCGAGATCGCTGATGAGGACCGTGTCATCGCACTCTCCGCCAAGAAGTCCGAACGGATCGATGCCGACCGCCAGGTCCGGCAGGCCGAGATCGTCGCCCGCAAGGAGGTTGAGACCACGGACGTTTCACGCGAGCAGGCACTCGAAGCCGCCCGCCTCGGGCGCCGCCGCTCGATCGAGCAGCTCGAGGTGGCCCGCGTCCAGTCGCTGCAGGAGGCCGAGATTGCCTCCCGCGAGGAAGTCGAGCGCGCGCGCATTGCCTCCGATCGCGGTCTCGATGAGGCCCGCGTCGGTCGCGAGCGCGAGCTGCGCAAGCTCGAGGTCAACCGCGAGAAGGAGGTCGAGACGGTCCTGATGGAGAAGGCGATCGCCATTCACCAGAAGTCGCTCGAAGAGTCCGCCGCGCGCGCCGCGGCCGAAGAGGCCCGCGTGCGCGCCACCGAAGCCGCCGAGCGCGTCGTCACCGCGCGCGAGAGCGAGATCGCAAAGCGCCGCAAGACGGTCGAGGTGCTGCTCGCCGAGAAGCAGGCCGAGGAGACCCGGATCGCGGCGGAAGCGGAGCGCGTGCGTGCCACCGTCGAGGCCGAGGCGCAGCGAATGCTCAACGAGGCCGAGAACGTACTCACCGACCAGGCGCGCTACTCGCTGTTCCGCAGAAAGCTGCTCGACCGCATCGAGGGCATCGTGCGCGAGAGCGTCAAGCCGATGGAGAAGATCGAGGGCATCCGCATCCTCCAGGTCGACGGCCTCAACGGCAGCGGCCACGGCGGCAATGGCGGCCGCAGCGCCACCGACGAGGTGATCGACTCGGCGCTGCGCTACCGCGTGCAGGCGCCGCTGATCGACTCCATCCTGTCGGACATCGGCGTCGAGGGCGGCAGCCTGGCAAAGATGCCGGGCCTGATCCGCGAGGCCCGCGACATGCAGGGCATCAAGGACTCCGCGCGCAAGGGCGGCAGTGGCGGCGACAAGCCGGCGGCCTCCCCACCTGCGACCGAGGGCGGCGGCGAGCCGCCGGCCGAGCGCGGTCCGCGGAAGAAGAGCTGAGGTCTGACCCATGCCCCGCGTCTACGTCTCCACCGTCGTCAATGCGCGTAACGACCGCGTCTGGGCGCGGGTGCGCGATTTCAACGGCCTGCCGAACTGGCATCCCGCGATCGCCGAAAGCCGCATCGAGGGCGGCGAGCCCTCGGACAAGATCGGCTGTGTCAGGGATTTTCGCCTGCGCAATGGCGACCGCATCCGCGAAAAGCTTTTGGGCCTCTCCGACTACGACATGTTCTGCACCTATTCGATCCTGGAATCCCCGATGGGCGTCGAGAACTACGTCGCGACCTTGCGGCTGACGCCCGTCACCGACGGCGACCAGACCTTTGTGGAATGGACCGCCGAGTTCGACTGCGCGCCGGAGCGGGAGACCGAGCTCGTCGGCAATATCGGCGGCGGCGTGTTCCAGGGCGGGTTCGATGCGCTGAAGCGCGTGTTCGGAGGCTGATGTCTGTGCCGCATGTCGTCAAAAGCACGATCCTGGACGCGCCGACCGATGCGGCGTGGTCGGTGCTGCGCGATTTCAACGGGCACGACCGCTGGCACCCGGCGGTCGCGACCTCCTCGATCGAGCGCGCGCACTCCCCGGACAAAATCGGCTGCATCAGGCGGTTCAGGCTCAAGGACGGCTCCGAGCTGCGCGAACAGCTGCTGGCGCTGTCCGACCTCGAACAGAGCTTCAGCTATTGCCTGCTCGATACCCCGATCCCGATGTTCAACTACGTCGCCCATGTCCGCCTGCTGCCGGTGACCGATGGCGACCGCACCTTCTGGCACTGGGAGTCGCGCTTCACGACCAGGCCGGAAGACCGGAATCGCATCACCCACATGGTCGCGGAAGACATTTACCAGGCCGGATTCGAGGCGATCCGCCGCCATCTCAAGGAGGCCGCATAGTCATGGCCGTGACAGTCAAGACTTTCGCAAGCGCCAGCGAGGCGGCCGGTGCGCTGTCCTCGGACCGCACCGCACGCTATCTCGGCGGTGGCACGCTGGTGATGCGGGCGCTGAACGAGGGCGACGTCTCGATATCGACCGTGGTGCGCGCCCAGGACCAGGCATTGACCCGGATCGACGCCTCCGGCCCGCGCGTGACCCTGGGCGCCGGCGTCACCTTCGCGCGGGTTCTCGCCGAGCGCGATCTCGGCTTCCTGCATGCTCCTGCCCGCTCGATCGGCGGTCCCGCGGTGCGCAACATGGGCACCGTCGGCGGCAATCTCTTTGCGCAAAATCCCTATGGCGATTTCACCGTGGCGCTGCTGGCGCTCGATGCCACCGTCGCCGTGCAGGGCGGCTTCGGCGCACGCGACATTCCGATCGAGGAGTTTCTGCAGGCGCGCGACCGGCAGGCCGGGACATTGGTGCTGTCGATCTCCTGCACCAGACCGGCGAGCACCGAGGCGTTCCGCTATCGCAAGATCGCGCGCATCAAGCCGAAGGGCGGCTCGGTCATCACGCTGGCCGCGCACCTGCCGATCTCCGGCGGCCGGATCGCGGGCGCGCGGATCGCCCTGGGCTCGATGGCGCCGACCCAGATCCGCGCCCGTGCCGCCGAGCGCGCGCTCGAGGGCCGCTCGCTGGATGCCACGACAATCGCGACTGCCGCATCCGCGGCGACCGAAGGAACTTCGCCATCCGACAACGCGCTCGGCAGCGCCTGGTATCGCCGCGAGATTGTCGGCGTCCATCTGCGCCGTCTGCTGTCCGGCCAGGAATAGAGCCCCATGTCGAAAATCCCGCTTCAATTTCGTCACAACGGCCGCGACGTCGCGATCTTCGTCGACGGCGGCACCAATCTGCTGGTCGCGCTGCGCGAGCTGATCGGCGACATGACGCCCAAATTCGGTTGCGGCCAGGGCGGCTGCGGCACCTGCAGCGTGCTGATTGACGGCGAGTTGCATCTCTCCTGCCTGACGCTGGCCGAGACGGTCGCCGGTCGCTCCATCGAGACGCTCGACGGCATGAGACAGGGCCCGAACCTGCACCCGCTCCAGCGCGCCTTCGCCGACAATTTCGCCGCCCAGTGCGGCTATTGCACGCCGGGCATGCTGATGGCCGCGAAGGCGCTGCTCGACCGCAATCCCTCGCCGAGCCGCGACGAGGTCATCGAGGCGATCTCCGGCAACATCTGCCGCTGTACCGGCTACGAGCCGATCATCAATGCCATCCTCGCCGCCGCCGGCGGCCGGGTCAGCGCCTAGGGGACGCGACCATGCTGGAACTGCGCAAGGACATTTTCGCCGACGAGCGCGACGACAATCTGAAGGAGATCGGCAAGGGCACCCAGCGCCAGGACATGCTCGGCCATGTCACGGGCACGTCGAGCTATTTCAATGATCACAAGCTCCAGGGCATGCTGCACCTGAAGGTCGTGCGCTCGACGCAGGCCCATGCAAGGCTGCGCCGCATCGACACCACGGAGGCCGAGCGCTCGGCCGGCGTGCGCCGGATCATTCGCGGCGTCGACGTTCCGGTCAATCTCAACACGCTTCTCAGCCTGATCAATTTCGGCAAGGACGACGAACCGTCACTGGCGGTCGACAAGGTCCGCTACAAGGGCGAGCCGATCGTCGCCATCGTCGCCGACAGCGAGCGCGAAGCGTTCGAGGCGATTGCAAAGGTGAAGGTCGACTACGAACCGCTGCCGGCGGTGTTCGACGTCGAGGAGGCGCTGAAGCCCGGCGCGCCCGTGGTCAACGAGACCTACCCGAAGAACACGTTCACCTATCACGAGGTCTATGACCATCAGAAGCTGCGCTTCGGCGATGCCGACGCGGCGCTGGCGACCGCCGATCACGTGCTGGAGCAGCGCTACCAGATGTCGCCCATCGAGCACGCGCCGACCGAGACCAACGGCGCGATCGCGGCGCCCGACACCAATGGCCGCTACGTGGTCTACACCTCGACGCAGGCGCTGTTCTTCTCGGTCGACACCTGCGCCAAGATTTTGGACGTGCCGTCGAACACCTTTCACTTCATCGGCGGCACCGTCGGCGGCGGCTTTGGCGGCAAGGTCGACACGCTGACCGAGCCGCTCGCCATCCTCGGCGCGATGCTGACCGGGCGCCCCGTCCGCTATGTTTTCGGGCGCGAGGAGGAGATGCAATATGGCCCGCCGCGCGGCGCCGAGCGCATCTATATCAAGGACGGGGTGATGCGCGACGGCCGCATCGTCGCGCGCAAGATCCGCGCCTATTTCGACAGCGGCGCCTATACGCGGCTGTCGAGCTACGCCGCGGTGAAATGCGCCGCGCATTTGCCCGGCCCCTACACCATCCCCAACGTTTATGGCGACGTCTATTGCGTCTTCACCAACCGGACACCCGCCACCGCCATGCGCGGCTTCGGCGTCACCGCGATGGACTTTGCCATCGAGTGCCAGATGGACAAGCTGGCCCATCTCGTGGGCATGGACCCGATGGAGTTCCGGATCCTGAACGCCTATCGCGACGGCGACATGAAGGCGCATCGGCGCGAGGCCAAGAACACCGCGCTGATCGAATGCGTCCAGGTCGCCGCCGAGAAGGCCAAATGGCCGCTCCGCGAGGAGTTCAAGCGGGCGTCGTCGCGCAAGGACGGCGGCGGCAGCCGCGCCGTGATCCCACCGACGCCGACGGATTCCCGCAGCCGGCCGACTGCGCCCGCCCAGCAGCGCACCAGCTACGACAGGCTTCCGCCCACGGTTACCCGCGAGCCGCCGCGCGAACCACCACCGCCGGCGCCACCGCCGCCCTCGCCGCGGCCGGCCGCGCCCTCGCATGGCGCCACCCGTTTCTCCTCCGTCTTCGGCACCAGGAGGCGCTAGATGGCCCGGCATCGCGGACGCGGCATCGCGTCGATCAACTATCCCATCGGCATGAACCTCGGCGGCGATCCCAGCCAGGCGCTTGTGCATTCCAACCCGAGCGGCAAGTTCACCGTGGCCCTGTCGTCCATCGACCTCGGCCAGGGCATGAAATCAGTGACGCGGCAGATCTGCGCGGAGACGCTCGGCGTGCCGGTCGAGGACGTCTATGTCGACACCGCGGACTCCGACACCGGACCGCACTGCATGGGCTCGTTCGCCTCGCGCGGCACCCACCGCGTCGGCAACGCCGTGATGGCGGCCGCCCGCGAGGCGCGCGGCGTCATGATGGAGGCGGCGGCCGAGGAACTCGAGGTCAACGCCGCCGATCTCGAGACCGACGGGCGCGGCAACATCCACGTCAAGGGCGCCCCGCACCGCTCGATCTCGACCAAGGACGTCGCCATCGCCGCCCAGTTCAAGCAGGGCAAGACCATCTCCGGCCGCGGCATCTTTCTGGTGCCGCTCTCCAGCGTCGATCCCGAAACCGGGGAGATGTCGCCCGCGACCTGCTACGCCCATGCCTGCCTCGTCGCCGAGGTCGATGTCGATGACGAAACCGGCGAGGTCGCGATGGTGCGGATGGACTCGGCCTATGAGCTCGGCCGCGCGCTCAATCCGCGCCTGGTCGAACAGCAGCTCGTAGGCGGCGCCTGGATGGGCGTCAGCCACGCGCTGTACGAGACGCCGGAGCCCTATTACCCGGAGCCGGTTCACGGCCCGCGCGACTTCGTCGAATACCTGATGCCCGGTCCCGGCGACATCTGCCCGCACGATATCGCCGTGCTGGAGCGTCCCGCCCCTGACGGTCCCTTCGGCGCCAAGGGTCCCGGCGAGATGTGCGCCAATCCGGTCTTGCCCGCTGTCGCCAATGCAATCTTCAACGCGGTCGGCGTGCGCATCGACGACCTGCCGATCACTCCGGAAAAGGTGCTGCGCGCGATCAAGGCCCAGGGCGGCGCACGGCCGCAGGCGCGGCACTAGAGGTTCTCGTTCATGGCGGTCCGCAGCAATATCGTCGGCATCGACAGCCCGGAGGCGCTGGAGAAGGCGCTGCGCGCGGCCTATTACCTCGCCGACGAGGGCCTGGCGACCGCCGCCTATCTCGGGCTCGCGCTTGGCAAGCCGCTGTTGCTCGAGGGCGCGCCCGGTGTCGGCAAGACGGAAGCCGCGAAGGCCATCGCCGCCGTGCTCGGCCGCCGCCTGATCCGCCTGCAATGCTACGAGGGCATCGACGCATCCGCGGCACTCTACGAGTGGAACTATCCGCGCCAGATGCTGGCGATCCGCCAGGCCGGCGACGACAGCATCGATATCTATGGCGAAACGTTCTTGATCGAGCGGCCGATGCTGGCTGCGCTGCGCGCGCCTGATTCGACCGTGCTGCTGATCGACGAAATCGACCGCGCCGACCAGGAATTCGAGGCTTTCCTGCTCGAATTCCTCTCCGACTTCCAGATCTCGATCCCCGAGCGCGGCACGGTGCGCGCCACGGAGCGCCCCGTCGTCGTGCTGACGTCGAACCGGACGCGCGACCTGCACGAGGCCTTGCGCCGCCGCTGCGTCTACCACTGGATCGACTATCCCACCGAAGAGCGCGAAGCACGGATCGTGATGCTGCGGGCCTCCAGCGTCGCCGAAGCGACCGCGCGGGCCGTCGTCACGGCCGTCGGCAAGCTCCGTCGCGAGCCGCTCGGCAAGGCGCCGGGTATCGCCGAGGCCGTCGACTGGGCCGAGGCCGCAACGCTGTTGCATGAGGGCGGCGCGCGCTGGCCCGACGCCTTCAAGCGCTCGATCGGCGTGGCGCTGAAAGACGAGGAGGATCTGCACTTCATCTCCCCCCGGCTCGACGCGATGCTCGCGGAGGCGACCGCATGAGCACCGAGCCGCAGCTTCCGCGCGCCGCGCGCGTCTTCGTCTCCTTCGTAGCCCTGCTCCGTGGCAACGGCTTTGCCGTCGCGCCGGAGCAAACCACCGCGTTCCTCACCGCGATCGAGTTGCTCGGCCCGCGCGACATACGGGATATCAGGCAGGCGGCGCTGGCGACCCTCGCGCCGCCGCCCGAGCGCCGCGCGACCTTCGACCGCCTGTTCGATCTGCACTTCCGAGGCAGCGAGGCAATCGAGCATGCCGACGACGGCGAGGACGACGAGACCGTCCGGCTCCAGGAGGAAGGCCGCGGCGACGAGGAGCCGCTTCTCTCCGACGATGCCAACGAATCCGGCCTGACGGCGACGCGCACCGAGGCGCTGGTCGAGCGCCGCTTCGGTCAATTCTTGACCACGGACCCGCTCCGCCGCCTGGCGCGCGAAGCGCCAAGGCGCCTGCCGAGACGGCGTGGCCACCGCCGCATCCGCGCCCGCCGCGGTCCCTTTGCCGACCTCCGCCGCACCCTGCGCGACAGCGTCCGCAGCGACGGCGAGATCTTGCGGCTCGGTCACATGAAGCGGCGCCCGCGCCCGCGCAAATTCCTGCTGCTGATCGACGTGTCCGGCTCGATGAAGAGCCGCACCGAAGACAACATGAAGCTCGCCCATGCGCTGGTGCAGGCCGCGCCCAATGTCGAGGTCTTCACCTTCGGCACGCGGCTCACCCGCGTCACCCGCGCGCTGCGGCTGAAGCGCCGCGAGCAGGCGCTGAATGCAGCCGCGCATCTCGTCAGCGACTGGGACGGCGGCACCCGCATCGGCGACGCGCTGCAGGCCTTCCTCGCGGTACCCCGCTTCGGCGGTTATGCGCGCGGGGCCGCCGTGGTCGTCGTCTCGGACGGGCTGGAGCGCGGCGAGCCCGACGCGCTGCGCGACGCGGTGGCAAAACTGTCGCGGCGGGCCTGGCGCGTGAGCTGGCTGACGCCGCTCGCGACGGGACCGGGCTTCCGTCCGCAGACCGAAGCCCTCATTGCGATCGCACGCTATGTCGATGACCTCGTCGATGGCGGATCGAGCGCGTCGATCGTCGCGCATGTACTGGCACTGGGACGAAGGAGAGTTGCGTGACCGAGATTGTCGACGGGCATCATCATATCTGGCGGCAGGCCGACCTGCCCTGGCTGATCGGCCCCATGCAACCCCGCATCTTCGGACCCTACGAGCCGATCCGGCGCGACTATCCGATCCGGGAATATCTCGACGACCTCAAGGGAAGCGGCGTGACCCGCTCGGTCTACATCCAGACCAACTGGGCCAATGATCGCTTCGAGGACGAGGCGGCTTGGGTCCAGAATACGGCCGACGAGCACGGCTGGCCGCATGCCATCGTCGCCTACGCCGATTTCGCCGTCGACGACGTGCGCCCGCAGCTCGACCGCCTGAAGCGCTATCCGCTGGTGCGCGGCGTACGGATGCAGCTGCACTGGCACGAGAACCCGCTCTACCGCTTCGCGGCCCGGCCCGACCTCTGCGTCGATCCCATGGTCCGCCGCAATATTGCGCACCTCGCCGATTACGGCTGGAGCTTTGATCTTCAGGTCTTCACGCCGCAGATGCCGGATGCGGCACAACTCGCCGAATCCTGCCCCGAGGTGACCTTCATCCTTCAACATGCCGGCATGCTCGAAGACCTCTCGCCCGCGGGCCGCGCGGCCTGGCGCGCCGGGATGGCGCGCCTCGCCGCCTGTCCGAACGTGGTCTCAAAGCTGTCCGGGCTCGGCACCTTCATTCGCCGCAACGACCCCGCGCATATCGCCGCCGTGGTCGCTGACACCGTTGCGATCTTCGGCGCCGGGCGCTGCCTGTTCGGTTCCAATTTCCCGATCGAGAAATTGTGGACCAGCTATCGCGAGCTCGTCGACGCGTTTCGCGCGGCGGTCACGCCACGGAGCACCGAGCAACAGGACGCGATCTTCAGAGGTACCGCAACATGCGTCTATCGGCTTTGACAGACAGGAAACAGGGACAGGGAGGGCAACGAATGGCGCTGGAGATCAAGATCCTGGACTACGGCGATATCGAGCTGGAATCGAGCTTTCTGGTTCTCGGCCGCGACTGCGGTCGCACCCGCCGCGTCCTCACGCTCGGCTTTCTGATCCTCGGCGGCAAATATCCGGTCGTGGTCGACACCGGCTACCGCTCCAACCAGATCATGGAAACGCTGGGCATGCGCGGGCTGCAGTACCACGAGAACATGATCGAGAACCAGCTCGCCCGCCACGGCGTCCGCATGGGCGACGTCCGCTTCGTCTGCCACACCCATCTGCACATCGACCATGCCGGCAAGGACGATCTGTTCCCGATGAACACGACCGTGGTCCTCAACCGCAAGGAACTCGAATATTCCGTGTCCGGGCTGATGCACCCGCAATATCCGGCGCCCGACATCAAGCACCTGATCGACCGCCTGCACACCAGGGGCGCGCTGCGCTTCCTCGACCTGGAGATCACCGGCCCGATCGAGCTGATGCCCGGCGTCTATTGCGACGCCGCCGGCGCCCACACCGAGGGCTCGATGAACATCATCGTCGAGACCGCCGACGGCATCGCCACCATCTGCGGCGACGTGATCTACGACTTCAACGACCAGATCGTGACGCCCTTCAACGAGATCCACGACTGGGAGCCGCGCACGACAGGCAACCACGGCACCAGCAAGCGCGCGGAGAAGGCCGCGATCAAGAAGCTGCTCAGCAACTCGCGCTATCTGCTGCCGGTGCACGACCGCCCCGCCAGGATCGAAGGCGGCAATGTTGTCGGTCGGTTGCACGACCAGGTCCCAGGACCGATCGTGCAGTCCCTGCCCGCACGCAACTGGTTTCCGGCCTGAGATGACCTCAAGGATCGACCCATGACGCACGTCACCTTGCGCTCCGAATTCGAGACCCTGATCGACCCCTACGCGCCGGTTGCGCAGGTCGGAACCGGTTTTGACTTCACGGAAGGGCCGATCTGGCATCCGGTCGATCACTACCTTCTCTTTTCGGATATGCCGGGCGACGTGCGCCGGCGCTGGGACGCGCGGCGCGGCGTCGCCGAGGTCAAGCGCCCGTCGAACAAATGCAACGGCATGACCTATGACGCCGAGCTCAACCTGATCGTCTGCGAGCATGCGACCTCGTCGCTGATCCGCGAGCGGCCGGACGGGCGGCGCGAGGTGCTGGCCTCGCACTTCGCCGGACAGGAGCTCAACAGTCCGAACGACGTCTGCGTGCACTCCTCGGGCGCGATCTATTTCTCGGATCCCTGGTACGGCCGCATGCCGGTCTATGGCGTCGAACGGCCGCGCCAGCTCGGCTTTCAGGGCGTCTATCGCGTCATGCCGGGTGGCGCGCCTGAGCTGGTGGTGGATCGCAATCTGTTCGACCAGCCGAACGGCCTGTGCTTTTCGCCCGACGAGAGGCTGCTCTATGTCAACGACACCGTGCAGACCCTGATCCGCGTCTTTGACGTCAATGCCGACGGCTCGCTGTCGAACGCGCGCGTGTTCGCGAGCGGCATTCGCTCCGAGCTCGAGGCTGGCGTGCCCGACGGCATGAAATGCGATCAGCACGGCAATGTCTGGGTCACCGCGCCCGGCGGCGTCTGGGTCTACTCGCCGCGCGGCGAGCTGCTGGGCAAGATCCGTGTCCCCGAGCTCGTCGCCAACCTCACATGGGGTGGACCGGACTTCCGTACGCTCTATTTGACCTCGACACATTCGGTCTATGCGATACCGACCAAAGCCGGGCCGCGCCACGAGCCCTATATGAGCGGCAAGCGCGGCGGCGGCCCTGCAAGTGCCGGCCCCGCGGCCGCGGCCCCGATCCTCGCCGACGGCGAGATGCGGCTCGATCCGCAGCGCTGCGCCATGATCATCCAGGACCTTCAGAACGACGTGATCATGGACGGCGGCGCATTCGCTGAATCAGGCGCGCCCGGCCATGCCAAGCAGCAGCATGTCGTCGAGAATGTCCGGCGCCTCGCCGAGGCGGCGCGGGCCCGCGGCGTCGCCATCATCCATGTCTGGTTCGTGGTCGAGCCCGGCGCGCCCGGCGTGACGCTGAACGCGCCGCTGTTCGAGAGCCTCGTCGACAGCAAGGCGATGGTGCGCGGCAGCTGGGGCGCGGCAGCGGTCTCCGGTCTCGAGCCGCGGCCCGGCGATTTCGTGGTCGAGAAGATGCGGATGAGCGCCTGGGAAGGCACCCGGCTCGAGACGATCCTCAAGGCGACCGGGCGCGACATGATCATCAACACCGGCGCCTGGACCAACATGTCGGTCGAGCACACCGCCCGCACCGGCGCCGACAAGGGCTATTTCATGATCGTGCCGGAAGACTGCTGCTCCACCATGAATGCCGACTGGCACAGCGCCTCGATCAACTTTGCCATGCAAAACGTCGCCGTCGTCACGCGCGCGGATACCGTCATCAGAGCGCTGGGATGAGCAGTGGCAAAGCTCCTGCATCTGTGCTGCTCGCCCCGCGCCGAATCCGAGTCGAGCGCAGCCGCCCGCGTCTTCCTTGACGGTTTTTGCCAGGCCCGTCCGGATTGGGACGTGGACGTCGTGGATCTCTGGCGCGAGCCGCTGCCGGAATTTTCCGGTCCCATCGTCGAGGCGAAATATGCGCGCATGCAAGCGCAGGCCTTCAACGACGCGCAGCGGAACAGCTTCGCCGAGGCCGAGCGGATGGCGCTGCGGTTCTCACTGGCCGATCGCGTGCTGATCTCGACGCCGATGTGGAATTTCGGCATCCCCTACAAGCTCAAGCAGTGGTTCGACATCGTCATCCAGCCCGGGCTGACGTTCCGCTTCGATCCGGCTCGCGGCTATCTTCCGCTGCTGAAGGACCGACCAACCATCGTCATCCTCGCCTCAGGCAGCGATTTTGCCACCGGCATGAACCGCGGCCGCATCGACATGGCGACCCCCTATTTGCGCGAAGCGCTCCGCTTCATCGGCGTCAGCGATGTCCGTTTCGTTCCGATCGGGCCGACGACAGGCCCGGCCGAACCGATCCGCGCCGCCCGCGAGACCGCCCACCGCCGCCTCGCCGAGATGGCGAAGGGGTTCTGATCCGCAGTACTCCGACAAGCCGTCACCTCGTTCTGCGATCTGCCTCATCGCTTGCCTTCGACCGCTATTTCGACGAGGTACGGCCGATCTGCCGCAACCGCCGTCGCCAGCGCCGATGCAATGTCGTCAGCCTTTTCGACCCTGACGCCTTCGACGCCCATGCCGGCCGCCAAATGCACGAAATCCAGCTCTGGCCCCGTCAGATCCATCTGCTGGTAAGGATGTTGCGTACCGGCTTCGAACTTCGTACGCCAGACGTCCACATTGTGCTTCAGGATACGATATTCCCGGTTCGAGAGGATGACGAATACGATCGCCAGCCTGTGGTGCGCCGCTGTCCAAAGCGCCTGGATGCTGTACATCGCCGAACCATCGCCGGAAATGGCGACAACCGGACGATCCGGCATCGCGACCTTGACACCCAGGGCGCCGGACAGCCCCTGACCGATGCCGCCACCGCGCCCGCTGAAATAGTCTCCCGGCCCGCGATAGTCGAAGGATCGTGCAAGGTCGAGACTCGAGGTGATGCTTTCATCCACGATCACGACATTATCGGGCAGTCCGCGTCTAAGCTCTGCCATCACGCGCGGCATCGAGCCCGGCTCGCGGTTCCAGCCCTTCTCCAGCCGCGCCCGATACGCCTCCTTGTCTCGCGCGCTCAGTTGGGCCAGTGCCTGGTTGCGGCGTTTCGCAGCAAGCTGAAATTCCTCGCGCTCCCGCGAGCGCACCGCATTCGTCAGCAATCCGATGCTGGTCGACATTTCGCCGACGATCCCGCCATCGAGGCGATGATTGAACGCCAGCCGCTCGGGCGACTCCTCGATCTGGACGACGAGCGCACCTGCGGGGAAATGACTCCCCTCCGCATACCAGATGTCCTCGAAGAATGGGCCGCCCAGCAGGATGATGAGATCGGCGCCTTCGAGCGCCTTGCGAACCTGCGCCGCATCCGGCGGAAGCGACTGACGAAAGCTGGAATGGCCGGTCGGAAAGGACGCATGGTGCCGCAATCCTTCAAACCAGACCGATGCGCCAATGGCTTCGGCAAGCTTCACGAGCGCTTCGGTTGCGTCGGAACGGGCAACGTCGTCGCTGGCGATGATCGCGGGACTATTCGATTTCAGGATCAGCGAGGCGACCTCCTCAAGCCCCCTGGGATCCGGATGCGAAGAACGCCAGAGGTTACCCGGCCCCACGGCTGCAACCGCCGTCTCCTGTTCGAGTACGTCGATCGGAAGAGAGACGAAGACGGGTCCCTTGGGGGCATCGCTAGCCACCTTGAAGGCGCGACGCAGGATGGGAGCAAGCTCGTCCGCACGCTCGACCTGCACACTCCACTTTGTGACGGGCGAAGCCATCGCGACCAGATCATGGCCCAGCACAGGATTGGTGAGCCGCATGCGGGTGTCCTGTTGTCCAGCCGTTACCACGAGAGGCGAATTGGCCTTGAACGCGCCATAGAGAGCGCCGATCGCATTCCCGAGCCCAGGGGCGACATGGAGGTTCGAAACCGCGGTGCGACCGGTGGCTTGTGCATAAAAACTCGCCGCCCCGACCGCCACGCCCTCGTGCAGAGCCATGATGTATTCGATCTGCGGATAGGTGACGAGACTGTCCAGCAACGGCGTCTCCGTCGTTCCCGGGTTTCCGAAGATATGACGCACGCCGTGCGACATGAGGGATTCCATCAGCACACGTCGTCCGCGCATTCGATTCCTCGTAAAGCTTTTTTGTGCAGCAAGAATAGCACGCACATAACATGGTCTCCATCCTTGGAGACCGATCGACGTATGTCGGCCTGGCCTTGATTGGCAACTTCAAGGTGAGCTGCGGAGCAGTCCCTACCAGACCCTGTCATGCTCGCTGCAGATTTCCTCGCGGCCGGGTTCCAGGAACGGAACGCAAGGCGTTCGAGAGCGTCAAAATGACAAGTTTGAGATTGATTTCATTATGATATTATGAATTGAATATACGGCTTTTAAATATCGATGCTTCTGCGAAATGAATTGGGAATTGAACCTATAGCACCTTTGAAAGGCGTCATATTTGCGCCGGCCGATAGAGACCGCTCCAAAGGACGGAAGAGATATCCGGCTTGAAGACGATCAAGCCGCTTGTGACGTCGCGCACTGGTCATCCCAATCGAGCCAGTGGGTCCGGAAAGGCGGGAGCGCCATCAGGATAGTGCCGGCTTATTGGAGCCCCATAGCAATATCGCAGCCGCACTATCAAGAAGATCAGACGTCAAGCAATTCATTTCGCAGCAGCTACGCCCGCCGAGCCGTTTCCATCTTCTTTATCGCCGTTGTGCTGACGGTGAGTGTGCCAGTCTGCGTGTACTTCTGGTCCGAGATTTCAACCGTCGCGGCGCGGCTTTTGGAGTTGCGAGACATTGGTGACACCCGCCCTGGCGATGGTCGAACTGCGTCGGCAACGGGACATATTGGGGCTCCCGTCGCGAACGTGCGGGAGCCTCCGGGAAGTCTGCAATCGTCCCGGCGCGAAACATCCGTCGCCGCAAAACAGAACTCCCAGGCTGCACCCGATGCCTTCACGTCAAACCCGATGGAATTGCGCGAAGCTCTTCAAAAGGAAACTTTGCTGAACAACGCCCTGGTAGGTGAATTGGCGGCGTTGCGCAGCGAACTGATTTCAAAGTCTGCCATCGCAGACAAAGCTGCCGCTGAATCCGATCAGACGAGGCGGACGGCGGAGGTTGCCGAACTGCAGAACTCCGCACGACAGGAAGCCGAAAGATCCGCGGCTCTCACCAGTGAGCTGGCGAAGATGCGCGGCGAAATCGAAATTCAGGCGGCCCAATCGCAAAAGGCTGCCGACTCGGCCACGAGAGAAAAGCAGGCCGCTGAACGCACCATTGCAGATCTGCGGCAGACATTGGCGCAGGAGCAAAAGAAATCTGCCGCCCTCATCGAGGACAGCAAGGTTGCGTCGGCAAAGACAGCGGCTGCGGAGCAACAGCGCCGCGCCCTTGAAGAGGCACAGGCGCGGGCCACGGAACTCACGAACGATCTGGCGAGGACGCGCGGCGAGATCGAAATTCAGAGGACACAATCCCAGGAGCTGATTGACTCGGGCGCGAAGGAGAGGCTGGCAGCGGAACGCACGATAGCCGATCTGCGACAAACATTGGCGCAGGAGCAAAAGAACTCTGCCGCGCTGATCGAGGACAGCAGGGCTGCATCGGCAAAGACAGCGACTGCGGAGCCACAGCGCCGCGCCCTCGAAGAGGCACAGGCGCGGGTCACGGAACTCACGAACGATCTGGCGAGGACGCGCGGCGAGATCGAAATTCAGAGGACACAATCCCAAAAGGCAATTGACTCGGCCACGAGAGAAAAACTGGCAGCGGAACGCACTATCGCAGATCTCCAACAAACATTGGCGCTGGAGCAAAAGAAAGCCGCCTCCCTGATCGAAGACAGCAAGGTCGCGTTGGCAAAGACGGCGGAGCCGCAGCGCCGCGCCCTGGAAGAGGCACAGGCGCGGGTCACGGCCATGACGAGTGAGTTGGCGAGGATGCGTGGCGAGATCGAGATCCAGAGGACACAATCCCAAAAGGAAATTGACTCGGCCGCGAAGGAGAAGCTCGCAGCAGAACGCACTATTGCAGACCTGCGACAAACATTGGCGCTGGAGCAACAGAAATCTGCGGCCCTGATCGAGGACCGCAAGGTTGCACCGGCAAGGAAAGCAGCCGTGAACACACGTGCTGCGGTTACGCCGTCGTGGAACGGCCAAGCCCCACGTGTCGCACCGGCCGCGAAAACATCCGCAACGGAATTGAACAAAGGTACCGATGCACAGGTAGGCGAAGTGGGCAAATTGATCGCCCGTGCTGCCACGCTCATTGCTCAAGGCAATATCGGTGCGGCGCGGATCGTCCTCGAGCGAGCCGCCGAAAGCGGTAACGCTCGGGCGAGCTTCATGCTCGCGGAAACCTATGATCCCATCATCTTGTCAGCATGGGGCACTCAAGGAACACGCGGCGAAGCGATGAAAGCACGCGAGCACTACGCGAAGGCGCACGCTGGTGGCATCCAGGAGGCAAAGGGTCGACTGGACGCCTTGGGTCGGTAGACCAGCACTCGCATTGTCGACGACTGCTGGAGATCAAGCGGGAGTCAATATGAAGGGCATATCACGGTTGCGCGCGTTACTGCTATTTGGCGGGCTGGTATCTGTCAGCTTGCCTTTCTCGACTGACGCCGGGGCGCAAGGCGTCAGGGGCCAGAACCCGGATGTGCGTCGCATACTTCCGCAGACCGAAAAAGAGAAGATGAACGCCTGGACCGTCGGCCTCGCAGGTGGCCTGCTTGAGGGCGCCCCTCTGCGGCTGGCGGCCGAGATGGCTCGCGTCGTTGATGACGGCCCGAATTTGCATGTCCTGCCGATCGTAACTCGGGGCGCCACGGAAAATCTGAACTCGCTGCTCTACTTGCGGGGCGTCGATACGGCGATCATCAATTCGGACGCGCTTGAAGAATACAAGGTTCAAGTTCCTGATATCCTGCGCCGGACCAATTATCTGCTTAATTTATTCCCCTCGGAATTGCATATCTTCGTGCGCCCCGAGATCGAGAAACTGCAGGATCTCGCTGGCAAGAAAGTAAACTTTAACACGCAAGGGACAGCTGCAGCATACTCGGGACCGCTAATCTTCAGCCGTCTCGGCATCGACGCAGAAAAGACCTTCATCCCGCACCAGGTCGCGCTTGAGCAGATGCGCAAAGGTGAAATGTCGGCTGTGGTCTTTATTACATCGAAGCCGGTTGACGCCTTCGTCAAGGGACGCTGGGAACCGGGCTTCAAGTTTCTTGCCGTACCGTACGACAGCAAATTCGAGGATTACTACCTTCCTGCGGTGCTGGAGGCGGCGGAATATCCCGCTCTGATCAAGCAAGGTGAACGAGTGCCGACTATTGCGGTCCCAACCGCGCTTGTCGCATTCAATTGGCCGAAAAACACAAACCGCTATCAACGCGTGGCACGCTTTGTCGATACTCTGTTTTCGCGAATCGACAGACTGCAGGCGCCTGGATTCGACCCGAAGTGGAAATCGATCAACCTCGCTGCGGCGGTTCCTGGCCTCGATCGCTTTGCAGCAGCGCAGGAATGGCTTGATCGCGAGGCGCGCGCACCCAGAGCTTCACGATGAAGGCGATCGCCATATCCGTGGCATTGGAGGTTGCGAGCCGTATCGCCTTTGCACAAGCCGCGGCTGACTCGAATGCGCACACTATTGCTTGCAGCATGTCGGAACCTGGAGAGCACCAGTGCCTGGAGACACCGTCGCGTGACGTTGCAGCAGCGGAGGGTGAGGACAACTGGGTTATCAGTGAGACGACCTCACCTGTAAACTACACGCCTATCGTTACCGCCACGGCGCTCTCTCGCGGTGGCTCCCTGACACAGATCGCCATCTACTGCCGCGGCGGTCGCACGGAATTGGTTGTGTCCGGCCCTGCTGTCGCCAACAGAGGTGACGAATACAGCATATCGTATCGCGTCAACGATGCCGAACCGATGCAACTTCCGGCAAGCCCGTCATCGTTTGGAGCCGGAGTTGCATTTGCGGGCGACACGGTGCATCTGCTGCAATCACTCCCGCAAGACGGTCATATCGACATTCGGATCTCACCGCGCAGGGGTAATCCCCAGGACGGGCGATTTCCGTTGGGCGGGCTACAGACGGTGCGGGCAAAACTGGCGGCGGCTTGCAGGTGGCCAAACGCCCTCGCCAAGCCGCGCAAATAACGGTGACGGTATAGTCAGGAAAGGGAATGCAATGACCCCACGTCAGAATTCCGTGAGAGCAGCGGTTGGCATTGTAGCGCTCATCATCTTTTCACAACCGTTCGGAGCCTCGGCGCAGGATACCCAGGTGCGGAAACAGTCGTTGAAGCACTCGGTCGCCGAAAGGAAGACAACGACAAGGCAGATCGCTGCCGAGGCGACGCCACATCGCCTTGTCCTGCAGGTCAATGTCAACGATCCCGCAACAATGAACCTCGCGCTCAACAACGCGATGAACGTCGCGCAGTACTACAAGGATCGTAACGAGAAGGTGGCCATAGAAGTGATTACGTTCGGACCTGGCCTGCATATGCTGAGGGATGATACTTCGCCAGTCAAAGCCCGGATCAAGGCAATCAAGGAAGGCAATTCAGCCATTTCCTTTCAAGCCTGCGGTAATACACAGGAGAATATGCATAAGGTCGAGAACAAGGAAATCCCCCTGATTCCTGAGGCGACCGTCGTGAGGTCGGGCGTGGTGCGTGTCATGGAGTTGCAGGAACAGGGATGGACCTATGTGAGGCCCTGACGAAGCCGGGGAACGTGCTGCGGGTTCGAGAGTTCATTCTTCGCTGAGCCGGCAACAAGACCGCTGGATGCGTAGCCGTCGCTATTGTAGGCGAGCGCGACGTAGACGGCTTTGTTCTTGACCGGTCCCTCGTCGCGGATTTTGACCCGCATCGCGTCGAAAAACACGATGGGATAGACGGCGTCGAGCGGCCGGCTCTGCCACTCCCGAACCTCCTCGAGGACGGTGTCGGTCACCCGGCTGATCAGATCAGGCGAGACCTCGGCACCGTACAGTTCGGCCAGGTGGCCCTGGATCTCCCGCACTGTCATCCCGCGGGCGTACAGGCTCAAAATCTTGGCGTCGAAGCCGTCGAATCGGGTCTGGCCTTTGGCGAACAGCTGCGGCTCGAAGCTGCCGGCCCGATCTCGCGGCACCGCAATCTCGATCTCGCCGTCCTCGGTCAGAATCGTCTTCGAACTCGTCCCGTTGCGGTTGTTGCCAGTGCCCCGGCCTCCGGGATCACCCTTCTCGTAGCCCAGATGCTCGCTCAGCTCGGCCCCAAGCGCTCGTTCGATCAAGGCCTTCTTGAGCTGTTTGAACAGCCCGTTCTCGCCCGTCAGGTCCTCGGGCTTGCTGTAGTTCGCCAGAAGCTGGTCCAGCAGTTCAGCAGTGATCGTCGAATCAGTCGTCATGTGAGTCTCCCTAAAAGGTAAACTCACAGAAACCTACTTACACATCGTTCCGGACACCCTTGCCGCCTACCCCCGTGGTTTCGCAACAAACGCTGCCTCGCAGTCGAGTCGTTTGGAAAGAGTTCACGCTCTTCGCACTGGAAGCCCTCCCCGTGTCCTTATCGATGAGCCCGTAGGCACGGTCACCCACGACACCCCGCACGGACATGAAGTTGTTCGCCGCCCATAGATTTCACTGGGAATCTCTACAACGCAGCTACGGAGCCTACGTCTTCACTGACCGCCAAGCGTTCTGCCGAATTCGCCCCTCTGATCCCGGATCGTCAACAATCGATCCCGCAAAAAAAGCACATACGAAGCCAGCGAGCGCCGTAACGATCATGTAGATCGAAACCGGCCAAGTACTACCTCCACTCCATGCGACGAGCGAAGTTGCGATTAACGGTGTAAATCCACCTACAATTCCGCCGCTGACCTCTCTGCAGAAAACAAGCCCCGTATAGCGTATTCGCGTGTGGAACAACCCAGCATAGAACGCGGCAATAGACCCGGAGACTGAAGCTACCCCGAGCGACAAGCCGACGACAATCGCGAGCCAAATGATCCAAGTCTCGCGCGAGTTCAACATCCAGAAGAAGGGAAACGCGAACAGGGCGGAGGCAGCAGTGCCTAGCATGATCACGCGGCATGCCCCGATGCGGTCTGCCAGTGCACCGAAAAAAGGGATTGTGAACGCCGCCGCGGTGGCAGCAAAATGCGCTTCGGATCGGAGAATACTTCCAGTAGTGGAACGGCGGCTTGCGCGCGCCGGGCTTGCACGTCACTAAATTCAGGCGTCTCCTGTAACGTAAAGCGCATGTACAGGCCGACAGCAATGACCACGGCACTGAAGAGATAGGGTAAACGCCATCCTCAATTCAGAAGCGTCGCTTGCGACATGAAGCCTGTGACAAGTGTGAAGATGCCCAACGACAAGGCGATACCGATGAATACACCCGACGCCGCGAAAGCTCCGAAGAATCCTCGGCGGCGCGGGTTTTGCTCGGCGAGCAGAAGCGCTGCTCCTCCGTATTCGGCGCCAGCCCCGAGTCCCTGTGTTAGTCGAAGAACTGCCAGGAGAATTGGCGCCCAAACTCCAATTTGATCAAAGGTCGGCAGCAATCCTATTAAGAAGGTCGATACGCCCATGATCAAAAGCGTCACTGCGAGCACGGGCTTTCGTCCGATCTTGTCGCCGTAGTGACTGAAGATAATGCCGCCGAGCGGCCTTGCGAGAAAACCGACCGCATAGGTCGCAAATGCTGCGAGAGAGCCAGCGATCGGTGAAAATGTAGGAAAGAAGAGAGGCGCGAAAACAAGTGCCGCCGTGACGCCGTAAAGAGCAAAGTCATACCATTCAAGCGCAGTGCCGATGAGAGCTGTTACTATCAGCCGTGGCACGCGTGTGGACTGGGTCGCCCGAACTTTGTCCACTATCATGCCGTCGTTCCTGGCGATCTTCTACTTGCCTGCAGTGATTCGGAAAGTCCTCGTCACAGTCGCCTGTCGAACGAATTTGTTGGACGGACCATCAATTTGGCACGATGCTTTTTCTAGTAGCCCTGCAGGAAGTCCGAGAACCTTTGGCGTTGCAAAACGCTTTGATGTTGACGTTGCTTCGTAGGTGACACTCCGGAACGCGTGACCTCGCGCACCTCCGCGGGAGCCATATCAAACTCGCGCCTAAAGGCGCGACTGAAACTGGACGGATCGGGGAAGCAAAGGCTTGCCGCGACATCCGCAATCGACCGGTTTTCCGAGACATCGCAGAGCAAAGCGAAGCTTTCCGCAAGTCGATGGCGCTGAATATATCTGGCGACACCGCCCTCGTTCTCAAGGGCACGATAGAGTTGCGAACGAGACAATCCCACTTCCCGGCAAAGTTCATCGGGGCGGAGCGATGGTGAGCGAAGATTCTTGCGAACCGCCCGTCGAATCTTTTCCAGTATCGTGATGCCAACCTGGGGCGAGGCGATCATACACCGCTCGGCAGAGGGAGCGATGCAGGCCGCGACCATTGCGCGAACTGCATTTGGTAGCCGGGCCGCCTCCTCGGTTGTGAGATTGGGCAGATTGCGCTGAAGCAGAAGCATAAATTCGGCAAGGAGTTGGCCAGGTCCCGTCTGCAGAATTGATCCTACCGCTGCATCCAGGGATCCTCCGATCTCCGAAAACGAATCGCGCGGCAGGTAGAGCTGCAGTCGGTCCGAAGCGACGCGGTGGCTATCTGAGAACTGTCCCAGCGACCAGACGAATGGTACACCAGCTCTAGCATTCAGTTGCAGGTTGTTTGCGGAATACGCAGTGTCGCCCCGCTGGCAGTACGTAATCACCCAATGATCGACAGGACAACGGCGCAAATTCATCGCGGAGCGCACAGAGCGTGTGGCGGGAGCAGAAACCCGGGTAAAACTGAATTCGGGAAAATCCCAAATCAAATAATTTGCCTCAAAACCTTGTTTGTGAGCGCCAGCTGCGTGCACGTCAAAAACGGGCTGAAACCACTCTGTCCAAGCCGCCTTCTGGTCTCGGGCACGGACCGCTTGCGTCGAAAATCTGAAAGGATCCATAGGCTTCTCTCATTGCACCTTCTGCCGCGCCTTTGAATCGGGCAACGAGCGCCACCTGCCAGAATTATCGCCAGGAAACCGCTTTGACAAGCACCCGCATGCAATGCCCGCCCGAGCGCCGTGTAATACTTTTGCCGAAGAGAGCTCACCCGACCTAGAAACGCGCTGGTTCGCACACCTGCGCTGCGGGTCTGCATGGAGTTATCGACTCATTGCGAACCACATGTCATGCCCCGTCATCGTCCACAACTGATGGCTGCCGCCACCGAGGGCATAAAGTACCAACAGATAGTACAGGATGTAGAGATTGTAGGTGTGTCCGTTGCCGGTATAGATGCGTCGACTGCGCTCTGACGCGAATTGAGCGCACGCCATTACTGCATTCCAGAACCCGACAGCAAGCGAGGGCGTTAGCGCGACGCAGATGCGCTGAGAAGCCTCAAAGACGCTTTCAGAGCGCACTGATCGTCCACGCCGACTTGTACGCCGCAGCAGGAAGAGCAAACCCAGCAGCGCCGCGGAGATCGCCACTGCGAAGGCCATCACAGGCAATGGATTCCAGTACGCATAGATCAGCTCTAGCGACATACCTTCCCAGCGAAGCGTCGACGCAAATTGCGGGTCGATGGCCTGAGAAATCGGCTCGATCAGGAGCTTCGGGAAGAACGACATGGCAAGGATACCGCCGACCAGAAGATATTGCGGGAGCAGGAGCGCGAGCGGCGCTTCGGTAATGGTCGTCGCCGGGCGCTCCGACACGCCGAGAAAGATCGCCTGGATGAAGCGCGCCATGTAGAGAAACCCGATGAACGTGGCGAGCAGCGTCATCACCGCTGGCGCGTACCAGCCCTTCTCCAGCATGGCGCTGAGCAGCAGCCATTTGCCGCCGAAGCCCGCGAGCGGCGGCAGGCCCGACATCGCGACGACGGCTACGGTCGCGAGCGCAAACGTCTGCGGCATGGCACCGGCGAGGCCTCCTAGTTCGGTCAGCCTGCGCGTGCGGGTGCGCAGGATTACCGCGGCGGCGACAAGGAACAGGATGCCCTTGACCAGCAGATGGTTGGCGACGAGATAGAGAGCGGTCACCCAGCCGAGATGGCTCATGAGCGCGATCGCCGCGACGATATAGCCGAGCTGACTCATGCTGGAATAGGCGAGCATCCGCTTGATGTCGTCCTGACGCACGGCGAGCATGGCGCCGACCAGCGTCGTCAGCATGCCGATCCAGCCAAGAACAAGCGCGAAGTTCAGGCCCGCCTCAAGCCGGACCGCGACATAGGTCCCGACCAGCAATCCAAAAATCGCAACTTTGCTGATGACAGCTGACAAAAGCGCAGACACATCGTTCTCCGCCTCGGCATAGGTATCAGGCAGCCAGACATGGACGCCAGTTGCACCCGCCTTGATCAGGAGACCGATTGCCAGCAGCACGAAGACTGGCGCGACGCCGGGACCTGCGGTACGGAAAGCCGATAGCGACTGCGTTTCCATGATCGCATTCATGACGGCGAACCCGACCAGCATGAAGAACGCCGCAGTGAGCGAAAACAACAGATAGCGGAGCGCGTGCGCAGCAGTTTCGGGTCGACGCAGGACGAGGAAGTAGGAGGACAGCGTGATGAGTTCCCAGATGAAGATAAACTCGAGGCTCGTCGTCGCCCGCGGCAGCGCGGGTAGCGAGAGCAACATCACCGCAAGCAGCGGATAGAAGCCGGGTCGCTGATCGACGCGGTACAGGCAGCCGATCGACACAACTAGACCGCCAGCGAGCAGAATAATGGCATAGAGCCGGCTCAGGCCGGAGAGATCGCTGACGAACCAAAGGCCGGCGATCAGGACGAGCGCAAGCGCAATGAGGCCCTGCATGCGCGCGGGCAAGCGCCAGAGCCCGCAAGCAACGAGCCCTGCGGCGAGCGGAAGCGCTACCCAGGGCACATCGAGACCTGCGAAGCGCGCGATGATGCATCCGCTGATCACAAGCAGCGCCGCCATGCCCCCGATCGGTGTCAGCCCCGTCAGTCTCTCGGGTAACCCTTCGGCATTAGCGTCACCGTGGAGCGACTGGCCGAACCAGCGGAACATGTAGGCTGCTTCCAGCAGCGAACCCGCCAGGATGACAACGATGTAGAGATACCGCTGGTCGGACGCGAGCGTCAGGATCAGCTGCCACTTCGCGAAGAAGCCTGGAAAGGGTGGCAGCCCCGAGATCGCGGCGATGAAGATGCCAAACAAGACGACCGCCGCGGCATTCCTGCCTGGCAGCGACCAATCGCGCATGAGCAACTTGCCGACACGGCCCGCCAGCCAGAACAGGCCAACCTTGGCGAACAAATGATTGATGAACAGCCCGCCGACCACCAGCAACATCGTGGCTTCGGCGCCGGGACGATAGAGGAGCGCGACTGCCATCGTCAGCAGTGCCATCTGGCCGATCGAGGAATAACCGAGCAGGCGCTGCGCGTTGGTCTGCCGAAGCCCGATGAGATTCGAGAATACGAAGGTGATCGAACCAAGGATCGCGATTAGCGTGAGTTGCGCCTCGAACAGCGGCAGCAGCTTGAGGAGCGCAAAAAACACGCCGGCCGAAACGCCGCCGGAGATCATGGCGGCAACATCGGGGCGCGCGGTTTCGTAAACATCAAGACCCCAGCCATTGGCCGGAAACGGCTTCAGTTCCAGCAGCAGACAGGCAAGAAGGAAGATCAGCCCGGCGATCCCGATGGGCCCGGCAATGGCGGCACGGTTCGCGATCAGGTCATCGATGTTGAGCAGGCCGGTGACGGCATAGAGCAATATCGTGCCGATCAGAAAGAAGCCGGACGCCAACACCGTTGCCATGAGGTACTTGAACGTCGCGGACAAGGCGGCGGGCGTATCGCGCAGGCTGAGCAAACCGTAGGTCGCGATCGACACGATCTCGAGAAACACGAATAGATTGAACAGATCGCGGGTCATCACCATGCCCTGGATGCCCATGACGATCAGCAGATAGATCAGGACGGTGCTGTATTTCTCGCGCACGACGTGGACCGCGCCGAACAGCGCGACGAGATTCACGCCGAGCGCGAAGATCGCCTCCGGCAGCCCGAGCCGCAGGTTGATGGCTACCGGCGGCTTCGCGCCGCCGGTCAGCATTTCGATCGGTGCCGCTCCCTGTGCGAGCCGGAACAAGCCAACAGCGGAGATCGCTGTCATCGCCGCGAGCGCAAGCAGCAGCCCCACCGCCACTGCGTTGCCGCCGAGCCGATAAAGCAACGGGATCAGAAAGGCTACGCCGAGCCCGACAATGAAGATGTTCAGCGGCTGGAGCAGACCGTCTACCATTTCGAATCCGTGAAAGCGTCGATGGAGAGCGTCTTTTTCGCGTCGTAGAGACGGATCGCATAGGCAAACATGACCGCCGAGACCGCAAGGCCGATGACGATCGCCGTGACGACCAGCGCGGAGGGGACGGGGTCAACCGCGCGCACCGGGGCTTCGGCGATACTCAGCGCGCGGTCGATGATCGGGGCCGTACCGCCACGCACATAGCCGATCGCGACAATGAGAATATGCGAACCGGTTCCGAGCAGCGACAGCGAGATAATGATACGCAGGATGTTGCGATGTGTGAGCACGCCCCAGATGCCAATCAGCATGACAATGAGACCGGTGATGAGCACTATGGTGGAAATCATGATGGACCTGCCCGCATGAAGAGTTCAGGTTCGGAAGCTGTCTAGGATGACAGCGAGTTCGCACCCGACCTTGACGCCAAGCAGCACCGACAGCACCGGAATAGCTCCGGCGCTGAAAAAAGCCCCGAACTCCCCGAGCGGCAGCACCCGGTTGTCCAGAAAGCCGCCGGCGAAGATCAGCCCCGCAATGCCGACGAGAACAAACGAAACGCCCGCGGCGGATTCAGTAATGCTGAGAAAGGCGGTGTTCAGCACCAGCGACGGGTTCGCGAGCAGCAGGAGCATGACGGCAGATGCGATGACGGCGCCGCCCTGAAAGCCGCCGCCCGCAGAAATATGCCCATTCATAATGATATAAGCAGCGAAAATCGAAATCAGCGGCACCAGGATCTGGGTGGCGCTTTGTATTATCTCGGACGCGGGCGTCTTGCGTTCTGCTTCCGGATCCTCGGCGCCGGGAGATTTGGCGGTTACGCCGAGCACGAGTCCGACGCCGGCAGCCACCATGAACAGCACCGCAACCTCTCCCAACGTGTCGAACGCGCGGTACGTGAGCAGGATGCCGGTGATGACGTTCGGCGCGCCGAGTTCGAGCGGCACCAGCCGGACGTAGCTCTCCGCCAGCGGGCGCAGCGCCTGCTGCCCGCCATATCCGATCGCGATGCTCGCAAAGATGAGTGCGAACAGGACGATGGCGGCGACGGACAATATGCGCTGCATCAGGCGCTATCCCGTACGGTCGTGGTCGAACCGGAAAGCGGATTCGCGCCGGCCTTTCCGGCCATCGGGATTCCGATGCGGCGCGCCGCGCGCGCCAGCGCGTGCGAGGAGACCGGATTCGTCATAAAAACGAAATAGATCAGGATGACGAGTTTCAGCGTCCAGCCGGGATGATACATCGCGATGCCGATTAGGATCAGCGCGTTGCCGAGCGTCGAAGCCTTGGTGCCGGCCTGCATCCGCGTAAAGGCGTCTGGCATGCGCAGCATGCCGAGCCCGGCCGAGAAATGAAAGAACGCGCCAAGCAGGATCAGTATGCTTCCAATCAATTCCGCCATCACTCAATCCTTCGCACCCGCGGTCCTGCGGATCGTGTAGACCAGGATAAGAGTTGACAGTCCGGAGCCGATCGACGCTTCCGTCATCGCCACATCGGGGGCACCGAGCAGCACGTAGCAGACGGCGGCGAACAGGGTCGCGAGCCCGCCGCTGATCGCGGCAACAAGCACACCATCGAGAACGATCGCGAGAATTCCGCTGACAACGATCGCACCGCAGATGAGGAAAACGAGGAGCTCGAGCATGACGGCTAGAGCCCGCGTTCGAGATAGCGCGCCGTCGCCACCACGGCGAGGAAGCTCAGCACCCCATAGACCAGGGCGACGTCGAGATAGGCGAACCGGCCCGCAACATGTGCATATAGTGCGATCATCGAGATCGAAATGACGGCGAGCAGATCGACGGCCGCCACGCGATCCACAACCGTTTGCCCGATGATCAGCCGCAGCACCGCAAACCCGATGGCAAAGAAGATCAGGGCACCAGCCATGAGCAGGATGTTGTCAGCCAAAGGTCTTCTCCAGGTCGCGCTCGAACGGGCCGGCGATGAGGCGGCCGGCTTCTTCCGGGTCCGCCGTCTGCACGTCCAGCCAATGCACGGTCAGGGTATCGCCTTCCAGATCGACGACCAGCGATCCTGGCGTGAGCGCGATGGAATTTGCCAGCGCCAACCGACCGACCGGCGTCTGCAGGCGCGTTTTGATCTTGACGATGCCCGGATTGATGTCGATGCGGGGCGCGTAAACATAGCGCAGCATGCTGAGATTGGCGCGCACCATCTCCACCGCGAATACGCTGGTATAGCGAATGAAGTGCAGCAGGCGCGAGGGAGACAACCGGATGTCCGACCATGCCGGGAAGCTACGAACGAAAATCCAGGCGAGCACGCCGGCAATGAACGCGCCCGTTGCAAGCGCCTCGATCGCAAGCGACGAATTGGCGGCAAACCAGATGATGGCGAGAAGCAACCAGAGCCACAGAAAGCCTTTGGCTGATCTTCTCGATACGGGACGGTCCGGCGCCATCTTTGTCAGCGACTCCCCCAATCCCGAAGGCGTTGGCGATGCGTGATGTTAACTTTGGCGGCGTTGAAAAGCAATACAATCGACCTAGTCCTCCGTCCGAAGCAAGCAGCGCGCGTCTTCAAAGCTTTGACTGGCGTGTCATTATGCTAGGCTTCCTTCCAACTGAACTCGCTCGGACGCGCGCATGGACCGGATTTTGCGAGATTGGGAGCGCTGCTGCGCCACCCATCGGATACTTCGTTTCGTTGACATCAATTTGCGCGGTGCGGGACAAGTCTTGTTTCAGGACAATCCACTCAGCGGAGCGCTCTTCCTGGTAGCGCTCGGCTGGGGCGCATTGGCCGCGGGAACAGTGCACGTGATGACAGGCGGGATAGCCGCGCTCGTTGCGGGAACCGCGACGGCATACTGTCTGCGCGCCGACGCGGCGTCGCTCAGGACGGGTCTTTATGGCTATAACGGTTTGCTTGCTGGCCTTGCGCTTACCTACGTCCTTGGCCGGGGAGTCGAGGTGCTCGGCTACGCGGTTCTGGCGGGCGCGGTCACGGCTATCGCAATGCTTGGTCCGCTCAATGCCGCTAGCTGCGCTGCCACGGGTGAAAGTACAAAGCCTAGAACGACGCTCGTCATGATGGAGAGTGGTACCGTCGCAATATAGCCAAGCGAAGCGCTAAAAAGGATTTCCGAAAAGATGGGCGCAAGCGCGCATCCGAAGAACGCGACATTGATATGACTTGAAAATGACTCGCGCTTGAACCGAGCATAGAGGAAGGTGCCCAGCACAATGAACCACACATTCAGAAGATTCTTTCCGAACAATGCAAAGCCGAGCACCAAGAATAGCGTTGCAATCGCGGCGCCGGTCATCTCAGCCCTGGCCATCCGGTAGATAGCGCAGGCAGCAAGCGTGAGCGCGCCGGCATTGACAAACGCCCCCCCGATACCGCCGAGACCAATATAATCTGTTAGTAGGGTGTCGCGGCTGAACAAAATTGCTTCGAGTCCAAGTGCTGTGGCCTCGGGCCCGGACACCGCCAGCCCGAATATGACGAAAGCCGCGGCGTACGCTGCTACCATGAGGAGCTTGATGTCGTCGGAACAGAGGCGGTCCGGCGTCCGCTCAGCGTCCCGAGTTGCTCTCGCTGCGTTCACTCTCCCTCCTAACGAACGACGAACAGTATTTGGTCCAGCATCACGGTGCAATGTCACGCGTTCCTAAAGCCCTAGATGTCGTACAGTGTCCCACAATGTCTGCAAGCGGCGGACCTCCTCACTCTCTGAGCACCTACGTCATTCGTCGATGTTGTTCGCAGATCATTCCGAATGATGGAGATATTTCTCGCCATTCAGAAGAATGGCCACGCATTGGAATGTTTTGAAGCTGAACTGTGATTTAGGTTATGAATTCGGGCGTCCGAGCCGCAACTCCCGAGCAGGGAAATTACTCGAGCGGGTCGCGTCGAACTTGCTCTTTCTGCGCTGCGACCTGCTGTCTCCCCGAATACCGCTACCAGTGTTCTCGAGTATGAGATTTTTATTGCAAGCTCATACTACCTCGCTAGAATGTAGCAATTGTCATGCGGGGACATGAGCGTTGCGTAGATCTGCTTGGGGCGCGTTTTCCGCCGCTGCATACCTGTTAGCCGCGGAGTTTCCAGCGAATGCCCAGACCGCCGCGGCGCAAACGCCCGGCCAGCTTCCCGCGGTGACGGTCAATCCCCCCGACGCGAGGCCGCGCAACCGTCCCAAGCCGCCCCGTCGAGAGAGAGCTGCGCAAAATCCATCCGCGGTCCAGCCAAGCGTGCCCGTTGCACCGCAGGTCAGTAGCGGCGTAACGTCGGGCTCCGCGACCGCAGGGCCGGCATACATGCAGCCCACCGCCGCCAGTGCCACGACCATCGGCGGCGCCGAGGTGAACGCGTTGCCGTTCGCCCGCCCCGGCGAGGCGCTGGAAGTGGTGCCGGGCCTGATCGTCACCCAGCATTCCGGCGAAGGCAAAGCCAACCAGTATTTTCTGCGCGGCTTCAATCTCGATCACGGCACCGATCTCTCCATCAAGATCGACGGCATGCCCGTCAACATGCCGACCCATGGCCACGGGCAGGGATACGCCGATATCAATTTCATGATTCCCGAGTTGATCCAGTCGGTGAACGTCCGCAAGGGACCGTACTGGGCCGACGTCGGCGACTTCGGCTCCGCCGGCGCCATCGCGATCGACTACATCAACCGGCTGCCCAGGAACATTCTGGAGACCACCAACGGCACCTTCGGCTATCACCGCGGGCTGGCGGCAGGATCGACCGCGGTCGGCGCGGGCACGCTGCTGGCGGCGATCGAGGGTGTCAAATACAACGGCCCGTGGGACGTGGCGGACAATGTGCGCAAGATCAACGGCGTGCTGCGCTACAGCCAGGGCACGGCGACCGACGGGTTCACGCTGTCGGCGATGGCCTATTCCAACGGCTGGAATTCGACCGACCAGGTGGCGCAGCGCGCGATCGACCAGAGCATCATCGGCCGCTTCGGCACGCTCGATCCGACGGATGGCGGCACGTCCAGCCGCTTCTCGCTGTCGAGCAACTGGGCGCATTCGAGCGAATACGGGCAGACCAAGGCCAACGCCTATCTGATCCGCTCGTCGATGAACCTCTACAACAATTTCACCTACTTTCTCGACGATCCCGTCAACGGCGATCAGTTCAGCCAGCTGGACAAGCGCACGGTCTACGGTCTCAATGCCAGCCACGCCTTCGATATGCGCGTGGCCGGCATCGAGACCCAGACCCGCGTCGGGTTGCAGACGCGCGGCGACGATATTCGGGTCGGCCTGTTCAAGACGTTGCAGCGCGACATGCTCTCCACCGTTCGCGAAGACAGCGTGAGGGAAGGCAATGTCGGCCTGTGGGCCGATACGACGGCGCGCTGGAACGATTGGCTGCGCACCACGGTCGGCATCCGCCAGGACTATTTTGCAGGCCGCGTTTCCAGCGACACGCCGGAAAATTCCGGCAACGCACAGGCGTCGATGACGAGCCCGAAGGCCGGCATCGTGCTCGGCCCCTGGTACAAGACCGAGTTCTACGGCAATGCCGGCTACGGCCTGCACTCCAACGACATCAGGGGCGCGACGATCACCGTCGATCCGATCGACAAGGTGACGCCGCAGGATCGCGTGCCGCTCTTGGTGCGATCGAAGGGCGCCGAACTCGGCGTTCGTACCAAGGCGATCGATGGGCTCACGAGCTCGGTCGCGGTCTTCATGCTCGACTTCGATTCCGAACTGCTGTTCGTGGGCGACGCCGGCACCACCGAGGCGAGCCGGCCAAGCCGGCGGATCGGCGTGGAGTGGACCAACAATTACAAGCCGCTGCCGTGGCTGGCGCTCGATCTCGATGTTGCCTATACGAAGGCCCGCTTCACCGATTTCGACCCCGCGGGCGATCGCATCCCCGGTGCGCCAGCGTGGATCGCGAGTGGTGCGGTCACCTTCGGCCACGAGGCCGGCTGGTTCGGCGCGCTGAAGGGACGCTATTTCGGCCCGCGTCCGCTGATCGAGGACGACAGCGTCCGTTCGCAGTCGTCGATGATCTTCAATGCGCGGGCGGGTTACAAGTTCGACAACGGCCTGCGGTTTCAGCTCGACGTGCTGAATCTCTTCAACGCGAAGACCAACCAGGTCGAATACTACTATCTGTCGCGTTTGCCGGGCGAGCCGATCGACGGTGTTGCCGATCGTCACGTTCATCCGGCAGAGCCACTCGCGGTGCGGCTGACGCTGGCGGGGAAGTTCTAGGATAATTCAGAGTCTAGCTGTTACGACCCGGCTCGCCGCGCGGCAGTTTGCACGCTCAGCAGGGTTGCTTTCTCTCTCACATTTTAGCGACAACCGGCAAAGTCTCTACCGTTTCTACTGTAGGCAAAGGGTCAGAACCGGACTTGGCTAGGTGCTTTCAGTCTGGCGGTTCACAGTGATTGCACGCGTCCGTTTGTTCGCCACGAGGCTGAACCGAGCCGTTCACTCAGAAATTCCAAGAACACTTTTACCTTTAGAGAT
>OEIU01000079.1_pt1 | contig 92818 bp, 85 predicted proteins | sample 1539221 | NCBI WGS metagenome assembly OEIU01 (sample SAMN03792071, study PRJEB22550) | activated sludge metagenome | feature: wastewater treatment plant; material: activated sludge; isolation source: Wastewater treatment plant of a petroleum refinery complex | place: Argentina: Zarate | collected...
CTTCGTGCGGCCCGGGCGGATCGAGATCCACTTCGACGATCTGCAACGGCCTGCTCTGCGCGTACGGGCGCGGCAGGTTCATTTCATTGAGGACGGCGGCTTTGGTCTTCATCCGTGAAGAGTAAACGCAATGGATGCGAAAAAAGAGAAGAGATTGGCCGCAAAAAAGCGCAAAAGCCGCAGATCGAAAAACCTTGTCTTCGAACTTGTGCCTCTTGCGCCTTTTTGCGGCTATTTCTCTCCGAACCTCTCAGCTCACGAAGTTCGCCGAGGTTTTGGTCCTGAGCTCATCGGCCGACACGCCCGGCGCAAGTTCAAGCAGTTTGAAAGGCGACTTGCGGTCGGGCCGCGCGAAGACGGCGAGATCGCTGATGATCATGTCGACGACGTTCGCACCGGTCAGCGGCAGTTCGCACTGCGGTTTGAACTTGGCAGAGCCGTCCTTCGAGTTGTGCTCCATGACCACGACCACGCGCTTGACGCCCGCGACCAGGTCCATCGCGCCGCCCATGCCCTTCACCATCTTGCCGGGCACCATCCAGTTGGCGAGATCGCCCTGCTCGCTCACTTCCATGCCGCCGAGGATCGACAGGTCGATGTGGCCGCCGCGGATCATGCCGAAGCTGTCCGATGACGAGAAATACGACGAGATCGGCAGCTCGGTGATGGTCTGCTTGCCGGCGTTGATGAGGTCGGGGTCCTCTTCGCCTTCGAACGGGAACGGACCCATGCCGAGCATGCCGTTCTCCGACTGCAGCACGACTTTCATGCCTGCAGGAATGTAGTTCGCGACCAGGGTGGGAATCCCGATGCCGAGATTCACGTAGAAACCGTCACGCAGTTCGCGGGCGGCGCGCGCCGCCATTTCGTCTCTGGTCCAAGGCATGGCTACTCCGGAGAAAACTCGATGGTTGTTGCTTCTCTTCCTGTGGGGCCGGCTTCAGCCGGCTGAAAAACAGTCAGGCTGAAGCCTGACCTACACAAAGAAGCCGGCCCCACAACAGAAACGGTCAGGCGGCGGCGCGCTTGCGCACCGTGCGCTGCTCGATCCGCTTCACGTAGTTCGTTCCCTGGAAAATGCGCTGCACGAAGATGCCGGGCGTGTGGATCTGGTCGGGATCGAGCGTGCCCGCCTCGACCAGCTCTTCCACTTCCGCAACCGTCACGCGGCCGGCGGTGGCCATCATCGGATTGAAGTTGCGCGCGGTCTTGCGATAGATGAGGTTGCCTTCGGCGTCGCCCTTCCAGGCTTTCACGAGCGAGACGTCGGCGACGAGTCCTGTTTCCAGCACGAAGGTCTCGCCGTTGACGACGCGCTGTTCCTTGCCTTCGGCCACGAGCGTTCCCGCGCCGGTGCGGGTGTAGAAACCGTAGATGCCGGCACCGCCCGCGCGGATACGTTCGGCGAGCGTGCCCTGCGGATTGAATTCGAGCTGCAGTTCGCCCGCCAGATACTGGCGTTCGAATTCCTTGTTCTCGCCCACGTAGGACGAAATCATCTTGCTGATCTGGCGGGTCTTGAGCAGCAGGCCCAGCCCGAAATCATCGACGCCGGCATTGTTGGAAACGACGGTGAGGCCTTTCACGCCCGACTCGCGCAGCGCCAGGATCAGGTTCTCCGGAATGCCGCACAGGCCGAATCCGCCGGACATGACGACCTGGCCATCGCGCACGACCCCGGCCAGCGCGTCGCGTGCATTGGCGTAAACCTTGGACGAACTTGCCATCGATCGTTCCCCCTCGTTAATTCATCGGGCGACGAATTATACCCATCGGTAACGTCCCGCCTAGCTCCCGGCGGGCGGCGGCTGGCACAATGCGCACCGCATCAATGTCAGGGACAACACAACAGGACCCGCGATGTCAGCGACCCCATCTCCACCCCAGCGCAGCGATTTCAAGGTCCTGCGACCGATGCAGACGCGCTGGATGGATAACGATCACTACGGGCACGTGAACAACGTCGCCTACTACTCCTACTTCGATTCGGCGGTCAACGGCTACCTGATGGAAGCCACGGCCTCGGACACGCGCGAGCTGTCCGCGATCGGCATCGTGGCCGAAACGGGCTGCCGCTACCTGAAGGAAATCAGCTTTCCCGACGTGCTCCACATCGGACTGCGCCTGGAGAAGCTGGGCAACAGCAGCGTGGTGTATCAGCTCGCGGTGTTTCGCGGCACCGATACGGATCCGTCAGCGATCGGACGGTTCGTGCATGTCTATGTCGATCAGAAGACGCGGCGGCCGGTGCCGATTCCGCCGGTCATTCGCGCGGCGTTGGAGCGGTTGTAGGGTTCTCTAAAGAGAATGGCCGCAAAAAGGCGCAAAGGACGCACAAGGAATGCCGGAATAGGATTCCGGACCTGATTTTTCCAGCCTGCGTCTTTTGCGCCTTTTGCGGCCATTCCTCCGGCTCTTTCTAAGCCGCGTCCGCGTTCGACCCCGGCTCATACCCGAGATTCGGCGACAGCCAGCGCTCCGCTTCCTCCAGACTGATCTTCTTGCGGGCAGCGTAGTTGCGGACCTGGTCGAGATCGATCTTGCCGACGGCGAAGTAGCGCGAGTCGGGATGCGAGAGATACCAGCCGCTGACGGCAGCAGTCGGGGTCATGGCGAAGGATTCGGTGATGCTGATGCCCGCATTCGTCTGCGGATCGATGAGCTTCCACAGCGTCGCCTTCTCGGTGTGATCCGGACACGCGGGGTAGCCGGGGGCCGGACGGATGCCGCGATACTCTTCCTTGATGAGATGTTCGTTGGTCAGGCGTTCCTCCGGCGCATAGCCCCAGAATTCGCGGCGCACGCGTTCGTGCATGCGCTCGGCGAAGGCTTCGGCGAAGCGGTCCGCGATGGCCTTGAGCATGATGGCCGAGTAATCGTCGTGCGCTGCATGGAAGCGCGCGATGTGTTCGTCGATGCCGATACCCGCCGTCACGGCGAAGGCGCCGATGTAGTCGCGGCGACCTGAATCGCGCGGCGCAATGTAGTCGGCGAGACAGTCGTGCGACTGGCCATCCGGTTTGCCCTTCTGCTGACGCAGGAAGTGCAGGCGCTGCAGCACCTGCGTGCGCGATTCGTCGGTGTAGATCTCGACGTCGTCGTCATCGACGCTGTTGGCCGGGAACAGGCCGATGACGCCGCGCGCCGTCAGCCAGCGCTCGCGCACGGCCTGCTTGAGCATGCGGCGCGCATCGGCGTAGAGATTGCTCGCCTGCTCGCCCACCACCGGATCGGTGAGGATGTCCGGGAACTTGCCGGCGAACTCCCAGGCATTGAAGAACGGCATCCAGTCGATGTAGCGCGTGAGATCTTCGAACGAGTAGTCATCGAAAGCACGGATGCCGAGGAAGCGCGGCACGGGCGGCTCGTAGTTCTGCCAGTCGCCCTTGAACTTGTTGGCGCGCGCCTGCGCGATCGTGAGCTGCGGGCTCTTGATCTTGCGGCCGTGATGCTGCTCGCGCCGGGTCGCGTGCTCGGTCTTGAGCTTCGCGACGTACTCGCCGCGCGTTGCTTCGGTCATGAGCTGCTGGCAGACGCCGACCGAACGCGAAGCGTCCTTCACGTAGGCAACGGCGCCCTTGTATTGCGGGTCGATCTTCACCGACGTATGCGCAGGCGAGGTGGTCGCGCCGCCGATCAGCAACGGCTTCTCGAAGCCCTGACGCTGCATCTCGCGCGCGACGTGCACCATCTCATCGAGCGATGGCGTGATGAGACCGGACAGGCCGATCATGTCGGCGCCTTCGCGCCGCGCCGTTTCGAGGATGCGTTCGCACGGCACCATCACGCCGAGATCGATCACTTCGAAGTTGTTGCACTGGAGCACGACGCCGACGATGTTCTTGCCGATGTCGTGTACGTCGCCCTTCACGGTCGCCATCACGATCTTGCCGTTCGACTTCGACACCGTGCCGCTCGCCGCCTTTTCCTCTTCAATGAACGGGATCAGGTGCGCCACCGCCTTCTTCATGACGCGCGCCGACTTCACGACCTGCGGCAGGAACATCTTGCCGGCGCCGAACAGGTCGCCGACCACATTCATGCCGTCCATCAGCGGACCTTCGATCACCTGCAGGGGGCGATCGAACTCCAGTCGCGCCTCCTCGGTATCCTGGATGACGAATTCATCGATGCCCTTCACCAGCGCGTGTTCGAGGCGCTTCACCACCGGCAGGCTGCGCCACGCCTGGTCCTCGGCTTTCTTCTGCCCCGACTCGCCCTTGAAACGGCCCGCGATCTCCAGCAGCCGCTCGGTCGCGTCCGCGCGGCGATTCAGGATCACGTCCTCGACCCGCTCGCGCAGTTCCGGATCGATGTCTTCATAGATCGCGAGCTGGCCGGCGTTGACGATGCCCATGGTCATGCCGGCCTTGATGGCGTGATACAGGAACACGGAGTGCATCGCCTCGCGCACCGGATCGTTGCCGCGGAACGAGAACGACACGTTGCTGACGCCGCCGCTGATGTGGGCGTACGGACAGGCGGCGCGGATCTGCGCGGTCGCCTGGATGAAATCGACGGAGTAGTTGTTGTGCTCTTCGATGCCGGTCGCGACGGCGAAGATGTTCGGATCGAAGATGATGTCTTCCGGCGGGAAACCGGCCTTTTGCGTGAGCACCTGGTACGAACGTTTGCAGATCTCGACCTTGCGCTCGACCGTGTCGGCCTGGCCCGTCTCATCGAAGGCCATCACGACCACAGCCGCGCCGTAAGCACGCACCTTGCGCGCGTGTTCCAGGAAGATCTCCTCACCTTCCTTGAGGCTGATCGAATTGACCACGCCCTTGCCCTGAATGCGTTTGAGACCCTCCTCGATCACCGTCCACTTCGACGAGTCGATCATGATCGGCACGCGCGAAATGTCGGGCTCGGAAGCAATCAGGTTGAGGAAGCGGACCATCGCCGCCTCCGAATCCAGCATGCCCTCGTCCATGTTGATGTCGATGATCTGCGCGCCGCTCACGACCTGCTGGCGCGCGACGTCGAGCGCGGCGTTGTAGTCGTTGGCTTCGATCAGCTTGCGGAATTTCGCCGAGCCCGTGACGTTGGTGCGCTCGCCCACGTTCACGAACAGGCTGTCGGCGCCGATGCTGAACGGTTCGAGGCCGGACAGCCGGCAGCGCGGTTCCAGCACCGGCGGCTTGCGCGGCGCCACGTCGGCAACGTGTTCGCGGATGTGCCGGATGTGCTCGGGCGTCGTGCCGCAGCAGCCGCCGACGATGTTGACGAGTCCGCTGGTGGCGAATTCGCGGATCAGCTCCGCGGTTTCGCAGGCCGCCTCGTCGTATTCGCCGAAGGCATTCGGCAAGCCGGCGTTCGGATAGGCAGACACATATGTATCGGCGATGCGCGAGAGTTCTTCGATGTACGGGCGCAGTTGCTTGGCACCCAGCGCGCAGTTGAGGCCGATGGCGATCGGGTTGGCGTGGCGCACGGAATTCCAGAACGCTTCCGTCGTCTGGCCCGACAGCGTGCGGCCCGACGCGTCGGTGATGGTGCCGGAGATGATGACGGGGATGTCGACGCCCGCCTCGTCCATGGCCTGGCGGATGGCGAAGATCGCGGCCTTGGCGTTCAGCGTGTCGAAAATGGTTTCGATTAGGAACAGGTCGGCGCCGCCTTCGATCAGCGCACGCGCGCCGATCAGGTACGTGGCCGCGAGCTGATCGAAATCGATGTTGCGGAAGCCGGGGTCGGTGACGCTGGGCGACAGCGATGCCGTGCGGTTGGTCGGGCCGAGCGCGCCGGCGACGAACCGCAGCTGCCCCGTCTTCGCGTAGAACTCATCGGCCGCCTTGCGTGCGACGCGCGCGCCTTCGAGATTGATCTCGCGCACCAGATCCTCCATGCCGTAGTCGGCCTGCGAGGAATAATTCGCCGTGAAGGTGTTGGTCTCGATGATGTCGGCGCCCGCTTCCAGATACGCCGTGTGGATCTCGCCGATGATTGTCGGCTGGGTCAGCACCAGCACGTCGCTGTTGCCCTTGAGATCGCATTTCCAGTCCTTGAAACGCTCGCCGCGATAGTCGGCCTCGGTGAGCTTGCGGGCCTGGATCATCGTGCCCATCGCACCGTCGATGACGAGGATGCGCTCGGTGAGCTGGCGACGGAAGGCGGCGATGCGGGAGGTGAGGTTCATGATGGGAGGCTACTGGCTACTGGCTACTGGCTAGAAAATCAGACCGCCGTCGCGAGAGACGCTACCGGTCGGACGCCGAGGGCGTGGCAGATGGCGAAGGTCAGCTCGGAGCGGTTGAGCGTGTAGAAATGGAATTCGCTGACGCCTTCGCGTTCGAGCTGCTGCACCTGTTCGATGGCGACGGCCGCGGCGATCAGGCGGCGCGTGTCGGGATCTTCATCGAGGCCGTCGAAGCGGTCGGCAAGCCAGTCGGGCACGCTGGCGCCGCAGGTCTTGGCCATGCGCTGCAGTTGCGGGAAGCGCGTGATCGGCAGGATGCCCGGCACGATCGAGGCGTTGATGCCGGCGGCGGCGCACTGATCGCGGAAGCGCAGGAAGCTGCCGGTATCGAAAAAGAACTGCGTGATCGCGCGATCGGCACCGGCGTCGATCTTGGCCTTGAGATTGTCGAGATCGAACGGGCCGTTGGGCGCTTCGGGATGCACTTCCGGATAAGCGGCGACCGAAATCTCGAACGGCGCGACCGACTTCAGTCCGCGCACCAGATCGACCGCGTAGGCATAGCCGCCGGGATGTGGCACGTACTTCGTCGTGCCCTGCGGCGGATCGCCGCGCAGTGCCACGATGTGGCGGACGCCGTGGGCCCAGTAGTTGCGCGCGATGTCGAGGATTTCCTCCTGCGGCGCGCCGACGCAGGTCAGGTGCGGCGCGGCGGTCAATGCCGTCGTGCTCTGGATCTTGGTGACGATGTTGTGGGTGCGCGAGCGGGTCGACCCGTCGGCGCCGTAAGTCACGGACACGAAGCGCGGCTGCAGCGGCGTCAGGCGCTGGATGGACTCCCACAGCGTCTTTTCCATCTGCTCGTCCTTGGGAGGAAAGAACTCGAACGACACCGTCGGCCGGCTGCGCAGCGCGGACAGGCCGTTGCCGATGCGATCCTTGAGTTGTTCGACTGACATGGTCGGATTCCTTCTCGTTCTTGCTCGGAGCCGTGGCGATCAGGCCGCCACGTTGATGGATGAGAGACGGCGGGCCGCGGCGACGATCAACAGGCCGCTGTCGGTGTCCACCGGATGAATGCGGTCGCAGGCGAAGCCGGCCTGCATGAACCAGGCACGCAGCGTCGCGATCGGGTTGGATCTGAGGCCGGGACTGGCGAGACGCTCGAAGTCCTCGACCACGATCAGGCGCGCGCCGGGATGCAGCGTGCGGGCGACTTCCGTCAGTGCCGCCACGGGCCGGTCTGCGGCGGCGAGCACGCGGTCGGCGACGGCGGTATCGAAGAAGCCGGCGGCGAACGGCAGGTTGTACATGTCGCCGCGCTGCAGTTCGCAATGACTCAGGCCGGCGCCATGGACGCGGGTGCGCGCCAGTCGCAGCGCCTCGCTGGAGATGTCGATGCCGACCGCCCGGCTCGCCTTCGCGCCCAGCAGGCTCAGTAAGTGTCCCGAACCCGTGCCGACGTCGAGCAGCGCGCCGATCGGCTGATCCGCCAGTTCTTCCACCAGGATCCGGTCGACTTCCGCCGGCAACACGGCCGGGGGCGCCGCTTCGGCCGCCCGCCGGCCGCGCTCGGCAACCACGGCCTGCAGGCGCTGCCGATCCCGCTGCAGCACGGCGTCGGAGGCATCGACCAGCGCCAGCAGCTGCCCGACCGTGTCGCGGCCCGCGCCCGTCGGCGGCGTGCGGTAGTACACCCAGCTCTGTTCGCGGAAGCGGTCCAGCAGACCGGCATCGCTCAGGAGCTTGAGGTGCCGCGAAATGCGCGGCTGGCTCTGGTCGACGATCGTGCAGATCTCGCCGACCGTCAGCTCCCCATGCGCCAGCAACGCCAGCAGCCGCAGCCGGGTGGGCTCGGCAGCGGCCTTGAGAATCGCGACGGCGGACTGGAAGACGGCCATGCAGTTAAGGACATAAGGAAATCTTTATGCGGCCGGCAAGATAACCCCGACGGGCGAGACCGAACAAGTGAACGCCGGTTGACGGGGCGTTTACTGAGAGGAAAGACGGATGTCCGGAAGGGGTGGCTCTCTTCCCCCCTGTGGGGCCGGCTTCAGCCGGCCATTCTCAAGTCAGTACAGCCAGAGGCCGGCTGAAGCCGGCCCCACAGGAAGAACTGAAGGCACCGGGAAACTTCAGTGGATCGTGCCACCCGACTCCGCCGACGGACTCGCCGCGAAGATCTGCTCCACGTCCACCGAATCGAACTGATAGGCCCGATTGCAGAAATCGCAGCGGACTTCGACGCTGCCCCGCTCCGCCAGCACCGAGCGGATCTCCTCCGCACCGACTCCGCGCAGCATGCCGATCACCCGATCGCGGGAGCAGCGGCAGCGAAAGAAGACGGGCGAGGACTCGAAGATCCGCACGTCGTCCTCGACGAACAGGCGCCGCAGGATTTCACGGTCGCTCAGCCGGTGCAGTTCCTCGGGCCTGAGCGTGTCCGCCAGCAGTTGCACACGACGCCAGGCGTCGTCGAAGTCCGGACGCGTCTCGCCTGCCGTCCGGACGTCGGACCGTGACGCCACGCTGTCATCGGACAGGCGTTGCAACAGCATCCCCGACACGCCGCGTTCGTCGGCATGCAGCCAGAGCCGTGTCGGCAGCTGCTCGGAGTTCTCGAAGTAGCCCTGCAGGCTCTGCGCGAGACCGCCGCTCTCCAGCGGCACGATGCCCTGATAACGCTGCGACAGATCCTCGTTTTCGAGCGTGACCATCAGGCGGCCGGCACCCGAGAGCATCTGCAGACTCGCATCCGGCCGCAGGATGTCGGGGCTTTCCCTGTAGCGCGCGACGGCGCGCACACCCAGATCGTTGGAGCATTGCGCGAGCAGCAGATGCATCGGCCCTTCGCCTTGCAGCTGCAGGCTGAGCGTGCCTTCGAACTTGAGCGTGGCGGACAGCAGCACGGAGGCGGCCACTGCTTCGCCGAGGGCCTGGCGAATGGCAGGCGGATAGTCGCGATGCTCGAGCAGCGCACGCCAGGCCGCGTCGAGATGCACGAGGTGGCCGCGGACGGGGAAGTGTTCGAACAGGAAGCGATGGAGGGAATCGTAGTCGTGCATGGGGGATTCTTCTGTGGGGCCGGCTTCAGCCGGCCTTTTCAGAGTCAGGCTAAAGCCTGACCTACAGTCGGAGGCCGGCTGAAGCCGGCCCCACAGGCAGATTTTAAAGAGATCAGCCCGCCAGCTTGCGCTTCAGCAGGTCGTTGACCTGCGCCGGGTTCGCCTTGCCGCCGGTCACCTTCATCACCTGGCCGACGAAGAAGCCGAACAGCTTGTCCTTGCCCGAACGATAGTCGGCGAGCTGCTTCGGATTCGCAGCCATGATCTCGTCGATCACCTTCTCGATGGCGCCGGTGTCGGTGATCTGCTTGAGGCCCTTCGACTCGATGATGGCGTCGGCGTCCTTGTCCTCGGCCCACATCGACTCGAACACTTCCTTCGCGATCTTGCCGGAGATGGTTTCGTCGACGATGCGCTTCAACAGTCCGGCGAGGCGGCCGGCATCGACGCGCGATGCGGTGACTTCGATGCCGTCCTTGTTGAGCGCGCCCGACAGTTCGCCCATCACCCAGTTGGCTGCGAGTTTTTCCTGTCCGGCGCCCAGCGCCGCCAGCACCGCTTCGTAGTAGTCGGCCATTTCGCGGCTCGCCGTCAGCACGCCGGCGTCATAGGCGGAGAGACTGAATTTCTCGATGTAGCGAGCTGCTTTCTCATCCGGCAGTTCGGGCAGCGTGCGGCGCACCGCATCGATGAACGCCGTGTCGATCGCCACGGGCAACAGATCCGGATCGGGGAAGTAGCGGTAGTCGTTCGCCTCTTCCTTCGAACGCAGCGCGCGCGTCTCGCCCCTGTCGGGATCGTACAGGCGCGTTTCCTGGCGGATGGTGCCGCCGCCTTCGATGATGTCGATCTGGCGCGCGACTTCGTAGTTGATCGCCTTTTCGATGAACCGGAAGGAGTTCAGGTTCTTGATCTCGCAGCGCGTGCCGAACTTCTCCTGGCCGACCGGCCGCACCGACACGTTGGCATCGCAACGGAACGAGCCTTCCTGCATGTTGCCGTCGCAGATTTCGAGATACCGCACCAGCGTGTGGATCTTCTTGAGATAGGCGATGGCCTCCTTCGCCGACCGCATGTCGGGCTCGGAGACGATTTCCAGCAGCGGCGTGCCGGCGCGGTTCAGATCGATGCCGCTGAAACCCTGGAAATCCTCGTGCAAGGACTTGCCCGCGTCTTCTTCCAGATGCGCGCGCGTGATGCCGACCGTCTTCACGCTGCCGTCTTCAAGCAGGATGTCCATGCGCCCCTTCTCGACGATGGGCTTCTCGTACTGGCTGATCTGGTAGCCCTTCGGCAGGTCGGGATAGAAGTAGTTCTTGCGCGCGAACACCGAACGCTGCGACACAGTCGCGCCGATGGCGAGACCGAATTTCGTCGCCATCCGTACTGCTTCGAGATTCAGCACCGGCAGCACGCCGGGATAGCCCAGGTCGACGAGGTTCGCCTGCGAATTCGGCGCCGCGCCGAAGGCAGTCGAAGCGCTCGAGAAGATCTTGGTCTTCGTCGCGAGCTGGGCGTGGATTTCAAGGCCGATGACGGTTTCGAAAGAAGACATGTCTGGACCTGGCTGCTGGCTGCTGGCTGCTGGCGACTGGCTCCTGGCCAGCACCGGAAAAAATCACTCTTGATGACCAAGGCCGCTGTTTGCCGGTTCTGGCCAGTTGCCAGTCGCCAGCAGCCAGCAACCCTCCTCAAACCTACCTGTAGGCTTGAGGAATCTCCCTATGCCACTGCGTCTCCCGCTGGTAGCGATGCGCCACGTTCAGCAGCTTCGCCTCGCCGAAGTGCGGGCCGATGATCTGCAGACCGACCGGCAGGCCGCCGAGGAAACCGCAGGGAATCGACATGGCCGGCAGGCCGGCGAGGTTCGCGCCGATCGTGTAGATGTCATTCAGATACATCGTGATCGGATCGTCGACCTTGGCGCCGATATCGAAGGCCGGCGTCGGCGAGGTCGGGCCGATCAGCACGTCGACTTCGCCGAAGGCACGTTCGAAGTCATTGGCGATCAGGCGGCGGATTTTCTGGGCCTTGAGGTAGTACGCATCGTAGTAACCGGCCGACAGCACGTAGGTGCCGGTCATGATGCGGCGCTTGACCTCGGCGCCGAAGCCTTCGCCGCGCGAGCGCTTGTAGAGATCGAGCAGGTCGACCGGCTTCTCGCAGCGATAGCCGAAGCGCACGCCGTCGAAGCGCGACAGGTTCGACGAACACTCCGCCGGCGCGACCACATAGTAAGTGGGCACCGACAGCGGCAGGTTCGGCAGGCTGACTTCCACCAGCTTCGCGCCCATCGCCTCGTAGACCTTGAGCGCATCGCGCACCAGCTTGCCGTTGGCTTCATCGAGTCCTTTCTCGAAGAACTCCTTGAGCAGGCCGATCTTCAGACCCGCCAGCGGCTGGTCGAGCGTCGCGGTGTAGTCCGGCACGGGCGTATCGACGCTGGTGGAATCGCGCGGATCGAATCCCGCCATGGCGCCGAGCAGCAGCGCCGCGTCTTCGGCCGACTGCGTCAGCGTGCCGGCCTGATCGAGGCTCGATGCGAACGCGATCATTCCGTATCGCGAGACCCGGCCGTAGGTCGGCTTGATGCCGGTGAGCGAGGTCAGCGCCGCGGGCTGGCGGATCGAGCCGCCGGTGTCGGTGCCGGTCGAGGCCGGCGCCATGCGCGCAGCGACCACGGCGGCCGAACCGCCCGACGAACCGCCGGGGACTTTCTTCAGATCCCAGGGATTCTTCACCGGTCCGAAGAAGCTCGTCTCGTTCGAGGAGCCCATGGCGAATTCGTCCATGTTCGCCTTGCCGAGCGAGATGACGCCGGCCTGCGACAGTTTCTCGACGATGGTCGCGTCGTAGGGCGCGACGAAGTTCGAGAGCATCTTCGAGCCGCAGGTCGTGAGCACGCCGTCGGTGCAGAAGATGTCTTTGTGGGCGATGGGCAGTCCGGTGAGCGGACCGCCTGCGCCCGCGGCCAGTTGCTGATCGGCTTTCGCCGCGGCCGCAAGGGCCTGCTCGCCCGTGATCGTGACCAGGGCATTCAATTCGGGATTGAAGCGCTCGATGCGCGACAGGAAGTGCCGCGTCAGCTCCACGCTCGAAAACCGGCGCGCCTTGAGGCCGGCGGCGAGTTCAGCAAGCGTCTGATGGTGTAGTTCAGTCATTGTCTAAGGAAGCGGTTCGGTTGGCGGGCGATTTCTGCTCATTCTTCTGTGGGTCAGGCTTCAGCCTGACTTCTTCAGAAGGCCGGCTGAAGCCGGCCCCACAGTACGAGGAGGACTACTCGATGACCTTGGGCACGAGGTAGAGCCCGGCCTCCACCTTCGCGGCGTTGCGCTGGTACTTCTCGTGCCGGTCGCTGTCGACGACTTCGTCGACGCGCATGCGTTGCACCTGGTCCTTGAGCGGATGCGCCATCGGTTCGACGCTCGCCGTGTCGGCCGCATCGAGCTGTTCGACCAGGTTGAGGATCTTCGACAAGCGGTCGACGTACTCGGGCATCTCGGCGTCGGTGATCGCAAGCCGCGCGAGATGAGCGATGTTCTCGACGTCTTTACGGGTAAGGCTCATTGACGGTTTCCGCGAGGATCAGAAAACAGGGAAAAATCCCGGAAAAAAGCGCGCGCAATCATACACCTCGCCTTGTGCAAAGTCCTACCCGTTGTTAGAGTACCGCACCTTTTTCGACCGTCGTTCGCCTGCACAACAACCATGTTCAAGAACCTTCGCGGCTACTTCTCGAACGACCTGTCGATTGATCTCGGAACGGCAAACACACTGATCTACGTGCGCGGTCGCGGCATCGTTCTGAACGAACCGTCGGTCGTCGCCATTCGCGAAGAACCGGGCCGCGCCGGCAAGAAGATCGAAGCCGTCGGCCAGGAAGCGAAGAACATGCTCGGCCGCACGCCGGGACACATCACCGCCATCCGCCCGATGAAGGACGGCGTGATCGCCGACTTCACCGTCACCGAGAAGATGCTGCAGTACTTCATCGAGAAGGTGCACGGCAATCGCATGATGCGTCCGAGTCCGCGCGTGCTGATCTGCGTGCCCTACGGTTCGACGCAGGTCGAACGTCGCGCCATCCAGGAATCGGCCGAAGGCGCCGGCGCCCGCTGGGTACGACTGATCGAAGAACCGATGGCCGCGGCCGTCGGTGCAGGTCTGCCGGTGCATGAAGCCCGCGGGTCGATGGTGCTCGACATCGGCGGCGGCACTTCCGAAGTCGCCGTGATCTCGCTGAACGGCATCGTCTACGCCTCGTCGGTGCGCATCGGCGGCGATCGCTTCGACGACGCCATCATCAACTACGTGCGTCGCAACTACGGCATCCTGATCGGCGAAGCGACCGCGGAAAAGATCAAGATCGAGATCGGCTCGGCCTACCCCGGCCAGCAGGTCAATGAAATCTCCGTGAAGGGCCGCAACCTCTCCGAAGGCGTGCCGCGCAGCTTCACGCTCAACTCGAACGAAATCCTCGAAGCGCTGCAGGAACCGCTGGCCGGCATCGTCGGTGCGGTGAAGGTCGCGCTCGAACAGACGCCGCCGGAACTCGGCGCGGATGTGGCCGAACGCGGCATTGTGCTGACGGGCGGCGGCGCCCTGCTGCGCGACATCGACAAGCTGCTGATGGAAGAGACCGGCCTGCCCGTCGTGGTCTCGGAAGATCCACTCACCTGCGTCGCCCGCGGCGGCGGCCGCATGCTCGAACTCATCGACGAGCACGGCCCGGCCCTGTTCAATCTGGAATGATCGCCGGACATTCACTACTCCGCGTGATTCAACCCGCAGGGCATTTCCTCGCCACCGTCCTGCTTCCTTCTTCTCTGGCCAGCAGCCAGTAGCCCAGCGCCCAGCGGCCCTCTTCCGTGGTCACCCTCAGCTCCGACAGTCGTCCGATCATCGGCCACGGACCCGCGCTGGGGGCCCGCTTCTTTTTCCTCGCCATCGCGTCCATCGCGCTGATGGTGGCCGACCATCGCGGCGGCTACATGGAAGTGACGCGTTCCTGGCTGCAGACCGCGGTGAATCCACTGTACGTCGTCGTGCAGGTGCCGGGACAGTTCTGGGGCTGGCTCACCGGCAGCTTCTCCGATCGCAGCCGCCTGCGTACCGAGAATGCCCAGCTCAACGATGAACTGCGTACCGCACGCGTGAAGCTGCTGCGCTTCGATGCGCTGACCGAGGAGAACCGCCGCCTGCGTGCGATCCGCAATGCCTCGCAGGGCATGGGCGAACGCACGCTGATCGCCGAGATCGTGCGGGTCGACGTCGATCCCTACCGGCATCGCGTCCGCATCAACAAGGGCAGTCAGGATGGCGTCTTCAAGGGCCAGCCGGTGCTCGATGCGTTCGGCATCGTCGGCCAGGTCACGCGGGTCGATGAAATCGGCGCCGAAATCATCCTGATCAGCGACAACGAACACGCGACGCCCGTGCAGGTGAACCGCAACGGCATCCGCTCGATCGCGGTCGGCACCGGCGACATCCATCGCCTGAACCTGCCGTTCCTCACGATCGAATCCGACGTGAAACCGGATGACCTGCTGGTCTCCTCCGGCCTCGATGGCATCTTTCCGGCGGGCTATCCCGTCGCCACGATTACGAAGGTCGAACGCGATCCATCGGCAACCTTCGCCGTCGTCGAGGCGCGTCCGCTCGCACAGCTGGACCGCGCTCGTGAAGTGCTGCTGCTGTGGGTCCATCCCTCGACGCAGCCGGCACCTCCCGAACCCGCGGTCAAACCGGCAAGGCCCGCGCCGTCCACTGCACCGGCAAGTCCTCCGCCCACGACGGCCTCGCCTGCAACGACGGAACCGACGTCCGCTCCCGAAGCATCCGACGAACCCACCACTCCGCCGCCCCCATGATGCACAGCACGGCCCTGGCCTTCGTTCACGGAGATCGCCTTCATGGCTGACGGCGGCTCGAGCGGACTGCGCATTACGATCACGACGCTGCTGGCGCTGATCTTCGCCATCGCACCGCTTCCCGACGTCATGAACCAGGCGAAGCCGCCGCTGCTGCTGCTGCTCGTCATCTACTGGTCGCTGAGCGCGCCGCGCATCGCCGGACTCATGTTCGCGTGGATGTGCGGGTTCGCCATCGACGTCGTGAAAGGCCCGCTGTTCGGCCAGCACGCGGTCGCGTACCTGCTGATCGCGTACCTGACGCACAAGTTCCAGCTGCGCATGCGCATCTTCCCGATCTACCACCAGACGCTGACCGTCTTCATGTTGCTGGCGCTGTACGAGTTCGTGGTGTTCTGGATCGACGGCATCATCGGCCCGGCCGTCACCGGCTGGATGCGCTGGGTGCCCGTCATCACCGGCACGCTGCTGTGGCCGCTGCTCGTTGCGGTGCTGGATACTTGGAACAGGGCGAGAAGATGAGCATGGCGACAGGCCACAGGCCACAGTCAGAACGGCTCCGTATCTCCGGCTCTCATTCTGGCCAGCAGCCTGTCGCCCGTAGCCTGTAAGCCTGTCGCCCCTCCCCATGTCCCGCTCCGTCCGCATCAAGGATCACCACGCCGAACAGCGGCTGTTCGACCAGCGCGCCATTGCCGCGTCGATCCTGATTGCGCTGGCGATCTGCGCCGTGATCGCCCGCCTGGTATGGCTGCAGATCGTCAAGTACGACTACTTCGTCGATCTGTCGCAGGGCAATCGCATCAAGGTCGAGCCGATTCCGCCGAACCGCGGCCTGATCCTGGATCGCAATGGCGTGCCGCTCGCCACCAACGCGCCCTCCTACCAGCTCGAACTGCGTCGCGAACAGGTGCCCGACCTGGATGCGACGCTGCAGGGGCTCGCCGATATCGGCCTGATCGATCCCGACGACATTCCCGCGCTCAAGAAAGACATCCGCGGCCGGCGCATCTTCGATGCGGTGCCGATCAAGCTGCAGATGAACGAGGAAGAACTGGCCCGGTTCGCCGCGCGCCGTTACGACTATCCCGGCGTCGACATCACGCCGCGACTGACCCGTTTCTATCCGCTCGGCGAAAGCAGCGTCCATGCCATCGGCTACGTGGGCGCCATCAGCGAGGACGACAAGAAATCGCTGAACATCGACGACTACGCCGGCTCGACCCTCACCGGCAAGAACGGCGTCGAGAAGCAGTACGAAAAGGAACTGCACGGCACGACGGGCCTGCAGCAGCTGCTGGTCAATGCCCAGGGCCGCACGGTCGAACGCATCGGGCGATCGAAGGTGGACCTGGTGCGCAAGGAACCGGTCGCCGGCAACGATCTGTTCCTCACCATCGATCAGCACGTGCAGCAGATCGCCGAAGAATCGCTGCGCGGACAGCGCGCCTCGGCGGTCGCCATCGATCCGGCCAACGGCGACGTCCTCGCATTCGTCAGCACGCCGGCCTTCGATCCGAATCTGTTTGCGCGCGGACTCAGCCGCGCCCAGTACGTCGCGCTCACCGACGATCCGGAACGGCCGATGTACGACCGGGCGCTGCGCGGCGTCTATCCGCCCGGCTCGACGGTGAAACCGCTGATGGCGCTCGCCGCACTGGAATACGGCGTCGTGACGCCCGAACACACCGAGTACTGCCGCGGCCTCTTCCGGCTGCCGCGGGTCAGCCGGCCGTGGCGCGACTGGAACTTCGACAAGGGCGGTCACGGCACGGTGAACATGGAGAAGGCGATCGCGACTTCATGCGACGTCTACTTCTACGACATGGCCAACCTGCTCGGCATCGATCACATTCACGACTACCTGGCGCAGTTCGGCATGGGATCGCCGACCGGCATCGACATTCCCGGCGAGAAGACCGGGATCCTGCCGTCGACGCAATGGAAGCGGAACAACTTCCGCCAGGCCGAGATGAAGGTGTGGTACCCCGGCGATACCATCAGCGTCGGCATCGGCCAGGGCTACATGTCGGCGACGCCGCTGCAGATTGCGCACTTCGCTGCGATCATCGCGGCCCGCGGCCAGCGATTCCAGCCGCGGCTCGTCAGCGCCATTCGCGACGTGAAAACCGGCGAGGTCCGCAAGCTGCCGCCAGTGCCCCTGCCTGCCGCCAGGACGTCCGATCCGCATGCCTGGGACATCGCGATCAAGGGGATGATCGACGTCACCAATGCGCCTTACGGCACCGCGCGGGCGCTGAGCGTGAATCTGCCGTACCTCCTCGCCGGCAAGAGCGGCACGGCACAGGTCTTCAAGGCCGCATCGAACCAGCGCGTCCGCAAGGCACACGAACTCGATGTGCACCTGCGCGACCACGCGCTGTTCATCGCGTTCGCGCCCGCCGACGCACCGATGCCGAAGATCGCGGTGGCCGTCGTCGTGGAGAATGCGCCCGGCGGCGGCGGCGCATTTGCAGGTCCCATCGCGCGACGCATCATCGATTCCTATCTGCTCACGCCGGAGCAATGGGAAGAACAGGAAGCGAAGCGCAAGGCCGCAGCCGCCGCGGCGGCCCAGCGCGCTGCACCGCGAACGACACCGCCGCCCGCTCCGGCCCGTACAGACTGATCCGGCAACGACGCTCATGGACATCGGCTCACTCGACTCCTCGCGAACGCAGCGCACCCTGACCGGATCGGCGCGGCTGCTGCTCGCGCTGCATCTCGACGGCCCGCTCTTCATCGCCCTGTCGCTGCTCGCCGGCATCGGCATCATCGTCGGCTTCAGCGCCTCGGGGCGCAGTCTCGGCATGCTCGAAGCCCAGGTCGCGCGCTTCATTCTGGCCATGCTGGCGATGATCATGCTCGCGCAGATTCCGCCGCGACTGATCCGCGGCGCGACGCCGTGGGTCTACGGCCTCGGACTCACGCTGCTGCTGATCGTGATGACGACGGGTCACATCGCGATGGGCGCGCAGCGCTGGCTCGACCTGGGTTTCATCCGCTTCCAGCCTTCGGAGATCATGAAGATCGCCGTGCCGCTCGCGTGCGCGTGGTATCTCAATGATCGACCGCTGCCGCCGAGTTTCACGTCGGTGATCGTCGTCGCCGCGGCCATCCTCATTCCGACGATCATCATTGCCGAACAGCCGGACCTGGGCACGTCGCTGCTCGTCGCCGCCGCGGGCGGCATGGTGATCCTGCTCGCGGGCCTTTCGGGAAAGCTGATCGCGGGTGTGATTGCGATGCTGATCCCGACGGTATACGTCGCGTGGGAATACCTGCTGCACGACTATCAGCGCCAGCGCGTGCTGACGTTCCTCGATCCGCAGACCGATCCGCTCGGTTCGGGCTACCACATCATCCAGTCGCAGATCGCCATCGGCTCCGGCGGAGTCTTCGGCAAGGGCTATCTCAACGGCAGCCAGGCGCAGCTGGAGTTCCTGCCCGAGAGTTCCACGGACTTCATCTTCGCCGTGATCGGCGAGGAGTGGGGACTCATCGGCCTCGTCACCGTGATCGCGCTGTATCTGTTCGTCATCGGCCGCGCGCTCTATCTCGCGGCGGAATCGCAGGACACGTTCTCCCGGCTCGCCTCCGGCAGCCTGGCACTCACATTCGCCGTGTACGTCTTCGTCAACACGGGCATGGTCACGGGCCTGCTGCCCGTCGTGGGCGTGCCGCTGCCGCTGATCAGCTACGGCGGTACCTCGATGGTGACCCTCATGGCCGGCTTCGGTATCCTCATGTCGTTGTGCGCGAAGCGGAAACTCGTGGGTCGATGAGACTGCAACCTTTGTTCTACTGCGGTGTCCCAACGACGTGACTCAGCCGCCTACAGCCACTGCCCTGCTTGCCTGCATCACACTGAGCAGCCCCGCTCTCGCCGTCGACACCAGTCGCAGCGAAGTCCGCGAGTTCATCGCGGAGATGCAGCGCGACTACGAATTCGATCCGGACGCGCTGACCCGGCTGCTGTCGAAGGCCGAGACCAAGCAGAACATCCTCGATGCCATCAGCCGGCCGGCCGAGCGCGTCGTGCCCTGGCACGAGTACCGCCTGCAGTTCCTGAACCCACAGCGGATCCAATACGGCGTCCGCTTTCGCGACGAGCATCCGGAACGATTGAAAGCGATCGGCGACGCACAGCTCGCCAACACGGTGCTCGGCATCCTCGGCGTGGAGACCTCGTACGGCAGGATCACGGGCAGGTTCCGGGTCATCGACGCATTGACGACGCTGGCGTTCGACTACCCGCCGCGCGGCGAGTTCTTTCGCAGCGAACTGCAGCAGTTCCTGCTGCTCACGCGCGAAGAAGCCGTGGATCCGCTCACCGCGCTCGGATCGTATGCCGGTGCGATGGGCTCGCCGCAATTCATCTCGAGCAGCTATCGCAAGTACGCGATCGACGCCGATGACGACGGTCGTCGCGACCTGTGGTCCAGCTGGGACGACATCGTCGGCAGCGTCGCCAACTATCTGCGCGCCTTCGGCTGGCGACAGAACGAAGAAGTCGTCGTCGAGGCCGCCGTGGCGGCCGAGGACATCGATCGCTTCAGCGCCGGCCGGATCGAACTGAACGAAACCGTGCAGTCGCTGCGGACCAAGGGAGCCAGATTCGAGACACGCATGCCCGACGACGCGCCCGCCATGCTCGTCATCGCGCAGGGCAAGGACGGTCCCGTCTACCGCGTCGGCTTCAACAATTTCTACGTCATCACCCGCTACAACCGCAGCACCATGTACTCGATGGCGGTGCACGACCTCGGCGAAGCCGTCGCGGGAGCATCGCGCTGATGCATCTCGCGCCGGCACAGAGCGGCTGCGATCCATCACGACCGACCGGCTGTCACGCAGCGCTGCGCATTGCAGCGGCCCTGGTTGCAATCGCCGTGATTCTCGCCGGCTGCACGACGCCGGCGCCGCGCCCCGCGCCGCGTGCTCCCAGCGAACCGACGCACGTTCCGATACCGCCGCCCACGCTCCCGCCGCCGAAAGACATCGAGGCCATTCCGGACGCCGTTCCCAGGCCCGAGCCGCGCTCGGCGAGAGGCAATCCGCCGTTCTACAACGTCCTCGGCAAACGCTACTTCGTGCTCGCGACCGCCGATGGCTATCACGAGCGCGGCGTGGCCTCGTGGTACGGCCCGGGCTTCCACGAAGCGCGCACCTCCAATGGCGAGCCCTACGACATGTACGCGATGACGGCAGCGCACAAGACCTTGCCACTGCCGACGTACGTGCAGGTGACGAATCTGAAGAACGGCCGCAGCGTCGTCGTGCGCGTCAACGATCGCGGACCGTTCAAGGACAGCCGCATCATCGACCTGTCCTACACGGCCGCCGCCAAACTGGACATGCTGCGCGAGGGCACGACGTTCGTCGAAGTCCGCGCGCTGACGCCCGTCGCGGACGTTCAGGAAGAGTCCGCACCCGCCACGGCCCTGTATGTACAGGCGGGCGCTTTCAGCGCGGAGAGCAATGCAGCGAACCTGCTGGCGCAGCTTCGCTCGAAAGGCATCAGCAAGGGATTCGTGCGGGCGGATGAAATCAACGGCAAGCCGATGTACCGCGTACGCATCGGCCCCATTCCCAGCGTGCCGGAGTTCGATCGGGTGCTCGCACGGCTGAAATCCCTGGGTATTGCCGATGCGCAACTCGCGCTCGACTGAGCGGATCGCCGGCAGGTCCGCTGCCCCGATCCGCCACATTTCCGCCTGGATTCGTCTACATTCCCGCAGCACTGCTCGTTAGAATCCGGCCTGCCTCCGCTTCGTCGAAAATGGTGATGTCGATGTCCGAACGCCTCCGCCACAGGCTTCTCGCCGCTTTGATTGCCGCTTCGGGTCTGCTCGTCGGAGCATGCTCGGATTCCTCCGCGCCCACCGCCACTGCCAGCGTTCCCGCGCCGATTCCGAACGTCATCGCGCAGCAATCCGGCGAAACTGCGCCGCCCCCCATCCCCGCGGCGCCGCAGATCCAGGCGCGCGCCTACTACCTCATGGATTTCGTGAGCGGCCAGGTGCTCACCGCGAGCAACGAGAACGAGCGGCTCGAACCCGCCAGCCTCACCAAGCTGATGAGCGCGTATGCGGTATTCCATGCGCTGAAAGATGGCCGCATCAAGCTGGCCGACCTGGTCACGATCAGCCCGCATGCGCGTGCGCAGGAAGGTTCGCGCATGTTCGTGAACGTGGGCACGCAGGTCAGTGTCGAGGACCTCATCCAGGGCATGATCGTGCAATCGGGCAACGACGCCACCGTTGCGCTGGCGGAGCACGTCGCCGGCAGCGAACCGGTGTTCGTCGATCTCATGAACCAGTACGCGCAGAAGCTCGGCATGTCGGCCACGCATTTCGAAAACTCGCCGGGCATGCCGCATCCGGAGCACTACACCACGGCGCGCGACATCGGCCTGCTCTCGGCGGCGCTGATCCGCGACTATCCCGAGTACTACAAGTGGTACTCGCAGCGTAAGTTCACCTGGAACAACATCACGCAGCCCAATCGCAATGGCCTGCTGGACCGCGACCCGACGGTCGACGGCCTGAAGACAGGTCACACCGAGAGCGCAGGCTACTGCCTGGTGTCTTCAGCCAAGCGCGAACGCATGCGCCTGGTCTCCGTCGTCATGGGCACATCGAGCATGCGGGCGCGCGAAGACGCCAGCGCCGCATTGCTGAACTACGGCTTCCGCTTCTTCGAAACGCGGCGCCTGTTCGCAACCGGCGAAACCGTCGTTTCCGCGCGGGTCTGGAAGGGGGAAGCCGAAGAAGCCAGCATGGGCGTGATCGAAGACGTGTACGTCACCTTCCCGCGCGGCCAGGAAAACACGCTCAGCGCTGCGGCGGACATTCCCGATCCGCTGCTGGCGCCGCTGTCGCCATCGCGCACCGTCGGCAAGTTGCGCATCCTGCAGAACGGTCAGCCGATCGGCACGTATGCATTGCATCCGCTGGCGGAAGTGAAGGAAGCCGGCTTCTTCGGGCGCATGATCGACGACATGAAACTCTGGCTGAAATAGTCCGTCAGGCAGCCTCCATGCCCTTCCCCGTCTGCTATCTCAACGGAGAATTCCTGGCGCTGCAGGAGGCACGCATTTCGCCGCTCGACCGCGGCTTCCTGTTCGGCGACAGCGTGTACGAGGTGTTGCCGGTTTTCGATGGCCGCATGTTCCGTTTCCGCGAGCACTTCGACCGGCTGGCACGCAGTCTGCGCGAGATCCGCATGGCATCGCCCCACTCGCACGAAGAATGGCTGGTGCTGCTCGAACAGCTGATAGTGCGCAATGGCGGGAGGGACATGTATCTGGACGTGCCGGTGACGCGCGGCACGGAATTCGGACGCAGTCACGAGTTTCCGGCGAATGTCCGCCCCACGGTGTTCGCGCTGGCTTCGCTGCTGCCGGTGTTCACTGCCGAACAGCTGGAAAAGGGCTTGAGCGCCATGACGGTCGAGGATTTTCGCTGGGGCCGCTGCGACATCAAGAGCACTGCCCTGCTGGCGAACGTGCTGATGAAACAGCAAGCCATCGATGCCGGCGCGCAGGAAGCACTGATCGTTCGCGATGGCGAAGTGCTCGAAGGTTCTTCCACCAGCGTGTTCATCGTGCGCGACGGCGTGCTGGTAACGCCGGCCAACAGTCACCGCATCCTGCCCGGCACGACTCGCGATACGGCCCTGGAACTGGCGACCGGCATGATCCCCATCGAAATCCGCAGCATCGCCGTCGATGAGCTGTCGTCCGCCGATGAAGTCTGGATCGCTTCGGCGACCCGCGATGTGCTGCCCGTCACCCGCATCGATGGTCGACCAGTCGGCAGCGGCAAACCCGGTCCGCTATGGCACAAGGTCAGCGCGGCATTCGGGCAGATGCGCCAGCGACTTGCCGGCACTCCTGCACTTTAGGTGAACCGCCCATGTCGGATGCAATAGACACCCTGTTCGAATTCCCCTGCGATTTCCCTCTCAAGGTGATGGGAAAACGCAGCGACGATTTTCGCAGCCTCGTAGTCGGCATCATCCAGAAGCACGCGGGCCCGGTGCCGCCGGACAAAATCGTGGAGCGCCCCAGCAAGGACGGGAATTACCTGAGCCTCACCTGCACGATCCACGCACAGAGCAAGGCCCAGCTGGATGCCATCTATCGCGAACTCACGTCCTGCGAGCGGGTGCTGGTGGCGTTGTGAGTGCGGAATCCGGAGTTCGGAGTTCGGATTTCACACGGAGTTCACGGAGGCCACGGAGATCGGAAGAAGAAATTTCCACGGGGAGGAATGGGAACACGGGGAGCACGGGGATAAGAAATTTTCTGTTCCGAACCCCGTGCTCCCCGTGTCCCCCGTGGAAATTTTTCTTCTCTTCTCCGGCCTCCGTGCCCTCTGTGCCCTCCGTGTGAAATTCTTTCTTCTTCAGTCGTCCGACGCGACGCGGATGACGACCTTGCCGGTCGAGCGTCGCCCGTTCAGCACGTCGAGCGCCTGCGTGAAGCTGTCGAGTCCGTTCATCTCGGTGATGTGTGGCTTGATCCGGCCTTCTTCGAAGAGCTGGAACAGCGCCTTCAGATTGGCCGCGTGAACCTCCGGCTCGCGACGCGTGTGCGCGCCCCAGAATACGCCGACCAGTGAGCAGCCCTTGAGCAGGGCGAGATTCAGAGGAACCGCCGGGATCTTGCCGCCCGCGAATCCGATCACCAGGTAGCGGCCGTTCCACGCCATGCTGCGCACGCATTGTTCGGCGTAGTCGGCGCCGACCGGATCGTAGACGACGTCGATGCCGCGATCAGCGGTGAACTCCATGACCTTCGACTTGATGGTGTCCTTCGTGTAGTCGAACACCGCATCGGCGCCGTGCGCTTTGGCCAATGCAAGCTTCTCTTCAGAACTCGCCGCCGCCAGCACGCGCGCGCCAAGCGCCTTGCCGATCTCGATGGCCGTGATGCCGACACCGCCCGCGGCGCCCAGCACCAGCAGCGTTTCGCCGGCCTTCAGGTTCGCTCGCTGTACCAACGCGTGATACGTGGTGCCGTAATTGACGAGGAAACCGGCTGCGGCGCTCATGGACATCGAATCCGGCAGCGGGATCAGGCTCGCCGCACTGACGACGCATTCCTCCGCCAGCCCGCCGGTTCCTGCCATGGCCAGCACGCGTGCGCCGGGCTCGATGTGCAGGATGTCCGGGGCGACCTCGGTGACCACACCGGCAGTTTCGTTGCCGGGCGTGAATGGCACGTCGGGTTTGATCTGGTATTTCCCGGCAACCTGCAATGCATCGGGAAATCCGAAGCCGACGGCGTGAACCTTGAGCCGGACATGTCCCGGCTTCAGTTGCGGGGCCGGCAGATCTTCGACGCCGATCTGGGGAGGAGGTCCGTAGCTGCGAAGAACGACTGCACGCATGACGATACTCGACTGCTTGTGTGGATCGACGTCGCGAACCGGCCCGCCATCACATCCAGTTCGGTGTGTCCGGCAGGCGCAGTTCACGCAACAGATGCGGCGCAAGGCCGCGGGCCGCCTCCGGCACACCGACCTTCACACCCTGCGCTTCGAGATCCGTGACCTCGAGGCCCGCATATCCGCAGGGATTGATGCGCCGGAACGGAGCCAGATCCATGGACACGTTCAGCGCGAGACCATGATAGCTGCAGCCGCGACGGATACGCAGGCCGATGCTGGCGAGTTTGCGTTCGTTGACATACACGCCCGGCGCATCGCGCCGACCGGCGGCAGCAATGTTCCGCTCTGCGCAAAATGCGATCACGGCATTTTCGAGTGCAACCACCAGTTCGCGCACGCCGATGCCGAGTCTTCTGACATCGATCAGGGGATAGACCACGAGCTGTCCGGGACCGTGGTACGTCACCTGACCGCCGCGGTCGATCTGCACCACAGGAATATCGCCGGGCGCGAGCACGTGCTCGTGCCTGCCATTCATGCCCAGCGTGAAGACGGGTGGATGTTCGAGGAACCAGATCTGATCGGCATCGGCCGATGAGCGCGTGTCCGTGAAGGACTGCATCGCGCGCCAGGTGGGCTCGTATTCGACCCGCCCGAGCCATCTCATCGCTGCGCGGCCGGCTGCAGGATGGCTGGACGCGGCACCGGATCTCATGACATGCGGCGCGACGGGTCAGCCGCCGGCTTGCGTCTTCGGTCGTGCGCCGAGACCGGCATTGTTGCGTTCGAGCGCGCGCTCGGCGCGGTAGCTCGAACGCACCAGCGGCCCGGAAACGCATTCCAGGAATCCTTTCGACAGGGCCCACCCGCGATAGCGCTCGAACTCCTCGGGTGTCACCCAGCGCTCGATCGGCAGGTGATTCGGCGTCGGACGCAGATATTGTCCGAGCGTGAGAATGTCGACGCCCGCGGCGCGGATGTCATCCATGGACTCGGCGATCTCGGCGTCCGTTTCGCCGAGCCCCAGCATCAGACTCGTCTTGGCGAGGACGTCGGGGCGATATGTCTTGGCATGTCCGAGCACTCGAAGCGTCTGTTCGTAGCTCGCTCGCGGATCGCGCACGGGGTGCGTGAGACGCCGGACGGTTTCGACGTTCTGCGCAAATACCTCCAGCCCGCTGCCGACGACGGTTTCCACGTCGGTGAGATTGCCCTGAAAGTCCGGCGTGAGGGCTTCGACTGCAGTCGCAGGATTCACGCGCTTGATCTCGCGCACGCAGGCTGCGAAATGCGCCGCACCGCCATCGTCGAGATCGTCGCGATTGACCGAGGTCAGCACGACGTACTTCAACTTCATCAGCTCGACGGTGCGGGCGCTGTTGCGCGGTTCATCCTGATCGAGCCAGCCGCGCGGATTGCCCGTATCCACCGAACAGAATCGGCAGGCACGCGTACATACCGCGCCCATCAACATGATCGTGGCCGTGCCGGCATTCCAGCATTCGCCGATGTTCGGACACTTGGCCTCCTCGCACACCGTGGCGAGGCGATGCTCCTTCACCAGAGCCCGCACGTCGTCGAACTTCGAACCTGCCGGCATCGGTGCGCGCAACCACTGGGGCTTGCGTCCGAGCATCAGGGGATCCGCTCCGGCAGTCGCCTTGATACCGTCCTTGATGGCAGAAAAACCCTGCGGGGTACGGTATTTCTCGCCGCTGCGGGTCATTGCAGCAGGCCGGCCGTCGGCCGAGGGGATGATCGGGATGCCTTTGAACTGACTCACGTATTGGATCGAACCCTTGTCTTGCTGCGGCATTCTACCGGCCGGCAGCGGGGTTCCCAAATGAAAAGCCCGGCAGAGCCGGGCCTTTCATCACCGCGGTTTCAGGCCGGGTTATTGATATGTGCGCAGCGTCCAGAGGTTGGCGAGATCAGCCCACTTGCCGTCCTGCTTCACGGCCTTGAAGCTCTGACGGGCTGCGTCCTTCTGACCCTTCTTCAACTGCGCCAGTCCGAGGCTGATCTGGGCCTCATCGATATCGGTCACGCCGCCCTTCTTGATGCCCGCCTGCAGCGAAGCAATGGCTTCGTCGTACATGCCGTAGCTCAGATACGCCTGGCCCAGGCCGACGCTGGCCTGTCCCTGCGTCGCCTTCTCCGCGTCCTTGGCCTGCTGGGCCAGGGATGCGCGGTCGGAGGCAGCCTGTTTCTTGGCTAAATCATAGAGGCGCGTATAGCGGCCCTGTTCGGTCTTGTCGTCGCTCTTGAGCGTGCCGTTGTCCATGCCCTTCTGCATGGTCTGCTCGGCCTCGCCAGGAACGCCCGCCTCGATCGCGAGCTGCGACATCTCCATGTAGTCGCCCTTGTCCTTCAGGACGCCGACGTCGCTCATCAGGCGATAGAAGCCCAGCGCCACGCGATCACTGTTCTGCTTGCGACGATAGATGTCGGTGAGGTTTTCCCAGTATTCGGGTTTCGGGTAGTAACGGACCATCTTTTTCAATGCGTCCGCCACGCCATCCTTGTTGTCGAGCTTGAACTGCGAGCTCAGCACGATCTGGATGTAGTTTTCCTTGGGCACCTGGCCGTTCTTTTCGGCGTGCGACACGACACCGTTCATGACGCTCGCCGCGCCCTTGTAGTCTTCGAGCAGGTAGTTCGCCTGACCAAGCAGCACGGCCACGTCTTCGGAATTCGGGTTCTTGGCGAGCCATTTCTTGGCCCACTCGGCAGACTTGCTGTACTGCTTTTCCTGGAAATACATCTGGGCCACGGCCTTGGTGCGGTCGTCGACCTGATCGGCAGGAACCAGACCGGAATTCAGCATGCGCTCGAATACCGGCGCGGCCTGGCCGTACTTCTTCTGCTGAACGAGGATGTAGCCGAGAAACTCATCGATCTGATAGTCCTCGGCGGGAGTCTTGCCCGCAACGGCCTGCGCCTTCTTGATCTCGCCCAGCGCGGTGTCCCATTGTTTTGCGGCCATCGCCTTCTGTGCAGCGGCCAGCGGCGTAGCCACTTCCTTGCGCAGTTTGGGCTTCGCTGGTTCGGCAGCCTGGACCACCGTCGGGGTGATGACGGCAACCGCGGAGACCATACCGATCGCTACGCTGATCGCAGCCGCAATGCTTCTTACTCGGGTCATAGCACTTCCCAAAAATCTGAATCTGGCGAACTGATATCGCGAGTTCATGCTCGCGATTCGATGCTTAACAGGCCCTGAAACGAACGACGGGGTGAAGAAGTTCACCCCGTCGGAGAAAGTCTGGCAACGTTAATCCAGAAATTGTTCGTTGCCGACGAAGCCGATGCGCTGCATTCCACTTCGCTGCGCCAGAGCCAGTACCTTGGCAACCGTATCGTAGTCTGCGCGACGATCGGGTCGTACGTGCAACTCAGGCTGCGGGCTCTTGCGCGCTTCGACCTGGAAATAGCTTTCCAGCGTGCTCAGCTGCACCAGCGAACCGTTCCAGATGATCGAACCGTCCCAGTCGATATCGAGACGGACCGGCTCGATCACCTCGTCGGGGGGCGGAAGACTGCTCGCTCGCGGCATGTCCAGCTTCACCGCGTGCGTCATCACCGGCAGGGTGATGATGAACATGATCAGGAGCACCAACATGACGTCGATCAACGGCGTCGTGTTGATTTCCATCATCGGCTCGCCTTCACCGCCGCCGCCTACACTCATTGCCATGGTCGTTACCTCAGTCTCTGTTGGAACGGCGGATCAACGACCGCCGGCATCCGGTTCTGTAATGAAGCCGACCTTCATGATTCCCGCCCGCTGTGCGTCGAGGATCACGCGGCCAACGTGCTCGTACTTGGTACGTTGGTCGGCGCGAACGTGCACTTCAGGTTGAGGCTTGATGACCGCCACTTCCTTCATCCGGTTCAGCAGAGCGGCGTTATCAGCGACCAGGGCCGCGTTCCAGAACACCTGGCCTTCCCGGTTCACCGAGATGCTGATGTTCTCCGGCTTCGTCTGCGTCGGCACGTTATGCACCTGCGGCAACTCGAGCGGAACGGTCTGCGTGATCACGGGAATCGTGATCATGAACACGATGAGGAGAACCAACATGACGTCGACCAGCGGCGTCGTGTTGATCTCGTTCATCGGACGCTCGTCTTCGTCGACGTGCGTATTCAGCTCCGTAAATGCACTGCTCATTAGTCAGCTCCGGAAGACAGTAGAGCGTTACTTGCGAGCGGCAGCGCCGGCGGGCGCGCCAGCGGCAGGACGAGCAGCGCCAGTAGCCTGACCTTCAACGCGCGCACCGCTCACCAGGTAGGAGTGCAGATCGGCGGTGAAGTACTTCAGCTTCTCGGTGATGTCCTTGTTGCGACGCAGCAGCCAGTTGTAACCCATGACGGCCGGAACGGCGACGAACAGACCGAGCGCGGTCATGATCAGCGCTTCGCCGATCGGGCCGGCGATCTTGTCCAGGCTGGCCTGACCGGCGAGGCTGATCGAGATCAGGGCGTTGTAGATGCCCCACACCGTGCCGAACAGACCGACGAACGGCGCGGTCGAACCGACCGTCGCGAGGAGCGACAGGCCATTGGTCATGCGGCTGGTGATGCTGTCGACAGAGCGGTACAGCGACACCGTGATCCATTCGTGCAGCGGGATCTGATCCGTCAGACGGCCTTCATGGTGCTGGGCAGCGCGGACGCCGTCCTCGGCAACCATCTTGAATGCGTTTTCCTTGCTGAGCTTGCTGATGCCGTCACGCAGGTTGCCGGCGGTCCAGAAACCTTTGTGCACTTCAACGTAGTCCTTGCGAAGACGACGCTGGTCCCACAGCTTGGTGAGGATGACGTACCAGGAAGCCAGCGACATGATGACCAGGAGGTACAACACGCCGGTGCCGACGGCATCGAGCTGCCTGTAGAACGCCTCAAGGCCAAAGGGATTTTCTGCGACCTGGGTGGGTGTTTCTGGAGCCATGGAACAATGTCCTCTACTTGAAAAGCCTGTGACCTGAGAGTTGAGAGTTGGGAATCGTTGAACTTATGCCGTGCGTCAATCCGTGAGCTTGAACGTGACGGCGAACTGTCCCCACATGGGAACAGGCTTGCCATTTTCGGTTCCGGGCACCAGACGCCACGATCGCTTGACCTCGCGCACCGCGGCTTCGTCGAGCTTGGGGAAGCCGCTGGACTGCTTCACCCTGACGTCGCCGGCCCGACCGTTCTCCATGACATACACCTCGAGAACGACGGTGCCGGTTTCGCCCGCACGACGCGAAGACGGTGGATATTCCGGCTGCGTCAGCGGACGGCGAGGATCTGATTTCGGCGCAGTGCGCGCTACGGCAACCGGAGCGGGCTGCGGCGGCGGCTGCGAGACTGGCGCCGTATTCGTGACCGTGCGGATTGCAGTGGGCGGCGGCGCTTCACTTGGAATTTCGATCGCCACTTCGGGCGGCGGTACGAACGGAGGCGGAGTTTCGATCTTCGGCGGCGGAGGCGGAGGCTCGTCCTTCGGCTTCGGCGCGTCTTCGATCATTCGGGTTTCGATGGGACCGAGAACAGCATCGATCACGCGGTGGGACATGCCACTGGCAAGTAGCCAGAAGAACAGTGCGTGCAGCCCCACGATCAGGAGAAAGACAATCCCGCGTCGCGTGAGAAAGGATGACGATGCTGCTGGTGCGTAGGCCATGCTGTGCCGCTCGGATTAAAACGGGGTCTGAAACAGCCCCGCGCTTCTAAATGCGTAACCGTGATCTTTGGTATCGCCCGAGTATGCGTCTTGCGCATACATCCCCGTTCCCAGGGCCGAACGGATCGACGTAACGTCTGGGATTCCATTAACGGAATTGACATTACAGTCCACGCAGACCGCAGAACGCCGCGCAAGGTATAAAGTTTCCGTTAGGAAGGCAAGCACTCCTGAGAAGGAACCAGTACCGAAAATTTCGAGCGCACAGGCGCTGAATTTCGAGCGCACTGCTTTGGAAAGACAGCCGTTCGAGTCGCTTTGAAAAAAGCCACAAACTGCGAATTTGCCGAAGACTCAGGACAGCGCGCCTGCTGCTGACCTCTCAACGACCCACGCCGTTTCGACTGTCCACGTAGACAGGACATCGCAGGAATTTGTTCCACTCGACGGATCTGCACACGTCCGCAGGACGGTGCTGCCGCACTGCGCCATGCCGCCCGTCGCGACACCGATGACCGATCAAACGGAACTGCGGTTGAGCGAAAACTCTATTGGAATAAGCACAAAAGCGCGCCGCGGCGAACCATCCTCGACATAGGGCCGGAACGCGGCCCGCTCCACTGCTTCGCGCGCTGCATGATCGAGACGGGCAAACCCGCTGGAGGTTTCGACTTCGATACTGCACGCAGTGCCCCGCTCATCGATCAGCACCCGCAGCACGACCATGCCCTGCTCTCTGAGCTTGCGCGACTTGGGCGGATAGCGCGGCACCGGTTCACGCAGATATTCGACGCTGGAGATCAGCCTCGGCGCACCGGCATCGGCGGCTGCCGGTGCGACCGCGGCTCTTACCGGAACCGTAATTGCTCTCTCGGAGGGCGCCGCAACCGGGATTTCGATCAATGGCACATCCGGCATTGGAGTAACGATGGCGGCGACGACCGCCTTAACTTCCGGTGGCGTCCACTTCTTCTGTGTTGCCGGCACCGCAACGAAGCGCACCTCGACAGGCCTGGATGGCAATGCAAGGTTGAGACGGGGACCGATCGAGAGCAACGCCCCTATCGCTGCCGCATGAACGAGCACGATGCCCGCGGCAACGGTCAGGTGACGAGAGCGGTCCTGGGCAAACACGTGAGTGACTCTTGATCAAAGGGATGACCGCGAAATGATGCACGCTTGCGTGTCGCGTTGCAAATGAGAACGTTTCTCACTTATAGTCGCAACGCTCAGCGTTTCTCGCAAGCATCGTGACGGCAAGCCATCGCCAGCTGTCCTGCAATCACATAATTCAGGGAGCTTATTTCGATGCGCATCTCGAACCTGTCGCGGCGTACGCCGCTGGCGGCCGCAATCCTCGCGACACTGCAGACCGCAGCAATGCAATCCCATGCAGCCGAAACGACCAACGCTCAGCAGCTGCCGAAAATTTCCGTCGGCGCTGAGGAGGAGTCGTACAAGCCGGAGACGGTCTCCTCGCCGAAGTACACGGAGCTGCTGCGCGATACGCCGCAGACCGTCACCATCGTCAATCGCGAGGTGATGGACCAGCAATCGCTCGTCGGCCTGCGCGACGTGCTGACCACCCTGCCCGGCATCACCTTCGGCGCCGGCGAAGGCGGCGGCGGTTACGGCGACAGCGTGAATCTGCGCGGCTTCAGTGCGAACGCCGACATGACGATCGATGGCGTGCGTGACAGCGCCCAGTACACCCGCAGCGACAACTTCAATCTCGAAGCGGTGGAACTGGTCAACGGCGCGAATTCGGTGTTCTCGGGCGCCGGCTCGGTCGGCGGCACGATCAACCTGGTGAGCAAAGCCGCAGGCCAGGGCGATTTCAACCGCTTCTCCGCGAGCGGCGGCACCGACAGCTATGTCCGCGCGACTGGCGACGTGAACCACCAGATCAACGACGGCACGGCGGTGCGCCTGAACGTGATGGCGCATCAGAACGACATCCCGGGCCGCGACTACGAGGAAGCGAAACGCTGGGGCATCGCGCCGTCGATCGCCTTCGGCCTGGGCTCGGATACGCGCTTCACGCTGAGCTATCTGCATCAGAAGGACGACAACATTCCTTCTTACGGCGTGCCGTATTTCCAGAACCCGTACAACAACGGGCCGCTGCCGGAAGCCGATTCCAGCAACTACTACGGCTTTCACAACTTCGACGAGCAGGAGATCACGGTCGACTCGCTGACGTCGGTCATCGATCATGACTTCAGCGAAGGCTTCGCGATCCGCAATCTGACCCGCTGGTCGCAGATCGATCAGCTCACGCGCGTCACGCCGCCGCAGGGAACGTGGTGCCTGTCGAGCGGCATCAATGTGTCCAACGGCAACGCCTGCGCCACTCCCGGCATTTTCACGCAGGCCGGCCCCGCGGGTAATACGCGCGACAGCCGCAATACCATCCTCTACAACCAGACCGACGCAACATTGAGCTTCCGCGCCGGCTACATCGATCACGACTTGGTCATCGGCCTGGCGCTCACGCACGAGACCTACGACCTGATCTCCGGCAACTCGCTGCGCAACGCCGATGGCACGAGCGTACCCCTGCCGCCGAAGAGCATCGCGAACCCGGATTCGACCTGGAATGGCCCCGTCAACTTCATCGTGTCCGGCACGACGGACGGTGAACTCGACAACCGTGCCGTCTACCTGTTCGACACGCTGAAGTTCACGCCGCAATGGTGGCTGACGCTGGGCGCGCGCTATGAAAACAACGAGGGCAGCACCTATGCGACCAGCGTCGCGACCAACGGCGCCGTCACGGCGAGCCGGCCTGCAGAGAACTCGGATGACCTTTTCTCGTATCGGACGGCTCTGACCTTCAAGCCCGTGGAAGCAGGCACGATCTATCTCTCCTACGCCAACAGCAAGACGCCGTCCAAGGCGTCGGTGAACGGGGCGTGTCAGCCGGTGCAGACGACCAGCAACACCGGCCAGCTGCAAGGCAATGCCAACTGCGATGCCGATCCGGAAACCGCGATCAATATCGAACTGGGCACCAAGTGGGACCTGATCGATGATCGACTGGCGTTGACAGCCGCGGTCTTCCGCAACGATCGACAGAACTACAAGGTGTCCGATCCGCTCAACCCAGACAATCCCTCCGGCGAGCAGCAGCTCGATGGTCGCGCACGCGTCGATGGGCGCTCGCTCGGTGCGGCAGGCAACGGCACCAACGCCTGGGGCATCTTCGCGAACTACACGTACCTGGACAGCGAAGTGCTGCAGAGCGTCTCGGACTACGCCCTGGGACAGGGAGCCGATCCCCAGAAGGGCAATCCGCTGACCAGCGTTCCCAAGCATTCCGCCAGCGTGTGGACCACGTATGTGTGGAATGGATTCACGTTCGGTTATGGCGCCACCTACCAGGGTGAGGTCTATCTCAACAACAACGCCGCCGTGCTCTACAAGACGCCGGACTACCTCGTGCATCGACTGATGGTCGGCTATGACTTCAATCGCAAGCTCGGTCTGCAGCTCAACATCAACAACGCAACCGACAAGGAGTACTACGAGCGCATCCGCAACAACGGCTGGGCCACTCCAGGCGCGGCCCGCAATGCGATCCTGACGATCAACGGCAACTTCTGATCGTTTTGTCCGGAGACAAAGCCCTGTCCGTTCGCGGGCAGGGCTTTTTTCCATTTATAGTGCCGACATCTTCCGCAGACGCTCACCATGATCATCGCGATTCCAGACGTTCTGACGGCCCAACAGGTCACCGACGCCCGCCAGCAGATGGACAGCGCCGAGTGGATCGATGGTCGCGTCACTGCCGGACACCAGTCTTCGCGCACCAAGGACAACGTGCAGCTGCCGGAAGGCACTCCGCTCGCGCGCAAGCTCGGGGACATGATCATCGCCGCGCTCGAACACAGCCCTCTGTTCGTTTCCGCTGCCCTGCCGTTGAAGATTTTCCCGCCGCTGTTCAATCGCTATGGGAGCGGACAGTCGTTCGGCATCCACGTCGACAATGCCGTGCGCCAGATCCGCGGCACACTGCATCGCGTACGCACGGATCTCTCGGCCACGCTGTTCCTGTCGGCACCGGAGGAATATGACGGCGGCGAACTGATCGTCGAAGACACTTACGGGCCGCACAGCGTCAAGCTGCCCGCAGGTCACATGGTCCTGTATCCGGCCAGCAGCCTGCACAAGGTGCAGCCGATCACGCGCGGCGCGCGCGTCGCTTCGTTCTTCTGGATTCAAAGCATGATCCGCGGCGATGCCGAGCGCACGATCCTGTTCGACATGGACCAGGCCATCCAGCGATTGAACCGCGACTCGCCCAATCACCCCAGCGCCGTGCAACTGACCGGCGTGTATCACAACCTGCTGCGTCGCTGGGCCGAGGTGTAGCGCTCAGCGGGTCAGCTCGGCATCCAGTTCGGCCAGTTGCGCCGGCGTGCCGACGTTACGCCAGCGCCCGCGATACAACTCGCCGCTGACCCGGCCTTTTGCGATCCATTCGCGCATCAGCGGTGCGAGCGGGAAGCGACCGCGACTGCAGCCCGCAAAGAATTCGCCGCGGAAAACGCCGATGTTGGCGTACGTGAACCGCTCGCCGGCGGTGACGAGACGGCCCTCCGCGAGCGCGAAGTCGCCGCGGGAATGAAAATCCGGGTTGGGCACCATCACGAAGTGAGCCGCGTCACCGCTGCCGAGGCTGCGGGCGACGCGCGACAGCGGGCAGTCGGTCCATATGTCGCCGCTCACCACCAGGAACGGTTCCGGCCCCAGCAGGGGCAATGCCTCGACAACCCCGCCGCCGGTTTCGAGTGCGGCATCGCCCTCGTCGCTGTAGGCAATCTGCACACCGAAGCGAGCACCATCTCCCAGCGCGTCGCGAATGGATCCGCCGAGCCAGGCGAGATTGACCACGATCTGCGTGATGCCCGCCGCGGCCAGCGCCTCGATGTGGTACTGCATGAGCGGCTTGCCGGCGACCGGCAACAGCGGTTTCGGCACCGTGTCGGTCAGCGGTCGCATGCGCTCGCCGCGTCCCGCGGCCAGGATCATCGCCTTCATCGGGATGCGGACGCGGCCTGGTTCAGCTGCGGCATGACGCGCTCATCGATGAACTCGCGCAGGAACTGCAGTTCGGGATAGCTGCCGCTGACGACGCGAACGTAGTTCAGCGTGCGCGGAATGTCATTCAGATAGCCTGGCTTGCCGTCGCGATGCCACAGGCGCGCAAAAATGCCGATGGCCTTGAGATGCCGTTGCACGCCCATGAAATCGAACCAGCGCAGGAACGCCTTCTGGTCCGATCCCGTGTCGACACCGGCCGCTCGCGCGACTTCGCGAAAACGGGTCACCCAGCCATGTACGCGCTCGATGGGCCAGGCGACATAGCAGTCGCGCAACAAGGACACGAGGTCGTAAGTCACCGGACCGTAGACCGCATCCTGGAAATCGAGGATGCCCGGATTGGCGCCGAGCTTGCCGCCGCCCACCATCAGATTGCGCGAGTGATAGTCGCGATGAACGAACACCCGCGGCTGGGCCAGGGCTTCCGCCACGAGTGCATCGAACACGCGCTGCAGATTCGCGCTGGCCGCAGCATCGAACGTCAGTTTCAGATGAGTGCCGCAGAACCACTCGGGGAACAGCGTCATTTCACGCCGCAGCAGCGCATCGTCATATGGGGGCAGTTCCACGGCGTGCTCGCGCCCGTTGGCCTGGATCTGCACCAGCGCGTCCATCGCGTCGTGATACAGACGATCCGCATCGCCGCCGCCGTCGATCTCGGCCAGGTACGTCCGGCCGCCGAGATCCGAGTTCAGCAGAAACCCTTCGGCGAGGTTGGTTTCGAGGATGTGCGGCGCGTTGACGCCCGCCGCGACCAGCATGTTCGCGACGCGGATGTAGGGCTCGATGTTTTCCTTCTCCGGCGGCGCATCCATCGCGATCCACGTCTGTCCATTGCGGCTGACGCGGAAATAGCGGCGGAAGCTCGCATCGGCAGAAGCCGGCGCGATGGCGAAATCGCGCGATCCGAACAATACCGACAGCCATTGCTTGAGTTGTTCGAGTCGCCGATCGGACGGCTCGACACCGACGCCATTACTCACGGATGCACCTGCTCATGAACCCTCTGCTGCGTGACTTCGCGTTGCACAGATGATCGGCGCGGCCACGAGCGAACGCGACGCACTGAAACTCTGCTGCGACCAGACCCAAATAATCTGAAACCTGGGGAGACGCCGTAATTATAATCGCGGACGATGCCGGGCCCACGTACGACAAACCATGCACTTCTTCGTCACCTTCGCGCGCTGACGATGCTGACCGCGTCGGGTGCCTGGGCCGTGCCCGGTCCCGTCATGAGTGCAGACTGCCCGGAGCCGGTCAAGCTGCAATCGGCGCCGGTCGCGCAGACCGCGGCTGCGGACGATACGCAGTCCGACATTCAGCTCGAAATGGACAGCTTCGAGGCCACGCGCGACGGACAGTGGGACCTGAAGGGCGATGTCGGCATCAGGCAGGGCCATCGCGAGATCAAGACCTCCGACGCCACCTACGATCCGCAGACCCGGAAGTTCTCGACCCGCAGTCCCGTCACCTATTCGGATCCGGGCATGAAGGTCCAGGGCAGCGGCGCGGACTTCGATCCCGACGGTTCAGTCACTTTCGAAGGCGCCCAGTTCGAACTGCCGGCGCAACCCGCCCGCGGCTCGGCCGCGCGCATTCATGCCAACCGGCAGGGTGAACTGAATCTGGACGATGTCCGCTACACCACCTGCCCGATCGGCAACGACGACTGGATCCTGAAAGCCTCGGACATCGACATCAGCCAGGAGGCCGGCATGGGCACCGGTCGCAACGTGCGCCTGGATTTCAAGGGTGTCCCGATCCTGTACACGCCCTTCATTTCCTTTCCGGTGAGCGACCAGCGCAAGACCGGCTTTCTGTTTCCGAGCTTCGGCACCTCCTCGCGCAGCGGCACGGAAATCGGCGCGCCCTGGTACTGGAACATCGCGCCCGAATACGACGCCACGTTCCTGCCGACGTGGTATTCGAAGCGCGGCGCGCGGCTGGACACCGAGTTCCGGTATCTCTCGCCATTCGGTCGCGGCACGTTCACGGCCGACTACCTGCCCGACGATCAGGAGTTCGGCGATTCGCGCCTGCTGGCGCATTTCGTCGATCAGTCCGATTTCAGCCGGCATCTACGCCTCGAAATCGATGCCGCGGACGTCAGCGACAGCCGCTGGTTCGAAGACTTCGGTCTCGGCCCCGAAGGCACGAGCGTCAGTTATCTGAATCGCGCCGCCAACCTGATCTATCTCGACGACATCTGGTTCGCGTCCCTGCTGGCGCAGAATTTCCAGATCATCGACACGACCATCGACGACTTCGACCGCCCGTACACGCTGCTGCCGCAGCTCGCGGTTCATGCGCACGCGCCCGGGCAGCCGTTCGGCCTGACATTGAACTTCGACGGCGAGATCTCGAACTTCCTGCGCGACGACGGCGTCACCGGCCTGCGCATGGACGTCGCTCCGGAAATCCGCATGCCGTTGCGCGGCGCCGGCCTGTACCTCGAACCCGCCGCGAGCTGGCGCTATACGGCCTACGATCTGGACGACACGGCGCCGGGCATCGACCGCACGCCGCACCGCTCCGCGCCGATCCTGAGCGTCGACGGCGGCGTCGCCTTCGAAAAGAACTGGGGTCCGGGCGGCAAACGGCTGCAGACCTTCGAGCCGCGCTTTCTCTATCTGTACGTGCCCTACCGCAATCAGGATGCGCTGCCGGTCTTCGATACCGGCGCGCCCGACCTCAATCCCGTGCAACTGTTCCGCACCAACCGCTTCGTCGGCGCCGATCGCCTGGGCAACGCCAATCAGGTCAGCATCGGCTTCACGTCGCGACTGCTGGATTCGGCCACGGGACAGCAGTTCATCTCCGGCACGGTCGGTCAGGCCATCTACTTCGACCCGCCGCTGGTGACGCTGCCCGGCGAAACGATGGACGACACGGAGTCCTCGGACATCGTCGCCGAACTCGAACTCACGGCCTTCGAGAACTGGAACGTCAGCGCCGGCATCCAGTGGGATCCGGGCGAGACCCGCTCCGAGAAAGGCGACATCAATCTCCAGTACCGCCCGAACTTCGACCGCGTCGCCAATCTCGGCTACCGCTTCCGGCGCGGCAACATCGAGCAGGTGGACGGCTCGGTGGCGTGGCCGGTCGGCGAGCGCTGGGGCGCCTATGCGCGGATGGTCTATTCGCTGGAAGACGAGAAGACGCTGGATCAGTTCGCCGGTCTCGAATACCGCTCGTGCTGCTGGCGACTGCGCTTCGTGGGCCGACGCTACGTCAGCAACCGCGACGGTGATGTCGATACCAGCTTCCTGGTGCAGCTTGAACTTAACGGACTCTCCAGTGTCGGAGTCGGCGCGGATGCTTTCCTGGAACGGTCGATTCGGGGATACTCGATCAACCGACCGGGCGAGCAGGACTAAGCCGTTGATATTGCACCCGATCGAGTCTCAGACCGCGTCGCAGCCCGCTGCGTGCGCCACGTAATCCGACCGACCGATACCCATGAAAAATCTCTTCTCCGCTGCTTCGCTGGCGTTGTCCCTGCTGCTGTGCGGCAGCGCGTTTGCACAGACACGCGACCTGTCCACCAGCGGCGTGCCGCTCGACCGCATCGCGGCCGTGGTGAACGATGGCGTGGTCCTCAACAGCCAGCTCGACGAGCAGACCGAGGAAATCACCGCGCGCCTGCGCCAGCAGAACACCGAATTGCCCCCGCGCAACGTGCTGCGCCGTCAGATCCTGGAACGGCTGGTCGTCGAAGAAATCCAGATCCAGCGCGCCGACAAGCTCGGCCTGCAGATCTCCGATGAAATGCTCAACGGCGCACTCGAGAACATCGCGCGCAACAATGGCATCGCCTTCCCCGACCTGCCGCGCATGCTCGAACAGCAGGGCATCAACTATCGCGACTACCGCGACGAGATCCGTCGCCAGATGACGCTGCAGATGCTGCGCCAGCGCGATGTGATCGCGCGCATCAACATCTCGCCGCGCGAAATGGAGCAGGCGATGGCCCGCGCCAAGAACGCGCCGAACCAGAATTCCGAATACAACATCTCCCACATTCTCGTGTCGGTGCCGGTGACCGCCACACCGGAACAGATCGAGTCGCGCGAGAAGCGCATGCAGGAGGCCTACGAAAAGGCCAAGGCCGGCGAAGACTTTGCGCAGCTCGCCCTCACCTACTCCGACAGCACGACCAACATCGAGGGCGGTTCGCTGGGCTGGCGCAAGGGCTCGCAGCTGCCGTCGATCGTGGCCGAGCAGATCGTGAAGATGCAGGACGGCCAGATTTCCGAACCGATCCGCACGCCGAGCGGCTTCCATCTGTTCCGCCTGAACGAAACCCGCGGCGGCACGCAGCAGGCCGTGGTGACGCAGGTGCATGCCCGTCACATCCTGCTCACTCCCAACGAACTGGAAGACGATCAGACGCTCGAACAGCGCCTCAACGACATTCGCGCCCGCGTCCTGAAAGGCGAGGATTTCGCTGCCATCGCTGCGGTCACCTCGAAGGACCCCGGTTCTGCCCCGGACGGCGGCGACCTGGGCTGGGCCGGCCCGGGCTCATTCGTACCGGAATTCGAAAAGCAGCTCGATGCGTTGAGCGAGAACGAGATCAGCAAACCGTTCCGCACCCAGTACGGCTGGCACATCATCCAGCTCCTCGGCCGCCGCACTCACGACGTCACCGAGGACAAGCAGCGTCAGCAGGTGTATGCCCAGCTGCGCGAGTCGAAGGCGGAAGAAGAAACCGAACTGTGGCTGCGTCGCCTGCGCGACGAAGCTTTCGTCGACTACAGGATGTGACGGCGGCAACGGCATCCGCGAGGGCGATGACCTTCGCCGCTCTTTCATGAGACCGCCGCGCCTCATCGTCACCTCCGGCGAGCCTGCAGGGATCGGCCCCGATCTCTGTCTGCAGATTGCACAACGGGACTGGACCTGCGAACTGATCGTCGCGGCGGACGCCGATCTGCTGCAGGAACGCGCGCAGCGACTGCAGTTGCCCCTCCGGATCGAGCGTCACGACCTGCCGCAAAACGTTCCGGCGCGCGCCGGCATCCTCCGGGTACTGCATCATCCAGTGACTGCCGCCGTGCGTGCAGGTCAGCTCGACGTCGCCAACGCACGGTACGTGCTTGGGCTGCTCGATCTCGCTGCCGACGGCTGCCTGCGCGGCGACTTCGATGCCATGGTCACTGCACCGGTGCAGAAGAGCATCATCAACGACGCCGGCATTCCCTTCTCCGGTCATACGGAATATCTGGCGGAGCGCACCGGCGCCCCGCTGCCCGTCATGATGCTCGCCTGCCCCACGCTGCGGGTCGCGCTGGTCACCACGCACCTGCCGCTCAACGCCGTCAGCGCCGCCATCACGCCATCACCGCTGGCGCAGGTACTGCGCATTCTCGATCACGATCTGCGCCGGCGATTCCATCTGGCGGCGCCGCGCATCCTGGTCTGCGGACTCAATCCGCACGCCGGCGAAAGCGGGCACCTCGGTCGCGAGGAAATCGAAGTCATCTCGCCGGTGCTGACAGCCCTGCGACGCGAGGGACTGCAACTCATCGGTCCGGTTCCGGCAGACACCGCCTTCACGCCGCATCAACTGCAACAGGCCGATGCCGTGCTCGCGATGTATCACGACCAGGGGCTGCCGGTGCTCAAGTACGCGGGGTTCGGCGACGCCGTCAATGTGACGCTGGGCCTGCCCATCGTCCGCACCTCGGTCGATCACGGCACGGCCCTGGCGCTCGCAGGCACCGGCAAGGCCGACAGCGGCAGTCTCGCCGCCGCCATTGCCATGGCGATCGACATCGTGCAGCCGGCCCGGCCCGACGCCTGACATGCACGTTGCACGCAAACGGTTCGGGCAGCACTTTCTGCATGACCCCGGCATCATCGCCCGCATCATCGCAGCCATCGATCCCAAGCCCGACGATCCGATGGTCGAGATCGGTCCCGGTCTCGGCGCCATCACGCTGCCCCTGCTGCAACGACTGAAACGCCTGGACGCCGTCGAGATCGACCGCGACGCCATTCGCCATCTGCGCGAAGCCACGGCCGGCGCGGATGCACGGCGCGGCGAACTGCGAATCCACGAAGCCGACGCGCTCGAGTTCGATTTCGGACCACTGCATGAGCAGCCGATGCGCCTGGTCGGCAATCTGCCCTACAACATTTCCACGCCGCTGCTGTTCCATCTCATCGGCCAGCGCGATCGCATCCGCGACATGCACTTCATGTTGCAGAAGGAAGTGGTGGATCGCATGGCCGCCGGTGCGGGCGATGACGCCTACGGACGACTCTCCGTCATGCTGGCGCCCTGGCTGCGGATCGAACCGCTGTTCGACATCGGTCCCGGCGCCTTCCGCCCGCCGCCGCGCGTCATGTCGACTGTCGTGCGACTGTTGCCGCACGAGTCGCCGCCCTTTGCCGTTGCCGATCCTGACCGGTTTGCCCGGATCGTCGCCGCGGCGTTCTCGCAGCGACGCAAGACGCTGCGCAACTCGTTGCGGTCGCTGCTCGACGAAGAACAGATTCGCGCCGCCGGCGTCGATCCAGGCGCACGCGCGGAAGTGATCGCACCGGCGCAGTTCGCTGCGCTGGCCGAACGCCCCGGGAAAAATCCCGGCTGATGCGCGCGCCGGCCGGCCCTATACTCCTTGCTGCGCCCACAACCGCAACATCAGGAGAGCCGCCGTGAACGGGTACAAGAAGATCCTGCTGGCCGTCGACCTTTCGGATAACAGCCGGCTGGTGGGCGAACGGGCGAAAGCCATCGCCAAATGCTACGACGCCGACATCACGCTGCTGCACGTGGTCGAGTACGTTCCCGTGGAGCCCATGGGCGAGGCGCTGCTGCCGACGGTGCAGATCGAGAGCGAACTGGTCGATCGCGCCAGGACCAAACTCGCGGAACTCGCCGAGACGCTGGCGCTGTCGCAGGCGCCGCGCCTGGTCGAGACCGGCAGCATCAAGGCAGAGATCGTGCGCGCGGCACAGAAACTCGGCGCGGATCTGATCGTCCTCGGCAGCCGCGAACGTCACGGTCTCGCGATTCTGCTGAACTTCACCGAAGACACGATCCTGCACGCGGCGCCCTGCGACGTGCTGGCGGTACGGATTACATAAAGCCCCGCGCGTCGGCACGGATTTGATGGCGGGGTTCCGCGGTGCGCGCTGCTACAATGCCCGCGCCGCCCCATTCGCCCAACGCCATGACAGATCCGAGCCGCCACAAGATCCGCGTCGACGTCAGCACCAACTACGTCGACGATCAGTCGAAGCCCGACGAGAGCCACTACGTGTTCTCGTACACCATCACGATTCGCAACGAAGGCGATGTCCCCGCCCGACTGATGACCCGTCACTGGGTATTCACCGATGCGAACGGCAAGGTGAAGGAAGTCCGCGGCGAAGGTGTCGTCGGCGAACAGCCCTACCTGCTGCCCGGTCAGGGCTTCCGCTACTCCAGCGGCGCCGTGCTGGAAACCCCGGTCGGCGCCATGCAGGGCAGCTACCAGATGGTTGCCGATGACGGCGCGCATTTCGACGCGCCGATCGCTCCGGTGAGGCTGGCGATACCGGGGTTGCTGCATTGACGAAAGGTGACGGGCTGCAGGCGACAGGCTACAGCCCGAGCCGGACTCGCTCCTCTCCAGCTGTTGCCTGTAGCCTGTAGCCTGTAGCCTGTAGCCCGTAGCCTCCTCCGTCATGCCCACCTACGCCATCGGCGACATCCAGGGCTGCTGCGACGAGTTCGAGGAACTGCTGGAGCGCATCCGCTTCGATCCCGCTCGCGACAAGCTCTGGCTGGTGGGCGATCTCGTCAACCGCGGTCCGCGATCGCTCGATGTCCTTCGCAAAGTGCGGGCGCTCGGCGATGCCGCCGTCACCGTGCTCGGCAATCACGACCTGCATCTGCTCGCCGTCGCGCTGTCGCCGACGGAAAAGCTGAAACGCAAAGACACCCTGCAGCCGGTCCTCGACGCACCGGATCGCGACGAGCTGCTCGAATGGCTGCGACTGCGGCCGCTACTGCATCACGACGACACGCTCGGCTACACGATGATTCATGCGGGCCTGCCGCCGCAGTGGGACTTCGACACGGCGCGTAGCTGTGCGCGCGAGCTGGAGAATGCGCTGCGTACCGTCAGCACCGCCCGCGATCTGTTCGCCCACATGTACGGCGATCGACCCGATCGCTGGTCGGCGGATCTGCAGGGATTCGAGCGCCTGCGATTCATTACGAACTGCTTCACCCGCCTGCGTTTCTGCACGGCCGGGGGCGAACTCGATCTCACGTACAAGGGCACGCTCGAAGACGCGCCGTCACATCTCTATCCGTGGTTCCGTGCACCGCAACGCCGTTCGCACAATCTGCGCATCGTATGCGGCCATTGGTCGGCACTGGGCTATCACGATGGCGACGGCGTCCTGAGCATCGACACCGGCTGCGTCTGGGGCAGTTCCCTGTGCGCCGTGCGGCTCGATCGACGCGAGCCGCCCGTGATGGTGCCGTGCAGTTCTTCGGGCCTGTCGCCCGGGAACGAGTGAACTAGCTGGCCGGCTTGCCGACCACCGGCAGTCTTGCATCCGGCGGCGGCACGACCGTCAGTGCCTCGACTTCGAGCCGCGGCTGACCTATCGAATTCTGGTTGGGCATGCAGGACATGTTGTCCTTCACGATCCGGATCGACAGCTTGGGCAGCACCGAGCGCTTGAGCTGCTCGACCAGCTCGCAGTCGCCGGGCTCCAGGCGGAAGCTGCCGCGCGACAGCGAGACGGGCTTCCAGTACGCCGGAAACTGTTCCGTGCTTTCCGTCATCCGCTCGCCGCGCACGCGCGCCGCGAGCTCGCGCGTGCTACGGGTCTTTTCCAGTTCGGCCAGCGCTTCCGGCGTGGCCTCGATGGGCGCAGTCACATTGATCCGCACATGCGGCAGCCGCGCGATTTCGTTGCCGAAACAGCTCGTCGCACGCACCTTCACGTCCTTGTCGGCGCCGAGTTCGATCAGCAGCATCCGGACACGATCTTCCAGACTGCGACAGGCATAGAAGGTGGTGAAACTCTGGAAATAGAAGCTCAGCTCCTGGGTCTTCCAGATCGCCTGGACGTGCGGCGCGGGCGCATCTGCCGACGTCTCCGCCGCGAACGCATCGACACAGAACGAGAACGTCAGCAGCAGCGCACACAGGCGCGACAGCCGGTTCGAACTTCCAGATTTCGTCGTCACGGATTCTCCTTATGCGGCGGGCGTATTTGCGTAAGGCGCAGACCGTTGCGCATTCCGTCATCGCGCCCCGACCGCGGGATCAGGCGGCTATACTCTAGCCTTCTGCCGGAGACGCTGCATGAATGCACTCAAAGCCTTCAATTTTCGCGAGTGGATCGATGCCCATCGCGAATTCCTGAAGCCACCGGTGTGCAACCGACAGGTCTTCCGCCATTCCGAATTCATCATCATGGTCGTCGGCGGCCCGAACGATCGCGACGACTATCACGACGACCCCGGCGAGGAATTCTTCTACCAGCTCGAAGGCAACATGATCCTGCGGACCATGCAGGACGGCGCCCGCGTCGACATTCCCATCAACGAAGGCGAAATCCTGCTGCTGCCGGCGCGCGTACCGCATTCGCCGCAGCGCTTTGCCAACACCGTGGGGCTCGTCATCGAGCGCCAGCGCCGTCCCGAGGAACAGGACGGCTTTCTCTGGTATTGCAACTACTGCCAGTACCCGCTGTACGCCGAGTATCAGCACATCAGCGACATCGTCGAGCAGTTGCCGCCGATCTTCGAACGCTTCCACGGTTCGCTGAAGAACCGCACCTGCCAGGCCTGCGGCACTGTCGCACCGGCTCGCTGAACCAGGCATGACTTCCGCCGATCTCGATACGGCCCGACGGCTCGACGCACACGACGAACTTGCGAAGTTCCGCGCCGAATTTCACCTGCCCGCACGCCGCGACGGTTCGCCGGCGGTGTACTTCTGCGGTCATTCCCTGGGCCTCGCGCCGAAGAATGCCGCGATGATCCTCAACGAGGAATTCACGCACTGGAGCACGCTCGGCGTCGAAGGTCATTTCGAGGCGGCACGCCCCTGGCTCTCCTATCACGAACTGCTGACGCCGGGGCTGGCCCGCCTCGCCGGCGCGCTCGAATCGGAAGTCGTCGCGATGAATTCGCTGACGGCGAATCTGCACCTGATGCTGACGAGCTTCTACCGGCCCACGCCGGATCGCCCGCGCGTGCTCATCGAAAAGAGCGCCTTTCCGTCCGACCGCTACGCGGTTGCGTCGCAGATCGCGCAGCGCGGTTTCTCGCCGGCCGACCATCTCATCGAGATCGCACCCCGGCCCGGCGAAGCCACGCTGCGCGATGAGGACATCTGCGAACTGCTGGAGCGCGAAGGCCGCAGCATCGCCACCGTGCTGCTGCCCGGCGTGCAATATCTCAGCGGTCAGTTCCTCGACCTGGCGACGATCACCGCCTGCGCACAGCGACAGGGTGCGACCGTCGGCTTCGATCTGGCGCACGCCATCGGCAACGTACCGCTGCAGCTGCACGACTGGAATGCCGACTTTGCCGTCTGGTGCAGCTACAAGTATCTGAACAGCGGCCCCGGCGCGATCGGCGGCTGCTTCGTGCACGAGCGACATGCGCGAGCGTTCGACCTGCCGCGCTTTGCGGGCTGGTGGGGTCACGACAAGACTTCGCGATTCGACATGCCCGACCAGTTCCGTCCCATTGCCGGCGCCGAAGGCTGGCAGGTGTCCAACCCGTCGATCTTTTCCGCCGCGCCGCTGCTCGCCTCGCTCGCGCTGTTCGACGAGGCCGGCATGACGCGCCTGCGCGCCAAGTCGATTGCACTCACCGGCTTCCTCGCCGATCTGCTGCAGCAGCATCTGCATGCCGATGTCACGATCCTCACGCCGGCGAGTCATGCGGCCCGCGGCTGCCAGCTTTCGCTGCGGGTGAACCGCTCGCCCGCCGAGGCACGCGCGATTCACCGTGCACTGTCGGGCAACGGTTATCTCTGCGACTGGCGCGAACCCGATGTCATCCGCGTCGCACCGGTGCCGCTGTACAACACGTTCGTCGAAGTACGGGAGTTCGTCGAAGCATTGACCGCAACGCTCGCGGCCCCGCAATCATGACGGACCAACCCATTACGCTCATCGGCGCCGGCCTCGCCGGCACGCTGTTGTCCATCCTGCTCGCGCGTCGCGGTCATCGCGTACGCGTCTACGAACGGCTACCTGATCAGCGACGCGAAGCGATTCCCGCGGGCCGTTCCATCAATCTCGCGCTGGCTGCGCGCGGCATCGCCGCGCTGGAACTCGCGGATGTGATGCCGCAGATCCTGCCGTTGCTGATTCCGATGCCGGGTCGCCTGCTGCATCTGCCCGACGGCTCGCAGTCCTTCGTGCCTTACGGGCAGCGCGAGCATGAGGTGATCTACTCCGTGTCGCGACCCGGCCTGAACCGCATCCTGCTCGATGCCGCGGAGGCCGCCGGCGTCGAGCTGCATTTCCGCCAGAGTTCGGTCGATGCCAACCTGCATTCGCAGCAGGTACTGATGCGGGACGAATCCAGCGGCAATCCCTGGGAACTGCCGATGCAGCGGGTCATTGCCGCCGACGGCGCGGGCTCGCCCCTGCGTCGCGCGCTGGCCCACGGTCTTGAAACGCAGTTCACCGAAGACCTGCTCGAACACAGCTACAAGGAACTCACGCTGCCGGCCGACAGCTTCGGCAACCATCGCATCCACAAGAATGCGCTGCACATCTGGCCGCGCGGCGGCTTCATGCTGATCGCGCTGCCGAACCTGGACGGCAGCTTCACCGTCACGCTGTTCCTGCCGCAGACAGGCCCGGAAAGTTTCGCGACCCTCACGAACGAAATTGCCATCGACGAATTCTTCCACCGCCACTTTCCCGATGCGGCCGTGCTCATGCCGCAGCTCGCCCGCGAATTCCTCGCCCATCCCACCGGCATCATGGGTACGGTGCGCTGCGAGCGCTGGAGCTTCGAGGATCGGCTGCTGCTGATCGGCGATGCCGCGCACGCGATCCTGCCCTTCCATGGCCAGGGCATGAACTGCGCCTTCGAGGACTGCCGCGAACTCGATCGCCTGCTGCAGCAGCACACCGACTGGTCGCAGGCTTTCTCGGCTTTCGATCGCACGCGGCATCCCGACACCGACGCGATCGCCGACATGGCGTTCGAGAACTACGAGGAGATGCGCGATACCGTGCGTCATCCCAAATTCCAGCTGCAGAAGATCCTGTCGCTGGAACTCGAACGACGTTTCCCCGATCGCTTCGTGCCGCGCTATTCGATGGTCATGTTCCATGACGACATCCCCTACGCCGTTGCGTTCGAACGCGGCCGCATCCAGCAGGACATTCTCAATCAGCTGACCGGGTCCGCCGCGACGCTGGACCAGGTGGATTTCGATCTGGCGACGCAGCTGATCGAGCGGCGGCTGCCGCCGATTGCCGGAATCCGATCTGACGCGTAGTTCTTCTGTGGGGCCGGCTTCAGCCGGCCTTTTGCACTCGAACAGGCCGGCTGAAGCCGGCCCCACAGGAAGAAGGTCATCCCTCCTGTGATGCGCGCTTGAATCTTTCGTCTGTGCAGGTGCCGCCACCGCAGCACTGTGCATTTACGCTGCGTTGCCGAATCCACGACACTGCCGACACTTCGAACCAAGGTGTCGCATGGCCTCACTCGCATTCCGCATCGTCAATGTCTTCACTCAGGACGGCGGCAAGCTGACGGGCAATCCGCTGTGCGTCTTCGAGGACGGCTCCAGCCTCGACGATACGACGATGCAGGCGCTGGCCCGGCAGTTCAATCTGTCGGAAACCACATTCATCCTGCCCTCGGATCGTGCGAATGCGCGCGTACGCATCTTCACGCCGGACTACGAGATGCCGTTTGCCGGCCACCCGACGCTCGGCACGGCCTTCGTCTGTCGCGCGCTGCGCCGCGGCGATGATGCGCTGCGCCTGGAAATGCAGGCCGGCATCATTCCGGTCACGGCCGCCGGCGATCGCTGGACCCTGCAGGCGAACGCGCCCACCTGGCGCGAAGTCAGCGCATCGCGCGCCGACATCGCCAAGGCATTGCAACTGTCGGAAGCGGACATAGGCGACCGCCCGCTGTGGATCAAGGCCGGCAAGGAACAGCTCATCATTCCTCTGCGCAGCGAGGCCGCCGTTCGCCGCGTCCGTCCCCATGTCGAAGTGCTGTCGGGCATCCGCAATGATGAAGGCCAGGCGCATGCCTATGTGTTCGCCGAACGGGCGTCCGGCCGCCTGCTCTCGCGGTTCTTCTTTTCCGGCGGCGGCGCGATGCAGGAAGATCCGGCAACGGGTTCCGCCACGGCCAACCTCGGCGGCTGGATGCTCGCCAGCGGCCGTTCGCTGCCGCAGCAGTTCACGATTTCCCAGGGCGAATACGTCGGCCGTCCATCGACGCTGCTGCTCGAAGTCACCGCCGATGCTCGCATCCTCGTCGGTGGTGATGTGATCGAAATCGGCCGCGGCACGATCCAGCTGTAGGCGTACGGATATCTACGGAACCAACGCGCGCACTCATCCATCTATCGTCAGAACATCGCCTGCCGGGCGATGGTTGAAGGATGAGTCATGACGCACCCCGCAGCTTCTCCGGCACGCACATCGGCGGTGCGGCGTTCGATCTACGACGACATGCCGCTCTCGCAGGTGCTGTTCCGGTATCTGTGGCCTTTCTGGCTGTTCAAGAACGCCTCCGTCGGCGATCGCTTCGCGCGCGCCGCCGCCTACACGCACAACCGGCAGATGCGCATCTACCTGCCGGGCTATCTGCTCAAGTGGTTGTGCAACTGCATCATTGCCTTCGGACTCACTGCCCTGCTCGGCTCGCACTCGATGCGCTCGCCGGGGTTGTTATCGGTCATGGCGGCAGGTGCAGGTGTCCTGTTCACCTGCGGCCTGACGGTGCTGTTCGTGATCGGCTACATCTATGTGTACCTGAGCCGGAACGGGCATTGAACAGGAAGGCCGGCTGAAGCCGGCCCCACAGAAGAAGCGCATCCTGCCCGGATTCGGGCAAACTGCTTGGGAAATCCCCTCCTCCCAGGCAGAGTGCGCGCCCATGCCGGATCAGACCGACCTCGATGAACTCATCGCGTATCTGACCCGGACGACCCGACTGACGCCTTCCGAAGCCCGGCGCGCCGTTCACGAAGTCCTGAACTTCCTCGACGAAACGCCCGACGACTTCATCCGCAGGCGCCACCGGGCACTGCAGAGCGCCGGTTGCTCCAACAGCGAAATCTTCGCCCGCCTCGCAACCGAACTGGCCCAGTGGCGATTCCGCGCGTCCGGGTACAGCGAGCGACAGATCCGGCGGGTGATCTACGGATAACAGGCGACAGGCGACAGGCGACAGCTGTAACCAGCGGAGACTTCATCAATGTGCGGCATCGTCGGATACATCGGCAAACGCGACGCGACTCCCATCCTCATGGAAGGACTGCATCGACTCGAATACCGCGGTTATGACTCCGCGGGACTCGCCGTCGCGCGCAACGAGAAACTGCAGGTCATCAAGACCAAGGGCAAGGTGCGCGATCTCGAACGCATCCTGCCGGAGCGCATCAAGGGCATGACGGGCATCGCCCACACGCGCTGGGCCACGCATGGCGAACCGAGCGATCGCAACGCGCATCCGCACACGGATACGAGCGAACGTTTCGCCATCGTTCACAACGGCATCATCGAAAACGCCGCCTCATTGCGCACGAAGCTGGAAGCATCCGGCGTGACGTTCCGTTCGGAAACGGATTCGGAAGTCATCGCGCATCTGCTCGCCGCCTCGCCGGCCGACACGCTCGAGGACTCGTTGCGTTCCGTGCTGCGCCTCGTCACCGGCACCTATGGCATTGCCGTGCTGGATGCGCAGCGCCCGGAATCCATCGTGATTGCGCGCAACGGCAGTCCGGTCGTGATCGGCATCGGCGACAGGGAAATGTTCGTGGCTTCCGATCCGGCGGCACTGGTGCGCCATACTCAGAGCGTCGTGCATCTCGACGACGGCGAACTCGCCGTCGTGCGTGCCGACGGCTACGAAACCTCCACGCTCGACGGCGGCGCAACGGCGAAAACACCGCTCACGATCCCGTGGACCGACGAGTCCTTCGACAAGGGCGAGTTCTCGCACTACATGCGCAAGGAAATCGCCGAGCAGCCGGACGCCATCCGCCGCACGCTGAGCGGGCGTCTCGAACCGCGCTTCCAGACCACCCACATCGGCGGGCTCGAAATGGCGGCGCGCGAACTGCTCGAAGTGAAGCGCATCAAGATCCTCGGCTGCGGCTCGGCATACATTGCCGGCAGCCTGGGCGCACATCTGATCGAACAGCTCGCGCGACTTCCCGCCAGCGCCGAGCCGGCCTCCGAGTTCCGTTATCGCAATCCGGTGATCGAACAGGACACGCTGTACATCGCCGTCAGCCAGTCCGGCGAAACCTTCGACACGCTGGCCGCCGTGCAGGAAGTGAAGCGCAAGGGCGGACGCGTGCTCGGCATCGTCAATGTGGTGGGCAGCACCATCGCGCGCGAATGCGCTCGCGGCATCTATCTACATGCGGGGCCGGAGATCGCCGTGGTATCGACGAAGACCTTCACCAGCACGGTGGTGGCCTTCGCGCTGCTGGCCGTGCATCTCGGCCGACTCAAGGATCTCTCGACGGCGCAGGGCGCGCGGTTGCTCGCCGCGCTGCAGGCGCTGCCGGACCAGGTAGCAACCATCCTCAACCAGGAAGCACGCATCGCGACCCTGGCGCAGCGCTTTGCCCGGCACGAAAACGCCTACTTCGTCGGCCGCGCTGCCGGCTTTCCGATCGCCATGGAAGGCGCTTTGAAGCTGAAGGAGATCAGCTACCTGCACGCCGAAGCCTACCCGGCCTCGGAGCTGAAACACGGCCCGCTGGCACTGATCAGCCCCGAGACCCCCACCGTGATCGTGATGCCGCGCGACGATCTTTACGCCAAGAATCTTTCGACCATCGAAGAGATCCGCGCACGCAGCGGCCCGACGTTCGTCATCACCCAGCCCGGCGATCCGCTGCCGATGCCGGTCGACGCCGTCATCGAAGTGCCGAAGTCGGAAGCTGTGCTGGATCCGCTGCTGCTGAATATTCCGCTGCAACTGCTCGCGTACCACGTGGCCCTGGCGCGCGGCAGGAACATCGATCAGCCGAGGAATCTGGCGAAGTCGGTGACGGTGGAGTGAGAGAGCTCGATCCATTTGCCCCGCTGGGCATCGGGGCCTCGCCTCACTCACTGGGCCGTCAGGTCCCGGTAGAAGCGGCCGACGTATGCATCCGTCGGCGCCCCGGGCGCGATGAGCGCCTGCCACTTTTCGAATGGCTTCTCGGCGACGAGCTGCTCCATGGTTTTACCGGCGGAAATGCCCGCTGCCACGATCGCCTTCATTTCCTTCAGAACCTCGAGGCCACGCACCACGTCTGCGCGCGATGAAACCGGGCCATGGCCCGGGATTACTTTTGCATCTGCTGGAATCTGAGGCAGCACGAACTCCAGCGCCTCAATCAGGCCGACGATGGTGCCGCCGCTGCTTCCATCGACGAACGAAGCCGCCGGCGACATGAAGACGTCCCCCATCGCGACAACGTTCGACCTGGTGAAGAAGACGACGACATCGCCATCCGTGTGACCGGCGGGAAGTTTCAGCAGGCGAATGTTTTCGTCGTTGAAGAACAGATTGAGCTCGCTCTCAAAGGTCACCGTCGGGAGCGCTTCTGCCGCCCGCTTGCGCGCGCCGCTTGCCATGCGAGTACGCACGTTACGATGCGCAATGATGGGCGCCACTTCCTGGAAGGCATCGTTTCCGCCCGTGTGGTCCTCGTGAATATGGGTGTTGATCACGAAACGAAGCGGCTTGCCCGAGATGCTCTTGAGAGTCGCCAGGATCGAGTCCGCAGCGCTGGCGTTCAGGTCGTCATCGACCATCACGATTCCGTCGTCGCCCACGGAGGCGACGATATTGGCCACCGACCCACGCAGCACGTAGACGCTGCCCGCAACGGGTTCCGCCGTGATCTTCGCGGCGTCGTTACCTTGCGCTGCCTCCAACGTCGCGAAGAGCGCCGTGAGGATCAGGCACCCGCTGATGGTCAGATGATCTGGCCGCATTCGTGTCCTCCTGAAATTGCTGGGACTTTCGCCGCTATATTCTGACGAGGACCCCACCGATTCCAACAAGCCTCTCCACTCTTCGCGCTCCGCCGAGGGCCGCGGCGGCGGAAATCTCGACGGTTGAACCGGAATTGGCGTCCCGCTCTGTTCAATATCAGCAATCTGTTCGACGATCGCTACTTCCCGGACGCGTGCAGCCTAGATCGCGTGACGCCGTGAGAACCGCGGATGCGGCAGTTGCGGGTGGGAAGTCGTGGCGAGGGAGCGAGGGTTCTGATCAGGCGCGACTGTCGGATGCAGGTGACGCTGGTTTCGCGGAGTGCACCATCGCCGAACCCGCGCATCCTGGCGCGTGGAGTACCCGGATTTCGGCACGGCGCGTGAGCGCCTCCTGATCTTCGAGCGTCAAGCCCGGCAGTCGGTCGATGTAGATTCGCCTGTTGACCATTGCCGCCATGGAATCGTACCGGGGTTCCCGGGGCATTCTGACGAGCCCTGCCTCGAACTCCGGACTATGTCGAACCACTGCGCGCACCGCACGTCCTCGATCTCGCGCTGCCCGAAGATTGAGCTGATCTGAGTCGTCACGGATTCCTCCCTTCGCGGTTTCGAACTCGCGCGAGCTTGCGAACCCTTCAACTTGGACGACGACGGCATCTTCTCTTGCTGATGCGTCCGAACATTGAACCAGCATCGACAGGAATGTCCGGATCGCCTTCAGCTGTTCTCCTGCGTCATCCAGAACTGTTCCTTCTTCCCAGATGGAGCGGTCGCTCGCGAGAACGGATTGCGGCACGAGCGCGGTGTTCGCCTGTTCGCTTGCGAGCTTCGCATTCTTCGAGAAGAGGATCGGCAGAATCACTACGGGTGCATCTGATGTAGCCCGGACCATGACGGGTTGAAGTCGCAGTGTGTCGGTGCTCGTCATTATTCGCGTCACTTCGCCCGCCGCAATCTCCACCGGGAAACCAAGCGCGAGGAATGCAACGAAGAGCTTGGCCGCTTCAAGAAGCGCTTCAATCGGTGCAGGCCTGCCAAGCTGCCGATATGCACACGCGAGAGCCGCGATGATCTTGTCTGCATAGGATGCGAAGACCGCGATGGATATGGTCGCCGCGGTCGCCTTGAGGCCACTGCTGAAGGTGTTCGGAAGACTGTCCGCCAGCAACCGGCCCATGTGCAGGCCGCAGATGACGGCCGCAGCCGAAAACAGGAGCGAAAGTGCGGCTGCCCATACGTTGTCGATCTGCGGTGCTGCTTGCACCGACGCCGGCGACGCCAGCAACGCAACCTGTGGCGAATCTGTGGCGCGATAGCTCATGCGCCTCCATGGGCGTAGCCGATCGACGATGGAGTACTCGCGCATTGCCTGGCTCCTATGTCCCTGCGTCGGTGCCGCGGCGCTACCTGCCGGCAATGGTACCCGCACTGTGGTCGGCGACCACGACGTCGCTCCTCGCAGCCGCCGACGTCACCGGCGTCGCTGCCGGCGAGTAGCGGTTGCGGACGAAACCTTCGATGAAATCGGTACCAGCGTACCCGGTCGCGACCAGGGCGAGCAGGAACTGCTTGAATTGCACAGACGACTGTCCATCGACGAGTTTCGCGGGATCATCGACCAGTGTCAGTGTCGCGAGAACACCCGCTACTGCGCCGACGAGCAGACTGACGACCAGCCGGCTTGGTGAGAAAATTTCTCGTGCCGACGTATGAAGGGACTGTGCCTCGTCGAACACCTTCTTCCAGCCGACAATGCCACGTGCGGCCTGACCAATGGCTCCCAGTACGGCGCCGAGAGCAATGATGTTTATCCAGTCGTTGATCATGACGATTCCTTACCGTGCTTCGGTTGTGACCTGACAGGTCCCTGGACAGCATCTGTTGCGAGCGCGCTGTTGATCTCACTGGCCCGCACCTGGTTCGCGTGCGCAATGCGGGTGAGATATCAGCGCCATCGCTGACAGATTCCTTCGCGGGTCGAAACACAAACCGGGCGCATGCAGGGAAACCGTCGCACGACGCCTTCGGGCATGCGTTCGCCACTGATGAATCTGCCAGGAGGTCTTATGCACGGCGCTGACAATCGTGGCGAAACTCTGACTGGACGGGGCGTATTCCGCAGTCCTGGTCGATTCGGTCGCATGTTCCCGGAGCTGTCGAGCTTGACGCAGTTTTCTCCCGGGCCGATCGCCCTTGGAGCATCGACGGGGCCCATGGATGGCGGCAATCCGCCTGCAAGCGATACCAGCCAGAACAATCCACGCATCCGTGCGGGCTACACGTTCCTCGGACAGTTCATCGACCACGACATCACGCTCGATGTCACATCAAGCCTGGAGCAGGAAAACGATCCTGATGCGGTCGAGAACTTCCGAACGCCTGCGCTTGAACTCGATTCGCTGTATGGCATGGGCCCATCGGTGCAGCCTTATCTGTACGATCAGTCACGGCAGTTCACCTTTCTTCTTTCTCCCGACGGGACGGATCTGCCGCGCAATTCGCAGGGTCGGGCGCTCATCGGCGATCCCCGCAACGACGAGAACATCATCGTCTCGCAGCTGCATCAGCTGTTCCTGAAATTTCACAACAAGGTCTTTACCGATTTCACCGACCGGTCAACTTCGCCGGAAACGCGCTTTCGAGAGGCGCAGAGACTGGTTCGCTGGCACTACCAGTGGATCGTCGTTCACGAATTCCTGCCGCGTGTGCTGGGTTCGGTGAGCACGGCGCGCATCTTCCGCGATGCGCCATTCAAGTTCGGCGAACGACCATTCATGCCGGTCGAGTTCAGTGCCGCTGCGTATCGCTTCGGCCATAGTCAGGTCCGACCCGGATACGGCCTTGGGCCCGGCCGCGGTGCCGCACTCTTTCCTACGCCGGATGCGGCGGGCGAGGTGCCGCCTCCGGGCACATCCGATTTGCGTGGTTTCCGGCCGGTACCGCCGCCGCTTGCAGTGGACTGGAGCGCCTTTTTCGGTATCGGGGCGCAGGCAAGCAAATTCATCGACACGAAAATTTCCACGGTGCTGCTGCAACTACCCACGGGTGTCGTCAGCGCAGAAACTCCGGTACACCTCAGGAGTCTCGCCGTACGCAATCTGCAGCGAGGTCTGGCCCTGCAGCTGCCTTCCGGGCAACGAGTGGCGGAGCTTCTCGGCATTACTCCTCTTGCAGCCGAGGATCTCTGGGCGAATGTTCCCAATGGCACGGGCGAAGCACCGCTGTGGTTCTACATCCTTCGCGAAGCCGAGGTTCACGCCGGCGGGCAGCGGCTCGCGGGAGTCGGCGCCGAAATCGTCGGTCGTGTATTCCAGGCGCTACTCGCCTCGGACACGAAGTCCTTCCTTTCCCTGTCTCCGGCGTGGACGCCAACGCTGCCCCGCGCCAGCGACCGGACCTTCACCATGACAGACCTGGTCAACCTGACCCTCGGTACGAGCATCGCGGGTGAGGACGTCAGTACCCTGCCAGGAGAAGAGGTCTGACGACCAGCCAGCCCGCGATCGATATCGGGAATCAACATGAGGAGCAGATGCGATGGCAACGAAGAAAGTCGACATCAAGATCGACACCGGCGCGGCGCGCTGGTGGATCGCCCTGGAGCCATCCAACAAGGAATTCAAGACACCGAAGAAGGAATACGGTCCGAGTCTCGAGACCGGCATCGAGCACTTGCTGGTGTACTACGTTCAAGGAAAGAAGGACAAGCCATTGAAGATCACAGTGACCTGCGACGGTGCAGAACTGGCCAGGGTCAATCGCAAGATCGGGCCCAATGGGTTTGCGTATGGGCACAAGGAGTTCACGCCATGAGCGCAGGGCGGTCTCTCTGCCTCCTCGCACTGACGATTGGAAGTATCGCCTGCGTCGCGCATGCCGCAGACCCGCAGGCGACCAATCTTGCAACGACTATCGCGTCAGCGGACAGCGCGGCCGATCAATCCTTCGGCAAAGCGAGACCGCGGCTCGATGTAACAGCCGGCAAGGATGAGAAGCGAGCGGTGATTTCGTTCGGCCATGTGTCCACTGCAGGCCTGCAGTGGCAGGCGAAAGTATCGTCTCCATGGGACGACGACGAGTCCCAGGGCCAGCCGGCGACGCTGGACGGCCTCGCAAACTCGGCGAAGCTCGAAGTCTCACTCTCATCAGTCGTCTTCTCGCTCCCGGATACACTCAATGCATCGGAACTCAAGGCCGCCTGTGAGGCGGCGCGGGCCGATGTGGGCGAGACAGCCGCCGAGTGCGATGAGCGCCTCTATGATCGGGTCACGAGCAGACTGGTAAGGCGCCAGATTGCAGACGCCTATTTCGGCAAGCGCACGGTTCCACTGCTGATGTGGTCCATCAACGGCGCCGTCGGTGTGGAAGATTTCAAGACGCTGAATCTCGACGCAAGCGAGAATCGGCACAGGGAAACACAGACATCCGCGGGCTTCGATGTCGGTGGACTATGGCCCGGCTCGCTTGCCTCCGTGATTCTTGGCTATCGATGGCAGAACGCGATGCAGAACGCCAGAGACACACAGGCCACCGTGTGCGTACCGATCGAAGGATCGACGGCAGAGAAGTGCAAGCAGGGCTTCCTTGGTCGGCCTGTCGATGCAGACAAGAGCCTCGTCTCGCTCGAATTCAGGAAACAGGTGGGGGATTCGATCGCGTTCACCGTGAAATACACGCGCGACTTCGAATCGGACGTGAACGGCATCGACGTCCCGATCTATCTCATCAAATCGAGCGAGAACGCGTTCTCGGCAGGAATACGTCTGGGCTGGACCGACGATCCGCAGCAGGACGACGATGTCACTGCGTCCATATTCGTTTCCACCGACTTTTCCCTGATGCCCTGACCGCGCTGCGTCGGATGGAACACCCATCGACTTGAAATCGGTGGGCCCTGTGAATCCTTGGCGTGCCACGCCTTGCTGCGAAGAAGACGAATAACCCTAATGAAGGGCTAACCGGAGAAAATACGCCGAATACCAAAGGCCACATTAGACATGAAGCATTCCATTCACAGGCTCGTGGGACACCGAATCACGGGATTTGTAATCGGCTCATCTTCTTTTTTTCGCAGCCATCTACTTCTTGAACATGCCTTTCTTGGATTCAAAACAGGCAAGGTGGCTGTTCAAGTTGACTCTTACCCTGTTCCTGTTCTGGTTGCTCTTTTTTGCGCCCTCCGTGGGTAACGGAGAAGAGGACAAGAGAAGAGAGGTAGGCAGGAAGCCAACGGCCGAGGACCGGTGAAACCTCAGTAGCAGACCCTGTTCCGACCGGTGCGCTTGGCTTCGTACAGCTTGTCATCCGCACTCTTGTACAGGCCGTCGGGCTGCATCCCACCATCGAGCACGGCGGCGCCGATGGAAATCGTGACCTGGATTTCCTTGCCTTCCGCCGCGAACTTGTGAGCGGCGACCAGCGTGCGCAATTCTTCGGCAATCGACGCGGCACTCGGCAGATCAGTCTCGGGCAGGATCGCGCAGAACTCCTCGCCGCCGTAGCGACCGAGCTTGTCGTTCGGCCGCAGGCGCTTCTGCAGGATCGACGCCAGCCCGCGCAGCACGGAATCGCCCGTCAGATGTCCGTGCGTGTCGTTGATGTTCTTGAAGTGGTCGATGTCGAGCATGAGGACCGCGAGATGACGGCCATGCCGCATCGCCCGCGGAATTTCGTCGCTAAGCATCGTGTCGAGCTGCTTGCGGTTCGACAGATTCGTCAGGCCGTCGGTGACGGTCATGCGGAAAATGATTTCGTGATACTGCGATTCGACATCCGAGCCTGACAGGAACTTGAAGATGGTGTCGCCGACCTTGAGCTGGTCGCCGCGCTTCAGCGGGTACTCGCCGCTGGCGCGGAAATCGTCGTTCACGAACGTGCCGTTGGTGGATTCGAGATCGATCAGGATCAGCCCGTCCGGCCGGTGCTCGAGGCGCACGTGCCGGCGCGAGACGCAGTCGCTGGGCAGGACGATGTCATTGTCGCGGCCGCGGCCGATGGTCGTGACCGGCCGGTCGAGGATGTGACGGCGGCCAAGTTCGGCATGCGACGGGGAATAGATGACGACCAGACAATCCGCGCCGGAACGACGCAGCGGCAGCGAGTCCAGGCCGGTGACTCGGGTCTTGAGGTCGTATTCGGAATCCACGCGATTCGAACGGCTGCCGTGACTGGCGGCAAGGGTAATGCTCCGCGGCGCGGATCGCCAGCGGACCAATGGGGTCATCCGGGCGCGAGCCCGGCATCCTGCAGCAATGCGCGGACCTCATCGCGCGTCAGATCGCGCCATCTGCCGGTGGGCAGGGAGCCCAGTTCGATGTGCATGATCCGCACGCGCTGCAGTCGCACTACCTTGTAACCGAAGAACGAGCACATGCGCCGGATCTGGCGATTCAGGCCCTGGGTGAGAATGATCCGGAACGTCGCCGGCCCTTCGCGTCGGATGCGGCAGGGCTTCGTCACGGTGCCGAGGATGCGCACGCCGCTGGCCATGCCGTTGAGGAAGATCTCGGTCACGGGCCGGTCCACGGTCACGACATATTCCTTCTCGTGCTCGTTCTCCGACCGCAGGACTTCGTTGACGATGTCGCCGTGATTCGTGAGCAGGATGAGTCCTTCCGAATCCCGGTCGAGCCGGCCGATGGGAAAAATTCGTTCGCGGTGACGCACGAAGTCGACGATGTTGCCGGGCACGTCGCGCTCGGTCGTGCAAATCACGCCGACCGGTTTGTTGAGCGCGATGTAGACGTGCTGCTTCGCGGCGCCGATCTGGCGTCCGTCGACGCAGACGACGTCGCCCTCTTCCACCTTGGTGCCCAGCGTCGCGACCTGGCCGTTCACGGTCACGCGTCCGGCTTCGATCCAGCTGTCGGCTTCGCGCCGCGAGCTGACGCCGGTTTCGCTGATGAATTTGTTGAGGCGCATGGGAGGGGAGGGGCTACAGGAGACAGGCTACAGGCTACAGGCTACAGTCAGAGAGGGCTCGTTCTTGCTGTAGCCTGTAGCCTGTAGCCTGTAGCCTCGCTCATCTCACGCCGACGGAATGAAATCCTCGTCCGCCTGGTGTTCGCGCTCGAACTTCAGGAACTCGTAGTAGCCGCAGCGGTTGCCATACGGATACTTGCGGCAGACGTTCGGGCGCGCCTCGTACACGGTGCAGCGACGTTCGTCGGTGTCGAAGAAGCGGCAGATGGTCTTGTACACGTGATCGCGCTGATGACGCAGGATCTGTTCGTCGGCTTCCTTGGTCTTGTAGTGATAGGTGAAGCGCTTCTTCGCTTCCGTCTTCGACAGCCCGAAATGCTTCGCGAGACGCTCGATGTCGTACTCGCTCACCGCGATGCGCGCATGACTGCAGCAGTAGCCCGGACATTTGCTGCAGTCGAAGCGAGGTTTGTCACTCATGGGAGGCAATGCGATCGAGGGTGATGAAGGTGAATGCATGGGCGTGACGTTCATCGGCAGGATGCTGCCCGACGATCGTTTCGCGCCATTGGGCGGGATCGAGAATCGGAAAGAGCGTATCGCCATTGATGTCGGCATGCACGCGCGTCAGATGAATGCGATGAACCATCGATAGTGCATTGCGATACAGCTGCGCGCCGCCGATCAGCATGATTTCCGGCGCGCCGCGTGCCGCGACCAGTGCAGCATTCAGCGAACCGACCACGACGCAGCCCGGGATGGCGAGCCCCGGCTGACGCGACACGACGATATTCGTGCGGCCCGGCAACGGCTTGCCGATGGAATCCCAGGTCTTGCGTCCCATCACCACCGGCTTGCCCAGGGTGATTTCCTTGAAATGCTTCAGATCGTCCGGCAGACGCCAGGGCAACTGGTTGCCACGGCCGATGACGTTGTTTTCGGCCGCAGCGACGACGATGGTGAGTGAGGTCATGCGAAGGTCAGTGCTTGCGCTTCTTCGCGGCCTTTTTCTTCGGCTTTTTCTTGTCCAGCGGTTCGCGATCCAGCATGGTGCCGCGACAGCGCTTCGCCCCGCAGCGACAGGCGTACAGCGCCAGTTCTTCCGGCTCGTCGGTGCTTTCCCAGGTGAGCTGGTAGTCGTAGCCGAGTTCCTCGCCCGGCTTGATGTCGCGGATCGCGTCGATGAACACGCGGCTGCCTTCGATCACCGTCTCGCAATTGGCATTGCAGTGATGATTGATGAAGCGCGCGTCGTTGCCGTTCACGCCGGCGTCGATCACGGTGCGATTGCTGGCGATGAACAGGAACGTGTGTCCGTCGTCGTCGCCCTTCACTTCATAGCGGTCGTCCGCCTCGCGATGCGAAATGCGTTCGCCGAGGTATTCGATGACGCGCGTGCCTTTCTTGATGGGCTTGAGTGCATACACGCCCTTGCCATGGATCGGCGAATTGCGCGCCTCGACCAGCGGCGAGCTGACGATGGCGGGCTGGGACTTCTTGCGAGGCTTGCTGCGCTTGGTTCTCTTCGGGGGCGATTTTTTCGGCATGCTTCTCAACCAATGGAAGGATTCTTTTCCGGCCAGCGACCGGCAGACCCGTCGGCCCGCCTCACACCGCGATCGGCGCCTTGATGGCGGGATGCGACTGATAGTCGACGACTTCGAAATCGTCGTACTCGTATTCGAAGATCGAGGGCGGCTTGCGCTTGAGGACGAGGCGCGGCGCGGCAAACGGCGTTCGCTGCAACTGCTGATCGGCCTGTTCGAGATGATTCAGGTACAGATGCGTATCGCCGCCCGTCCAGACGAATTCGCCGACTTCGAGGTCGCACTGCTGCGCGAACATGTGGGTCAGCAATGCATACGAGGCGATGTTGAACGGCACGCCGAGGAAGATGTCGGCGCTGCGCTGGTAGAGCTGGCAGGACAACTTGCCGTTGGCGACCCAGAACTGGAACAGCGCATGACACGGCGTGAGCGACATCTGCTCCAGCTCCGCGACATTCCAGGCATTGACGATGATGCGGCGCGAATCCGGATTGCGGCGGATCAGGTCGACGGTGCGGCTGATCTGGTCGATGGCCGGGCCGTTCGGCGTCGGCCACGAACGCCACTGCTTGCCGTAGATCGGACCGAGCTCGCCCTGCTCGTCGGCCCACTCGTCCCAGATGGTGACGCCGTGATCGCGCAGGTACTTGACATTGGTGTCGCCCTTCAGGAACCACAGCAATTCGTAGATGATCGAGCGCAGGTGCAGCTTCTTGGTCGTGAGCAGCGGAAAGCCCTGCGCGAGATCGAAGCGCATCTGATAACCGAATACCGACAGCGTGCCGGTGCCGGTCCGATCTTCCTTCCGGACGCCGGTGTCGCGGACGTGACGCAGCAGGTCGAGGTATTGGCGCATCGGATCACTTCGTCGCGAAATTGCCGCTCGGCTCGTTCCGGCGGTACGCGACGATCAGCATGATCAGACCCGCGACGATCATCGGCGTCGAGAGGATCTGGCCCATCGTGACCCAGTCGAACAGCAGGTAGCCGCGATTCTCATCGGGCACGCGCACGAATTCGACGGCGAACCGGAACACGCCGTAGCAGAGCAGAAACAATCCCGCCGGCGCAAGCCGCGGACGCGGCTTCATTGTGTAGATCCAGAGAATGACGAATACGACCAGCCCTTCCAGCACGCCTTCATAGAGCTGCGAGGCGTGCACGTGCAGCACGCACGGATCGATGTTGAAGCGCTCGCACATGCGCAAGGCTTCGGCCTGCTGCGACGGGTGCAGCGTCGCCGGATCGACGATGAATCCCCACGGCGACTGCGTCGGCTTGCCCCACAGCTCGCCGTTGATGAAGTTGGCGCAGCGCACCGCGAAGATGCCGATGCCCGGCAGCGGCGCGAGAAAATCCAGCACATCGACGATCCTGCGGCGCTGGCGCCGCGCAAACAGGATTTCCGCGAGGATCACGCCCACGAGCCCGCCATGGAAGGACATCCCGCCTTCCCAGATCCGCAGGATCATCAGCGGGTCGTCGATCAGCCGTTCGAAGCCGTAGAACAGCACCCAGCCGATGCGTCCGCCGAGAATGACGCCGAGCGCGCCGTAGAAAATGAGATCGTCGACGTCGGTCGGCTTCCAGGTCGACCCCGGCTGCGCGGCGCGGCGCCGGCCAAGCCACCAGGCCACGGCGAAGGCGATGACATACGTCAGCCCGTACCAGCGGATCGCCAGCGGGCCGAGGGAAACGATGATGGGATCGATCGCGGGATACTGGATCATTCCGGACTCATTGTTGTTGTCGGCTCACTCCTGCACGGTGCGGCAGAAGTAGGCTTTGAGATAGCGGGTCTCCGGAATCGCCGGATGCAGCGGATGATCCGGCGCCTGCCCGCCCACTTCGACGATCTGCACGAAGCGGCCCACATGACGCGCCGCACGCTGGATCGACGCGACGAGGCTGTCGGGTTCGAGGTGCCAGGAACAGGAGCAGGAAACGAGGATGCCGTCGCGCTCCAGCAACTGCATCGCGAGCTGGTTGAGGCGCTTGTAGGCGGCCTCGCCCTTCGGGATGTCCTTGCGGCGCTTGATGAAGGCGGGCGGGTCGATGACGACGACATCGAAACGGCGCTTCTCGGCGTGCAGCGATTCCATGACGTCAAAGGCATCGCCGCGGATCACGTTGGGCTTGAGACCGTTGGCTTGCGCCGTGGCCTGCAGATTCTCCAGTGCGATGGCGGATGAATCGACGCAGGTCACTTCGGTGGCGCCGGCACGCAGCGCACCGAGACCCCAGGCGCCGAGATAGCTGAAGACATCGAGTACGCGGGCGCCGCCGACGTACTTGCGCAGCGCAAGGCGGTTGGCGGCCTGGTCGTAGAACCAGCCGGTCTTCTGGCCTTCGCTCACCGGCACGCGGAACGCGATGCCGCCCTCTTCCACCGTCAGGGTTTCCGGAACGTCGCCGAAGGCGGTTTCGACGTAGCTGGGCAGACCTTCGAGTTCGCGGGCGCCGCTGTCGTTCTTCCAGAGCATCGCCACCGGGCCGATCACCTTGGTCACCGCGGCTTCGATCTCGGGCTTCAGCGCTTCCATTCCGGCGGTGCCGATCTGCCCGACGATCACGTCATCGAAACGATCCAGCACGAGGCCGGGCAGTCCATCGGACTCGCCATAGACGAGGCGATAGAACGGCCGCTCGTACAAGGCCCGTCGCAGCGACAGCGCGACCTGCAGGCGATGCACGATGAGCGATTTGCCGGGCAGGAAATCCGGGGAGCGCCCGAGGATGCGTGCGCTGATCAGCGAACGCGGATTCACATAGCCGTAGCCCAGGAACTTGTCGCGGTCGCTGACGATGCGACACAGCTCGCCGGGCTGGAACTTCGTCAGCGGCGTACGCGCGGTGTCGACCTCGTTGGAAAACACCCACAGGTGCCCCGCGGAAAGACGTCGATCCTCGCCGCGCTTGAGGCGCAGTTCGGCAATGTCGGCCGGATCGGCCGCCGCAGGGGCGGTATGGGTGGCGTTGGAAGTGTTCATCGCTATAGTGGCCGGGATTCTAGCCGAGTGACGCTCTTCCCATGCACCCTTCGAAGCCCTCGGGCAACCGCGCGAATCGGCTGGCCGGCGAGACCAGCCCCTACCTGCTGCAGCACGCCGGCAATCCCGTCGACTGGTATCCCTGGGGGCCGGAAGCGCTGGAACTGGCGCGTCAGCAGAACAAGCCGATTCTTCTGTCGATCGGCTACTCGGCGTGTCACTGGTGCCATGTGATGGCCCACGAATCGTTCGAAGATCCGCACACCGCCGCGGTCATGAACGAGCTGTTCGTCAACATCAAGGTCGATCGCGAAGAACGCCCCGATCTCGACAAGATCTACCAGATCGCCCACCAGATGCTGATCCAGCGCGGCGGCGGCTGGCCGCTGACGATGTTCCTGTCGCCGCAGGATCAGCGGCCGTTTTTCGGCGGCACCTACTTCCCCAATGAATCGCGCCACGGCATGCCAGCCTTCGTCGATCTGCTGCGGCGAGTCGCGGAGTTTTATCGCACGCGCGCTGACGATATCGCGCGCCAGAGCGTGGCGCTGCAGGAAGCCTTCAACGAACTCGCGCCGCCCGCAGCTTCCGCCGATACCGAACTGACCTCGGAACCTATCCTGGTCGCGCGCGAAATGCTGGCGCGCGAATTCGACAACCAGTTCGGCGGCTTCGGTACGGCGCCGAAGTTTCCGCATCCCACCAATCTCGCCTTCCTGCTGCGCACCTGGCGGGCCACGGCGACCAGCGAAGAGCCGGACCTGCGCGCGCTGTACATGGCGACGCTCACGCTCACGCGCATGGCCGAGGGCGGTCTCTACGATCAGCTCGGCGGCGGCTTCGCGCGCTACTCGGTCGATCAGTACTGGATGATTCCGCACTTCGAAAAGATGCTGTACGACAACGGCCCGCTGCTGGCTCTCGCCGCGCAATGCGCCGCGGCCACCGGCGATCCGCTGTTCTGCCGCGTCGCCGGCGAGACGGCCGACTGGATCATCCGCGACCTGCAGTCGCCGCAGGGTGGTTACTGGTCGACGCTCGATGCCGATTCGGAAGGTCACGAAGGCCGGTTCTATGTCTGGGATACGCAGCAGGTGCGCGAGCTGCTGCCGCCGGACCAGTACGAGATTTTCGCGCGGCGATTCGGCCTCGATCGCGAGGCCAACTTCGAAGGGTCGTGGCATCTGCACGCCTATCGCCCGCTGGAGGAGATCGCCGCGGAATTGCAGATCCCGCCGGAAGACGCACAACGAAAGCTCGACGCGGCGCGCGCGACGCTGCGGGCCGTTCGCAATCAGCGGATCTCGCCGGGGCGCGACGAAAAAGGGCTGACCGCGAGGAACGGCCTGGCCATCACGGGCATGGCAATCGCAGCGCGTACCTTGCGTCGACCGGAACTCACCGAGTCCGCCACCCGCGCGCTCGATTTCATCCGCGAGCATCTCTGGCACGACGGCCGGCTGCTGGCGGTCTACAAGGACGGCCAGTCGCGTTTCCCGGCGTATCTCGATGACTACGCCTTCGTTCTCGAAGCCGTACTCGAACTGCTGCAGACCCGCTGGCGCAGCGAGCATCTGCAGTTCGCCACCGATCTGGCGGAGACATTACTCGCGCACTTCGAAGACCCGGAACACGGCGGCTTCTACTTCACGGCGGACGATCACGAAGCCCTGATCCATCGCTCGCGCTCGTTCGCGGACGAGGCCATTCCTTCCGGCAATGCCGTCGCCGCGCAATCGCTGAACCGCCTGGGACTGCTGCTGGGCGAGACGCGCTATCTCGACGCTGCCGAGCGCACGCTACGCGCCGCCTGGTCGTCGCTGGAACGCTATCCGCACGGGCATGCCGCCATGCTGATCGCGCTGGAGGAGCATCTCGAACCGCCGGAGATCATCATCATCCGCGGCGCCGACGCTGACTCATGGCGCGATGAACTGGCGAAGCTCTACACGCCGCGTCGCCTGACCTTTGCGATTCCTGCGAATGCGACCGACCTGCCGCCTGCGCTGCACGCGAAGGCGGCGATGCCCGGGACGGTGGCCTATATCTGTCGCGGCATGACCTGTTCGGAGCCGCTGCATTCGCTGGCAGCGGTCGCGACGCTGACGAACGGATGATGTTTCTTTCCCCCTGTGGGGCCGGCTTCAGCCGGCCTGAGAGCTGTCAGGCTGAAGCCTGACCTACAGGAAGAAGGCCGGCTGAAGCCGGCCCCACAGGCAGAGAGGAAGCGGCGCGAGCCGCCGATTACTTGTCGGTCTTTCTCTTCGCCTGCTTCGCATGCCGCGAGCGCTCGATACCCGCCAGCTGCTTGATGCGCGCGGCTTCGATCGCAGCGCGCAGCGCCCGCTCGCCCCAGACCTTCAATTGCTCGGGATCGTTCACGATCTCCTCGGGCACCTGATGATGATCGGTGGTCAGATCGTAGGCATTGGGATACGGCTTGAACTGACGGCAGCCGCGCGACAGGTAGTCGTCGCGATTGGAAGGCCCGGTGTGCAGGTACAGCGCATCGTCCGCGACGATTCCCAGCAGGCGATCGTCGATGAAAATTCCGATCACACCGAAGATCGAACGATTCGAGATCGAGCCGAGAAACGACAGTTGCCCGGTGATCTGACTGGCAAGGCTCGATTGAATCCGCATATCGAGCAGCACTCTCCGGCTGTGTTCATGCGCCATACCGCACATGATTGAACATTGTTCTTTACCGGCGTACTGGCAGTCCTCTCGCCGGTGCGGCGTTCCTGCTTGCCGCCGCGCTCGAAAGTGTACCGCTCCCAGCCCATCTGTACACACGCGCGGCGCCGTGTGCCGACGCATCAAATGCGTTTATGCCACTTAGTCGCAATGCTTCGCCCGCGCGAGTTCACAATCCCGCGCCAGCATCTGTACGTTATGACGAATCGCATCGCGCAGTTCGCCATGCACGAGCGGGTCGAACAGCGGTGCCTGCGACCAGTCGTAGGCCCAGGGATTGCCGGTGCGCATCGCTTCGGGTTCGTCGGCGTAGCGCGGATGGACATGCGCGTGCAGCGCCGGTTCGAGGTTGCCGAACATCGCGTAGTTGATCCGCAGTGCGCCCGTCGCTCGCATCACGGCCTCGCCGAGTGTCGACACGTCGATCATGAACTGCGCGCGCGCGGGCGCCGCAAGCGCATTCAGATGCGCTACGACAGGATCGGGAAGCAGCAGGCAGTAACCGCGCAGCACCTGCCGTTGTCCCATCACCGCCCAGCCCGACGCCATTCTCGCGATCACGGACGGGTCATCGCCGCGGCGACAGGCTTCGACCATGCGATGAATGGCGGTAGTCATGGCATCACTTGCGGAAGATGAAGTAGACGGCGCCGAGCATACACAGCGCGGCCCACAGGTAGTCCAGCTTCAGCGGCTGACGCATGTAGATCAGAACGAACGGCACGAACACCGTCAGCGTAATGACCTCCTGCAGGATCTTGAGCTGCGGCAGCGTCATCACGGTGTAGCCGATGCGGTTCGCCGGCACCTGCAGCAGGTATTCGAACAGCGCGATGCCCCAGCTGACCAGCGCCGCGACGATCCACGGCTTCTGACTCAGGTTCTTGAGGTGCGCATACCAGGCGAAGGTCATGAAGACATTGGACAGCGTCAGAAGAATGACGGTGCGCAGGACGGGATTCATTGGAGGATCTCAGGCAGGACGGGAATCGCCTTCAGGAAAGGCACGGTCGACGCCGTCTGGAGCTGCAGCACGAAATCGAAGTGATCGACCTGCGTGCACAGTTCGAAATCGCGTTCCGGGGCCCAGGTCGCGGCAGGGTCGAAGAACTTGGCCGCACCGGCGGCGGAGCGCAGTCGATCGCGCACGGAAGTGACATCGGGATCTTCGCCGGCGAGCCGCTGCTGCAGCAATTCGGCACACAGATCGTCCTCCTCGGCGCGCTCGCGCGCCTCGTGCCCCATCCGCACGAGCGTCACGAGCGCCGGGCGACGCAGACGGATGTAGCGCACGATGGCGGCGGCATTCACCAGCGCACCCGTAATCACTTCATCGGCCTGCTGCGCCCCGGTCAGTCCCTGCGTGCCGGCATGCGTCGTGTGAATGAGCGTGCGGCCTTGCAGATCGAGCCGCTCGACCTCGGTGGGCGAATTGCCGGCATCGAAGCCAGGCAGCGGCCGGGCGTGACGCTCGCCGATGAGCAAAGAGCCGGGAATGCTTTCGCGTAGCGCGCGCGCCTCATCCACCGAAGCGACGGGAATGATGCGGCTCGCCCCTCGCGCATGGGCATGGCAGGCCACCGAGAAGGCGCGAAAGACGTCGATGACGACGACGAGCCCCCGCGCCTCGCGCGCGCCAGCGACGAAATCGGCGATGCGGATCTTCGGAATCGGGTTATTCATCGGAAAAGAATAGCCGCAAAAAGGCGCAGAGAACTCAGCCGCTTTGCTGTGGGGCCGGCTTCAGCCGGCCTCTGAAGAGTCAGGCTAAAGCCTGACCTACAGGGAGAACGAAAAAGGCCCGGTGCTTGCGGCACCGGGCCTTCAACTCATCGCTACCCGTGCATCGCTCTCAGGCCGCGCTGCGTCCGCCTGCCGCCTTGCGCAGGGACACGACGCGCTTGGCGTCGACCGGGCGTTCGTGCATGACCACGACCTTGGCGCGCTTGAAGAAGTTGAAATCGGTCGCGCTCGCCCAGGTGTAGGCGCCCATCATGCGGCCGACGACCAGGTCGCCGACTTCCAGCTCGGGCAGCAGGATGTCGTCGTCGATCACGTCGATCGAGTCGCAGGTCGGGCCCGCGAGCACGCTCGGGAACAGCTCGCCTTCCTGGCGCAGCGTGGTCACCGGGTACTTGGCGTGGTCGAACAGCTGGCCGCTGTACGAGCCGTACAGGCCGTCGTCCAGGTAGTACCACCAACGGCCGTCGCGCTTCGCCTTGCCCATGACGCTGGAAATCGCGATCGCGGCCGGCGCGGCGATGAAACGGCCCGGCTCGGCGATGACGCGCACGTGGGCCGGCAGCTTCGCCAGCTCTTCGCGGATCGGACGGCAGAACTCGTCGATCGGCGTGACTTCGTCGTTGTACGACACCGGGAAACCGCCGCCGATGTCGAGGATGTCGAGCGACGGCAGGCCGGCCAGCAACGCCTCGGCAATGAGGTTGGTGCAGGCGCGGATGGCCTCGATGTACTTGGTCGGTTCGGTCGCCTGCGAGCCGACATGGAACGACAGACCACGCACGCGGATGCCGAGGCGGCGCGCCTGCTCGATCAGGCCCAGCACGGCTCCCGGCTCGCAGCCGAACTTGCGGGACAGGTCGACGACCGCATCGGGGCTGCGGAAGGACACGCGGATCAGGAGCTCAGCGCGCTTCTTGTAGCGGGCGAACTTGCGGACTTCGTCCGGGTTGTCGGCGACGAAGGTCTTCACGCCGTAGCGCAGCGCGTCGCGGATGTCGCTGTCGCGCTTGATCGGGTGAGTGTGGATGCAGCGCTCGGCGGGAATGCCCTGCGCCTTCACCAGTTCGACTTCGCCGGTGGTGGCGAGATCGAAGAACGCGCCTTCATCGCGCAGGCAGGCGACCACCGCGGCGTGCGGCAGCGGCTTCAGGGCGTAGTGCAGATCGACGCCCGGCAGCGCGGCCTTCAGCGACTGGTATTGCCGACGCACCTGTTCGCAATCGACCACCAGCAGCGGCGAGCCGAAACGGGCCGCGAGGCCGCGGATTTCGCTTTCCGTCAGCGTGGTCGAATCGAAGGCGTGGGCAGGGGAAACCGTGTGTGTCTGACGAGCTGCGCGTGGCAACACTGTAGGTGCACCTCTAGCGAAAAGCCTTGGAACCGAACAACCGAGCCAACAAGAGCAACAGACTGGAAACGAAACGTCCGATCACTCTCACAAGTTCTGGTCGAGCGGCACTTGCAGCTTTCGCGATATCCCTCTTGCCGAGGGACCCTTGCTCCGCGGTGCGCGGATACCAAGGACTCTGAGTGCTCTCTTACACAGGCGCGCGCAATGTATCAAAAATGATCTGCGATGCAAGAACTGTGTCGCAGATTTGTGCAGCCGCTGGCGCGAGTCTCGCCGACAGCACGTTATGCTCGCCCGCGATCGCCTCGCCGCAGACAGAGCAACACATGACCGCACCGGTGCAGCCCGACACACGAACGGAACTCGCGACGCTGCTGCGCAGCCGGATTCCACTGGTGCTGATCGAGACACGCGACGAGCCGCGAGCACTCGCGCTACTCGCCAGCCTCGCGGTGAAGCTTCAGGAAAAATCTCATACGCCGGTCTTTCAATGGACCGTGACCGACGGCCTGCGGCGCATCGACGTGGACCTGGGCGGTGCGCAGCGGCACAACTCGGACCCGGCGGAAGTCCTGAAATCCATCCGCGCCACCGACAAGACCGGCATCTACGTGCTGCTGGATTTCCACCCCTTTCTGAACGATCCGATCCATGTGCGGCTGCTCAAGGACATCTGCCAGGGGCATGAAAAGACGCCGCGCACGCTGGTGCTGATCAGTCACGAGCTGTCGCTGCCGCGCGAACTCGAACACTTCGTCGCCCGCTTCCAGCTCGCCTTTCCGGATCGCGCCGAGCGCCACGGCATCGTCGAGAAAGTGGCGACCGAATGGGCGCGGACGAGCGGCAGCCGCGTGCGCACCGATCGTAAGGCGCTGGAACTGCTGATCGAAAACCTCGGCGGCCTGTCCACCGTCGACACCGAACGGCTGGCGCGACAGGCCATCTTCGACGACGGCGCGTTGCAGGCGAGCGACCTGCCGGCGCTCATGCAGGCCAAGTACGCCCTGCTCAATCGCAGCGGCGTGCTGAGCTTCGAGTACGACACGGCGAAGTTCGCGGACCTGGGCGGCATGGCGCGCCTCAAGGAGTGGCTGCGGCAGCGTCGCTCAGCATTCGACGGCTCGGCGCCGCAGTTCGATCCGCCCAAGGGGCTGCTGCTGCTCGGCGTGCAGGGCTGCGGCAAGAGCGTCGCGGCGCGCGCCGCGGCCGGGATCTACGGCGTGCCGCTGCTGCGCCTCGACTTCGCGGCCCTGCACAACAAGTACCTGGGCGAGTCCGAGCGCAACCTGCGCGACACGCTGGCGACCGCCGACGTGATGTCGCCCTGCGTGCTGTGGATCGACGAGATCGAGAAAGGCATCGCCAATGGCGAGGGTGACAGCGGCACCTCGCGGCGCGTCCTGGGCACCTTCCTGACCTGGCTGGCGGAAAAGAAGTCACGCGTCTTCATCATCGCCACCGCCAACGACATCTCTTCCCTGCCGCCGGAGCTGATCCGCAAGGGCCGCTTCGACGAGATCTTCTTCGTCGACCTGCCGAAAGCTGCCGTGCGCGCCGACATCCTGCGCATCCACGCCGGCAAGCGCTCGCTGACCCTGAGCAACGAACATGTCGAGAAGCTCGCCGCCGCCTGCGAGGGCTTCTCCGGCGCGGAAATCGAACAGGCCGTCGTGTCCGCGCTCTACGCGGCGCACGCCGCCAACTCGACGGTGAGCGCCTCCCACATCCTCAGCGAACTGAGATCGACCCGACCGCTGTCGGTGGTGATGGCGGAACGAATCGCGGAACTGCGGGCTTGGGCGGCGGAGAGGACCGTCGCGGCGGACTAAGAGTCGGATTTCACACAGAGATCACAGAGAGCACAGAGGTCGGAAGAGAAGAAGATATTTCCACGGGGGACACGGGGAACACGGGGGGCAGAACAGAAAATTTCTCATCCCCGTGCTCCCCGTGTCCCCCGTGGAAACTTCTTCCTCGTCTTTCTCCGACCTCTGTGTTCTCTGTGATCTCTGTGTGAAATCCGGTTCCTGTCAGACCATCTCGCCCTCGTCACCGAAGTCGGCCACCCAGGCGGCGATGTCCTGATCGTAGGTGACGATGTTTTCGGCGGAGGCGGCGCGCTTGAGGCGGTCGCGGACCGCGTCCCAGCGTTCACCTTCGGGGATTTCCTCGACGAGGATGATCTTGGCGCCCGACTTGTCGAGCGTGCGCAGGTTGGCATAGAGCTGCCGGCCGTAGAGATCGGGGCGGAGGCCGGCGTTGATCCAGGTCATGTACGGCGTCGTCTTGGTCGGCGGACGCATGGCCAGCACGGCCATCTTTTCGTGCTCGCCGCTCAGTTCGCCGATCACGAGGTCGAGGCGCCGGCTCGGCACCACGTTCACGGGCGTCTGCGGCGAGTAGTGACGGGCCGTCGAGCCCGGTACGCGTGGCGCCGTCGGGCTTGGCCCGGCCTGGATGTTCGGCACCACGGCGCGCAGCTGCGACAGGCTGATGCTGCCCGGACGCAGCACGCGCGGGCCGTCGCCGAGACAGGAGACGATGGTGGATTCGAGGCCGACCTTGCAGTCGCCGCCGTCGAGCACGATCTTCAGGTCCTCGCCGAATTCCTCGCGCACGTGTTCGGCGCGCGTCGGGCTGACATGGCCGTAGCGGTTCGCCGAAGGTGCCGCGATGCCGCCACCGAAAGCATTGAGCAACTGCTGGGCGATCGGATGATTGGGAACGCGGATGGCGACGGTGTCCTGCCCGCCGGTGATCACGTCGTTGACGGCCAGCGCGCGCTTCGCCACCAGCGTCAGCGGACCGGGCCAGAAGGCGTCGGCGAGTTTCTTCGCCTCCGGCGTCATGTCGCGCACCCAGCGCTGCAGGTAGCGCGGGTGATCGATGTGCACGATGACCGGATGCGTCGACGGCCGGCCCTTCAGCGTGAAGATCTTGCGCACGGCATCGGGATTGTTGGCATTGGCGCCCAATCCGTAGACCGTTTCTGTAGGGAAAGCGACCAGCTCGCCGGCGCGCAGCGCCTCGACCGCTTCCTGTACCTGTTCCTGGAGAACTCGTCCGATGACCATGCCGGCATCATAGCAAGGCGGGCCCGGCGGCCAAGGGAACCTGTCCCTATCTTCCTGTGGGTCAGGCTTCAGCCTGACAGTTCCCAGGCCGGCTGAAGCCGGCCCCACAAGGGAGAAGAGACCACTACTCCAGCGGGGTGCGCGTCCAGCCCGCCGCCGTGCGCTTGAGCTCGTACGCCGGCCAGTAGCGGTTGTCGAGCTTCAGCGTGATCACATCGACGGAACCGTTCCACGCCATCGTGCGCAGGCGGACCGAGGATCTATCGGCACGTCCAGCGACCGCCTTGATGAAGCTGTCGAGATCCGGCGTCGGCTGACCGTCGACTTCGACGATGCGCCGGCCGGCCCACAGCTGATAACGCGTCGCGGGCGAGCCGTACGAGAAGTAACCGACGAAGACGCCGTCCGGCGTGATGCCGCGCTGCGCCGCGAGCGCGCGATGCGGCTCCTGCAGCACGGCGCCGGCCCACAGCAGGATGCGGTTCAGGTCGCGCCCGCCGAGTTCCACGGTCGGCACGTCGATGACCCGTTCGACGCCGTCGCGCAGCACCGTGACCTTCACCTGCGGCTTCTGCACGGCGCGTTCGACTTCGCGGTAGCGATTCACGATGGCGCCGTCGATGTCGAGGATCAGGTCGCCCGACCGCAGCAGCTTGCTGGCAGGAGAACCGCCGACGAGACGCGAGACGCTCAGCGCCTGACGCCGATCCGGACTGTGCTGTTCGAGGCGCTGCACCCAGCCGTCGCTCAGGCCGAGCTTGCGCGCGCCGGCGAGCGGCACCGGAATGAGTTCAGCCTCCAGCGAATGCAGCATCGTTTCGCCGCGCACCAGCGGCAGCATTTCGAGGATCTGCTCCGCCGGAATGCCGCGATTCTCCTGCGCGATCTCCCTGCCCGCCTCGTACGCGAAGCTCGCCCAGGTCGCGACGATCTCGCCCTGCTTGTTCGCCAGCACGCCGTCGTAGTCGGCGGGACCGTTGATGAGCTGGATGGTCTCGAGATTGGTTTCGCGGAACTGGAACGTGCGCGACAGCGGGAAGGCCACCGGATCGACCGACGCCACCGTCGCCGTGCGCGACTGGACCTTGCCGTCGGGGCGCACGCCGACCGCCCACACCTGCTCGCCCGGCTGCACGTCGACCGCCTTGAACACCGCCGAGTGAACGGGCGTCGTGCCGACCAGCTTCGGGTCGTAGGAAATCATCGCCAGGTTGTGCAGCGGATGCACGTACTCGACCCGGCCCGGAATTTCGATCGTGCCTGCGAACGTCAGCCGCACATCGCCGATCGAGACCGGAACGGTGTTGCGATCGACGACGACGAGTCCGCGTGCCGCATCGACGATCACGCCGGTGCCGTAGTAGTTGCGCTCGGTGATGCCCGAGACGGAGTACGGCATGTCGAAATTCACCAGCACCATCGACGGCGCCAGGCGATTGACGATCGGATCGGACGTCTTGGCGAAACTGGTCGAGGCAGGCTTCGGCGGTTGCGCGACGCCGTCCTCCGGCCAGGTCGTGCAGGGCCAGACGCCCTGCGCATCATCGCGATGACAGGAGCGCGCCGGGAACCAGCGACGATCCATGCGGATGACGCGCCACTGCGCCGTGGAAGGATCGTCCAGCGTGAAGAAGCGCACCGTCACGCGCTCGCCGTCCTTCAGCGGCGAGACGGCCGCTTCGAAATCAGCCAGCGCATTCACCGTCTTGCCGCCGATTTCGGTGATCACCGCACCGCGCGGCACGGCCGCGGCGCCGAGCACGTAGCCGGGATTCGCGACGTAGACGCCGCGGATCGGCGCATTGATGTGGCGCGCCTGCTGCCACGACAGCGTATGCACCACGGCGTCGCCGAATTCGAGGTAGCGATCGGGCGTGATGGCGTGCAGGTCTTCGATGGTCATCACCTGATCGAGCGGCTGGCCGCCGCGTTCGATCGAGAGCTTCACGCTCTTGCCGACGCCGCTGTCGAGCACTTCGGCGAGATCGTCGAAGCCGCCCACCAGCGCATCGTTGACCTTGATGAGCAGGTCGCCAGGCTCCAGCACCTTCTCCGCCGCGGACCCGACCTGCGCCTCGCTCACGACCAGCAGTCCGGTGTTGTTCGGAAACTTGCGGCGCATGTCGGTCTCTGTCGCCGGGCGCAGGCCCAGGCGACGCACTTCGTCGTACGGCGTGTACTTGAAGACGGTTTCGAGCGTGCCGCGCGGCACGGGCTTGCCGTCCTGGATGAGCTTCAGCGCGCGCTCGACGCGATCGAGGGGCAGATAGAAACTCGATGCAGCCTGCGAACTGCCGCCGGCGTTCAACGCCACGACGCGGCCTTCGACGTCGATCACCGGCGAGCCGGAGGAGCCGCCCGAGGTGCTGGAAGCCGCCTGGTAGTAGAACGTGTTGAAGTCGTTGTACTTGCCGAGCCCGTAGTTCGGCGCTTCGCGATCGAGGCGCGCCAGCGTGCCGGCGAGGATCGACAGCTGTTCGCCCGCATCGTTGCCGATGACGCGGATCTCGCGACCCACCTGCGCGCCGTCCGGAAACAGCTTCAGCTCGGTGGGCTTGATGAAGCGCAGCCTCGAGGGGTCGTAGCGATACAGGCCGAAGTCGTGCACCGGGTCGCGATAGACCGGATACAGCGTGACTTCTTCGCGATTCAGGAACACGGCCTGCGCCGTCACCGGCCCCGGCGTGACCACGTGACGATTCGTCAGGATCAGGCCGCGCTTCGCATCGACCACGAATCCCGTCGCCTGGCTCGACATGTTCCATTCGGTATCGAACGCGCGGGTCTGGTCGACCTGGATGGTCACCACGCCGGTCGCGACGCGTTCCAGCGTGCGGGTCCATCGGGAATCTTCCGCCTGGGCGACGGGCACCAGCGCGGCGGGCGGCAGCGGCGCATTTTCCTGTGCGAGCAGATGGGAGGAAACGATCAGCAGGCAGGCAGCGCCGAGGGCTTTGAGCATGTGGTGTTCTGTGTGATGACCGGGCGTGTTGTCTTATCGCCGGGACGGCGCCCGGCGCGCAAGTGGGGGCAGTACCGGTTAGTACGGCCCGGGCGACGAGGGGTTCCGTTTCTTCCTGTAGGGCCGGCTTCAGCCGGCCTTCTTCGGAGTCAGGCTAAAGCCTGACCTACAGGGATCCCGGAATCAGCCGAACAGGACGAAACCCCAGACGATGATGAGGTGCGCGAAGGACAGCAGCACCGCGGTCGAACCCACGTCCTTGGCCAGCCCTGACAATTCGTGACGTTCGAGCCCGATGCGGTCGACGACCGTTTCGATACCGGTATTGAGCAGTTCGACGATGAGGACGATCACGACGGAGCCGAGCAGCAGCGCGCGCTCGATGCCGCTCTTGCCGAGCCACACACCCAGCGGCAGCAGGACGACCGCCAGCGCGACCTCCTGCCGGAAGGCTGCTTCGAAACGGAACGCTCCCTTGAACCCTTTCCAGGAATTCACGAACGCGAGCAGCAGGCGGCGCAGGCCGGAGAGTTTCGGTCGATCCATGGAGTCCTCGGGGAAGCGTTGGCGGATGGTTTGAATTCGTATGCAGCCGCTCTACCGCGGAGAAGTTTCATCCGTATTTCAGCGCCCTCCTCCGCGAAGCGGGGGAGGGTTGGGGTGGGGGCGATGCGATGAGCTACGTCACCCGACGCTTCGCCCCCTCCCTGGCCCTCCCCCGCTTCGCGGAGGAGGGGAACATCACGCCTGATACACCAGATCCAGCTGCTTTGCCGCCCGCACGTCGTCCAGTCGCCGCACTGGCAGCGTGTACGGAGCGCCCTTCACCTTCGCCGGGTCTTCCTCCGCTTCCTTCTGGATGGCGACGAGCGCATCGATGAAGGCGTCGATCTCCTGCTTGCTCTCGGTCTCCGTCGGCTCGATCAGCAGGCACTCCGGAACCAGCAGCGGGAAGTACGTCGTCGGCGCATGGAAGCCGTAGTCGAGCAGTCGCTTGGCGAAATCCATCGCATTCACCCCCAGTTCCTTCGCCTGCCGCTTCACGGTGATGATGAATTCGTGGCTGGCGCGCCGATCCGGATAGGCCGCATCGAACCCGGCCTGCCGCAGCCGCGCCATCAGGTAGTTCGCATTCAGCGCCGAGAACTCGGCGACGCGCTGCATGCCGGCGCGACCCAGCATCCGCATGTAGACATAGGCGCGAATCAGCACGCCCGCATTGCCCATGAACGCCGACAGCCGGCCGATGGTTTGCGGCAGATCGCGCTCGTCGAGCCAGCGGTAGGTGTCGCCTTCCTTGCCCACGACCGGCACCGGCATGAACGGCAGCAGACGCTGGTTTACGCCAACGGCGCCCGAGCCCGGACCGCCGCCGCCGTGCGGCGTGGAGAAGGTCTTGTGCAGGTTCATGTGGATGACGTCGAAGCCCATGTCGCCCGGACGCACCTTGCCGAGGATGGCGTTGAGGTTGGCGCCGTCGTAGTACAGCAGGCCGCCCGCTTCGTGCACGACGCGCGCCACTTCCTGGATGCGGCGCTCGAACACGCCGAGCGTCGAGGGATTGGTGAGCATGATGCCCGCGGTCTTCGGCCCGACCGCCTGCTTCAGTGCATCGAGATCGATATCCCCGTTCGGCAGCGACGGGATCTCGATCACGCTGCAGCCGCACATCGTGGCCGTCGCCGGATTGGTGCCGTGCGCCGCATCGGGAACGATGATTTCGGTACGCTCGTGATCGCCGCGCGCCTTGTGGTACGCGCGGATCATCGCGACGCCCGCGAATTCGCCCTGCGCGCCGGCCATCGGCGTCAGCGACACGCCCTTCATGCCGGTCACTTCCTTGAGCATCTCCTGCAGCTCGTACATGCAGGCGAGGAAACCCTGCCCCGCCGAGTCCGGACCGAGCGGATGACGCGACAGGAACTCCGGCAGCAGCGCGAACTGGTTACAGGCGCGCGGGTTGTACTTCATCGTGCACGACCCCAGCGGGTAGAAATGCGTGTCGATGGAGAAGTTGAGCTGCGACAGGCGCGTGAAATGCCGCACCGCCTGCAGCTCCGACACCTCCGGCAGTTTCGCCGGCTGCTTGCGACGCAGCGCTGCCGGCACATCGGCCTTGATACCGTGGGGATACTGGGCGACCGCGCTGCGACCGCTGCGGGAGTGCTGGAAAATCAGGGGTTCGCGCATCACTTCATCACCTCGGCCAGCGCCTTCGCATAGGCCGCAATGTCTTCATCGGTTCGGGTTTCGGTTGCGCACACCAGCAGCGCATTGCCGAGTTCCGGATATTTCCGCGACAGGTCGTAGCCGCCGATGACGCCGCGCTGCACCAGCGCCTCGAGCACCTCGCCGACATTGCGATCGAGCTGCAGCACGGCTTCGTGGAAGCGCGGGCCGTTGAAGGCGAGCTTCACGCCCTTCACCTTCGTCAGCGCATCGACCAGCGCCTTCGTCTGCTGCTGCGAGGCCGCCGCCACCTGTTCGAGTCCGGCCGCGCCGAGCAGCGACATATGAATCGTCGCCGCCGTGACCAGCAGGCCCTGGTTGGTGCAGATGTTGGAGGTCGCCTTGCTGCGGCGGATGTGCTGCTCGCGCGCCTGCAGCGTCAGGGTGAAACCGGGCTTGCCGTCGAGATCGACCGTGCGGCCGATGATGCGGCCCGGCATCTGGCGCACGTATTCCATGCGCGTGGTCATGAAACCGAAGTACGGACCGCCCGAGGACAGCGGCACGCCGAGCGGCTGGCCGTCGCCGACGACGATGTCGACACCCTTCGCGCCCCACTCGCCCGGCGGCTTGAGAATGGCCAGCGACAAGGGATTCACGACCGCGATGACGAAGGCATTGTTCGCATGTGCCCAGTCGGTGATGGCATCGACATCTTCGAGCAGACCGAAGAAGTTCGGCTGCTGGATCACCACGGCGGTGATGTCCTGACCCTTGTAGGCATCCAGCGCGGACGTCGCCGTCGTGCCCGACCCCGGCGTGTACGGCACGGACTCGAACTTCAGGTTCTGACCTTCGGTGATCGCCTTCGAGACTTCGAGGTAGGTCGGATTGACCGTCGTCGGCACCAGGATGCGCGCCGACTTCGACTTGCGGTGCGCGCGCACGGCCATGAGACAGCCTTCGGCGAGCGCAGAGGCGCCGTCGTACAGCGAGGCGTTCGACACCTGCATGCCGGTGAGGCTCGCCATCATGGTCTGGTATTCGTACAGCAGCTGCAGCGTGCCCTGGCTGGCTTCGGCCTGGTACGGCGTGTAGGCGCTGTAGAACTCGCCGCGCGTCACGATCGCCCAGACGGCGGCAGGAATGTGATGCTCGTAGGCGCCGGCGCCGATGAAATTCAGCGGCCGGCCGTCGCGCGATGCGCGCGACTGCATCAGCCGGCCGGTTTCCATTTCGGTCAGCGCTTCGGGAATGCCCGCGAGCGACTGGATGCGCAGGTTCGCCGGAATCTCGTCGAACAGCGAATCGATCGCGGGCGCGCCGATCGCCGCCAGCATCTCCTGGACGTCGGAGTCGGTATGAGGAATGAAAGGCATGTCAGTGTCCTTCCGCCTCGAGCGCCTTCTCGTAGCCCTTGGCATCGAGAAGCTGTTCCAGCTCGGCCTTGTTGCTGGGTTTGAGCTTGAACAGCCAGCCGTTGCCGTACGGATCCTGGTTCACCAGTTCGGGCGAAGAGCCGAGCGACTCATTGGCGGCGATGACTTCGCCGGACACGGGGCTGTACACGTCGGACGCCGCCTTCACGGATTCGACCACGGCCGCGGCGCCGCCCTTGCTCAGCGTCTTGCCGACTTCGGGCACTTCGACGAACACCAGGTCGCCGAGCGCGCCCTGCGCGTGATCAGAGATGCCGATGGTCACAGTGCCATCGCTTTCGAGCCGGGCCCATTCATGGGAGTCGAGATACTTCAGATCGGCGGGAATGGAGGACATGGGAGTTCCTGCTGAAGGTTGCGAAAGTGATCGAGCGACGAAGCTGCCTTCATCGCCCGGGAAATCAGATCAATGCCTTGCCGTTGCGGACGAACGGATATTTGACGACCCGCGCCGCGAGCAGCTTGCCGCGGATATCGACCTGCACCTGCTCGCCCGTGGCGGCGGGCACGCGGGCGAAACCGATCGAGCGTTCCAGGGTCGGCGAGAAGGTGCCGCTGGTCAGTTCGCCTTCGCCCACGCCGGGCGCGACGACTTTCTGATGGCCGCGCAGCACGCCGCGATCTTCGAGCACCAGGCCAACGAGCTTGCGGGGTACGCCGCCCTGCTTCAGGGCTTCGAGCGCGGCGCGGCCGACGAAATCGCGTTCGGGCGGATCGAAGGCGACAGTCCAGGTGAGGCCGGATTCGAGCGGCGAGACGTTCTCGTCCATGTCGTTGCCGTAGAGATTCATGCCGGCTTCCAGGCGCAGCGTGTCGCGCGCGCCGAGACCGCATTCGGCGACGCCGGCGGCTTTGAGACCCGCCCAGAACTTCGGCGCATCCGCGGCGGGCATCACGATCTCCCAGCCATCCTCGCCCGTGTAGCCAGTGCGCGAAACGAAGTACGGACCGAGTTCGCGACCGAAGAAAGGCTTCAGTTCCTGCGCCGCTGCGGCGTGCGAGCCGAGCAGCGTCGATGCCTTGGCACGCGCATTCGGCCCCTGCACGGCGATCATCGCCAGGTCCGTGCGCGGCTTGATATCGACACCGAACGGACCGGCGAAGCGCTTCAGCCACGCAATGTCTTTGTCGCGCGTACCGGCGTTCACGACCACGCGGAACCAGTTTTCATTGATGAAGTAGACGATCAGATCGTCGACGACGCCGCCCGCCTCATTGAGCAGGCAGCTATAGAGCGCCTTGCCCGAGTCCTTGAGCTTGGCGACGTCGTTGGCGAGCAGATAACGCAGGTATTCGCGAGTGCGCGGACCGGTGACGTCCGCGATCAGCATGTGCGACACATCGAACATGCCCGCATCGCGACGCACCGCATGGTGCTCCTCGATCTGCGAACCATAGTTGACGGGCATGTCCCAGCCGCCGAAGTCGACCATGCGGGCGCCGGCGGCGACATGCGTGTCATGAAGAGGCGTCTTGAATCCCATCGGGCGCTCCGGTGAACACGAGTTCGCTGTTACATAGGTTGCGTCGAACCGCTGCTCGCGATCCGGCGCCCCTCTGTCCTGCGACCTGAGAGATCGGGCAACCTGCAGTTGCCTCTCCCCTTCGGTGAGCCGGGAAATGGGGACATTCCTCATTTCAGAAATGAGGAATGTCCCCATTTCCTCCCGACTACTCTCCAGAGCCCCTCGAGCAACGACCATGGAAGCAGTCGTCACAGGGCGCGCCGTTCATTTGCCTGAGCGTTTCCGGGCGGTTGCGCCTTCGGCGGCGAGGTTCGAACTCGCTCTCTCCGGCCGCGCCTTGCGATGGGTGCGCGTATGGTAGCCGAGGGTTTGTGCCACTGCCCGACATTTTTGAAGGCATCGGAATTTCACACAGAGATCGCGGAGAACACAGAGCGGAGAGGATCATTCCTTTTCCTGTGGGGCCGGCTCCAGCCGGCCTGCTCAGCCCGATCAGGCCGGCTAAAGCCCGCCCCACAGCTGCGCTACAATCCCGCCCCCTTCGCAGACTCCAGTTCCGCCCGTGACCCGCCGTTCTTCCATCCCCGTTCGCATTGGTTCCGTCACCGTCGGCGGCACGGCGCCCATCGTCGTCCAGTCGATGACGAATACGGATACCGCCGACATCGAATCCTCCACGAAACAGATCCGTGACCTCGCGCGTGCGGGGTCGGAGCTGGTGCGCGTGACGGTGAACACGGACGAGGCCGCCGCCGCGGTGCCGCACATCCGCGACCGGCTGGCGAAGGTCGGCGTGTTCGTGCCGATCGTCGGCGACTTCCATTTCAACGGCCACAAGCTGCTGAAGGCGCATCCCGCCTGCGCCGAGGCGCTCGCCAAGTACCGCATCAATCCCGGCAACGTCGGACGCGGCAGCAAGCGCGATCCGCAGTTTGCCGAAATGATCGAAGTCGCCTGCGCGAACGGCAAACCCGTACGCATCGGCGTCAACTGGGGCAGCCTCGATCAGGATCTGCTGACGCGCCTGATGGACGAGAACTCGAAGCTCGCCGAGCCGCTCGATGCGCGCGACGTCACCCGCGAGGCGCTGGTCGTCTCGGCGCTGGAATCAGCGAAACGCGCCATCGAACTCGGGCTGCCGCAAAATCACATCGTCATCTCCTGCAAGGTCAGCGGCGTGCAGGACCTGATCTCCGTCTATCGCAACCTCGCGAAGCGCTGCGATTACGCCCTGCACCTCGGACTCACCGAAGCCGGCATGGGCTCGAAAGGCATCGTCGCCTCCACCGCCGGCATGAGCGTGCTGCTGCAGGAAGGCATCGGCGACACCATTCGCGTCTCGCTTACACCCGAGCCGAACGGCGATCGCACCCAGGAAGTCATCGTCGCACAGGAAATCCTGCAGACCATGGGCCTGCGCTCCTTCACGCCGATGGTCGTCGCCTGCCCCGGCTGCGGCCGCACGACTTCGACGTATTTCCAGGAACTCGCGCAGAAGATCCAGAGCCACATCCGTCACCAGATGCCCGAATGGCGCAAGCGCTATGTCGGCGTCGAGGAAATGACGGTGGCCGTGATGGGCTGTGTCGTGAATGGTCCCGGCGAGAGCAAGCACGCGAACATCGGCATCAGCCTGCCCGGCACGGGCGAGCGTCCGGTCGCGCCCGTCTACATCGACGGCGAGAAAGGCCCGACCCTGAAGGGCGATCACATCGCCGAAGAGTTTCAGACCCTGGTCGAGGACTATGTCGCGCGGACGTACGCGGCGAAGGTGGAGTAGGAATCGGAAGTTTCACACGGAGTTCACGGAGGCCACGGAGGTCGGAGAAGAAGTAAAGAGTTTCCACGGGGGAAGAAGGGGGACACGGGGAGCACGGGGTCTCGGAACAGAAATTTTCTTTCCCCGTGTTCCCCGTGTCCCCCTTCTTCCCCCGTGGAAATTCTTCTCTCTTGATCTCCTTCTCCGTGTGCTCCGTGATCTCCGTGTGAAAACTCTCCCTCCGGAGGAATCATGAGCGACCTGGCAAGCAAGAAATGCGTTCCCTGCGAAGGCGGCACCGCGCCGATGGGCCGTGCCGAAGCGGAATCGCTGCTGAAGCAATTGCAGCCGGAATGGCGACTCGCCGACGATGCGAAGAGTCTGCATCGCGAATGGAAGTTCAAGAACTTCTATCGCACGATGAGTTTCGTGAACGCGGTGGCGCATGTCGCCAACACGGAAGACCACCATCCCGATCTCGAAGTCGGCTACGGCTATTGCCGGCTCAAGTACTCGACACACGCCATCGACGGATTGTCGGAAAACGACTTCATCTGCGCGGCGAAGATCGACGCGCTGCCGGTGCAGTAGCGAATCGGAATTACAGGCGGAACAGCACGCCCAGGTTCAGAAGATCGATATCCGCTTCGCCAGCCTGGAAGACGTCGCCCACGCTTTCGAAGCGCTGAAAGTCCAGGCGCACCGACCAGTGATCGCCCCAGTCGAACTGCGTGCCTGCTCCCCACAGCATGTTCCGTGACGCGAACGAGGTGTCGCCAGTGGCGGCGCCGATTGAACTCTTCAGGTTCATGTCAGCGAACAGGACACCGACTCGTGCGTAGATGCTCCAGCCGCCAACGATGGGCAGCGTACCGAGCACCGACAGAGTCGGCCCCGTCGTTTCAAGTTCTCTTCGAAATTCGGTCGTGCTGGGGATCGGATAGATGAAGACCGTATCCGATTCCTTCAGCGTGCCGAGATTCAAGTAGTTGAGCTCGACCGCCGCGTAGCGAACGATGCGGTAACCAGCGGTGACGCCCCATGCATTGCCGTCGCTGTCGTCACCAGGCAGCCAGCCAATGGGCAGGAATGCGACGGCGCCTCCGATGATCGGAGCGGAAACTGCGGGCGGCACCGTCGTCAGCCACGCAGAGGGATCAGGAGCGAACGAGTTTACTGGTTGCGGCAAGACCGCGGTCGGGGCCGAGGGCGAGCGGAACTCGTAGTCCGAGGCGCCACCCAGAACTCCAAAATAGAAACCGGAATCCGCACCCCATGCGGCTGTGCCGAGCATGCAGCATGCCGCTGCCATCATTGCCTTCATTCCCTGCTCCTCCCTTCCCTGTTCGTATTGATTCCAACGACTACGCCGCGTCGACCTTCACTGCGCCCGGATCGATCATCGGCCCGACCGGATGGCTGAATTCTCGTTTCGCAAACTCGATGCGTCGTGCCGGCGCCGCAGAAAAATCCGCTCGTTGTTCGCAGATCTGCAGCCGGCGCAGCAATCCTTGCCGATTGGCGATCTGGATCGCAAGCCCCGGGCGCGCATTCAGCTCCAGGACCAGCGGTCCGAGATCGCGATCGAGCACGATGTCGACGCCGATATAACCTAATCCCGTGAGCTCGTAGCAGCGCGCCGAGATGTCGAGGATCGTATCCCAGTCCGGAATCTGCAGGCCGGCGATGGGATTCGTCGTGTCGGGATGATGCGTGACGACCTGCGTGCCCAATACGCCGTCGAGCGTCATTCCCGTTGCGATATCGATGCCCGCGCCGACTGCGCCCTGATGCAGATTCGCCTTGCCGTGCGAGGCGCGCGTCGGCAACCGCACCATCGACATGATCGGGAAGCCGCGGAACACGATCACCCGCACGTCGGGTACGCCCTGGAAGCTGATGCGTTCGAACAGCGCCGAGAACCTCACCATGTACTCGACGATCACGACGTCCGGCACGCCGCCGAGACTGAACTGGCCGTTGATCGCGTTCGAGAGGTGATGCGACAGGAACTCATCGTCGAGCAGCGCACCGCTGATCGTCCGGTAGCGTCCGGCGCTGCGGCCGGCAACGACCACGATGCCGTCGCCCGCGCTGCCATGCGCCGGTTTCAGCGCGAACTCCGGATGATTGCTCACGATCTGCGGCAGCCGGCGGATGTCGTGCTGCGTTTCGATCACGCCGTACAGCTCCGGCACCGCGATGCCGGCCTGCAAGGCCAGACGCTTGGTCTGCAGCTTGTCGTCGACCAGCGGGTAGAGCCGGCGCGGATTGAACTTCGAAATGTAGTCGCCGTTGCGACGATTGAGGCCGAGCACGCCGGCCTCGGCAAGCGCGCGATAACGGCTCAGCATGGACCGGGCCTCATGTCTTCAGCGCCGGATCCACCGGCTGCATCGCCTTGAAACGCCGCAGTTCCAGCAGGCGATAACCGGTGTAGCGGCCGACCAGCAATGCGGCGGCGATGACCAGCAGCAGCATTTCCGGGAACACGAACACGAAATGTTCCAGCCACGCGATCCCCATCACCAGGTACGCCACCGCTGCGACGATCAGGCTGCCCACACCTTCCTGGATGGCCTCGTACGCGCCGCGCTCTTCCCAGACGATGGACATGCGCTCGATGGTCATCGAGATGATGACCATCGGGAACAGCGCGATCGACAGGCCGGGCTGCAGTCCCAAACGATGACTCAGCACACTGATGCCGGCCATCAACAGGACGACTACCGTGAGCACGCACGTGAGCCGGGGCACCAGCAGCAGGCGCAGCTTCTCCAGGTAGAACCGGATGAGCAGCCCCAGCGACACGATGATCGCGAACAGCATGATGCCCCAGACGAGCCGCGTTTCGCGAAACGCCAGCGCCACCAGCACCGGCATGAACGTACCGAAGGTCTTCACGCCGATGAAGTTGCGCAGCACCATGATGACCAGCGCGCCGATGGGGATCATCAGCAGTACGGCATAGACGGATTGCGTTGCGATCGGCAGCGAGAACAGCGAGAACTCGGCCGAGTGCGAACCGCTGCGTTCGGCGCGGCGCTCGGCCACCAGCATGGCGTCGAGCAGGCTCTGCTGCACGGCGAGGCTGACGTCGAGGTTCGAGCCGCCTTCGATGCTGGCGATGCTTTCGTCGCCACGCCACCAGATCAGGAACTCGGGCGGCAACCCCTGCTGCAGCGTCTGCGGATTGAAGTAGAGCCACTCCACGCCGTCGTGCACTTCGAGCAGCACTTCGGGTTGTACGGGACCGGCGCGTTCACGCAGGGCAACGCCGTGGGCGATGCGTGCCGGTATCTGTGCGCCGGCGAGGAAGATCGTGGCGAGATGGGCGCGGTCGGCAGCCGTTGCCGTGCGGTCGAGAAACAGGCGCACGTACTGATCGTTCTGCCCTTGTCCGATCCGGCGCAGCAGTTCGGTGGTGAAACTCGCGACGTCGGCCGACTGACGGCGCACATCGGCAATCAGACCTTCCATGGCGATGCGCGAAGCCGGATCGAGACGCGGCACTTCCGGGAACGGCGGCGTGGTGTCCTCGGCCGTGCGATCCGGATCGCGATAGATCAGCGCGCGGTAGTAAACGGTCTGCTCGCCGCTCGCCTCTCGCACGGCCCATTGGGCTTCACGCCCCGCCGGTGCGGGCCGGGTCGTCACGCCGAACCCGCGCGAGATGAAGTTCTCGTCCATCAGCGAGTAACCGGGCGTGAGCGCGGGGATTCGCAGCGTCGCTTTCACCGCGGCCGGCCCGGGTGTGAAAGTCACCGCGGCCTCGATGGTCCAGATCTGGGTCTGCGATTGCGGGACGACTGGAAAACCCAGCACCTTGGCCTTGTACACGAACAGGGACAGGGCAAGCGTCGTCAGCAGCGCCGCTAGCAAATAGATATGGCGGTTGTTCATTCAGGCGTGATGCGTTGCCTGGTTTCCCCGATGTGCCGCCGCGCGACGGCCTGTGCCCTGTTGAAGGCGGGCGAGAGCGTAACGGGTTTGGAGCGCTGTCTCAAACGCGCGACGGAATGGAGTTCGGTTTTTTCTTCTGTAGGTCAGGCTTCAGCCTGACAGTGCTTTGGCCGGCTAAAGCCGGCCCCACAGGAAGAAAGTCATTCCAGCAGATCGTGGGAGTCATGCAGGGGGATATCGGCGAGCAGATCGATCGGCGTCGAGGCAAAGCGCGCGGCGGCTGCAATCCCGGTGCGCTGATGCCCGGTCTCGAGACTCCAGTGCGCATGTTCTATCAGCAGCAGCAGTTGCCAGGCGCGGCCGATCGTCATGACGACACGACGCGCGCCGGACTGCAGCAGGCTGGCCTCGCCGTTGCGCTTGATCCACGTCCCCACGTGCTGAAGCGCTTCGATCGCGATCTGGGCGAGCCGGATCAGCTCGGCGTCCTGCAACGCACTTCGACACGACGTCAGTCGCTGACCCAGCGCCGTCAGCCCGGCGGCTGCGTCGCCGCGCAGCAGTGCATCCAGCGCTAGCACGTTGGTCGTGCCTTCCCAGATCGGCAGCACCTGCGTATCCCGCAGCAACACGGGCAGGCCCGTATCTTCGACATAGCCGGCGCCGCCGAAGGCTTCGATGGCTTCGCTCACCGTGGCCACGGCCTGCTTCGCCGTCAGCAGTTTCGAGATGGGCGTCAGCAGCCGCAGCAGCGCACGCTGGCTGTCGTCGATGTCGCCGGCTTCCAGACGCCCCATCAATTCGACGAGTTCGAAGGCCAGCAGGAACGCGGCGCGCGTCTCGACTTCCAGACCGGCGAGCGTATCGACATGCAGCGGCAGCTCATCGAGCGCAGCGCCGAAGGCGCGCCGCTGCGTCGCATACGCCTTGGCGAGCGCCACTGCGCGACGCATGAAGGCCACCGACGTCACGCTGTTCCAGGTTCGCGTGACCACCAGCATGGGTTCGATCGCTCGCGTGCCATTGCGCGGTTCGGCAACCAGTTCGGCGATGGCGCCGTCCAGCAGCAGTTCGGCCGTCGGCACCTTGCGGGTACCGAGCTTGTCCTTGAGGCGTTCGACGCGAATGCCGTTCGGCCTGCCGGCGGCATCGTGCGTTTCAACATAGAACATCGCGAGTCCCGAGCCGCCGGGACCATTGCCTTCGGGCCGCGCCAAGGTCAACGCCATCTGCGAGGTGATAGCCGAGGTGAACCACTTCTTGCCGTAGAGCCGCCAGCGGCCGTCAGCATCATGGCGCGCCTGTGTCAGCGAGAGACCCACATCGGAGCCGCCGGTGGATTCGGTCATCCACTGCCCGCTCGTCCAGGCCTGCGCCGGATCGCGACTGGCGAGTCGCGGCACGGCGCGCTCGATGAGGCCGGCGTTACCGGAAACCGTCAGCGTGCGCGCCGCTCCATCCGTCATCGCCAGCGGACAGGTGTACACGTCCGACGAAGGATGAAACAGATACGCCAGCGCGAACTGGTGAATGCGCGAGAAGCGGCCGTGAAGACGTTCGCAGGGAATACCGATCAGGCCGGCGCGGGCGGCGATCTCTGCACAACGCTGCCACAGCGGCGTTACGCGGATGCGGTCGATGCGATTGCCCCACGCATCCCATTGCGTGAGTTCCGGTTCATTCAACCGGTCCTGCAACTGAAGTTCATACAGCTCGCCGCCCGCCAGCCGCCCCATGTCGTCGAGTTCCGGCTCGATGGCGGACAACACCTCGGCCGGCAGCTTGCGCTGCAGCCAGGAGCGCAGGAAGCCATCGTCGCGATACTGGTTGCCGAGCCGCGGCGTCGCCTGGACGAAAATTTCCGGCGCGTTCATCGCACTTCCGGCAATCCGCCCGCCACTCCCTGCGGCGAGAACAGCACCTGCCACAACTGAATGCGGCGTGCCCGGAAGGCCGCCGCCGAAGACAGCAGCCAGAACTCCCACATGCGCTTGAAGCGCTCGCCGTATTTTTCCGCCAGCTCCGGCCAGGCGATGCGGAAGCGGTCGAACCACGCCACGAGCGTGCGATCGTAGTACGGGCCGAACGAATGCCAGTCTTCGGTGATGAAATGACTTTCCGCAGCGCGCGCGATCTGCACGATCGAGGGCAGCATCGAGTTCGGAAAGATGTAGCGCTCGACCCAGGGGTCGTTCGCTTCCTGGGTCGTGTTGCTGCCGATCGTGTGCAGCAGGAACAGGCCGTCGCGTTCCAGCAAGTGCTCGGCAGTCGAAAAATACGTGCGGTAATTGCGGAAGCCGACGTGCTCGAACATGCCGAGCGAGTAGATGCGGTCGAACCGGCCGGTCAGTGCGCGGTAATCCTGAAGCAGGATCTTCACCGGCAGGCCTTTGCAGCGCTCGGTCGCAGCGGCCGCCTGATTCTTCGACACGGTCACCCCGGTGACGTTGACGCCGTAGCGCTCGGCCGCGAATTGCGCGGCGCCGCCCCAGCCGCAACCGATGTCGAGCACGCTCATGCCCTTTTCCAGTCGCAGCTTGCGGCACACGAGGTCGAGTTTCGCTTCCTGCGCCTGCTCCAGCGTCTGTGCGTCCTTCCAGTACGCGCAGCTGTAGATCATGCGCGGATCGAGCATGCGCGAGTACAGGTCGTCGCCGATGTCGTAATGCTTCTGGCCGACCTTGAAGGAACGCCGCGGCGTCTGCGGATTCATCACCGTGGCCACCAGCGCCGCCCAGAACTGCCGCAAGGTCGGCAGATGCTTTTCGGCCTGCGCGCGGAAGACGCGGAACAGCATTTCGTCGAGACGTTCGCAGTCCCACTGGCCGTCCATGTACGCCTCGCCCACACCGAGCGAGCCCTGCGCCAGCACGCGCCGGAAGAAGCCGGGATCGCGTACCCGGATGTCCCAGGGATGATCGCCGTCGATGGCGACATCGGTCCCGTTCAACAACGATTCGACAGCGTCACGGTATGAGGTCATGGGCCGGTACGAAGCAAGGAATCGGTGACGGCGGCGCCTGGTCCGTGCGCCGCGGGTGCATTGCAGCGTCACTCCAGCCGCGTGCGGCTGTCAAGCATCCGGCGGGATCGAATCAGTGCGGACGCCGCATGATGGCAGGCGCGTCGCCGCCGGTGCCCATGGCCCTGCCGATGAAGAAACGCTTTGCGAGCGCGCTGCCGTTGACCGCCGACAGCCCGGCCCGTCGCGCCCAGGTCAGCAGATCGTTGGAATTGCTGAACAGCCGGTTGAGCCCGTCGATCATGCCGAGCGCGAGGGCGTTCTCGCTGCGCCGCCACCGCTCATAGCGTCGCAGCACACGGATTTCGCCCAGATCCGCGGGCCGGATGCCGGCGTCGAGTTCCGCCGACAGGATCTGGACCAGCGCGGCGCAATCGAGGAATCCCAGATTCACGCCCTGCCCGGCCAGCGGATGCACCGCATGCGCCGCGTCGCCGACCAGCACGAAGCGCGATTTGCAATATTGGCGCGCATGCGTCAGGCGCAGAGGAAATTGCGCACGCGGACCAGCCACGCCTACCTGGCCGAGCGCGCCGTCGAGGGCATCGGTCAGTTCCCGCGCCAGCACCTGCGGTTCGCAATTCACCAGCGACTGCGCGTGATCGGGCGTCGTCGACCAGACGATCGAACTGCGACCGTCGGCGAGCGGCAGGAAAGCGATCGGACCCGCCGGCAGGAAGCGCTGCCATGCAGTGTGTGCATGAGGATGCTCGGTGCTCACGTGGGTCACGAAGGCCCGCTGCTCGTAGTCCCAGCCGCGCGTTTCGATCCCCGCCAGCTTGCGGCTCAGCGAATCCGCGCCATCGGCGCCGACGATGAGTTCGGCGCCGATACGGCGTCCATCTGCCAGCGTGACGACGGCCTCGTCGATGTCGGCCTCCAGCGCGGACAGTTCCGCGCGCAGCACCGTGACGCGATTGCGCATCGCTGGCGACTCGTAGAGTCCCCACTGCACGCGACGGTTCTCGATGATCGATCCGAGACTCGGCTCGCTGGTTTCGGCCGCAGAAAAATGCAGCGAGCCGACGCCGCGCGGCCGACTGCGTGCGTCCCACACGATCATGTCCGAGTAGGCCGAGACGTGCTGCGACGGAATGTGCGCCCAGGCACCGATGGATTCGAGCATGCGCTGCGAGCCGCGCGAGATTGCGGACACACGCAGGTCCACGTCGTTGCCGGCCGGCGGCCGGGTCGGCGGATGCGGCTCGAGCAGCGCGATGCGCAAGCGCGACAGTTCCCGATCGCTGCCGGCCAGTGCCGCGAGGCAGGCGCCGACCATGCCGCCGCCGATGATCAGCAGATCGAAATCGGGTTTCATCGCGACCTCAGACGCGCGCCGCGCGCCAGTCGCGGAATCCGGCCCGCGGCGCCGAGCGACAACTGGGACAGCGCGTCCTTCGCCGCAGGCATCAGATCGAATGCGAGCAGGCCGATGTTCCGCGCCAGCTTTGCGGCACCGAGCGGCTGGGTGAACAACCGCACCAGGCCATCGGTGAATCCGACGATCTTCCGGCTATCGGCGGTCCGCCATTCGCGATACCGCCCCAGCAGCAGGGCGTCACCGGCGTCGAACTTGCTCTGATCTCCGGCTGCTTCCAACGCATCCGCCAGGACTTCGGCGAGGCTCGCTGCGTCGCGCAGCCCGAGATTGAATCCTTGGCCTGCGATCGGATGCAGCGACTGCGCGGCATTGCCAACGACCGCGAGCCGCGGCGCCGCATGCTCATCAGCCCGCGTCAGCGACAGCGGATAGAGATGGCGGGCGCCGACCCGCGTGAATCGTCCGAGCCGGAAACCGAATGCCTGCTGCAGTCGATCGAGAAAGGCCGCGTCGTCGAGGTCGCGTACCTGTTCTGCGACTTCGGGGGCGAAGGTCCAGATCAGTCCGACACGACCCTCCGACACGGGCAGCAATGCCAGCGGCCCCTGCGGGGTGAAGCGTTCGTAAGCAACGTAGTCGTGGAAGCGTTGCGTAAAGACGTTGGTGACGAGCGCGTGCTGCTGATAGTCCCAGGTCGTCGCGCCGATGCCGGCCGATTTCCGGACCACCGATTTCGCGCCATCGGCCGCAATCACGAGCCTGGCCTGGATCGTGACCGAGGCATCGGCGCCGGTTTCGCAACGCAGTTCGCGGTAATCGTCTTTCAGTTCGGAGCTTACGACGCGCGCCGGCGCCAGCAGCGTGACCGCTTCCTCCTGCAATCGCTGCCAGAGTGCTGCCCCCATGTCCCGGTTGATGACGACGAAGCCGAGCGCCTGCAGGTGCTGCTCCTCGGCATCGATGCGCGCGAAGGCGAAGCGACCCTGATCCGAAATGTGGATGCGCTTGATCGGCGTGGCTTCACGTTCGAGCAGCGGCCAGACATCGAGCCCTTCGAAAATCCGGCGACTGCCGTTCGACAGTGCGGTGGTGCGATCGTCGAAGCTCGGCTGATCGACACTGCCGAACGGCTGCGACTCGATCAGCACGACCTTGAGCTTGAGATCGGCCAGGGCCAGCGCCAGGCTGGCGCCGACGAGGCCTCCGCCGGCGATGGCGACATCGACCTTCATGCGGCGTGCATCAGCTTTTCGATGTCGTCCGCTTCCTTGACCAGGCCCTCGGTCAGGACTTCGCAACCATTCGCAGTCACCACGACATCGTCCTCGATGCGAATGCCGATGTTCCACCAGCGCTTTGCGACCCCGGCCGTTCCGGCAGGAATGTAGATGCCGGGCTCGACGGTCATCGCCATCCCCGGCTCGAGTACACGCCACTGTTCACCGACCTTGTAGTCGCCGACGTCATGCACGTCCATGCCGAGCCAGTGGCCGGTGCGATGCATGTAAAACTTGCGATACGCGCCATCGCGAATCAGGTTGGGCACCTTGCCCTTCAGCAATCCCAGCTTCACCAGGCCCTGCGTGATCGCCTTCACCGCGGCATCGTGGGGTTCGTTCCAGTGATTGCCCGGACGGGTCTTGGCGATCGCTGCACGCTGGGCCTCGAGCACGACCTCGTACAGCGCGCGCTGTTCCGGCGTGAAGCGTCCACCCACTGGAAATGTGCGCGTGATATCGGACGCGTACAGCTCGTATTCGCAGCCCGCATCGATCAGCAGCAGGTCGCCGTCCTTCAGTTCGTCGGAATTTTCGTGGTAGTGCAGGATGCAGCCGTTCGCGCCGCCGCCGACGATCGGGTGATAGGAGATGTCCGCGTTGCTGCGCCGGAACTCGTGCAGCAGTTCCGCCATCACTTCGTATTCCATGCGTCCGGGGCGGGTGAACTGCATGGCGCGTTTGTGCGCCGCGACGGCGATGCGGGCGGGCTGGCGCAACCCCTCCCGCTCGGGACGAGGCTTGTAGAAG
>OEIU01000080.1_pt1 | contig 92147 bp, 95 predicted proteins | sample 1539221 | NCBI WGS metagenome assembly OEIU01 (sample SAMN03792071, study PRJEB22550) | activated sludge metagenome | feature: wastewater treatment plant; material: activated sludge; isolation source: Wastewater treatment plant of a petroleum refinery complex | place: Argentina: Zarate | collected...
TGTTTCATTTCAGTAGTTTAGCCTATACGTTTTTCAGCTTAACTACCATAGACCCATTAAAAATTAGTAATTGTTACTTAGCCCCGGGGAGATCTGCTTCAAAGGTACGCGACGGAGCAATCCATCTCTACCAATTAACAATTCGCCAAGTGACAATTTACAATGCGTGCGGCCTTTATTGTCCATTGTAAATTGGGAAATTGTCTATTGATAAAACCTATCTCAATTCGCATGCGCACTCGCTGCAGGGTATGCCGCGGGCAAGGCCGAATTGAAGGATCGCTTGAAATCGCAGAGATAATGTGCTAGCCTAAAAAGGAACATCAGGAGTGGTCCCGAGAACGGGATCCGGCAACCGGCGAGAAACGGTGCTTTGGGGTGAAAACCTCGATGTGCGAAAGCGAAACGCTTTCAGAAATCTCAACAGTTCGCATGCTAAAGGCCCTCTTCTCTTGATGTGAGACGAGGGCCTTTTTCTGTTCCTGATGTATTTCACCAAAAAAGGAGAATACATCAATGACACACTATCCGATCTTTGTTTACACCCTTAGCAACGGAATTTCTGCGATTAAGTTCGTACATTTGGTCCCGGAGGACGATCAGGAGGAGCGAATCGGCATCACCGTAACTTTTCCTTGTGATCCCTACGATGGTTACGGTGCTCTTACGCCAGAGGCGAGGAGTGAGCTTATCAACATAGGCAGGGCCGAAATGCTCCGATCAGGCCTTCCGGTTTGCGTCGTCTTCGGGTCGAACGACTGTGCGTATCTCAAAGAGGGCTTTTATCAGGATTCCAAGACGCCGCCGCGGCTTACCAACGAACTCACTGCCGAGAACTGCGATCCCGAGGTTTGGGCTCAGATTCATGCAGAGCTCACAAAGAACGAAGTCGATGTCGGCGGCAGGCCGATCCTACCGGCAAAGAGGAACGAATTGATCTTTTAGTGCTAAACCGGGGCCGGAATCGAGCGGTTGCGGCCCCGCTCGACCCGCAAGCCAAACGAGCTTGCGGGCAATAACTCTTCCGAAGAATGTATATTGAAGAACCTGCTACGATCAAAAATTGCGAACTCATTTTCGAATGTCCGAAACAGTGGGATGAACTGGAACCGACGGCAAATAAAGCCGTGCGGTTTTGCGGGACCTGCGATAGAGGAGTCTATCTCGCTGAGGATGAGGACACGTTGGCAATGCTCGCCGCGGCCGGAAAGTGTGTCGCTTTCGCTGACTCAACGAACACGTTGGAAGAACTACCGTTACGTATTGTCGGCATGTTTGTGCCTGTTGAGGACGCTGGCGATCCCGGAACAGATTTCCGTTTAGATCCCAAATGAAGGGCCTCATTATACAAAAAGCAAGTTTGAATGACGCGAAGTTACTCGCAGCCCTTGCCTACACGACGTTTTGGGATGCGGGCCGGAATCGAGCGGTTGCGGCCCCGCTCGACCCGCAAGCCAAACGAGCTTGCGGGCAATAACTCTTCCGAAAAATGTATATTGAAGAACCTGCTACGATCAAAAATTGCGAACTCATTTTCGACTGTCCGAGACGGTGGGATAAACTGGAACCGACCGCAAACAAAGCCGTGCGGGTTTGCGGAACCTGCGATAGAGAGGTCTATCTCGCTGAGGATAGAGAGGCGTTGGCTGTGCTCGCCGCGGTTGGAGAATGTGCCGCATTCGCCGGACCGGCAAACATATTCGAGGATCAAGAACGGGATATCTTTGATCTTGATCCCTTATTCGCCCCATACCGGCCAGGAATCAGATGTCTCTTTAGAACCCAAATGAACGACCTCATTATACGAATGGCGAATCAGAAAGACGCGAAGCTGCTGACCGAACTGTCTTACACGACCTTTTGGGATGCATTCGCGTCGCATCCGAAGAATGCGCCCGAGGATATGAAGCATTATATGCAGCAGGCATTCACCGAGGAGCAGATCGCGTTGGAGTTGGCTGATCAGAATACTTTCTTTCTGATCGCCGAGCTCGATGAGAAGGCGGCTGGTTATGCGAAGATCGTTCGCGACGCGACCGAGGAAGGCATCACGGCCGAGCGTCCGATCGAACTCGCGAGGCTCTATTCGCACCAGGAATATTTAGGCAAAGGCGTCGGACAGAACCTGATGAACGCGTGTGTCGAATTTGCACAAGAAACCCGCCACGACGTGATCTGGCTCGGTGTCTGGGAGTACAACCCGCGAGCGATCGCGTTCTACGAAAAAAACGGATTTCGAGCCGTTGGAAAACACGTCTTCCAGCTTGGTTCTGACCGGCAAACGGATCTTCTAATGCAAAAAGACGTTTGATCTCGGTTATTTGTGATGCTGTTTGAAAAAATCCCAGATGACATCCGTTGCGTTCAGATCTTTTGAAGGCTCGTCCGCCTCGTCGCGTCCTTTATTGCCGCCCGGCCACGCGTGCAGGCCGCCTTTTATCAAGATCACCTCGACATCGCTTTGCGGCGCGCAGCCCACATACTTTTCGGTCGTGATGTTACCTTTAACCGACTTTTCGGGCACGCTCCGGCAGCCGGAATTCTTGCTCCAATATGCCGCGCCATCTTTGACCGACTTATACGGTTCGGATTGCGCGGGTTCGATCTGCGCGCGTTGGCTCATGCCGCCGTCATACGGAACGGCGGTGTCTGAGGTTCCGTGGATCAAGAGTATCGCGACTTTGCCCGCGGGCCGCGGCGAACTCGCAAAAATAGAACCTGAAACGGGTGCCGCGGCTGCGATCTTGTCCGAGAGCTTTGCGGCAAGATAGCTTGATATCATCGCCCCGTTAGAGAAACCTGTCAGATAAACGCGGCTCCTATCGACCCCGTATTCCGCGACAAGGCTGTCGATCAGCTTCGATATGAACGCAGCATCGTCAACGTTGTTCCGCATCGTAAAGGCGCAGCAGCCGACGGCATTGAACGTTAAAAGGGCGTTGCCCATGCGGCCAGCGCCGTTCGGGTAAGCGACGACAAAATTCTCCTTGTCGGCCTTCTCGCTGAAGCCGCTCATTCTGACCATATTCTGGGCGTTTCCGCCGCCGCCGTGAAAAGCGATAACTAGCGGCAGTGAACTGCCTTTCTTGTACCCCGACGGCAGGTGAAGAATGTAGCTTCGCTTTACGCCGTTGACGTCGATCTCACGGGTTCCGGCCGGGCTCTGCTGCTGTTCGGCACGGCGAGCCTCGATCATTTTTCGAAAGCGTCCGCCGCCTTGTCCGCAAACAATGGTTGTCGATAGTGCGGTCAAGGCGAGCAACGCGGTCACATATACTGCTTTCATAGGATCATTTCTCCAGATCGCCATTTCTTTTGACGCAGCGCGCCTTTCGATTGGCGAAAAATGCCAGTCGGTTCTATCTTCCGATTGACTGTTCCTTTCTGTAGTGCGATACTGTTGCATCTGTGCGACATATCAAGAACCCGCCAAATCCTTACAACAGACTGTCAGCCGAATTCGTCGGTGAACCGCCGCCGACAAAGCTTGAGATCTTCGAGGAAACAGCGACAAAAAAGGTCATTACAAAGGCCTTTGCCTCCGGCTGGGAAGGCGGTTGGCGTTACACGGTAAATTGCTATCGAGGGTGTGTTCACGGATGCACGTATTGCTTTGCCCGGCAGTACCACGAATATCTCGGCTACGGTGCCGGCACGGATTTCGAGACGAAGATAGTCGTCAAACCGAACGCACCGCAACTGCTTCGCAACGAGTTGAAGAAATGTCGGGACAAGATGCCGCACCTCGATTTTTCGTTCGCGACCGATCCTTACATCGCTCTCGAGGCGGAATACAAGCTTACGCGCCAATGCCTCAAGGTGTGTGCCGAGTTTCGCGTGCCGGTCAGCATCGTCACAAAATCGCCGCTTGTCACCCGCGACATCGATATTTTGCAGAAGCTCGAAGGGGTGAGTGTTTTCTTCTCGATCCCGTTCCTGACGCGCGAGAAGTCGAATCCATTCGAGCCTTACGCGCCCGTTCCGGAAGCTCGTTTTCGTGCGATGCGAACCGTCGCTGACGCCGGGATCGCGGTCGGCATCGGCATTGCGCCGATCATTCCGGGTTATAACGAGTCGGACATCCCAGGGTTGTTGGAAGCGGCGAAAGATTGCGGTGCGACGCGTGCATTTATGTCGATGCTGCATATCGACACCGACTCGATCGAGGAATATTTCGTTGCGAAGATGAAGGAACGCGTGCCCGAAACCCGCGTTGCAAAGATCATCAATTCGATGAAACGCGAACGCGGGGGCACCTTGCGGCACAGGTCTTACAAAGAACGAATGACCGGCAAGACCGAGCAATGGGAAGTAACGCAAAAGCTTTTCGATTTCCACTCGCGGCGGCTTGGGTTTAACACAAAAGAACACGACGCGGATCACCTTTCCGACACACCACAAACACCCACCACGATCGCTGAACCCATCCAGCAGACGCTGTTTTAGGATGCGAGGAGTCCGACAGGATCCGTGCCTGCCGAACTCGGTTCTGGTTTTTTTGTGCAAATCGTGCATTTCGTGCATTTTGTGCATTTTGTGCGGTTTGATACGTTTCGTGCGGAATGTGCTTCAAACGGGTGCGTCGTTTCGCTATGATGACAACACGGTCGAGACGACCGCTGGTCTTTGAAAAAATGTGAATGGTGAATGGCGGAGCTAAAGCTCCCCTCCTTACGAAGGAGGGGTGGCAGCCGCCTCGGCTGACGAGGTGGTTCTCTTTTTCGAATTGCGTCCACTGCGGCTCGACAAAAGAGAACGCAAAGGCCGCCAAGCGAAACCCCGCAGAGACCGCCAAGCGAAATCCCGCAAAAATCCTAGTCCCCGTAGGGGACGCGAGATCATAGCCCAGGGTAAGGCAGTCGCGGCCGCCACCCTGGGTAATAGTGCCCAAACAACCTCGGAGCTTGCGGAGCACGCGACAGGGAAATGTCGGCGGCCGAGCCGCCTCCGGGAATTCATTTTCCGTCCTAGACCACGTCGTAAACGACGTGGCTATGCGGGGCCATTGTCGGCGGCAAGCCGCCTCCAAGATCCGCTTTGTGAGACCTTCGGTCGGGCGAGCCCGACCGCACTGCGATGCGGCAAGCCGCCTCCAAGAGAACTGAAAACGGAGAATTGAGAATGGAAAGTGCGGTTTGATATTTTTTTGCGAAATTTTGGGACAGATCACGTAAGTGATTGATAGAACATCACTTATTTGTCCCAAAGGCTGTCCCAGAGCTGTCCCACGAGCGTCTTGGCCGGGACAACGAACTCCGAACGGAACAAGGCACTAGTGGTTCGTGGCAAGCTTCTTTGCCTGGATAGGATTTTCCGCTAACCTGAATTTATGCAGAACAGAATAGAAGTTTTTGAACAGATGCTTGCGGCCGACCCGTCGAACACAATGGTGATGTTCGGCCTTGCGAAGGAATACGAGAAGCTTGGCGACGACGCGAAAGTGATCGCGATGCTCGAGCCATACATTGCCGCGGCCGAAGACGAAGGCAACGCCTACGGCGTGCTCGCCGCCGCCTACGCACGTTCGGGCGAACGCGAAAAGGCGATCGAGACTTACCGCAAAGGCATCGACGTCTCGATGGCCCACGGTCATCCGTCAATGGCGAACGAATACAAAATGGCGATCGAGATCGACCTTGCCGACTAAACCTTTCTTCCGACTTTGTCGTATGCTAAGAGAAAGTTTTCAATTCGACAATTCAAGGAGTTCCCTGTTATGAAGGCATTTTATGCGTTTGCAGCGATCGCATTGTTTGCGGTTTCATCTTTTGGCCAGCGTGAGCTTGGGGCAAAACCGACAAAGACCGGCGGGCCTTTGATGTTCGAGCAGGCGGTCTTTGATGTTCAGGATTACGACATCTCTGTGAAGGCCGATCCCGCGACAAGGTCGATATCGGGAACTACCGTTATGACGGCAAAGGCCGTCATTCCCTCGGACGTGATCGTCCTTGATCTCGACACGCCGTACAATGTCGAGTCGGTCACGGAAAACGGCCAACCGCTGCGTTATGTTCGCAAGGACGGCCAGATCCGCATATATTTCCCTTACTCGAAACAGGTCGGCGAAACGATCAAGACAAAGATCGTCTATTCGGGAACTCCGCGAGTGGCCCCACGGCCGCCGTGGGTCGGCGGATTTATGTGGGAAAAGACAAAGGACGGTGCTGATTGGATATCGGTGGCGCTGCAGAACGACGGTGCCGATCTGCTCTTCCCGTGCAAAGATCATCCTTCGGACAAGCCCGCGACCGTCTCGATGCACATCACCGTGCCGGATCCGCTCTATGCGACGGCTCCGGGAAAGCTCGTCGGTATTAAGAAGAACGGCGACAAAACTTCCACATACAACTGGCGAATGACCAACCCGATCGGTAATTATTCGATCGTGTTCAACGCGGCGCCATACAAGGTCGTCAAAGATTCGTATCGCTCGATCGCGGGAACGGTTATACCGATATTCTTCTACGTTCTGCCTGAGGATGCCGACAAGGCCGCGGGCCTCATCGCCGAGCAGAAGAAATATCTCAAATATTACGAACACTACCTTGGGCCGTATCCTTTCCGCTCGCAGAAGGTCGGCATCACCGAGACGCCGCATCTCGGAATGGAACATTCGACGAATATCGCCTACGGCAACCATTTCAAATATGATGCGGACGGCACGGATTTCCTCCTGCTGCACGAATTCGGACACGAATATTGGGCAAATCTCGTAACGGCGAGCGATTGGCGTGATTTCTGGATCCACGAGGGTTTCCAATCCTATATGGACGCTCTATATCAGGAATACCTGCACGGCAAGGACGCATATATGAAGCGAATGGCCGCGACCGCGACCAGATTCCGCAACAAACAGCCCATCGCTCCTCGCGAACCGAAGATCGCCTATCAGGTCTATATGGCCGAACCGGATTACACGAAGTCCGACGGCGACATCTACGGGAAGGGCGCATATTTCCTGCACACGCTGCGTTACCTGATCGGCGACAAGGCGTTTTTCAATGCCCTTCGCCATATGGCTTACCCTGACAAAGCTCACGAATCTTACACCGACGGCCGCCAGGAACGCCTCGTTACGACGGACGACTTTCTAACGACCGCCGAGAAAGATTCCGGTATGAAGCTCGACTGGATCTTCGAAATGTACGTTCGCCAGCCGAAACTGCCAAAGCTCGTGACCAGCGTGAGCGGCAACACGCTCAGTCTTCGTTGGGAAACGCCGAACAATATGCCGTTCCCGATGCCCATCGACGTCGTGATCAACGGCAAGACCCAACGCGTCGAAATGCCCGACGGCCGCGCAACGGTGAGCTTCACCGGCGCCGCTCCCGTCATCGACCCCAACGGCTGGGTTCTTAAGGCGCAGTAGAGGAGAATTTTGCTTGCGGTCGAACTTGTTCGGTCGTATTCTGACAATGATATGAACACGCAGCTTGAACAGGCGTTAGCTTTGCCCATACCCGAGCGGATCAAACTCGTTGAGGATATTTGGGACAGCATTGCCGCTGTCCCGGATGCTGTTAAACTAACGGACGCGCAAATGGCGGAGCTCGAGCGGAGACTTGAAGATTACCGTGAGAATCACGACGACCTCATTCCCTGGGAAACGATCAAGGCAGAAGCCCTCGCTCGTAAATGAAACATCCAATAGAGTTCCGCCCCGCTGCGCGACAGGAATTCGACGAGGCGGCAGACTGGTACGAAACGCAGGTTCCGGGCCTTCGAGTTACGTTTGTTCACGCTGTCGATGAGGTACTGCTAAGGATATCGACTTCGCCGCTTGCTTTCCCGCTTGTCCACGGTTCTCAAGTTCGTTGTGCAATCATCAAGAAATTCCCTTACGTCGTTCTCTTTGAGGTCGAGGGTGACGTTAGGATTCTTGTGCATGCCATTTTTCATACAAGTCGCAATCCTCGCAATTGGCAAGCCCGTTTGAGAAGCAAGTAGCCGCACCGCCTTTTCTCCGAAGCTGATTGTCAATTATTAATCAGTAATTACTAACTAATCTGCGGAGAGCTTCGTCTCTATTGCCTTGACCGACTTACGCTCGGTGTCGAGGATCTGTTTCTTTCGCTCGATGCCCCAGCGGTAGCCGGCGAGTTTGCCGTCGGAGGCGATCACGCGATGGCAGGGTGTGACGAGTGCGACAGGGTTGGTTGCGCAGGCACGTGCGACGGCTCGGACGGCTTTTGGATTCCCAATATTCTCGGCAACCTCGGCGTAAGAACGCGTCTCGCCGTACGGAATTTTGCGGAGCTCCGACCAGACGCGCATCTGAAATGCGGTCGCACGCAGGTCAAGCGGGAGTGTAAGAATTGTGGTCTCGCCATCGAGGCTTCGCAAGATCGCCGTTACGGCACTTCTGAGCTTTTCGCCTGTGTTCTCGATCTTCGCGGCGAAAAATTCACCGGCGAGTTCGTTACGAAGCTCTTCTTCGGTTTCGCCGAAGATTACAGAGCAGATTCCCCGTTCGGTCGCGGCAACCAGCAATTTACCTAATGGTGATTCGACGATGGTGTAACCGATCGTCTCGCCCTTACCGCCTTTCTTGTACGTTGCGGGTGTCATTCCGAGGCGCTCCCCGGCCTTTTCATAAAGTGCGCGGCTCGATCCAAAACCACTGTCGTAGAGCGATGTAGTTACATCCGTCTCCCTTACGTTCTCTTTGAAATTCTCTATTCTTGTCATATCGATAACCTCTTTTGGCGAAACGCCGAGCAGCGTTTGGAATGTTCTGCGCAAATGGCCGGGAGTTACGCCAAGCTCGCGGGCAACCTCCTCGACGGTCGTGCCGTCTCCCGCGGCCCGGCGCATTGCGTCGAACGCTTTTGCAACTAATGCAGCGGTAATACCGGGAAAATACTCCCTATCCGGCCGACACCGCTTGCACGGGCGAAATCCCGCCCTCTCAGCATCGGTCCGTGTCGAGAAGAACGACACGTTCTCGCGTTTTGGCGGCCGAGACGCGCACGAAGGCCTGCAGAAGATGCCGGTGGTCCGCACGGCGAAAAAGAACACGCCGTCAAAGGCACTCGCCTTATTCTTGACCGCAAGCCATTTCCAGTCAGCGTCAATATTCGATTCTCGCCCCACAGCCATCTGCATATTTCAAAGTCTAGTTCTTGCCCTAGTGTGCCATATATCCGAAAACGCACTTGCAATTTTATTTTGTTCTCCGCCGCCGACAAAAAGAGGACTGGGTTGTCGCTGCTTTTGCTCAAATTGCCCGATTTTTGCGGATTTGGTATTGTTAAAGGTTACTCACACTATAAATTTCTGTTATTAAGGGATCAGAATTAATGGCAACAGCATCCGAAAAGATCGATAAGAACACGATCGTGGCAGAGCCCGCGAATACGACCGAAGGCGATGGTTACAACCCGGACACGAAGATGCAGGAAACTGCGAAAGGTGCGGCAAGCAAGGCTGAGGCGAAACCTGCCGCGACGAAAGGCACGGCGAAAGGCGATAAGTTTGAGGGCCTCTCGCCTGAGACGCTCGTCGGACTTTATCGGACGATGTATCTCTCGCGTCGCATCGACGACAAGGAAATTCAGCTAAAGGGCCAGAACAAGATATTTTTCCAGATCTCGGGTGCCGGACACGAAGCGATGCTCGTCGGTGCAGCTCTTGCGATGAAGCCCGCGTACGACTGGTTCTTCCCGTATTATCGCGACCGTGCGCTGATGCTCGGGCTTGGAATGACTGCCCTCGAGATGCTCTTTTCCGCCGTCGGGGCCGAGGCTGATCCGAATTCCCACGGCCGCCAGATGCCTTCGCACTGGGGAAAAAAGGAGCTGAATGTTCCCTCGCAGTCTTCCTGCACAGGCTCGCAGGCTCTTCATTCCGTCGGAGCTGCCGAGGCGAGCTATCGAGCGTCGCTCGTCAAGGATCTGCAGGACAAGATCGTCGGTTACAAAGGCGACGAGATCGTCTATATGTCGGTCGGCGACGGCACGACAAGCGAGGGCGAATGGTGGGAAGCGCTGAATACCGCCTCGAACCTCAAGCTGCCAGTGATCTTTGTTGTCGAGGATAACGGTTACGCGATCTCGACTCCGGTCGAGGTTGGAACGGCCGGCGGCGATGTCTCGAAACTCGTCGCGGGATTCCCGGATCTTTATATCCAGAATGTTGACGGCACTGACCCGATCGCATCTTACGCGGCGTTCAAGAGCGCGGTCGAATATTGCCGCGAGCGAAAAGGCCCGGCATTCATTCGCGGCAAGGTCATACGGCCATATTCGCATTCGCTCTCGGACGACGAGAAGCTCTATCGCCCCGAAGAAGAGCGTCAGGCCGAGGCCGCGATCGACCCGATCACGACATTCGCCGAATTCCTGATGCAGGAAGGCATCGCTTCGAGCGAGGCTCTCGAGGCGCTTCGCAAAGAGGTCGATGCCGAGGTGAATGCCGCCGCAGACATCGCGGTCGAAACGCCGCAGCCTGCACCCGAAACTGCGCTTCGAAACGTCTATTCGCCGGATGTCGATCCGACCGACCGGCAGCTTTTTGATACAGAGTCCGGCGCTGAATTATCGGGCAATGCGGGCACGATGGTCGATCTCATCAACCGCTGCATGCACGAGGAAATGGAGCGTGACGAACGCATCGTCGTTTTCGGCGAGGACGTTGCGGACGCTTCGCGTGAAGAGTATCTCGATGTCGTCAAAGGCAAGGGCGGCGTGTTCAAAGTAACCGCCAACTTGCAGCGAAAGTTCGGCTCGGCACGCGTCTTTAATTCCCCGCTCGCCGAGGCCAACATCATTGGCCGTGCTGTCGGTATGGCGATCCGCGGGCTAAAGCCCGTGGTCGAGATCCAATTCTTCGACTATATCTTCCCCGCGTTCCACCAGATCAGGAACGAGGTCGCCGTAACGCGTTGGCGTTCGGACGGCGACACGAAATGCCCGCTCGTGATGCGCGTTCCTGTCGGCGGCTATCTAAAAGGCGGAGCTGTCTATCACTCGCAATCCGGCACAACGCTCTTTTCGCACACGCCCGGCCTGATGATCGCTTATCCTTCGAACGCTCTCGACGCCAACGGACTTCTGCGCACGGCGATCCGCTGCGACGATCCCGTCATGTTCCTCGAACATAAACACCTCTATCGGCAGGTCTATAACAAATCGCAATATCCGTCGAACGAGTTCCTAATTCCGTTCGGCAAGGCCAGAACCGTTCGCGAAGGCTCGGATATTTCTATCATCACGTTCGGCGCCCTTGTCGAGCGCTCGAACCAGGCCGCAAAACGCCTCGAACAGCAAGGCATCTCCGTCGAGATCATCGACCTGCGTACGCTTGTACCATACGATTGGGAAGCGATCGCCGCGACCGTCAAGAAGACCTCGCGTGTCATCGTCGCACACGAAGATTCGATGTCATTCGGCTACGGTGCAGAGATCGCGGCCCGTATTTCTGACGAACTCTTCGAATACCTCGATGCACCCGTCCGCCGCGTCGCCGCGACCGATACCTTCGTCGGGTATGCTCCGCAGTTGGAAGACTTCATCCTGCCGCAGTCCGAGGATGTCGAAAAGGCCGTGCAGGAATTGATGAGGTATTGAGGTTGAGTTCGACCGCAGATAAACGCAGATGAACGCAAATAGAAATGGGCCAGCTTTTGAAATTTAACCTGAGTTTGTAAGGCTTTACCGACCTAGTTTTGAGGCACACATTTACCAGTCCCTTTTTTCGATCTATCTGCGTTTATTTGCGTAAAGCGCAGTGCCTAAATTATTTGCATGCGACCAAACTGCCGCTCTGCCTGCTGATAAATTTCGGCCACCCGCGAGTAAAGGTCAAACGTATTTATCAATCCGAATATCTTCAGAATATCTAACCGCAAATGGACGCAGATAAACGCAAATATGCAGTCGAACGAACATTCTTTTGCGTAACCACCCGAGCATTCCGATATTGATGAGATCTATCTTCGTGGCCACTTTGCTTGATCTGCGTTCATTTGCGTTTATCTGCGGTAAATTCGCACCCGGGGAACTTTCTCATCAATTCGCGCGTATCTGTGCTAAAGTCGCAAAATAGACTTATGGCAATTCCGTTCAAAAGTTTTAGGGCAAAGGTGTCTTTGCTGTTGGGTATTTTGGCTTTGGCAGTGTTCGGTTCGCCCGTTTTCGCGCAGCAAGGGCCTGTGGTGGTGCGTCCGGGTGCGCCGGGACAACCGAGCACCATCTTGCCGGCGGATACTCGGCCGCTGCCGCCGCCTATTTCTAAAAAAGACGTTGAATTCATGCAGGGCATGATCCATCACCATGCTCAGGCGGTCGAAATGGTGGCCTTGATGGAAGGACGAACGACCAATGCAGACCTTCGCCGTTTGGGAGCCCGCATTAGCCAATCGCAGTCCGACGAGATGAACTTTATGAAACGCTGGCTTGCAGCACGCGGACAACCGGCGGAAATGAAGATGGCCGGTATGGATATGAGCGGCATGGAAGGTATGGACCACAGCGGGCATAAGATGGGCCATAGCATGATGATGCCCGGAATGCTCACGCCCGAGCAGATGGCGGCCCTTAAGGCGTCAAGCGGCGCCGAGTTCGACCGGCTTTTCTTAACGGGAATGATACAGCACCACGGCGGAGCGTTAACGATGGTCAAAGAGCTCTTTGACACTCCGGGAAGCGGTCAGGACGCCGAACTTTTTAACTTTGCGACAGACGTTGACAGCGGCCAACGAGCCGAGATCCGAATTATGGAGAAAATGTTGGGAGAGAAATAGTAAAAAAATGAAGACCCGAAACTTATCGAATTTACTTCTATCGATCGCCGTTTTGGCGTTCATGTCGATCGGATTTGCGGCGGCTGCGTTCGCACAAGGCCCGCCGCAGGCACCTCCGGCTCTCCCGCCCGGAATGACAGGCTCGAATGCCGATGACCCGCGTGCTCATCTGAAACCCGGCGTCTTTGATGCCGCCGAGGCCGCATTGGGAATGAAGCATTTGCTGTTGCTCAAGAAGCCCAATGCATTTGACGTCGGGACCGACCCGAACAGCCCGATGGTCGCAAAGGCGTTGACCTCTCTCGGTATTCCGGCCGATGCAAAGATACCCGAAGCGTTGAAGATGTCTTTCGCTCCACTCGCATTTGCGAATTCCGACATTGCTTTTCAGGGCAACTATCTATTCCTCGGAAATTTCTACGGCGTGAACATCTATAACATCGCCGATCCCGCGAAGGCCGAACTTGTTACCTCGATGCCGTGTCCCGGCGGTCAGGGCGATGTTTCGGTCTTTAAGAATCTGCTATTTATGTCGGTCGAGATGCCGAACGGCCGCCTTGATTGCGGCGAACAAGGCTTTCCGCCGCCGACAACTCCGGGCTTGCCCGCGGCAAATAAAGAGCGTTTTCGGGGAGTGCGAATTTTTGATATCTCGGACGTTAAGGCTCCTAAGCAGGTAGCAGCGATCCAAACCTGCCGCGGTTCGCACACGCACACGCTTGTTCCGGATCCGAAGGATCCGGCCAACATTTATGTCTATGTTTCCGGAACGTCATTCGTTCGTCAGGACGAAGAGATGGCAGGATGTTCGGGCGGTGACCCGGCAAAGGATCCGAATACGGCACTGTTCCGCATTGACGTGATCAAGGTTCCTGTCGCTGCTCCGCAGGATGCAAAGATCGTTGCGAGCCCGCGTGTCTTTATCGACCCGCGAACAGGCGCATACAACGGACTTAGCGATGGCGGTTCGCATGCGAACAAGGGCAAAGCGGAATTCAGCGACCAGTGCCACGACATCACGGTCTATCCTGAGATCGGCCTCGCGGCCGGTGCGTGTTCGGGCAACGGTCTTCTCCTCGACATTCGCGACCCCGCCAATCCGAAACGTATCGACGCTGTGAACGACCCGAACTATGCCTATTGGCACTCGGCCGCGTTCTCGAATGACGGTAAGAAGGTCGTCTTCACTGATGAATGGGGAGGCGGAATGGGCGCCCGATGCCGAGCGACCGATCCGAACGTCTGGGGTGCTGATGCGATCTTCGATCTCGTCGATAACAAGCTGAAATTCCAGAGCTACTACAAGATGCCCGCCGCACAAACCGAGCAAGAGAACTGCGTGGCCCACAACGGTTCGCTCGTTCCCGTTCCGGGACGCGACATCAAGGTGCAGGCGTGGTATCAGGGCGGTGTCTCGATCATGGACTTCACCGATGCGTCGAAGCCTTTCGAGATCGCGTATTTTGACCGCGGCCCGGTCGATCCAAAAACGCTGGTTCTCGGCGGCTATTGGTCCACGTATTGGTACAACGGCAGGATCTACGGATCGGAGATCGCACGCGGCCTGGACGTCTTTGAGCTGACGCCAACGAAGTTCCTTACGCAGAACGAGATCGACGCGGCGAAGTCTGTCCACCTTCCTGAATGGAACGTACAGAATCAACAGCGTATCGTCTGGGCGAATAAGCCGGTCGTCGCAAAAGCGTATCTCGACCAGCTAGAACGCGATAGTTCGATCTCAGCGAAAGACGCTGCTTCTGTAAGGAAAGCTCTCGACAAGGCTGAAAAATCAAAGAAAGCCAAGGGTCTTGCGAAGTCTATCGCGATCGTTGAGAAGGCTGCCGCAGCTTCAAAGAATGCTGCCGACACCGCTCGCTTCAACGCCGTGGCCGCGATCCTGAAACAACCGCAGTTCTAACAAGACTGTTAGTGCCGAAATGAATGTCGCCGGTTCTTCTTTGAAGGCCGGCGACATTTGCATTTGGTCCTGCTCAAAAGATTGGTCGATCCATTATCTAATGCGGCAGTCTTTCGATCATCTCACGGGTGATCGTAGTATCAACCGAGCTTGATGTAGGGTCGATCGAGTTGTCGTTCGGCAAGAAGATGCCAACGGTTACAACATCGCTAGAAACCTCGAACCGCATATCAATATTTAGAATACAGCCCGTCTGAACCGAAAGGTGTTCGATCTTAATTGTTCGAAAGCCATCCTTTTCTGCCTTAAGCCGATATTCTCCATCAGGAAGAACTGGAAAAATATACTTGCCATTCGTATCGGAAAGAAGAGCCCGAGCGATTTTCTTCTCGTTCTTACCATCCACTTGAACGACCGATATCTTTACACCGGGAATCGATGCCCCGTGAGTGTCCATCACCACGCCTTGGATAGCGATATCTTTCTCTGGGTCGGTCGGACAAGTTTGCTCGACAGTTGAGCCCGGAACTAGCCTTGTCGGATCCGGTCGTCCTTTTTGTCCGAACGAAATAGAGAAGAAGCCAAGTATGCTTGCAACTGTCGCAAACGCGAATCTAAGGATACCTCTTCGCATCTTGCTAAGGGCCTTCGGGCAGTCCCTTGTTATTACGGTGCCGTCGGCACGCCGGTGAAGGCGTATGCACGTGCGTCCTTCGTTGGTAAAGACAAAGTCACGCACCTCTGACGCGGTCATCTCTTCGATGTTGTAAACGCGTATCGAACATTGCGAGCACATTCGCGAACGCTCGTCGCCTGTCATCTCTTCCCAGGCCGCAGAACACGGCTTCGCAACCCGCATAGCCTGAATATCAATTTCTTGCTTTCGCATAATCTATTCCTTACAAAGGCTTAGATGAGCTAGATCAAGATTGGTTGTTTCACCACAGATTTGAGCGTTTCTACTTCAGGCGTGTGAGGCGATAGACACCTTTCTCGATACGCTCGGCGAAGCCTTCGTCAACAAGTTCGTGATTGGCTTTCCCGGCTTCCTTTCTCGAAAGGCCGAATTTGCCTGCGAGTTCGCCTACCAAGGTCATTCCGCACATTTTTAGATACGTTCGAGCGAGTTCGCGAACTGCCGTCTCACGCATCAACTTCTTCGCCATTTCCTTTGGAAAACGAGCTTCGCTCAAGGTCCAGATGTAGGTGAATTTTGGAGCATAAACAACCTCTTGCGGCACGACCTTCATTCGTTTTTGCAGTTCGTCGAGTGCCTTTGTCAGGTCGGGACGCGCAAGGCCGGTCGCATCTCTTAGATCAGACGTCGCAAGTTCGAACTCCTTTCGCAGAACCTTCAGGACAAGCCGTGCATTCGCGGAAAGAATACCGCTCTCGCCTTTTTTTGAGCATCCCCACAGTGCATTGAAAACCGGGATCATCCTCGGAGCCAGAAACATAGAATGGCCTTTGTAGATCTTGCCGTAATAGACCCGTCCGCGTGCGATGACCTCATCTTTTAAGACCCAAGTCGTGCTCGCTTCGGGATCCTTTTGCACGTTGCGAGGCATATGCGCATCTCGTCGCGCGCAGACCGCGATGTAAACTGACGGGAGACGCTTCCGTACGTCGGTCATCCCGAGACAAAGGCCGAGATCCTCGACCATCTGCTCGACTTCGGCGGCGGTTCCGATACGCAGAGAGTCCTCGCGGTGCCATTTTCTGTCGCGATAAGATTCGATCTCTTCCGGAAGCTGCATACTTTCAGGATTAGAACATAAAGAAAAGCTGCCAGCTACTCACTGATAGCTGACAGCCTGCCTTTGCCGATCGGAGCGAAGAGCTAGTTATCTTGGCGACTGCGCATCTCTCTGGATCGGAGAGGACGCAACGACCGAGATCGTCGAGCCTTTCATCAGCTGTATGTCGTCCCTTCCCTGCAGAACGACCGAACCCGCACCGGCACCGCCGCCTATTACGGCGCCGATCACAGCGCCTTTAACGCCGCCGGCGATCGCGCCGATCACTGCACCGATTCCCGCACCGATTCCACCGCGTTTGACGCTCTCTTTCGTCTGGCTGTCACCTTTCGCAGTGCCTTCCGTATCGATCTTAACGTCCTTACCGTTCTGGTCGCGTATGGACGAAAGTGTGCCGGCGAAATCGTAAACCTCGCCGTTCCGCAGCGTGATCTTCTCGAAATTGAATGTAATGTTCGATCGGCCGCTTACACGTCCCGAACGGCCGACGCCCGAAATGTAACCTTCGACCACCGCACCGCGAAACTCGTTCGGCGACTGCACCGTCATGCGAAAGCGGTCGTTATTTTGCGACACTTTCGTATTGATGTCGTTCTCCAGCACGCCCGTGATCGCCGTCCCGTTCGGCACGATAAAACGGCCTGTTCGCGGCGTTCCGGTATTCGGCGGATTATTGCCGTAACCGGTGTTTCCGCTGCTATTGTCGTTGTCGGAATAACCTCCGTTATTGCCGTAGTTCCCCGTGTCGATGCCGAGGCGTGCGACCTGATCGGTCTTGTTGTAAACGCTTTCGGCAAAAACCGTCTGATTCAGATAGCTCGTCGTGATGCGGCGTAGAACACGAAGTTCCTGGCCGTTGCGGGAGGTCTCGAACGTGATCGTATAGTCCGTATCGCCGCCAAGGCTCGAAACGGTGAGCTTATCGCCCGACAACGCTGCACGCATTCGGATCGTACGGCCTTGTGCGTCGGTCTCGGTCGTTTCGCGGCCGTCAGCAAGGAACGAGACCGGCGTCGCATTCGAGGTCGCAAGCGTAACGTTGTTGCCGCGAATGTCGAGGGCGATCTGCGCCGGAGCAGTGAGTTTGTCCTTCAATTCTTCACGATCATTTGCACCCGCGTTAGTGCGCGCAACGATGTCATCGATGCGCTCGCTTCTTTGCAGATCGAGATCATACGTGCCGGAAAGGCCGACCACGACTGAATTTCCGGACGACGGGAAATTGTTCGCTGGCGTATTATAGTCATCATCGCCGTTCGAACTGCCGGTCACCGACCAATTGTTCGTAACGCCGTAATTCGCGGCAAGCTGGTCGATCTGAGCTTTGATGTCGCTCCAGTCTTCCATCAGACGGTTGTTCTGCTGGTTTGCGATCAGAAATTGCTCGACGCGTTTGGCGGCATCGACGATCGGGCGAATGTCGTCGCGGTTCTCGCGCTTCTTGTCGAAATTATTGCGAAAATCCCTTATCGAATCTTTCAGCTCGCTGATGTCTTGCCCAACCTCGGAAACGACCGTCGTGTTCACCGAAGCCGAGTTCAGCTGATAGCGAAGGTCGTAATCAAAATTATCGACCTTTGTCGCCAGGCTCCTGACCGCATCGCGGATCTCACGTTCGCTGCGTCGCTGCGCGTCCGCCGTCGTAACACCTGCGATGGCGATCATCGCGACAAAAAATGCTGCTAGATGGAATCGTAAAGTTTTCATCGTGCCGTACCTTTTCTCTTGCCAATTTTATGCGAATTTGGGCGACACGTGCTCAACAAGACACTCTCGCCCGATCGTTATGAAGCATTTTTCGTGCCAAGAGTTGTAATCTCTCTCGCTCGCGAAATAATGCTAGAATTACCGAACTATGGCACAGAATACTTCGGAAGCGGTCGTCCGGTATATCGGTGATGACTATTTTTTGGGCACGACCCCGAGCGGGCTGCCTCAACTAATGGATTCTAAAGGAGATAGGCACTCGGCTCCGACGCCGATCGAGCTCCTCCTTGTGGCAGTCGCCGGGTGTACGGCCATCGACGTTCAATCAATTCTTGCAAAGAAACGGCAAGACGTAACATCTTACGACGTGCGGATTTCGGGTACGCGCGCCGAAGAACATCCGCGGAAATTCACTGCGTTCCATATAACCCATATCGTGCGCGGACGCGGCATTTCAGCGAAGGCGGTAGAAGACGCGATCAGGCTCTCGGACGAGACCTACTGCTCGGTCGCTGCCTCGGTAAAGCCGACAGCGACGATCACGACGAGCTACGAGATCATCGAGGACAGTAAGGATTAGCAACAAGATGCAAAACATCACGACCTTTTCTGCGGCGATAGTGTTGACGGCAATGTTCGCGGCGGCCGCTGCCGCGCAAGTGCCTCTTCAGACGGGCATCAGGATCCTGTACGCCGAAGACGCACGATCCTTCAATTCCGACATTGTAAAATTTCTCGGCTCGAAGAGCGCCGCTGTCCGCGCGCGTGCTGCACTCGCGGCCGGACGAATAGGCCGTAAAGATGCGATTCCCGCACTCACAAAGCTGCTGTCCGACAAGGACGAGAAGGTTCGGCTGAATGCCGCCTTCGCTCTCGGCGAGATCGAATCTTCCGACGCCGCTGAAACCTTACTCGCGGCGATGACGAAGGAAACTGCTGCTGCCGTAAAAGCTCGCCTTCTCGAAGCCCTCGGCAAGATCGCCGCCGCAAACCCTAAGGCAGACAGCTCCGCCAAGATCAAAGATGCCGTCAAGGCGTCGTTGAACGCTGAATTGGCGAAAGCAAAGAAACGCGATCGCGAGACTGTCCTTCTTGGGCTGACAGCTCTGATACGAACGCGGCCCGATGGTGCAGATGCTATCGCGTCCAAGTTTTTGGACGACACCGATGCAAGGGTTCGGGCAGATGCCGGCAACACTTTGACCAGGCTTCGCGCAAAGAACGCCAACGCAAAGCTCATCGAGCTCGTGAAGACCGAACCGGATCCGATAGCCCGAGCCAATGCCGCAAGAGCCCTTGGTGCCGCAGGTGCAAAAGAGGCGATCGACCTGCTCGTTTCTGTTGCCGCAAGTGACAAAGACAGCCGCGTAAGGATCTCGGCGGTAAGGTCTCTCGCTTCATTGAAGGACAAAGCGGCAGGACAAAAGCTGGTCGAACGCGCAAATGCCCTGCTGAAGACGGCGATCGATAAGGGCCTTGTCTCACGCCGTCTTGGCCGGCCTGACGAAACGACCGAACTTCTCGAACTTGCGACCGCCATCGGCCGTATCTTTGAAGCTGCGGCTGACGAAGGCGCATTAAAATTCCTGCGGGCATTTAGAGAGTTCGATCATTACCGCTCGTCCGAAACGGAGATCGCTTTTGCGCACGTGGCTCCGGAGATTTATGTTGCCGAGAACGTTCCTGACGAAGCATTCTCGGATTTTTGGGCAGCGTCCGCCCATTTCGCCGGGCTTTCCGCAATCGCCGACACAAAGAACGAAGCCGCCATCAGCGCCGCGAGAAAGGCGTTGATGACCTTCCTAGCGGACTTGAACTCCCGGACCGAAACCTCCTACAAGATCGAAATGGCAAAGGCTTTGCCGGATGGCCTCGGAGCGATGGCCGCGTTGAAGGTTGATGGTCTCGAAGAAAAGCTGCTCGGCTTGCTTGATAATCCGGACGTCTTTGTACGCGTCGCTTCGGCGAGTGCACTCGCGGATCTGCCAAAATCGGAAAGGAGCTTTACGGCACTTGAGAGGGCGTTTGGAGCTGCACTCTCTTCCGACAAGCACGAGGACGATGCACAACTTGCAATACTCGACGCCTTGGCAAAGATCGACAAGAAAGCCGCGATCCCAACATTCTCACTCGCACTTTCATCGCCCGATTATCTTGTCCGAAAGAAAGGCTTTGATCTCTTGAGCGACAAGGATTTTGAGAAGGATGAAAAGCTCGCAGCGTTTCTAAAGAACGCTCGCGAAAAACACCTCGACGAGGTTCAGCTGCATTCATCCTCAACGGGCACCGAGCTCGGCCAGATATTGAATAGCCGAGAAGACTATATTCGAGCGCAGTCGCGCAAGAATGGTTCTGCGGTCGCGGTCCTAACGACGGAGAAAGGCGTCTTCGAGATCGAGCTTCTAGGCGAAGATGCTCCGCTTACGGTCGATAATTTCATCAAGCTTGCAAACCGCGGCTATTTCAATGGTCTCGCGGTCCATCGCGTAGTCGCAAATTTCGTAATGCAGGATGGCGACCCTCGCGGTGACGGCAATGGCGGCCCGGGTTGGTCGATCCGCTGCGAGATCAACATGCAGCCGTACGACCGCGGTGCGATCGGGATGGCGCTTTCCGGTAAGGATACCGGCGGCTCACAATGGTTTGCAACGCATTCGCCGCAACCGCATCTCGATGGCGGCTACACAGTATTTGGGCGTGTAAAGGGTACGGGAATGGACGTTGTTGACAGCATCGTCCGCGGCGACAAGATCTTGAGCGTAAAGATAATCGAGAAGTAATCGGTTCGCACGGCAATATTCTCGGCGACGGCTTATGAACGACATTCAGAAACGAAGAGAGATCGAGATCGAAGAGAGTCTTGATAATCTATCACGATATCTTGATGGGCTTTTTCGAATTCCAGGCACAGGTTGGCGCTTCGGCCTTGACGCTCTGATCGGCCTGATCCCGAACGTGGGCGACACTCTTACCTTTGTTCCATCGATGTACATCTTGTTCTCAGGCGTTCGCTACGGCGTTCCGAAGATCACGCTGCTGAGAATGGCGTTGAACATAGCGATCGACTATCTGGTCGGGATGATCCCATTCTTGGGCGATGCCTTCGATTTTGTATGGAAGTCGAACAAGAAGAATATGGAGCTTATCCGAACACGTGCGACAGGCCGCGGTAAAGGCACCCGAAGCGATTACCTTTTCATTTTTGGCCTGATCGGCACGCTGCTCTTGCTGCTGGTGGCTTCGATCGTCGCAAGCGGCCTGATCCTCTTCTGGGTTCTGACGAGCAGGCCGCTGATATAGTCCAATGCCAGATCTGACATTGGATCACTAATTAATTTCCTGCCGCTTGTGCTTCGGGGAACATCTTCTCGAGTGCGCCGGTGAGCACGCCGATGCCGAATTCGCCCGCCGCACGGCTCTTGAGTTTGCCTTCCGCGTCGAAAAGGTAATATACCGGAACCCAGCCCTGCTCGTTGAGGAAAGCATCCTTTAGCTTATGCTCGTTGTCCACCGCGCAGACGTCATCGATGCAATGCGTCGCGATCGTTTCCTTCACGGTGTCAATGTTCGTGTCCGCTTCGTACCGCGGCATATGGATCGCCACCGATCGAAGCCCCGCGTCCTTATACTTAGCTTTAAGAGCCTGCAGTTTCGGCATATTGTCTTTACAGATGCCGCAGCTCGTTGCCCAAAAATAGACGAGCGTAGGCTGGCCGTTCACATAGTCATCAGCCGTCTGCTCTAATTCGTTCAGCCAGTCCGTCGCGCCGTCAAAGGCGGGACGCTGGTCTCCAATTCTCATTGGCATTTTAAGATCACCTCGAAATTCACAGCCGCAGATGAACCGTCTTCCAATGCAGATACTCCTTGTATCATCCCCTGCAGAGGTATTGGCTCACCTGCGGCTGATCTTGTTTAGCTCTTAGGCCTTCAAGTTCGCCTGGCCGGGCTTCCAGTCTGCCGAGCAAAGCCCGCCGGTCTGCAGACCCTGCAGAACACGAAGCGTTTCATCCACCGAGCGGCCGATGTTCAGGCTCTGGACGACCGAATACTGCAGCGTGCCTTCCGGATCGATGATGAAAAGGCCGCGAAGAGCGATGTTCGCCTCCTCAACGAGAATGTTGTACTGGCGTGCGAGTTTACCGGCCGTGTCCGAAGCGATCGGATACTTCACGCCCTCAATGCCGTTCTTATCGAGCGGCGTCTTGAGCCATGCACGATGCGAATGGACCGAATCGGTCGAAACACCGACGACCTCGGCTCCGATGCCCTGGAATTCTTCCAGGCGATCCGAGAAGTGGATCAGCTCGGTCGGGCATACGAATGTAAAGTCGAGCGGGTAAAAAAGCAGAATGAGCCATTTGCCCTTGTAATCGGCGAGCTTGACGTTCTCCGCCAAGGTATCGATGTTCTTGGTCGAGGGCATATTGAAGTCAGGTGCAGGCTTGCCGACCTTCGCGATCGGTGCCGTGGCGATATTCTCAGTAGCGGTTCCTGTTGCAGTTGACATTGTTTTAATTCTCTCCTTTTTCTGATCTTCACCGCCTGATGCAGACGGCATTTTGTTTTTGCTCCATTACGGGAATCCGAAAATCCTATTATTAAGGTTTTCTTACACAATCCGGACACAATCCACGGAGTGTGAATTTGAGTGTCTCGGGCTTGAATTTTGACGATCTTGCGGCCCGCTTGACGAGATCCGGAGGAAGCTCCATCTCGATATCGACAAGCTTTCCGCAGGACGTACAGATCGCGTGATCGTGGCGATGCGTGAATTTATCGAATCGGCTTGCGCCGTTTCCAAAGGGGATCTCGGCAATGTGGCCGGCTTCCTTCAGAAATCGAAGTGAGTTGTACACGGTCGCAAAGCTTATGGTCGCTAACTTGGCTTTGGCTGCGACAAATACATCGTTCGCGGTCAAGTGCCCGTGCGCCTCGCGCACGACCTCAAGCACGACCTCACGCTGCCGTGTTAAACCCAGTTCATTGATCGCCGAGAACTTCATAACTTGAATTAGAATAATTCCAATTCTAAATATTGTCAAGTCGACTGTGATGCCAATTTTGCTTTATGGATGATGGTATAATCTAGCGTTCCTAGCCTTATCGTGAGATCGCGTGGCCGACCAAGTGAGATTCGTCTTTACCAACAGATTCTATGCCCTGCTGATAGCCGCCGTGACAGTGTTATTGGCGACGTTCGCATTTACGGATATCGGCTGGGTCGTCCTTGTATTCGACGTCGCACTCATCGTGACAGCGCTGGCCGACTATTTCGCGAGCCGCAACGCCCTGAACGATATCGAGATCACACGGCGTTTCGAGCGGCGTCCGGCAATTGGCGACCCTACCGAGATCAAACTTAGTGCGGCGAACTCTGGCAGCCGTACTCTCCTCCTTAAGATCAAGGATGAATATCCGCCCGAGATGGAGCTTGGCGATCAGAAACGAGAAGCAACACTTCAGCTTGAACCGAACAGTGTCGGCACTTATTCGTATATGGTCACGCCGCCGCGACGCGGTCTATATGATTTCGGCAATACCGCTCTCCGAGTTCTTTCGCGGCTTGGACTCGTTTGGTGTCAAGCATCGCTCGGGACAGCTCAAAGCGTGAAGGTCTATCCGAACGTGCGTCGCGTTCGCGAGATCGAACTCCGCGCTCTTGGCGCTCGTTCATTTCTTGCCGTTCAGCGAAAGGCCGTGCGGCGTGGAGAAGGGCGTGAATTCGAGTCTCTGCGGGATTATGTTGCTGGTGACGAGATGCGTAATATTTCTTGGACTGCGACTGCCCGCCGGTCGAAGCTGACATCCGTTCAGCATCAGATCGAACGCGACCAGACGATCATCATCGCTCTTGATGCAGGCCGCTTGATGACAGGACGCATCGATAACGAAACAAAATTCGAGACCGCCCTGCACGCGAGCCTTGCGCTCGTTTCGGCCAGTTCGCGTGCGGGCGACAACTGCGGCATTGTCGTGTTCGGCCGGCGGGTGATTCGATATCTTCCGCCGAAACGCGGTGTCGGCCAGATGGACGCAGCCCTTGAAACGCTTGTCGATATCGAACCGCAGCTCATCGAATCGTCTTATTCACGCGGCTTTCAATTCATTGCCTCGAATACAAAGAAACGCGCATTCGTCGTGATCCTTACCGATGTTATCGACAAGGACAGTTCAAGCCGTCTGCTCGAAGCCCTGCCGCTTCTGCGCCCAAGGCATTTGCCGCTCGTCGCAACGATAGGCGACCGCGACCTGAACGCTTCTGTCTCGTCGCCGCCGAAGAATGAGAAGGAGATGTTCCTGCAGTCCGCCGCCGAAGAACTGCTTGTCCAACGCGGCGCGGCCCTCCTCCAGGTCAAAGCCCTTGGCGGCCTCGCCCTCGATGTAACGACCCAGACACTTGCAACGGAGCTTCTTGAATCTTATATTCGCGTAAAGGTACGCGGCCTTCTCTAGCCGGGCCGCAGCATAAATGGCAGATAACCTCTTTACTCTCATCATTTACACAACAAAATACCGACTTGGCGGTTCGCAGTTTCCTGTCGTGGCCGAGACTCTTGCGGACGAAAAGCGACGCGAAGACCCAGCCTGCGAAGTGATCACGCGTGCCGTCGAATCAAAGCACGACGTTCTTGGCGCTATCGCCGATATCAAGACGAAAGGCGGCAAGCTGAAGGAGTTCCTTTTCGTCGGACATTCGGGAATGTATGGCCCGATGTTCGGAACCGTAGAGTTTCCAGAACAGTTCTCGCCATACGAATGGGAGCAGATGGAGATTCCATTCGCCGAGAATGGAAGCGCGTCGTTCTATTGCTGTCGTTCGGCGAGATGGTTCGCCCCATTCTTTGCAAGAACGCAGAACGTGCCTGCCCACGGTTTCTTTTGGTACACGACCTTCTCGAAAAACAAGGAGAAGTTCATATCTGTCGGCACGCGGACCGATGCTCCGATATATACGATCGGCTGCAAAGGTAGAAAATCACACGGCTACGCCGCCGCGCTAAAGAAGCGGCTCGGGATGATGCCATCGGAGAAAATAAAGCGATTTGAACCGCGGCCGCCTGACGGCGATCCAAGTTACGACCATGTCGCAGAGCTTTATGATGCGGTCTTTGAAGATATACGGGTCCGGCGCGACGAATGGGCGTGGCTGAACGAGCATATTCCGGGTTCCGGCCTACGCGTTCTCGATATAGGCTGTGGAAATGGTGCTTTGCTGAACGCCCTTTCATCGCGGATCGCGTCGGGCGTCGGCGTTGACGAATCAGAGCCGATGATCGAACAGGCAAAGAAGCGAAACGCAGCGAACGCGCACCTTGAGTTTCAAAAGATCGACGGCCCGGTGCTTCCTTTTGCGGATGCCGAGTTCGACATTGTCATCTCGATGATGTCGTTCCGTTATCTCGATTGGGACCCGCTGCTTGCGGAGATCAAGCGTGTCACGAGGCCGGGCGCTAAGTTCCTGATCGTCGATATGGTCACGGTTCCGGTAGGTTTCAAGGAGTATCCGAAACTTCTTCTCGACAAGGCAAAGGAGGTCGCAGGGCGCCGGTCGAACGCAAAATTCGAGGCTGCGTTGAAGCGGCTCGTCGCCAACCCTGCGTGGCAGAAGATGGTCGAATACAACCCGATACGTTCTGAACATGAGATGAAATGGTATCTCGAAAGCCGTTTTCCCGGACAAAAGGCCGAGATACTGAATATTGGCTGGAATTCGCGCATCCTCGCGTTTGACAGCGGTCCGATCGAACTCGGAATCGAGGCAAAGCTCACATATCCGTAACCGTATGGGCCGCATCGGAATGATCGATTGGGGAATCGGCGGGATCGGCATATATCGCCGACTAAAAGAGAGATTTCCGCGCGCCTCTGTCACATACTTCTCCGATACCGGATTCACGCCTTACGGCAAAACGACGCGCCGGGAACTCATTGAGCGCCTAGAACGCGTTATTCGCTTTCTTCGAGAACATGATGTAACGCAGGTCGTCATCGGCTGTAACGCCGCAAGCACCGTGGTCGATGATCTGCGTTGCGGAGGCATTGAAGTTTCAGGTGTGATCAAGCCTGCGGTCGATCTGGCTGCACATATAAAGCCGCAAGATCTTGGGTTGATCGGCGGGCGACGCACTGTTGTCTCAGGTGTGTATCGGCGTGGGCTTGCTGCGGCGGGAATTGGTTTAAAGCAAAGGATCGCTCAGCCGCTCTCGGGCCTGATCGAAATGGGTGAGATCGATTCGCCCGTTCTTCATTTAGAATCAGAGCGCATCCTCAAACCCCTTGCGAACTGCTCACACGTTCTGCTCGCATGCACTCACTATCCTGCGATCGCCAACGTTCTTTCCCGATATGTTTCCCCGAGAACTCAGTTTATCGATCCGGCGGATGCGGTCGTCAGTCGACTCGATCTTTCGCGAATTTCGACTGGCCGACCGGACGTTTTTCTGACGACCGGGAGTAGGAGAGAGATGCGCCGGGCTGCGAAAGCGGCGTGGGCCATTGACCTGAAAGAGCCTAAGCGTGTACGCACGTTATAGCCAAGCTGCAAGTTTTTCAGTAAGATTCGTTCTTAACTCTTGGCAGGAATAGAGCCTGCCGAATTGAGGAGAAGCTATGAAGAAGCATTTTTTGACATTAACGATATTTGGACTTTTTTTGACCGCCGGCGCCGCTGCCGGATATGCGCAGCAAATGCCTGTCGCAAAGTTCAAACTTACACAGTATATGTTCCGCGATAAGATGGCGTATCCCATTGACAAGATGGAAGTTACGCTGAATGTCTCGGCAGACGGGCGTATCGGCGGCAAGGGCGGCTGCAACGGATATGGGGCCGACTTTTCGATCGTTGACGGCAAGCTGAAGGTCTCGGCTCCGATCTCAACGATGATGTTCTGCGACGAATTGACGAATGGATTTGAGCGAAAGTTCTTCGATGTTCTTCAGAATGCGGATACGTTTTCGCTAAAGGACAAGAAGCTCACGATCACAAGTACGAAGCGGCATACTTACCTTGTGTTCGAACCGGTCGTTGAGGAACCGAAAAAAGAACACGCACACTAATTCTGGTCGGAAACTTCCGGCGATCGCCCAACGAAGAAGAGATAAGAATAGAGGGCGATACCGGTCAAGACTCCGGTCGCAACCTTAATTGGAGCCGGCAGGGCCGATGGTGAAAGAAAGCCTTCGATCGTGCCGGCAACGACCAAAAAACAGGCACATCCAATTACGATACGGGCGGCATCCATGCCGCTCTTTTTTGCGGCCTGTGCGCGCGTAAGGTCGCCGGGAGCGATCAGCGAGTAGCCGATCATCATGCCCGCACCCGCGCAAAAGAAGATGCAGGACAGTTCGATCACACCGTGCCCGACGACGAACGACGCAAGATCATTCGCAAAAACAGGATCGATCTGATAACCCGCCCCGAAGACGCTGCCGAGCCTTGCGCCTTCAAACGCGAGAACATAGACCGCACCGACCGCGAAGAACGCTCCCAAGGCGAACGCGCGCATCATCACGAGAATGTTGTTCGCCATGATCTGCGTCGCGCCGATCTGGTTCGCCTCGTTAAGGCTGAGCCACCAGCGATTACCGCTGCGGATCTGATCGGGTATGCCGGATAGGCCGACAAAGTGCGTGAAATCCATATCGATCCAGGTCGTTACGAAACCAAAAACGGCAGAGCCCGCGAAGATCACAAATGCGAACGCGAGGAACTTCCAATTTCGGCGAAAGGTTGCAGGCAGCTCACGACCAAAAAAGCCGCGAATGAGTCCGGCGCCTTGGCTCTCTGCCCTGTAGATCTGACCGTGCGCCCGGATCACGAGTCCATTCAGATAACCGATAAGTGACGGATCGCGTGTTTCAGCACGTGCGATCGCAAGGTTGGCTGCGGCTCGCCTGTAAAGTTCGCCGAATTCGCGCACTTCCATCCTTGAAAGTCCGCGGAGACCCGAGATCTTCATCATTTCAAGAAGATCCTCGAGCCGCTGCCACTCATTGCGGCCATCATTGCCGTCAAAAATCTTTCTCATCGCCCTTTGTGGAAGTGTAAACAAGCCGAAAGCCGTTTTGCAATCTCATCTGCGGCGTAGCGTATCCGGAGCAGCCCGCGAACACACGAGAAAAAGGACGAGCAGCCCGAAACTGGAAAACTCGTCCTTTCTCTGCAAAGATCCGACCAAAGATCCATCAGTCGTCGGTCGGTTTCTCGTTATTCGCCGCAGCCTTTGCCTTGTATTCTTGTATCTCCTTTTTAAGCGACGATTTCGCCTCATCGGAGTAATTGCCATTCTTCAGCATTGATTCAAGACTTGCCGCCGCCTTGGAGTACTGCTTGGTGGCTTTATAGAGACGTGCAAGCATCTGATAGAGCTCGCCGCTTGGCGTCTTTGCGAATTTCTTCGCATTGAGCAGGCTCGTTTCGGCCGCCTTGTAATCTTTGGTGCTCAAGTATGTCTTGCCGAGGGCCAAATGCACCATCGATGACTCAGGGGCCAGTGTTGCAGCACTATTCAAGGCAATGATCGACGCAGGAAGATAGTTTAGGTGGCCGAGCGAAACCCCAAGCATATACAGCGTCATCGGACTCTTGTCATAGACTTGAGAGGCCGTCAGCAGTCGTGCGGCCGCATGCTCGAAATCATTCTTATGGAAGTAGATCTGGCCAAGGGCATCGTTTGCGAGAAAATACGTGGGAAAGTCCTTTAATGAGCCTTCGAGCAAAGGGATCGCCTCATCTGTCTTACCCTTCTTTAGAAGCTTCGCGGCCGCCTCATATTGTTCTTTGGCGGCCTTTGGGATCTCCTGCGCAACCACTACCTCTGCCTGAGCCGCAGCAAGCGTACCCTTTCGGGGAGTCAGGTAGAAATCCTGGATCATGTAGGCATTTCCACCCGAACCAGCTGCGGCCGAAACGGTCGAGATAATGACCTCCTGGGTCTGCTCGTCCATATCATACCGAAACGGCAAGACCTTGACATAGTACGTGCCATCGGCAAGGCCATCGAAGGTATATCGGCCGATACCGTCTGTCGTTGCATGCTGAATCATTACATACCTGTCATTCTGCAACTCGATCTCAACGTACGGCAGACCGTTCTTTTTTGAATCATAGATGGTGCCGGAAATCGTACTTGCGTAGGCGCTTGCGGCCGCCCCGGCAAGAATAACTAGAATGATCGTCGATAATATCGCTCGAAATGCAGATCTATGCATGATTTTCCTCCGAGATGATTGCGGGGCCGTCGAGACTCAATTAGAGCAAATGGCCCATCTTTTCTTTCTTGGTCTGAATATAATGTGCAGCTGGTTTTTCCGTATGCACCTTGATCGGGACTCGTTCGACCACGCGAAGCCCGGCTTCTTCGAGAGCCTTGAGCTTCTCAGGGTTGTTCGACATCACGCGGACCTTGCAAAGCCCCATATCAAAAAGGATCTCGGCGCACTGCCTGTAATTCCTTAGGTCAACTGCAAACCCAAGTTGTTCGTTCGCTTCGACAGTGTCGGCTCCGTCATCCTGCAAGGAATAGGCTCGGATCTTGTTGAGAATGCCGATACCGCGTCCTTCTTGCTGCTGATAGACGATGGCGCCGTTTCCGGCAGCATGAATACGCTCCATTGCCTCATGAAGTTGCGGCCCGCAATCACATTTGAGCGATCCGAACACGTCGCCCGTAAGACACTGAGAGTGGATCCGAACAAGCGTCGGCACATCCGCCTGCATCTCACCCATGTAAATTACGACAAATTCTTCGTCACTGGTGAGTGAACGATAGCCCGCGATCCTGAACTTGCCAAACCTTGTCGGCAGTTCGGCGTCAGCAACCCTTTCTACTGTGAGCCGCTGCTTTTGCCATGGGCATTCGGACGCCTCATCGGTCCGTCGATCGTTATCTAACATTTTTTCCCTAATATTGAGTATAAACCTCAGAGGGCACAAAAACTAGATTCTTATTAGATTTTTGTGAGGTGGTAAAGGTTGCAGCGACATCGAAAAAAATCGCGCGGACGGAGCGATATTCGGCGAAAAAGAAAAAAGGAGCGGACATTTGGATCCCGCTCCCGAATCGAACCGATTTAATTAAAAAGGCCCGGAACTTGCTGCCTATTCGGCGTCATTTCGGCCGCCATCGTCTTCGCCGGCGTTCTTGTCATTGTCGCCGTCTTTCTCAGATCTTTCTCCGTGGGCGAAAACCCCGTCCGTGCTCGTTCCAAAGAGCTTGGAGAACCAACTGCTTAGTGCCTCTGCAAATCCGGCCGACTCGACCTGCGTGTCACGGGCAGGCATCGCAATGTCAGCAAACTCGGCCTCGAGGCGAAGAAGGGCGGCGGTCGAAGTGCGACAATGGCCGCATTCCGCCAAATGCACTACTATCGGATCGATCTCACGGAGCGTCAGGCCGCCGTCCACGAAGGCTGCGAGCGTATCCTCATCAAGATGCGAACCACTCGCCGATACCGACAAGGCATTTGTACGATCGCGAAGAAATCCTGCAAAAAGGTCTTGGAAACGGGTTTCGATGTTGTCGATGTATTGCATATTTGCCCACTTTGGGGGTGAGCCAAAGGCCTCCGAGTAATGGACGCAGCGGATCGATAACTTTTGCGTAAAATATTCCGCTTTCTCAGCCCGCGGCAAGGTCCCGATAGAGATCGGGGCCGGCAAGATCAGCTGACGCTAGTCCGATGCAGATCTCTACCTCGTCGGCATTCAGGCCTTGACGGACGGTCAGATCTTTTTTGAAAACATCCAGTATACGCTCGTAACTCTTTTCGAGCCAACGCATTACGGTCGATTCATGAATGCGGGCCGACGGATCTTTCTCCCTTGCCGACGATCTCCTTTTGATCCAACCGCGAAGGGGAGACGCCTCATCTTCGACAAGACGCGATATCTCACGCAGTTTCAAATTGTCCACGTGATAGAGCGCGATCAGAAGTTTTTCGTGCGGTTCCAAAGCAGCAAAGGCCTCTGACAATGCAGCGGCCGTCGCCGAGCGATATTTATCGCGGGCAACCTGCTCGACCATTTGGCTGTCGCCATCAGGCGTTGGGATGGCGAATGCCGCATGCGCGGCTCCTTCTCCGATGGTTTCAGTCATCTCGTCGAGCGAAACCTCTGAGTGTCCGGCGCGGTGCTGATCGACAACCGAATGCCAAATTATCGTGCGTAGCCATCCGCGAAGGCTCCCGCGGCCCGAATACGTGCCGAACTTTGAGTATCGCTCGCCGTCAACCACACGCGTTCCATAAAGCTCGATATAGACGTTGCCGATCACTTCGTCCGGATCGGCATCACCTCGTGCAAGGTGCCGTGCGAACCGCTCCATGTACGATCGATGCGTCTGATCGAACTCCCACCAGGCCCGTTCGTTTCCCGCGGCACATCCAAGAGCCAGGAAAAGGTCGTCCGCTTGAAGATTACCGAGGAATTCCCCGATCTCCGGCGCGGTCAAAGGCTCAACGCTTGCAGTCTCGAGGCGCTTCTCTATTGTCTTGAGTATTGACGATGCGAATGCGTCCGCGGACACTCCATAGTTGGGCGCGTTCTCATTGCAGCGAGCATACATCTCAGCGATAGCAGTTTCTGTGAAGGCTTTGGCGGCAGCGTCCATGCTTGGAAGTTGATGCTAAGGAACTTGATGATTATAATCTCAAACGGCTAAAAACGATAATGGGTCTGCCGCATCTCTGCGGTCCCTAGTCAACTGACGCAGTGCCGCCGGTCAGATCATCCGAAGAATAGCCCGGTGCCGAAATATGCAGCTTCTCATCCGAATACTGCAGCTGGTAAAGCCGCCAATATAGCCCGCGGAGAGCCAGGAGTTCGTTGTGCGTACCCATTTCGCGCAGTTCGCCGTGATGCAGGACGATAATGCGGTCACATTTCTGTATTGTCGAAAGACGATGAGCTACGACAAGCGACGTTCGCTCGTCCATGACGCGATCTACCGCGCTCTGGATCAATTGTTCGGTCTCCGTGTCGATCGAACTTGTGGCCTCGTCAAGGATCAGGATCTTCGGGTCGAATGCAAGGGCACGAGCAAATGAAACAAGCTGCTTTTGCCCTACGGAAAGACCGGCACCGCGTTCTTTTACCTTGGTGTCATAGCCGTCCGCGAGCTCCCCGATGAACTCGTCGGCCCGCACCTCTTTTGCCGCCCAACGGATCTTTTCGTCGCTGATGTTATCATTGCCGAGCCTGATGTTCTGAGCGATCGTGCCGCTGAAGAGAAATACATCCTGCAGAACGACGGCAAAGTTCGAACGCAGGGCTTCGAGATCCCATTCCCGGACATCGACACCATCAACGAGGATGCGGCCTTTCTGAACATCGTAGAACCGCATAATGAGGTTCGTGATGGTCGTTTTTCCTGAACCGGTGTGCCCGACCAATGCTACGCTCTCGCCGATATCGACCGAGAACGACACATCCTTAAGGACCCAATCTTCCTCCTTATACGCGAACCAAACGCCCTCGAATTCTATACTTCCCTTTGCCTTTCCGGCGAGCTTCGGTTCTTCAGGCGTCTTGATGAGCACTTCGCGATCGAGCATGATGAAGATCCTGTGCGATGCGACGACCGCAGCTTGAAAGACGTTGAACTTATCCGAAAGATCACGGATCGGTTGGAAGAGTTGGAGCGAATATTGAATGAAAGATGCGAGCACGCCGACCGAAAGGGCTTGCGAAACGCTAAAGAATCCGTTCAGTGATTCGAAACCGAACACAAAGATGATCATCGCCACACCGACAGCTCCGATAAAATCGACCAACGGATAGAAAACAGCGTAATAGTAGATCGTTTCGATGTTCGCATCGCGATAGTCATCGTTGATCTCGGAGAAGCGCCGTCGGGCCTTCTTCTCTGCATTAAAGAGCTGTACGGTCTGGGCACCCGACACATATTCCTGCAAGAACGCATTCAGCTTCGCGCTTCGGGTACGCACGCGGTCAAAACCGTGGCGGGCGCGCTTCCGAAACCAGTTCGTAGCAGCGAACAGAAGGGGCACGGTGATGAGCGTGACGACGGCGAGCTTCCAGTTGAGCCAGAACATCATCGCGATGATCGCGAAGATCACAACAAGATCGCCGAGCACATCTATAACGCCCGATGTAAAGAGTTCGTTCAGTGCATCGACATCACTTGTGAGCCGCGTCATCGTTCGGCCGACAGGATACTGATCGTAGTATGCAAGTTCCTGATCCTGCAGCTTTGTAAAAAGTTCGGTCCGCAGATCGAACATCACACGTTGGCCGACCGTGTTGAGCAGGATCTCCTGCACATACGAGAAGATGAATCTAAGAAAGAATACGCCAAAGAAAGCGAATGAAAATAGCCAGATGCCGTCGACGTTCTTTGGAATGATATAGCTATCGACCGCGACCTTAGTAAAGAGCGGCTGGATCGACGCAAGTATGTTCGTAACGAATGTGAGAAGGAGCGCGGCCGCGGCTACCTTCCAATACGGCCGCAGGTAGCGTGCGAGGCGCTTGGCGACCTTTAGGTCGTAGGTCTTGCCGATGGCGTCTTCTTCGTGATATTTGCGAACCTCTTCGGACATCTCGAAAGCAAGTGAAGTTTCTATTTTAGCGTGTCGCGAGAGGAATATCGAAAGCTGACCGACGGCGGACGTCCGCTCTCTCAGTCAGAAATGAAAGAGGCCCGCTCGCACGAGGCGAGCGGGCCGAGGGTCTATCCAAGAACGGTTAAGTTCTTAGAAGTACAGACGTGCGCCGAAGCGGACTTCGCGAGGAGCACTGAAGCCACTCGAGAGGCCATACACGTTGTATTTGCGAGCAGCCGGATTAGCAGCAAGCCAGCTATTGACATACTGCGTGATGCCCGCACCGCCTGTGACGAGGTGCATTGCCGAGAACATGTCCACACAGGTGGTTGGAGCGCAACCGCCTGAAAGAAGTGTTCCGTTGCTGATCGTCGAGGTGGTGATCGTCTCAACAACACCCGTTTCCGACTTGCGGTCGAAAAGGTTCAGGATGTTGACGTACGGCTGGATCGTGATGCGGTTATCGCGGCCGAACTTATATTTGTGATCAATATTAAGGTCGGTGCTGTAGTACGCAGCCGAGCGGCCAAGGTCGCCGCGGCCATACACGATGATCGCGAGTGAAGCGATGAAGTTAGCACGCGTCGTCATCGGTGTACCAGACTGAGCCGTGGTAAAGAACGAAACTGACGTCGTGTTCGACTTGCTCCAATTGTGATCGTAGCCGCCGTATGCCTTGAAGACATGCGGACGATCCGTTGAAAGAAGGCCGTTGTTCGGCTTACCGGTCATGGCCCAGGGCTCGAACGGAAGGTCGAAGTTACGGTTGACGTTCGGGCTGGTACGGCCGCCTTCGTCAGAGCTGGCGAGACCACCGTAGTTACCGAACAGACGGCTCCAGGTGTAGCTTGCGCTCAGGAACCAGTTATTTGCAAAACGCTTGTCGAGGCCGATCTCAACGGCATCATACTTACGCTCTGCCTTGGCGCACGGGAAACCGTCTGCCGTGTAAACCGCGCAGGCAAGGCCTTCGCCGGGGTTACCGATGACATAAGCTTCTGAACCCGACACGCTGATCGAACCGACATCTTCGATAGCCTTGTCGACCTGCTTGTGGGTGTAGCGTCCGCGAACGAACCAGTTGCGGAACAACTGATGCTGAACACCAAAGGTGTATTCGGACTGACGTGCAGCCTTGATGTTGGGATCGACAGCACCCGAAACATCGATACCGAGGCCCGAGTTGGACGGGATGCGATAGTCGAGGTTACAGGTCGAGTAGCCCGGAGGATAGATCAGCGTACCGTCACCAGGGCAGTTTCCACCGATCGGATCCGGATGGCTTCCGAGGATGTTTGCAAAGGTGTAGCCGGTGTACGCCGTTCCACGAGCAAGTGTGATATCGAACCAATCACGACGGTAGAAGTCGCCGCCGAACGAACCGCGGGGCAGTTCATACTTGAAGCGATCATAGAACCAACCGTAGCTGGCAAAGAGCTTGGTCTTGCCATTGCCGAAGAGGTCAAAAGCAGCACCAAGACGCGGAGCGATCTTATCCGCCCAGCTGAAGTGAATACCCGGGTTGCCGGCTTTGAAGGAAGGAACATCTTCCATGTCGGAACGGACACCGAGGTTCAAGGTCAGGCGATCTGCGATCGTCCATGAATCCTGGACAAAGAGAGCGTTGCTCGCGCTGCTCGCTTTACCAACGGTACCAAAACGCTGCATGTAACCGCAGCCAACTGCGCTAGCAGCGCTAACCGTGTAACCGAAGTCCGCGCAATCACGTCCGTAGTAGAGGACGATCACACCTGTGTTCGTGTAACCCTGCTCGGTCGTGTTGGAAATGCGGTTGTACTGATAACCGAATTTGATATTGTGACGGCCGCCGGCGTTAAGGCCGATGTAGCTAGCGTCAGTATCAAAGAGTGTACGAGTCGAAACGTCGTAAGCGAGCTGGAAGTTGCTCGGGAAGTTCGACTGGCCAAGGCTGCAGCCCGCCTGTGCCTGGGTGATCGGGTTTCCTGCAGGAGCTGTACCAGCTGCCGGCGGGAAGAGGCTCGAAGCACTGCAAAGGTAACGAGTTGCGTTCGGGATGTTGTAAGAACCAAGCTTTTCGTTCAGGAACGTACGGCCTGCGTGAACGTTGATGACCAACTTCGAGAGCGGTGTCCACGAAGCCTGACCGTTCAAGCTGTTCGAGTTCTGACGACCACCGCCATCATGAAGCTGGGCAGCGGAGCCAGGAGCGTTGGTCAAACCATAGGTCGTACCCGGAAGCGTACCCTTGACCGAGATCGGGTTCCAAAGGAACGATCCGAACAAGCGGAGCTTCGAGTGCGGCTGAGCATCGAGACGAACGAACGCTTCCTGCGTCGTCTGCTTCGACTTGAACTCTTCAGAACCGATAGCCGAGCGGCCCGGAGCCAACTGGTTATAATAGGTAACGTTCTGGTTGTAATCGAAGACCTGCGGAGCATAGATAGCCGAGAACCAGAAGCGGTTCTTGACGATCGGGCCGTTCAGCTTAGCAACCGGATAGTACGAAACACCGCCCGTCTGCGGAACCGGCAGGTACTCGTAAGCACCAGCGGCGCTGCCGTAGCGGCTAAGGAACGGGTGGCTGTCACCCTGGAGCTTCTGCGGGCGCCACGACATACCGAAGTTGCCGTGCCACTGATCGTTTCCGCCCTGGGTAACGACCGTGATCACACCGCCGGTAGCGCCGCCGTATTCGGCTTCGAAACCGGTCGATTTGACCTGAACTTCCTGGATGAGCTCAAAGGGAACGTTGTTGTTCGAGTTGAGCGTACCAGTACGGAAGTTGGTAACTTCCTGACCGTCGATAACCCAAACGTTTTCCGAGCCCGAAGCACCGTCAACCTGGAAACCACCCGAAAGACCTTCCGGACGAACGTTCGGAGCGGCCTTCAAGAGGCTGGTAAACGTGGTGCCTTTCGGAAGCGAATCGATCAACTTCTGTGTGAGGTTGGTCTGGAGTTTCGATTCCGTCGGGTCGATGGTGACGTTGTCGCCGCCAGTGACGGTAACGTCGCTGACGCCGCCGCCGACCTCAAGCTTCACATCTGCACGAGCCGAACGGTCGAGTGTAACCGTTACGTTCTGCTTCGAAGTCTTGAAGCTTTCTTTTTCGATCGTGACCGAGTAGGTTCCCACCGGAACGTTAGGCACGACGAAATAGCCATTAGAATCCGACATTACGGATCTGTTAAAGCCAGTCGTGGTACCGGTCGAAACCGCGGTGACTTTCGCACCGGGAACGACGGCATCGTTCTGGTCTTTCACTACTCCCTCGATGCTGCCGCGAGTACCCTGTGCAAACGCTGAGAAAGCGAAGCAGAGCACGATCAGCATGATCGAGGAAATAAATGCAAACTTATTTCTCATTACTTTGTCTCCTATTCAAAGTCTCTTTTCGAGAGTTTCTGAACTTAATAAAAGGCCTCAATGGACACTTTTTCAGCCTTTTTTTATGCAATTTGCTCTCCACAGCCGTCTCAGGCCGTGCCAAACGTGTTAAATACCGCATTTACACTACTTTACAAATCTTTAAGGGCGCACGGAAAACCGAAAACACCGAAGATCATCCATTATTTTGTACGAAAATTTAGATTTTTTCGGGAGTTTTTGGAGATATCGAGCATTCGGCTTGCGAAAACCGGCTTTTCTGCCGCATATTAGGCTCATAATGCCGAACCGAGAGAGCGGCTCCGAGCGATATTATCGCGACGCAGTCCACAACATCATCCGTGTCGATGCTCGAACGGCGGAAGGCCGATTGTTCGCCGACCTCATCGACACACCGGAGTTTCAGCGTCTGCGGCGGATCAGGCAGCTCGGACTTGCATATTTTGCCTACCAATCGGCCGAACATTCCCGCTTTACGCACAGTTTGGGTGCGTTTAACCTTGCGACTCGCGTGCTTGCAAAACTTTCAGCCGAACACAACCTCTCGGACGAGGAGCGGATCGCGGTCCGAGCGGCCGCCTTACTGCACGACATCGGCCACGGGGCGTTTTCCCACGTGATCGAGGCGATCCTGGGCTTTCACCACGAAGAATATTCAATTGCCGCCATATCGGAACCTCGAACCGGGATCAATCAAGTACTTACGGCCTTTTCGCCGAGCTTGGCAGATGATGTCGCCTCGATCATCAAGGGCACCTTTCGACGCCGCGCACTTGCTCAGCTGATCTCATCGCAGCTTGACGTTGACCGTATGGACTATCTGCTCCGCGACAGCTTGATGACCGGAGCGAAGTACGGGGTTTACGATCTTGAGTGGATCGTAAAATCGATCGAGATCGACGAGGAGAACGACCGAATATTCGTCGCGGCGCCCGGCATTGCCGCCGTAGAGGACTACTTGCAGGCGAGATACTATATGTTTCGGCAAGTATATTTTCACCGAACTCTTCGAGCTGCCGAATCGGTCCTCAAGAGCTTGCTGCATCGAGCGATCGTCGTGTATGGGTCAGACGGCGATGTTTGGCATCTCCCGGACAGTTCGCTCGAGAAGATTCTCCGAGGCGAACGGCTCGACCTCGAAAAGCACCTCGAACTCGATGATACGGATGTTTTATTTCACATAAAGCAGTGGCGATCGAGCAGTGACCCGATCCTGTCCGACCTTGCGAAGCGCTTTATCGACCGGCAAATATTCAAGGCGTTCGATCTGGACATGGATGACGCTGAAATGGCGGTATTCCTTGATCGTGCCCGCGATGTCGTCGAGAGGAACGGGTACGACCCAGAGTATTATCTTGTTGAAGATTCGGCAAAGCACGCAGACTACTACTTCTATTCACGCACGACGGACGACCCGAAAAATCTAATATTCGTCGAACACGGCTATTCCCGGCCGAAGATACGCGAGATCTCCGAGGTCAGTGCTGCGGTCCGCGGACTGCAGGAAGGATATCGTGCTCAACGCGTATGCTTTCCGGCCGAATTGCGAAACGAGATCGAGGCTCTTTATCGCCCCTGAACGATGCAAAGGCCGGTATTTTTTTCAGCTCTATTTATCTTGGCCTTCGTCTTTGCGGCCAACGCAAAGAGTCTTGCAACAGTTACGATCGGCGACAACACGGCGGATGCTTACACCGCCAAGCTGCGGGCGGAGCTGAGCGGTCAGTTCACACTACTCGATGAAGATCTTGCTTCTTCCGCATTCGCATCATTCAAGTTCGCAACGCCGACCAACTTGACCGTTGACCAGGCCGCCGCCGCAGGTTCCGCTATCGGCTGCGACTTTTTTGTCATCATCAACGCCGGCATCAACCGCCGCAGTTCATTCGCAAAGCCTGTCTATTTTGAAGCATACGCATCTTTGTTCGTCATCGAGACCCGTACCGGACGGCTGCTTCGATGGCTTCATCCACGTATTGAAGCGCCGACCGAGGCCGAAGCATTGCCGCAGCTTTTGCAAACGACCGACGCGACCGCAACGGCGATCGCAGCAAGTCTGCGAGACCCTTCCCCGCCTGAAGGCGATGCCGCGTCAAGCATCGAGTCGCTGCCCGACTCGCCGGAAAAAGGCCTGCAGCCGCCCATTCCCTTTCGTAGAATAAAGCCTCTCTATACTGAGGCCGCAGAAAGGCTTGGTGTTGCCGCAACTGTTGAAATACTTGTAGATATCGATGCAGACGGAAAGATCCTGCGAACTAGGGTCGTTCGCTGGGCCGGGTTTGGTCTCGAGGCCTCGGTCGAGGATGCTGTCCGCAAGATGAACTGGCGCCCCGCGTACCGCAACAACAAGCCGCTGGCCATGCGCGTGCTTCTCCGCTACAACTTCAAACGGCTCGAACTCCCGCCAAGTTAAACTTTTGTCGCTATTTAACGTAGAATCATCTTTCGCCATAAAAACTAAATTCTTTCTAGGAGAGCTTATGCGTTCAACTCTTAAACGTTATTTTGTCGCTCTGTTCGTCTTTGCGACGCTTACTTCGAGCGCCTTGGGACAGACGGCGTTCGATATCTCGCGTATGGATCGCAATGCCGATGCATGCGAAGACTTTTTCCAATTCGCGAACGGAACCTGGGTGAAGAAGACCGAAGTTCCGCCGTCGCAGGCTCGTTGGGGAACATTCAACATTCTCGGCGACCGCAATCGCGACATCCTGCACGATATTCTTGATAAGGCCGTCGCAGAAAAGAATGCGAAGAAAGGCAGCGATGTTCAGCTTATCGGCGATTATTACGCGGCCTGCATGGACGAGGGCGCGATAGAAGCGAATGGCATCAAGCCGATCGAACCTGTTCTTGAGCAGATCGACAAACTAAAAACGCAAGGTGACATCGCACGCGAGATCGCGGACCTTCATAACGATGGTTTTCCGGCGCTGTTTCGTTTCGGCGGCGGCCGCGATGCGAAGGATTCGAACTCGGTCATCGTAAGTTCCGGCCAAGGCGGCCTTTCGCTCCCGAACAAAGACTACTACACGAAAGAAGACGCAAAAATGGTCGAAACACGACAGAAGTTCGTCGAGTATATGACCAAGGTATTCGATATGTCGGGCGACACTCCGGCCGAAGCAAAGGCCCACGCCGAGACCGTTATGGCCATTCAAGTGCGGCTTGCAAAGGCCTCTAAGGCACCGGTCGAAATGCGCGATCCGGATAAGAATTACAACAAGATCAAGCTTTCTGACGCACAGGCGATCATCCCGAATCTTTCGCTCAAGGACTATATGAAGCGCCGCGGCATCCCGGTTCCCGACACACTGAACTTCGGCCAGCCGGACTTCTTTAGGGAAGTTAACTCGATGCTCAAGGATGTGCCTGTCGATCAGTGGAAAACATACTTCCGCTGGATGGTATTGGATTCATCCGCGAGTTACCTGCCGAAGGCATTGGCAGACGCGAGCTTTGATTTCCACGGCAAATACCTTTCGGGTACAAAAGAGCAGGAACCGCGTTGGAAGCGTTGCGTTTCGGCGACCGACCGCACGCTCGGTGAGGCTCTCGGTGCCGAATATGTAAAGACCGAATTCACGCCCGAAGCAAAGGCGAGGATGAACCAACTCATCGACAACCTTTTCGTTGCGATGAAGAGCCACATCAACTCACTTGATTGGATGAGTCCGGCGACAAAGGAGAAGGCTCTCGGCAAGCTCGCGACCTACAAACGGAAGATCGGCTACAACGAACATCCGCGAGGCTACAAGGGCCTTTCGATCGACCGTTCGTCGTACGCTGGAAATGTTATCCGCTCGCGCGAGTTCGAGATCAAACGCAACATCGCAGATATCGGCAAACCGGCCGACAAAACACGTTGGTTCTTCTCGCCGCCGACCGTGAACGCCTCGTATTCGGGGACGAATAACGAGATCACTTTCCCGGCCGGAATTCTGCAGCCGCCTTTCTTCAATTTCAAGGCGGATGACGCGATCAACTACGGTGCGATCGGCGCGGTGATCGGCCACGAGATCACGCACGGATTCGACGATTCTGGCAGCAAGTTCGACGCCCAAGGCAACCTCGCTTCGTGGTGGCTGCCGGAAGATCGGAAGAAGTTTGAAGAGCGTGCCGCGTGTGTCGTGAATCAGTTCAATGGCTACGAGGTTCAGCCCGGACTGCACATCAACGGTAACCTCACGCTTGGCGAAAATATCGGCGACCTCGGCGGCCTTGCGATCGCATACACCGCACTCGTTGACGCTCTAAAGGGTAAGAAGATCGAGAATATCGACGGCTTTACGCCCGAACAGCGTTTCTTCCTCGGCTGGGCACAGGTCTGGGCCGCAAAGGCGACGCCTGAATTCGAGCGCCGCCAAGTGCTGACCGATCCGCACTCTGCGGCGAAATGGCGTGTCAACGGACCGCTTTCCAATATGCCCGAATTCGCAAATGCATTCGGCTGCAAACAAGGCCAAGCGATGGTCAGAAAAGACGCCTGCCTGATCTGGTAGATCCTGCATCGCATCGAAATCGACGAAGCTGCCCTGAGCGTTCAACTCTCGGCAGCTTCCCGTTTTTAGCACACGATGCAGTTTCAACTGCCTTCAGTTTTGCAGATTCGGCGTGAAACCCGATAATTGTGATACAAAGTTACCCAGATGCTTGATCCAAATTACGTAAGAGAAAACCTTGAATCAGTCCGAACTGCGTTAGCCGCACGGAATTTTTCGCCGGAAGCGCTCGACCATTTCGCCGAGCTTGATGCCGAACGCCGCCGCGTCAATAGCGAGGCTGACGATGTGAACCACGAACGGAATAACGCAAGCAAAGAGATAGGCGCCTTGATGCAGGCCGGCAAGACCGAAGAGGCGACCGCGAAAAAGGCTTCTGTTGCCGGACTAAAGGAGCGTCAGGCGGAGCTTGAGAAGCTGCGTGACGAGGCAGACGCAGCGATGCGCGAGCTGCTTTCCGGCCTTCCGAACCTTCCGGCGGCGGACGTCCCTTTCGGGGCAGACGAATCGGCAAATGTCGAGATCCGCCGATGGGGAACGCCTCGTAAATTTGATTTCGAGGTGAAAGATCACGTCGATCTTGGGACAGAACTCAGCATTCTCGATCTCGAACGCGCAGCGAAGGTCGCGGGTTCGCGTTTTGCGATCCTAAATGGCGACGGTGCTCGGCTCGAGCGCGCTCTCATCAATTTTATGCTCGACGTTCACACTCGCGAGAACGGCTACAAAGAGACGCAGCCGCCGCTGATCGTTAATCGAGATAGTCTGTTCGGAACCGGGCAGCTGCCGAAATTCGAAGAGGATCTTTTTACGCTAACAGATAGCCGCGGCTTTTCGCTGATCCCAACTGCAGAAGTTCCCGTGACGAATTACCATCGCGATGAGATCTTAGACGCGGCGAGTCTTCCGATGAAATTCGTCGCTTACACGCCGTGCTTTCGGAGCGAGGCGGGAAGCTACGGCCGCGATACCCGCGGGCTTATTCGCCAGCATCAATTCGAGAAGGTCGAGCTCGTAAAACTTTGCCTGCCGGAAGAAAGCGAGAAGGAGCACGAAGAACTCACCGCCAACGCGGAAAGGATCCTGCAATTGCTCGGACTTCCCTATAGGACGGTCGTCCTCTCGACCGGCGATATGGGATTCTCGGCTCGAAAGACTTACGACATTGAGGTTTGGCTGCCATCGCAGCAAACTTACCGAGAGATATCGAGCTGTTCGAACTGCGGCGATTTTCAGGCACGCCGAATGGGCACGCGGTTTCGACGTTCCGGCGGCGGAAAGCCCGAATACGTCCACACGCTCAACGGCAGCGGCCTCGCGGTCGGCCGAACATGGATCGCTGTAGTAGAAAACTACCAGCAAGCGGACGGCAGCATTGCGATCCCCGACGCGCTAAGGCCGTATATGCCCGGAATCGAGCAGATTTCGAAGGTTTAGCAAAAAATTCCTACCCACAGTCTTGACCGGCAACTCGTCCGTAATTACAGTGTAATTATGCGATCACAGATCATACAGATCGGAAATTCTCAGGGGATACGGCTGCCGAAGGTCCTGCTTGAACAAACCGGGATCTCGGGCGATGTCGAGATCGATGTCAGCGACCGCGGCATTCTTATCCGCAACGCCGCAACACCAAGAAGCGGCTGGGACGAGGCATTTAGGGCCATTGCTGAGAACGATGCCGACGACACCGTTGAAAGCGTGCCGAACGAGTTCGAGAAGAGGGAATGGCAATGGTAGAACGTTTCGATATCTATCTTTTGAATCTCGACGAAGAGATCGCAAAAGAGGCAAAGAACACCCGCCCTTGCGTCGTTGTCTCGCCCGATGAGATGAACCGCCACCTGAATTCGGTCATCGTCGCACCTGTCTCGACCAAGACCGACCGCTACCCGACGCGGGTTGCCGTGAACGTGCTCAATTCCGAACGCTCGCTCGTGCTTGACCAGTTGCGGACAGTCGATAAAGAAAGGCTGGTGAAGCGGATCGGCTCGATCGGGAAAAGCGAAAGAAAGGCAACACTCGATCGTCTGCAGGAGATGTTCGCTGAATAAGGTAACTAAGATCATTTCTGGCGGGCAGACGGGCGCCGACCGCGCGGCCCTTGATTGGGCGATCGACCACAACTTCGAGTACGGCGGCTATATTCCGCTCGGACGCTGGGCCGAGGACGGCAGAATTCCTGACAAATATAAGAACCTGATCGAACTCGACTCCGACGATCTAGCTGCCCGTACCGAGAGAAATGTGATCGAGGCGGATGCGACCCTCATCGTCGCTCTCGGCAAACTTACCGGCGGTTCGCGCTTTACGTGGAAAGTTGCGGGCAAGCACCGGCGACCCGTGCTTGTCGCGGAGCTTTACCGATTCTCACAAGAGAATGCGGCGGACAAGGCGAGAGAGTGGCTGAAGATCGCGGGTGCTTCGGTGCTGAACGTCGCGGGGCCGCGTGCTTCAAAGGAAACCACGGTCTATCAGGAAACGTATGACCTTTTGGGAATGATCTTTGCGGCTTGAGAGACCGGAAAATATGACTCTCGTAATTACGCCGTAGTCACAATATCTATTTCTGCTTCTTCGCCTGATTCCAGAGAGCGTCCATTTCATCGAGATCGGCATCATCTAATGTTCTTGAGGCCTTCGCCAGCTCATTTTCGACGAAGGCAAAGCGGTTCCGGAACTTGCGATTTGTTCGTTTTAGGGCGGTCTCAGGCTCGACACCGAGCCGACGCGCAAGATTTGCGACCACAAAGAGCAGGTCGCCGATCTCTTCCGCCGCATTCTCCCCGTCCTCGTTGCTGATAGCGGATCGAAGCTCCGCAACTTCCTCATCAAGTTTGGCGAAGATGTCTTCGACATCTTTCCAGTCAAATCCCTTCTTTGCGGCCTTCGACGTAAGCTTCAGAGCTTCGATCAACGCCGGAAAATGGATCGGGACGTCCTCAAGTACCGATCCCGTCGCCTTCTCTTTCTTGCCCGATGCCTCGCGTTCTCGAGCCTTGAGCTTGTCCCAGTTATCTAGTACGTCCTGTGCGCGCGCAAGCTTTTCATCGCCGAAAACGTGCGGATGACGGAGCACGAGCTTCTGCGTCACTTCGGCAGCGACCTCGTCGATCGTCAACTCGCCGCGTTCCTTACCGATGGTCGAATGAAAGACGACCTGGAGCAGAAGGTCACCGAGTTCTTCACGAAGGTGCGAAACATCGCCCGTCTCTTCGGCCTCTTGGATCGCGTCGAAGGTCTCGTAGGCCTCTTCAAGAAGGTAGCGCCCAAGCGAGCCGTAGGTTTGCTCTCGATCCCAAGGGCAGCCGCCCGGCGCGCGAAGCCGCTCCATTACAGCGACAAGTTCATCAAAGTTCTTTGACATCGTTGTAAACAATTAGAGAACACTTCCGCCTCGGAAGTCTATTCGCGTGACGCGTGTCTTGGATAAGCCGGCTCTCCAAATGGTAAAATAGGGCAGACTCAAAAGGTTAAAAACTATGATCGGACACGACGACGAGAACGAAAAAGTGCATTTCAAGGTCGCTGACAGGCGTAAGTTCAACGCGGACGGAACGCTTCGCGAAGGTGTTGTCCTCGAACCTGCGCCGGAGCCAAAGGCGAAGCCGGCCGAATCAGAACCGTCCGCTGCGAGCGAACCTTTGAGCGTCCAAGCGATCGAAGAACCGGCAGCAGACACACCACAGACCGGCGAGGAACTAGGCGAAGATCTTGACGAGGCTGATGATATCCCGGGAGCCGAAGATCCGGCGAGTTTTGTAAATTTTCTTTCGACGGTCGCAACCAACGCCGCGGCCGCTCTGGGGGCGATGCCGCATCCTGCGACCGGCAAACGAAGCCTCGATCTCGAGTCTGCAAAATATTGGCTCGACATCATCGGTATGCTGCGTGACAAGACGAAAGGTAACCTTCATCCGCAGGAATCACGGCTCATCGAGAGCCTGCTCGCGGATCTGCGTATGCAGTACGTTCATCTCGTACGTGCAACCGAAGAAAAACTAAAGGCCCAGGCAGCGGCAAAATTCTCCGGCGACGAGATCCTCGGCAAAAAATAGGAGCCGAAGGAAAAGACAGAGAGTACGGAGAAATGGCTTGTGCGACTCTGTGCCTCCGCGACCTCTGTGGTAGTAGAGTTCGATGAAACTGACCTTTCTCGGTACAGGCACTTCAACCGGCGTACCTTCCATCGGGTGCGACTGTGAGACGTGTCGTTCGGAGGACCCGAGAGACAAAAGACTTCGCGTTTCCGTTCTGATCGAACATAAGGGCCGCAAGGTTCTTGTTGATACATCTTCCGACTTTCGACAACAAGCTCTTAGGGCAGGCATCGACTTTCTCGATGCGGTTCTCATTACGCATTGCCACGTCGACCATGTTTTTGGACTCGACGACATTCGGCCGCTGAATTTCAGGTACGGTGCGATGCCGATCTTTGCGAACGACGCCGCATGGATCGACCTTCGCCGGATCTTTCAGTACATCTTTGAGCCGTCACATTTTGGCGGCGGCCTGCCGCAACTCATTCCGCATACGGTCGTCCCGCAGGCCTCTTTTAACATCGGCAAGGACCTGCTCGTCACACCGATCGAGGTCATTCACGGAAAACTTCCCGTGATAGCATATCGCTTTAATGACTTTGCTTATGCTACCGATCTGAAGCACATTCCGCCGGAGTCTATGGATGCTCTGCGTGACCTCAATGTACTCGTTTTGGACTGCGTCAGGATAAAGCCGCACGGAACGCATCTTTGTCTTGAAGAAGCTCTTGCGATCATCGCTGAGCTAAAGCCAGAACGTGCATATCTCACACACCTGAATCACGATATCCTGCACGAACGTGATTCCCGCCTACTGCCTGAGAATGTCGAATTTGCGTATGACGGCCTCGTTGTTACTTCGCAGCACGCTGCCTGAACTTTGCTGTAAGCAAGGGGGCAAAAAAGGTAACAAATAGCACGACAGGCCAAATGTTCCCGTCCTTGAAAGAATAGACGGCAAGGATCTCATTTAGGCCGACCCCACGAGCTAGCCCGAATGAGAACTCGAATACGAGAGTGAGCGTCAACCATAGGAACCCGACCAGCAGGAGTTGTTTCGCTCCATCGGCCGCGATCCATCGCATCGAAAGATAGGCGACGGCAAAGATCACGCAGCAAAGGATAAGGCCGCTTACGACAAATCCGAGCTGCCTTCCGAATGATGGGAACAAAACCGCCTCGCGCAGAAGTCCATTTAGAATCGCGAGCACCAAGATCACAACCCAAACTGTAGTTGCCCTTATAAGCATTTGTCTCGCACCTTAGATCCAACGGCGGACGCTGGAGAGAAGGTCTTCATAGTCCTTGCCGAACTTTGAGCGCAAAATGCGCACTTCGGGCTTGATCTGGAACTGCGTCATAAAAACGACAAACCCGGCCAAGAGGAAAACAGAAACGAAGTTTGCCAAGTATAGCGACCACGCTGTTAGGATCAACAGCATCCCGAGATACATCGGGTTTCGCGTGAGACGATAAATACCGCTTCGCACGACGCTCGATGCCTTATCAGGCGACATTGGATCGACCGTAGTCCCGCCGCGGCGAAATGCAAGAAAGCCGCTTACGATCGCAAGAATGCCGACTCCGGCGACAAACAGCGAGAAATACGGCTGAGCCGGCATTACAAAGTTCGCCGCCGGCAATAGCCAGCAGGAGCCGAACATCATTAGCGCAAAGCCGATTACGACGATGAGCGGCGGGATCTTTAACTCAAGCCAACGCATAGCTTCCGAACGCAGCCCGTGCGAACGCAAGACTTTCGGCCCTTATAAACGAAAGCCTCTTTTAAATGCAGGTTATCGACGGAAAGCCGTATTTGACGAGCCAGCCATTGTTCTCCGAGGCGATCTGCTGCGAACATTCTTTGTCGCGTCGAAAGGTCACGTTCGTCTTGTAGGCCTTCACATTTGCGACATATCTTGGATCAAGGGCACCGAATATACTAGGGCTCGGCACATTTGCGACGGCCTCAGCAGTTCCCTCGTCAACGTAGTCCGCTAGGCCTTGATCACCGGTGGGTTTCCAATATGTCCCGCCCATTGCGCCGTGTGTGCCGAAATAGAACTTCTCCGTGTAAACCGTCGGCGGTCCATACTTCGTCCCGTCGTTACCGAAACTCATTCTTGATCTTGCGGCCGGGTCGCGGCGGATGTGCAGGACATTGGCAACATTGTTCGGGATATATTCGGCGTCATAGGCCAAATGGCGATCGACGCAGTCAAACAGGACCATTGCGTAAACCGGTATGTTCAACCTTTTCAGATTCTTTGCTATCACGACCGCACCGAGCGCTCCGCGGCTGTATCCGGTGAGCAGGATCTTTTGGTCGGGGCGAACCTTCTGATATCTGAGAATGTAATTCATTCCCATCTCGATCGCTTCGGGGAGGCCGCCGCCCGGGCCTATCGGTCCGCGGGAATAGTTAGCATCCCCGCACATTTGATTGACAAAGCTGTACTTAAAGTCACGAGCGTAGTCCGCGTTCGACGTTGGGCCTGTGCCGTCTATCCCAAATAAGATTGCCATTGTCTTATGTCTCCTAATAAATATTTCTATTGCCGATCTAAAGCGCTTTCTTGTCCCGCTTCTGCTAAAAGCTCGCCTGCATTCTACGCCAAAAGCTGAAACGCCTCACAGCTAAGACGCGGTCGGAAGAACATTTTTGCCAAAACTTTCCGTCCAAATGTAAGAGTACCAAGCGAACGTAGCCAACGATCCTTGAGCGAAATCCAAAAATCATAAACCATATATCGGTGAATAGAAATTTTGAATCGGCCAAAAAAAACGTTAAAAATCTTGACAAAAGTCTTGGGGGGGGTACACTTTTGGACAATCGACCAAGGTTTACGTTCTCAGGGTGCCGGAAGTTTCCTCAACTCATCGTTTGTTTCTTTCGGCTTGTCAATTTCATAAGGGCTTATTTTTACGGCATGGTGTTCGGGTTGTTGCGGGCTGACCGCTTACCGACGGATCGTCCAAAGGAGAATGGCAAATGAAAGGCAAAAAATGGATCATAGTGGCATTGATTTTGGCGGTTGCAGTCACAACTTTGGTTTTCGGCAGCCAGTCATCAATCGCGAGGAGGTTGATCGGCCTCGAGCCGAGTGAGAGCTTTCAAGTCCCCGATCATGTCGTTTACGACCACTTGTTTCGATTAGTCGTCTCATTCAAAAAACAGTCAGAATCGTCCGACAAAAGCCCTGAGAAAGCTGCTTTCTTCAAGAATTATTTTAAGACCTTTGCGAAACTGACCGACGCGGAGGATCAAACGCTTTATTCTATCGCCAAGGAATATCTGCAGGAGACCGTATGGATGGATGCACAAGCAAAGCAGATCATCGTGCAGACGCGAAAAATGTATCCAAACGGTGTTGTCCCGAAGGATCAACCGCCACCGCCTGCCTTGGGAGACTTGCAAGAAACTCGGAACGGTCTCGCCGTGCAGTACTACGAACGGCTAAGAGATGCTCTCGGCGAAGGTGGATTTGCGAAACTTGACGAGTTCATCCGCAAGGATATTACCCCAAGCATACAATCCATTCCGCTTCCGGTCGCAGGCTCCAAGCAGCCTGAAAAATAGGAGGAATCCAAGTATGAGCGGGAAGACTCTTCTGTCAATGTTATGCCTGCTGGTCGCCTTGGGTGCCGTGGTTTCAGAGGTTAGTGCGCAAAGGATATTCTTCCGAGCGCAGGTTAACTATCGTCCATCTACCCGAACTACTTCAGGCTATACGACTACATGGCTTGACTACTATGCGGCTCTTTATTTTAACCCTGCTGTTCAGGGTGAACTCTATAGAGCCGATATAAACGAACAACCGCTCGATTCAGGCTACGACGTCGGCAATGCCGATTTGGAAGATGCCGAAGTATTTCTCTTCTCCACAAATTATTTGGAAGGAAAGACATACTGCACGAGCGGGAATCATTTCGTCATTGATCGCGAAACGGGCATATCTGATCTCATTCAAAGCACCTATCCGTGTGTATAACTATTCCTTCGCCACCGCCGCCGTCTCCAACACCTACTGCGTCACCGACACCGACACCTTCTCCAATGGTACAAGTGGAGGAAGTCGGATTTATCGGGGACCATACGATCAGGCGCTGGCAATCTCTGCTGCCGGGAGTTCCGTCACCGCCGAATCCGCCAGAATACATTGACAGTCCCGATGGTTCGACGCCGACATGGGTTCGGGGCGGGGCTAACAACGGCAAGAATCCTGCAGCCTATACGAAAGGGACAAACCCGACACTTTTTGCGAAACTGTCGATTACGCCGAGTCAATCAACTGACACGAGCGGTCTCCTGCGACTAAAGAAGGGCGGCAATGTGATCACGAATCAGAATACCCCGGTTACCCTTTCGGGCAGTACAGTCAGCCTAAGCGGCATCTCAATAAATGCGAATGCATTGGAGAATCAGGCGAGCGTGAAGAAGGGAACATACAATTTCGATTGGGAGATATCTCTTGACAACGGGCAGACCTGGCAGTCCATCGGAACTAGCGGCGGGCATACAGTTTACTGGACGTACGCTGCTCCAAAAGGCCTAGATTGTACTTCCGATTCGATTACCACTTGCACATTTGTCAGCAGTCAGGGACAAGTCGGGCACCCAGGTCTTTATGATCTGGCATTGGAAAAGGCGATCGCGGAGTTGCCAATCATTGCCCAGACACCCGCAGCGATTGGGAAATCCCTTGCGGCGAACGTGGATACCGCGTTCATCTATGACCCAGGTCCAGCTGGCGGTGCGGCGGACACAGGTCACCCGCTGTCAATGTATTTCCGGGTGGCCAGAGCGCAATGTTCGGCGAATGCAAATTTGCTCCTGGGGCTACTGCGAAGCATCGGGTTCGACGCGGCGACAAAATATCTATGGGGTGGGACCCCGACCCCGCCAACAAGTGAAAATGGTGGTAAGGTCTATGTTTACAAATACCGGAAAGATTCGTCTCCCTTCGATCAGTCAGTAACCTTTATGGTAAAACGGCCTGAGAGCCGAGAACGCATTGTTCCGAAGAACCCGCATTTTGCTTTTCATGCAATGGTGAAGCTCGACAACTACTACTACGATCCCTCATATGGCAACGCTCTTTTGACGCAGAACGGCTATCCATACATGGCTGTTGGTTTCAAGGAGGTCGTTGACCTTACCAACCCAGCCGATCCGAGCTTCAAGCAAGGAGGCGATACATCAAATTTTGTCGTCAAGGCTTTGAACTTGACAGACTTTTGTATTCCGGGACCCGGAAACCCTTGTACGGCCAACACGGTTGTAACTGACAAGGTCTGTCCGCATAGTTGGCAGGAACCGGCATCCTCATCACCTTTCGCAAGTTTCGATGGCGACCGAATAACCGATATCGCCGTATGGCGGCCGTCGGACGGAATCTGGTATATCAGGAATAGTTCGGATCAGACGATCTCGTATCCGCAGCTTGGCCAGGCGGGCGACAGAATAGCTCCGGGCGATTATGATGGTGACGGCATAGCCGACCTTGCCGTGTTCCGGCCGTCCAATGCCACCTGGTATATTCAACAGAGCGGATCGAAGACGTTGATGACCGTTCAATGGGGGACATCGATCGACGTTCCTATCTCAGGCGACTTCGATGGTGACGGTAAGGTTGATATAGCGGTTTACCGGCCAGACAGCTTAGGCAGCGGCTGGTATATCCGCCAAAGCTCGACCGGTTCGATGTTGGCATATACCTTTGGTTTATGGGATGACAAACCCGTATCGGGTGATTTTGATGGTGACGGCAAGACGGATATAGCAGTCTTCCGCGCGTCGAACAGGACATGGCATTGGCTTCGAAGTTCTGATGCCGTCTATAGCACAACTCAATTCGGCCTGAGCGGAGACCAGCCTGTAACGGGCGATTACGATTGGGATCAAAAAACTGACTTAGCTGTATTTCGACCAAGCACTGGGGAATGGCATCTGCTTCGTTCGACCGAAGGCTATTTAGGCATTCAATTCGGAGCTAACGGAGACATTCCGGTACAAGGGGATTACGACGAAGACGGCAGAACCGATGCTGCGGTCTGGACGCCTGCGACGGGACGGTGGCGTATCTTAAAGAGCAGCGACTCGACCCAGATGGAAGAATACTGGGGCAGCGGTAGCACTGGCGATATTCCGGTTCCGTCAGCTTTTAATCGGTGAGACTTGTTCTTTGAAAGGAGAAAAACGTGATGCGAAAGAATATTCGAAACACAGCGTTGATTTTAGTCGCGATCCTGGGTGCAATAATGTTGGCTTATCCGTTCCTTCCGAGCGAGGCCCAAAAGATGCAAACCCAACCCCAAGATCAAATGGCAACGCCAACTCCGGAGCAAGAGAACGTCTTGCAAGTAGTCCGCCAAAACGCCGTTGCAAGTAGTTTTTACGACACAGTTGAACGGAAGGAAGGTGACTGGCTTTTGACCAAAGCAATTCGTTGGTCTGACGGTGGGGTAGTGACCAAACGTGGCTTTGGTCCCGGCGGTATAAGTATTAGTCTCGACCTACAGAAAGATGGGTCAACAGCCAGAGTGTCAATTTCCGAATATTCGTCAGAGCAGAATGCAAAACTTCCATTAGAGATTAAGATTTCTCAAGGCGCGATTTTGGATTGCACTTGGCCTGAATGTGGTGATGAAGGACAAAGGCTCTATCAAGGCATCAGTCAGACTGAGAATGGCGTAGGTTTCGAAGGTTTAAGATTTACAAAAGGCAAGTATTTTATCTCAATCTACAGCAAGTCTGAGGATGTCGCCAAGCGTTTTGCTGGTTACGCGATTGACGCGATCACTAAAAAATAGGCCGCGTTCGCGTTAAAAGCTGAGCTGTTGGCGACACTCGGGGCATAGCTCACCCACTTATGCTCTTGATCATTCGTTATCGCGGCGGATCTCGCGGATCCCGGGCATTTTGCGAAGATCGTCGAGCAGAGAATAGACCTTGCTTGTCGCGGCACGATCGACCGTCAGCTGAACATTCTCCTCCTCATCGCTGTCGCCGGGCTGGAAGAGAATGCTCTGCATTCGCAGGTCTGCGGACTCGACGGCGGCTTCGAGAGCGGGCAGCGAGAAGGCTTGCCGATCGATCTTCAGCGTAAGCGTACGGGGCCGCCGATGCATAAAATACCGCCGTTCGATCGGCTTTATGACGACAAGGATGATGAGTACGACGACGCTCGCGGCGACCGCACCGAAGTAGAGTCCGCCGCCGACCGCGAGTCCGATAGCGGCGACCGCCCAGAGGCTTGCGGCCGTCGTGAGGCCGTGCACGATCGTCCGCCGCATAATTATCGTTCCCGCACCGAGAAAGCCGATCCCGCTTACTACCTGTGCGGCTACACGCGACGGATCAAGCACGACGTTCGGATGGCCGAGGATATCATTGAACCCGAATGCGGAGACGAGCATAAAGATCGTCGCACCGACGGCGACGAGCATATGAGTGCGAAGGCCTGCGACCTCTTCGAGCCGTTCGCGTTCCAATCCGACAAGGCTGCCGAGCAAGGCCGCCAACAGCAGTCTAATTACGATCTCTTGATAAGTGAGCATTGCCCTTTGAAAAACCCGCGCTCTAGAATATCGCCTAAAGCAGCGTACCTTGTAAAACAACTATCGCGACCGCAAAGTAGATCACGAGTCCCGTAACATCGACGAGCGTTGCAACGAACGGCGCCGATGATGTCGCGGGGTCGAGGCCTGCACGCCGCAGGATAAAAGGCAGCATCGAACCCGACAGCGTCCCCCAGAGCACGATTCCGATGAGCGAGATTCCGACGGTCAGCGCCACGAGCAGCCAATGTTCGCCATACATATTCGAGAAGGCCGACCAGAGCGAGATGCGCAGGAAGCCGATGGTGCCGAGGATCGTGCCCAGAGCGAGGCCCGTAAATACTTCGCGTCGCATTACACGCCACCAATCCGCGAGAGTGACTTCCGTCAGCGTCATCGCACGAATGACGAGCGTCGCGGCCTGCGAACCGGAATTACCTCCCGACGAGATGATCAGCGGTACGAAGAGCACCAACACGACCGCCTTCTCGATCTCTTTTTCGAAAAAACCCATCGCGGTTGCCGTCAGCATTTCGCCAAGGAAAAGAATGACGAGCCAGCCTGCACGCTTTCGTACCATTCGCGAGAAGGCGATCTTCAGATAAGGTTCATCGAGCGCCTCCATACCGCCGAATTTCTGTATATCCTCGGTGGCCTCTTCCTGTGCAACATCCAAGATGTCGTCGATCGTAACGATACCGATCAGAACGCCGTCCGAATCCGTAACGGGCAGGGCCGTCAGGTCGCTGCGGCGCATCGCTTCGACCGCAGTCTCCTGATCGTCAGTCGCTTTGAGCGAGATCGACGTGTCATCCATCAGATCGGCAACGCTCGCCCCGGGCGGAGCGAGCAAAAGCTTGCGGATGCGAATGTCGTCGATCAGCTTTCCGTTGTCGTCAACGACATAGACGAGGTTGAGGGTCTCGCTGTCATGCCCGTAACGGCGAATGTGCTCGAGCGCGTGCTGTACCGTCCAATCCGAGCGCAGACACACGTAGTCGGGCGTCATCAAACGCCCGATCGTGTCTTCCTCATAACCTAAGAGCTGAACGGCAATCCTGCGTTCATCGGGGTTGAGAAGGTTCAGGAGTTGATGGGTGACCGTGCCGGGCAGCTCGTCGAGGAGAACGGTGCGGTCGTCCGGCGCCATTTCGTCCAGAATTTCAGCGACCTCTTCCTGGCCGAGAGATCTCAGCAGTTCCTGCTGAATGTCGAATGGAAGGTACTCGAAGGCGTCGGCCGCAAGTTCGCGTGGAAGGACGCGGAACGCGAGCACGCGATTCTGCGCCGGCATTTCGCACATAAGGCTTCCGATCTCGAACGCCGGAAGGTGTACAAGTGAATCGCGCAATTCTGTAAAATTCCGCGTGGCGATGGCATTCTCTGATCTTTCTTGAGCTGTCATTACGGGAAGGCTTCTTAAAGCAACACGTAATGATATGCCTCAGCCGCGAGCATTGCCAAACTTCGAGCCGTGAGATGCGGCTTTCACGGCCGCTCGTGGCGAGGCTGATAGACGCCGAGTTTACCGCCGCCTGGAAGTGTGATCTTTGTGAGCATTCCCCAAGGTTGGGCTTGAATTTCGCTCGTCTCTACGCCTTCTTCATTCATCCCGGCGATAAAGGCGTCGATATCGTCGCACATCAGGAAGAATTCGTGAACATCGTTCTTCTCCGATGGATGCACCGCAACTTCCGACGGCGGCAGGCCGAAAATGAGCCAGCCGTGTCCGACATCGACATACGGGAACTTCAACGTGTCCCGCAAGAATGCCTTGTCCGCCTCCGGATCCTTACTGTAAATAACCGCATGTGCTCCGTTTATCATTCGTACTTCTCCTATTTTTGGTGGAACGAGGTGGCTTTTCGTCTCCTAAGTTCTCTCTGGTGCTACCAATGTCAGCTTGCCTCGACGAGATAGCCCGCGAGTGTCCGTACCAGACCGATCGACCCGCCTGCCAAAACCACCAGCAATACATCCGCATTAAAGCGATAACGTCCTCGAGACCTGCCATCTTGGCAACGAATACACTCTTAAACTGTTAAATACGCAAGTGTTTTTTTGCCGGTATGAAGGCGTCGCCAAATCTCTGCAAACCCGCCTAGCGTGTCAGCCAACGGGTGCACCGAACGTCAGCCAATCGCCGTCGGGCATTCTGACCTGAAACTCGCGTTGCCGCCACGCCTTATTCAGCAGCGGCTTGACACGGTCAGACGGAAGGCGTTCGAGCGCCGGCCGCAAAGTCTCATACAAGGCGTCAACATCCGGCACGTCGATGTAAACCGTCATACGCGCTTTACCGTCAGGTGAAAGCTGCCGCGTCGATTCCTCGAGCAGCCGAAGTCCGTGGCCCTCCAACTCAACATACGCGTAATCGCTTTCGCGAAACTTGACCTCGAAAGGCAGCACTTCGCAGAAGAAACTGATTGCCTCTTCGAGGTCACGAACGTGCAGAAACGGTGTGATCTGATGGATCGTTGACATACGTTACCTCGCCGGTGCACCGGCAAATCCCGTCGAATCGATCACCTGGAATGACTTGGCTTTAAGTTGAATCCCGCGTCCAATGCTGCCGCACGGCCAGCGGCGAGCAATATCTTTTGAAGCGCACGGAGAGCTTTTGCGTCGGAGGTTGCGGCTGTAATGCTTTCGCACTCGGCAATCAGCTGCGGCAGCTCGGCCGAAGTATATTCAACGTCCACGTCAGTATCGCGGGTGCGTCCGAGAAGCGGAAACCTTTCCATGCGTTCGTTGAAGCGTTCCCAGTACATCGCCCTTTGTTCTTCCACGGTCTCGGCCGTAAGGCTCTCCCACCGAGGCACGCCAATGCCCTCGAAATATAGAGCCTCAATGTCTTCCGGGTTTAGGTCCCAACCGATATAGCGGTTGCCTTCTTCATTCGCAATAAAGAGAGACAGCGATCCCTCGCTTTTTGGTTCGAGCATGAATTGCTCTTCTAAACTCAATTCCGGAGCGGTCGATCCATTTTCGTTCATTTTGTCACCTCGCGCGTTATATTCTCACGTTCTATCTGGTCAGCCTATCATCGCACGTGGCGGCAAGGCCAACATCGCCTTACATTGCAACCGTACCACGAGCCGCCCACGAGCGAGCAGTTAGCAAGATCGTGCCGTCAGCAGCGATCGGAAGTGCGCCAGTGCCGCATCCAACGTCAAGCCATCGCCGTCCATTCGGGATGTTCAGCCATGAGAGAAAAAGCGGTGCGATCTGCCGGCTCCATCGACCGACGTACTGCTCATACGGGCTGCCGCGTTCCCAACTATCAGAAATATGCTCGCGGTCCATCGTTAGGTCCTTCTACGATTAGCCTAAGTTACCTGACTTAAAACTCTAAGCCTTCTCAACGGAATATCTTACCTGTACGAAGCCGTTCTTTGCCGAAGCTGTCTCGATCAGTTTCAAGCGGCGTTCGACGCCGACGGAGCCGAAAAGCGGAATTCCCGCCCCAAGAACTGTCGGCAGCAGGGTGATCGTGATCTCGTCGATAAGCCGGGCTTTTAAGAACTTCTGGATCGTAATGCCGCCGTCAACGTACAAATGCCGCTTGCCTTCGGCGGAGAGCTGCTCGACGATCTCTTTGGGCGGTGCGGACAAGAGCCTGGCTTTACCCTCAAGATTCTCGGGCAGTTGACGGAGCGTCGAAGAGAGCACGACGACCGGTATTTTGTAAGGCCACCCGTCAAAACCCAACACCTTTTCGAAGGTGTGCCGGCCGATGACGACAGTGTCCACCGACGCGATGAATCCATCGTACGTAAGGCCGAAAGCCTCACTCGTCTCGTACTCAGGGCGGTGCAGCCACTCTATATTGCCGCTTTCACCCGCAATGAACCCATCAACACTCGCTCCGCAAAATACCGAACACTTTATCATGACCGTCCCTCCCCAATTGCGTAATATTCTCACGGTTTATCTGAAAAGGAACAATCGGATCTTTTTTGGCACGTGCGATGAGCGCAAACACAAATGTGTATAACAGAGGCAGTTTATACACATTGCGTACAAATATCGATACGGACGAAAAGCTGATTAGAGAGACGCTCAAAGCCACCGGGTTGAAAACAAAGCGCGAGGTCGTGGAACTCGGTCTGGAGACACTCCTGCGTCTAAAACGGCAGGAACGGCTTGCGAAGAGCCTCCGCGGCGGCGGCCGTAGCCCCGATCTGAACTCCGCCGGTCATCCTATAGCGCCGGCAAATGCCGCTGCCAGAACGAAACCGACAAAGAGGTCAGAGATCATTGCTACGTTCTCCAACTTGCCACGGTGCGGCTGAAGCAGGTGATTGAAACCGGCAAGGCAGTAGAAGATCGCACCGGCAAGAGCCGCAGCCATCACCCAAGCGGGAAACAGCCAGCTGGCAAGCCCCGCAATTCCGATCGCAAGGTTGCCGAACCCAAGCTCCCTGACGAGCACTTGTGACTCTTCATGTTTGAGGGAAAGTATGACCTCTGCCGTGTAGCGGGGTTGGACGATCTGCCTGAGACCCGCCAGCGACAGCCGCGCTCCAACGGACCAAATAACGAACCACTTTGCCACAAGTGCGAAAGACAAAACATCGCCACTAGCAGCGCTCAACCCGATCGAGCCGACCGGCAGAACGAGCATGAATGTAATGACAACGAAAAAGTACATGGTCAGCAGCGGTGCGGTTCAACGATAAAGCCATGCCTTGCCGTGAAGCAGTAGGTGCGAATTTCGACGAGCTTATGGCTTTTTCGCGAAGTGGGCAAGACGGCCAATGGAACTCATCCGTCACCAGGATTTCTTAGCTGCCGCAGGTCCCCAAGAACGACAAAAAGCATCACATGGCCGCAGCTGCGGCAGATCCTCGCTTTTGTGGGCTTAATGACAATGTCTTTTTTTCCGAGCCATCCGCCGGAACCAGCGCCTTTGATGCGGACATGATTTTCAAACGAGGCGTAATCGTATGGCGGAGTCAGATCGCCGCTGCTGCAAACTGCACATTTCATTAGTTGGTAACTTTAACCCCTTCGCATTTTTTCAGCAAGACATTATTATTGTCAGTAATGAACGGACAGATCACAGAATTCATCAAGCATCACTATCGGCATTTTAATTCGGCGGCACTCATCGACGCTTCGGAAGGTTACGTCAGGCATCTAGCGGGCGGCGGCAAGATGATGATAACGCTTGCGGGGGCGATGAGCACGGCGGAATTGGGCCTTTCGCTCGCCGAGATGATCAGGCAGGACAAGGTGCAGATCATTTCCTGCACTGGTGCAAACCTCGAAGAAGACCTATTTAACCTCGTCGCACATGATTTCTACGAACGCGTACCGCATTACCGCGATCTGACACCGCAGGACGAACAAGGCCTGCTCGACCGTCATATGAACCGCGTGACCGATACGTGCATCCCCGAGATGGAAGCGATGCGGCGGCTCGAAAAAGCGATGGTCGATGTCTGGACGCAGGCGGACGCAAAAGGCGAGCGATACTTCCCGCACGAGTTTATGTATCAGGTCTTGAGCAATGGCTCGCTCGAAGAGTTTTATCAGATCGACCTGAAAGACAGTTGGATGTACGCGGCGATGGAAAAGAATTTGCCGATGGTCGTGCCCGGTTGGGAAGATTCGACGATGGGCAATATGTTTGCGGGCCACGTCATAACGGGCGACATCAAAAACGTCCACACCGTGCGCACCGGTATCGAATATATGACGTTCCTTGCCGATTGGTACACCGACAACGCAAAGGACGATTCAACGATCGGTTTTTATCAAATTGGCGGCGGCATCGCGGGCGATTTTCCGATATGCGTCGTCCCGATGCTGCATCAGGACCTTCAGCGTGAGAACGTCCCCGTCTGGGGCTATTTCTGCCAGATCAGCGACTCGACAACGTCATACGGCTCATACTCCGGCGCAGTCCCCAACGAAAAAATAACCTGGGGCAAACTATCCGCCGACACCCCGAAATACATCGTCGAGTCCGACGCCTCGATCGTCGCCCCGCTGATGTTTGCTTATATCTTGGGTTGGTGAACGGTTTCAACCACAGATGAACACAGATGAACACAGATGAGAGATTTTCCGGAAGTCTTTTTAGTATCTGTGTCTATTTTGTGTTCATCTGTGGTTAATTTCATTTGCGCCCTGAAACGAAGGATGGCAGAAGCAGGTTTCACCCGCGGATGAACACAGATTCACGCAGATAAGAGTATCTGAGGTGGAGTTGTCTTGATCTGTGTGAATCTGTGTTTATCTGTGGTTAATTTTCCTAATGGCCTTTGAAAGTAAGGCGGACGCTCTGTCTGTGCTCCGTCCTCCTACAGCCTGATCTTTATTCCTCCATTAAACACGCGGCCTTCGGTGTGGGAGTAGATCTCGGCAAATGTCGGGTTCTGGTGCGGCGGAAAGACGACCGGGCCGTAGCGGCCCTGGCGTTGGTCGAAGATGTTCTCGGCGTTGATGAACAGGCTGAATTTGCCGAACGTCTTTTCGCCGAAGAGTCCGACTTCGACAAGGTTTCGCGTGAGGCTGCGGTCGTCAAGCGTTTGCCGACTGCCGTAATATAGCTCGGCTCCCGCCTTAAAATTTTCGTGTTTCTCAAGGACGAGTGACGAGTTTACTCGATGCGTCGGCAAGAGCGTGAGCTTGCGTGTACCGGGCAGATAGCCTGCCTTTCCGTCCGTTAGCGTGTAGCCGAGAAAGAGTTTTGCGATGCCGTACTCGAATCTCGCATTCGTCTCAAACCCCTTGCTCACGATCCGCGACGCTGCATTGCTGAAAGCGTAGCTTCCGTCGCCATTCGGCCGTAGGATTATCGGATCGCTGATCTCCGTGTAGAAGAACATTTGATTGACGGAATACGTGATCTTTTCGCCGATCGAACCGCGATAGTTCAGATCGAAAGTTCCGCCCTTGCTCCTTTCGGCATTCAGATTCGTTCCAACAGAAAGCACGTCGCGGAAGAGCAGTATTTCCGCTTCTTCGGTGAACATTGTCGGCGTTTTGTAACCCATTCCGAACCCGACGCGCGAGGTTAACTTATCCGTTAACCGAAACAAGAACGACACACGCGGAAGCGTGAATGTACCGTAGTCCTTGGTCTTCTCGATTCGTAAGCCCGCTTCGAGCGAGACTCGCTCATTAAGATCGACAGTATCCTGGACGAACGCGCCGAATGCCGAACGCGTCTCATTTCGGGACGGCCCGGGCGTACGTTCTCGGAAACTGTCATAGACGGCGCTCCCGCCGAAGATCAACGCGTGTTTGCCGAACACCTTCCAATAACTCACGTCCGTGAATGAGTTGAATTGCCGCCCGCCGAACGCGTAGTTCGGCGTCGTAAGATCGCGGCTGAAGAATGCAAGGCTCTGCTTTGCGTTCAGACGTGAGCCGTCACCGAAGACGTGATCGAAATTCACCGTCGTAATGTTGCGAAAGGACCCGTTCCGTTCGAAGTATTGATGATAACTATCGGCCTGCCCCTTCAGCACAAAAATATCGCCGCCTTTACGTGTTTGATACGATGTCGAATTTCCGATCGCCAAGGTCGTTCGGCTGTCGAAATAGAAGAATAGTTTCGGATTGAAGCTCACCGCCTTTGTTGACGGCAGTTCGGTGAAGTCATCTCTATCGACATCGTAAGGACGCTGATAATTCACCGAGCCGAGAAGCGTGTAGCCGAATTTTTCGAACTTCCTTGAGTTGAAGATCGAAAAATCCGTTCCAAGTGCCGACGTTTGATTCAGGATCATCGACGTTACGGGTCTTTCTTCCGGCACTTTGCTTATGAAGTTGACGACGCCGGCGATCGCGTCTCCACCGAAGAGCGTTGCAGACGGTCCTTTGATCACTTCGACCTGTTTGAGATCGAGCGGCGGGATCTCAAGCACGCTGAGGCTGCCGGAAAATCCGCCGTATGCCGGAAATCCGTCCTTCAGGATCTGGGTATAGCGGCCGTCAAGGCCTTGTATCCGCACGCTCTGCGTGTTCGTCGTTGGAGAGGTTTGCTGTACCTGAATGCCTGTGCTTTCGTGCAGGACCATCGATACGTTTGCGGGCCGCATATTGATCTTTTCATCGATCTCTTCCTCGTCGATCGCCTCGACGCGTGTCGGTTCGGCCTCGATCTCGCGGCCCGTTCGAGTCGAACTGACCGTCACCTCGCCGGCTTCGTAAGTGATCTTCATTGTCACCGTACGTTCTGCAGGATCCGTGAGAGGAAAGCTGAGCTTTAGTTCGATCCTCTCGTATCCGTGCGAAACTATCTCGATCACCTGGTCGCCGTTGGGGATTCCCTTAATTTCGACCTTGCCGTTCTGATCGGCGGTCGCCTGCAGGTCAGTCCCGAGAACGGAGACGGTTGCGGCGGCGACGCCTTTCTGTGTTTCGTTGTTCTTAATGTGCAGCTTTAGTGTGTTGCCGTCCTGCGCGAATGCTGTTAATGTCGCGGCAAATATAATGACAGCAAAGATCAATGCTCTGTGCATATCTTTCTCCAAAAGTTCTGTTAGAAAATAGACGTATCTTTTCGCATCCGGAATATTCACAAGACACGGAACGAAAAAATTAGACAGTACTGCTTATTGCGTCTTAAATGAGGCTTTTTGGAGGCTGCCAGACCGCTGAAAGGTGGGCATTTATGCGAGTCGGGTGATGCTGAAAGGGAGTTCCTGCGATCGTGGCCGCAAGATGTGCGGCCGTGACGGTCATCGTCGCATCGCACGATGCGACCGTGTGAACACAGCACGCGCAGATGCAAAACGGCGAACAATCGTCCGAATCTTCTTCCGAAGACGTCGGTTCGTCCGAATTGGCGACGCTGGCAATCGTTCCCTTGTCGGCCGAAAACGCGAATGCGTCATTGCAGGGCGCAAGCGACAGGCCGACGGTCATAAGCAACACGAATAATGCGATCCCGCGTATCACGAAAAATAGCCTAGCACACCGCTCCCGCCAACTCCACAGCGGCCGTTTGAGGTAGAACGCCAACCTCGCCCCGCACATTACTAAGCTCGCAAACTCGAGCAGAAATTCGGCAAAGTTCGTGTGCCGGCGCCTATTTCCCGGGCAAATTGACAGCATCGGTCGACAGGCCTTGCAATCGGTCGTGTTTGCGTGGTATATGACACGGAACCAATGAAAAAGCTCTGGATACTTTTGGCAGCGGTCTTCGTCTTCTCCTTCGCCATTCTAGGATGGGTAGGGGCGGAGATCTTTCGCGAGGCGCCTCCGATCCCGACTTCGGTCGTGACCACCGGAGGGAAGCAGGTTATCGGCCCCGAGCAGATACTGGACGGGCAGAACGTTTGGCAGGCAATGGGTGGAATGCAGGTCGGTTCGATCTGGGGCCACGGCTCATACGTCGCGCCTGATTGGACCGCAGATTATCTCCATCGTGAGTCCATTTTCATTTTGAACAACTGGTCGGACGGCCGGTACGGACTCGATGGCTCGTCACTGCCCCCCGACGAACGTGCGACACTCCTCGAACGGCTTCGGATCGAGATGCGCACCAACACTTATGATCCGACCACAGGTACCATCACGATTCATCCTGTTCGCCAACTCGCGTTCGAGGATAACCTGAGGCATTACACCGATGTCTTCACTAATGGAAGTTCCGATTATGCAATACAAAAGGGAGCACAGGCCGATCCTATAAAACTTCGCCAAATGACGGCGTTCTTCTTCTGGACGGCCTGGGCATCAGCGGCGAATCGGCCGAATAACACGATCTCGTACACCAGCAACTTCCCGTCCGAACCACTTGTTGCAAACTATCCGACCCCAAGCTCGATCGTTTGGACGGGCGTGAGCGTCATTCTTCTCATCGGAAGTCTTGGCGGGATGGTATGGTTTTATGCCGGTTGGTATAGACCGGCCGAAGCCCGTGACACGCCGGACGAAGATCCGCTGATCGGCTCGCCGCTAACACGATCCCAGAAGGCGACGATCAAGTATTTCCTCGTAGTATCACTGCTTTTTCTCCTGCAGATCGTTATGGGTGTCATAACGGCCCATTACGGGGTTGAGGGCGGAGGACTCTACGGAATACCGCTTGATCAGGTACTGCCGTATGTGATCTCGCGAACGTGGCATACGCAGCTTGCCATTTTCTGGATCGCGACCGCATGGCTGGCTGCGGGCCTATACATTGCCCCATACATTTGCGGCTATGAGCCGAAATATCAAAAGCTCGGCGTCGACGTTCTCTTTGTTGCTCTTCTTGTCGTTGTCCTTGGTTCGATGGCGGGCCAATGGATGAGCGTAATGCACAAGTTCGGCAACAGCGACCTTTGGTTCTGGTTCGGCCACCAAGGCTATGAATATGTCGACCTTGGCCGAGTTTGGCAGGCGGCTCTTTTTGTCGGACTGCTTCTATGGCTTTTCTTGATCGGGCGTTCCGCCCTTGCCGGCCTTAGAGAGAAAACAACAAACCGCTCGTTGATCCTTCTCTACCTTGGCACGACGGCCGGAATCGCATTATTCTACGCCCCCGGGCTTTTCTGGGGTATGCGCTCGCATCTGACGGTAGTGGAATATTGGCGATGGTGGGTAGTTCATCTTTGGGTCGAGGGCTTTTTCGAAGTGTTTGCGACCACCGTCATCGCGTTTCTTTTTGCAAAGCTCCGTGTTATCCGAGCCGACCACGCCGCATATGCAGGCCTCCTTTCCGGTTCGATATATCTTAGCGGCGGCATCGTGGGAACGCTTCACCATCTCTACTTCGCGGGTACGCCGACGGTCGCACTTGCATTCGGCTCCGTCTTCAGCGCTCTCGAGATCGTTCCGCTCGTCTTTGTCGGCTACGAAGCCCTCGACAACATTCGCCATTCGAAGGCGCGGCCTTGGCTTGCGCAGTATAAGTGGGTCGTTTACTTCTTCGTCGCTGTCGCCTTTTGGAACTTGCTCGGTGCAGGCGTTTTCGGGTTTATGATCAATCCGCCGATCGCGCTTTACTATATGCAAGGCCTGAACACGACCGCGGTTCATGCGCACGGCGCTCTTTATGGTGTGTACGGAACGCTCGGACTTGCATTGACGCTGTTCTGCCTGCGTGCGATGCAGCCCGAACGGCAATGGCGTTCAGATATCCTTGCATTTGCGTTTTGGGCGATAAATATCGGAATGCTCCTCGAGATCTTCCTTAGCCTTTTACCGATCGGACTCTTACAGACTTACCAGTCGATCTCGGAAGGCTATTGGTCGGCGCGCAGTCCGGAATTTATGCAGACCGGCATAATGCAGACACTCCGCTGGATGCGAATGGTCGGCGACACGATCTTCGCGATAGGTGCGATCGCTTGGGTCTTATTCGCGCTGAAGATAATGCTCACGCGGCGGGGTTCAAGTCCGGCACCGCTTCTGTCTTCTTCACAAGAAGATACAGCTTAGGCGAGCATTTTGTAACTGAGCAGCGCTGCAGCCTATCGGCCATTCGCAGAAACGATCTGCTGCGGTGCTTCTTCTTTCTTCTAACTTAAGCCCAGCAGGAAAGGCGTGCATCCATTTGCCCGCTTCGACCTAACCTTAGTAAGCTTGCCTTTTACTCAAGATAATTTCCCGGGGGAACAAATGAAGCAATTTCTGACGACACTCGCAGTTCTTTCGATTCTCGTATCGCTGCCTTCGGCCGCTGTATTCGCACAAACGAACGACAAGGCCGAGGCCAGGCTTCGTGCAAAGGCGTTGAAGATCCACAAGTCCGTGATCACGCTCGACACGCACAACGACATCAGCACCAGCAATTTCACCGATTCTCGCAATTACACACAGGACCTCGACACGCAGGTGAACATCCCAAAGATGCGAAAGGGCGGGCTCGATGTATCGTGGATGGTGGTCTATACAGGCCAGGGCCCGCTGACCGAAGAGGGCTACGCGGCCGCGTATAAGAATGCGATCGACAAGTTCGATGCGATCCATCGCCTCACTGAGAAGTATGCCCCGAATGAGATCGGCCTTGCACTGACCTCGAATGACGTTCGACGGCTCGTGAAAGAGGGAAAGCTCGTGGTGATGATCGGCGTCGAGAATGGATATCCTATCGGGACAGACCTTAGTCGCATCAAAGAATTCGCGGATCGCGGGGCGCGTTATATGTCGCTTGCGCACAACGGCCACAGCCAACTCGCCGATTCCAATACGGGCGAAGCTGACGGCATTTGGCTGCACAACGGCCTGAGCGACCTCGGCAAAAAGGCGATCGCCGAGATGAACAAATGGGGCATTATGATCGATCTCTCGCACCCCTCGAAGCAGTCGAACCTTCAGGCGATCGCGCTCAGCAAGGCTCCTGTGATAGCGTCCCATTCCGGAGCGAGAGCTCTTTGCGATCACAGCCGCAATCTCGACGACGAGCAGCTCGAGGCGATCCGCAAGAACGGCGGCGTCGTGCAGGCCGTTGCATTCCGCAGCTACGTAAATAAGGAAAAGAGTGCCTTGCGGTCAAAGAAACTGAACGAGCTGATGACAGAGCTCGCCGCAAAAGAAGGTTTTAAGATCCTCTCGCGGGATGAGATCCGAAAGCTGCCCGAAACGGATATGTCTGCCTACTTCGAAAAATACCGCGCCTTTCGCACGAAGAACTCGGCGATCATTCACGACCGCCTAAAGGACGTCGCACCGGACGTGAACGTGCAGGATTTCGTCAACCACATCGATTATCTGGTGAAGAAGATCGGCATCGACCACGTCGGCATCTCTTCGGACTTTGACGGCGGAGGCGGTGTCGAGGGCTGGGACAGTGCGGCCGAGACGTTCAACGTTACGCTCGAGCTCGTCCGCCGCGGCTACACAAAGAAGCAGATCCAAAAGCTGTGGAGCGGCAATCTCCTTCGCGTGCTAGACGAGGTCCAAAACGTCGCTCGCGAGATCCAGGCGAGCGAAATGAAGGCAGCTAAGTAGCACTGCCCCATAATTTACATACAATGCAAAGGGCGTCAAGCGACGCCCTTTCTTGTTATCGACGGACCAGTAAAGTCGAATGTTCATATAGGCCAAGAACATCCTGCGTTCTGTCCGTCGAACGGTTGCGGATGGGACTATTTCCCATAGATCGAGAGGTAGGTCGGGTCTGTCGCAAAGCGTTGCTTGAACTCTGCCCGGAGTTGTTCTTTGAACTCGTCTTGGTCGTCGCCGGCTGTTGGAGATCGGTAGTTCGCGTCGAAATATTTCCAAGCGTCATCACGTTTTCCAGCATAGACCATAAAGAGGAACCGCGTTCTCACTACGTATTCGTTGAAGCGTTCCACATCGTTTTCTTCGCCGGTTGGATCTATCAGCGGTTCGAGCAGCTTCATCACAAAATCAGGAAACCGTTTCGTGGCCAAAAGATACCTTTTGGCGACTTGGTCGTAAGCAAAAATAGCCGGCGGAAACGACGCACTTGCATGACCGTTAGGTCCGAGATAATCGAATGCCATTACGTGCCGGTAGAATTCTAGAATGCCGTCGCCCTCAATATTAACGGGAATCAGCTCGTCCCCAATGGCATTTGCAGAGGATGTAGCCGTTGAATCATAAATTACTCGGACGGTCGGAAATAGATCATAAATTACGTAATCGTAACAACAATGTGCACCGCCCGAATACGTATGGATAATTAGCTGCTTCGAGCCTTTGCCCAGTAGGTCGGTAAATCCATACCGCAGCCAAATCTTACGAGCATACTCGACAGAAAATGTCCGCACGACCTTCTTACCGCGATAGATCGACAGCTCACACTCATCAAAATAATCATTCTCAGATGCTGCACTGCATTTTCGTACGATCGAGACGTTGCCGATCTTGGTATGGTCGTCCTCGATCCAGATATCGGCCAATGCCTGCCGGAATTCGTTGTCGGCTTTTGGCGTGGGCGTTTGGCTTGGGGTCGGAGTTAGCTCCGCGGCGGCAAACACGGTAGAAACACCCTCAGTTGCTGCAGGCGCACGTCCGACCATAAGCCCCAACAGCACAACACAAGTGAGAATTATGATCGCTTTCATCGGACAAGGTTCGCAGCTATAACCTATTCGGCCAACGATAACTCCTTTCGGAGGATCTGATCGACGGTTACGGGAACAGATTGATGCGAGGCCTCAGCCTTTCTTCGGAGGCAACTAAATACTTCTTCAGAGACCTGCACTTCATAGATACGCGCCGTGAGTTCGAATTCTTCGTCAACAGGTTCGAGGAATTCCGTGTGTTCTGCCAGGCTATGCGAATCCCAGAACTCGCCCGCCGCTTCCTCCGTCGCAAATGATCTTGGGAGATCACCAGTCGCTTTCTTCTTGTTTGACATAGTAATTTTTCTCACCTTCGTCCATATCCCGAGCCGATATCGGTAAAACGGCACCCGCAGACTTCTTGATGTAGAATACCACCAAATACCGTCCACCTGTGGTCTGCCCAAAGGCAGCGTACACATTCTCACCCTTCACATGGCCTCGACTGATCTTGCGCACATGAGGTTTCGCTCCTAAGACGGCCTCAACCTCGTCGATCTCTACTCCGTGTTTTACGGCCAACTTCTCTACAAACTGCTCTTTCCAAATAATCTGTCGTATTGGCATCTTATTCTATTGGCCTAATATCTCCTTTGACAGAGGGACTGGAAATATACCTTGTCGATCACCACCCTTAAGAATTATACCAGTTCGACGGCTCCTACGGCGGAAGGCAGGCCGTACTGAGGACGGTCGTATGTTGTATTATTACTATTTATGGCTACGAGTGAAAAGATCATTGTTACCGGTGGGGCGGGGTTTATTGGGAGTGCGGTCGTTTGGCGGCTGAATGAGATGGGTCGCGACGATATTTTGATCGTCGATCGGATGGATGAGACCGACAAATGGAAGAATTTGGCGCCTTTGAAGTTCGCCGATTACATCGACGCGGATGACTTTATCGACGACATTGGCGATTTTAAGGACACGGAAGCGATCTTCCATCTGGGTGCGTGTTCCTCGACGACCGAACGCGACGCGGACTATATGCTCCGCAATAACTTCCAATATACAAAGGACTTGGCGGATTTCGCGTTATCGAATGAAATTCGATTCATTTACGCATCGTCGGCGGCGACATACGGTGACGGTTCGAACGGGATGGCGGACGGCACCGGCAGCCTCGATAAACTTCGCCCGCTCAATGTTTACGGCTACTCGAAGCATCTTTTCGACCAGTACGCCGCACGCAACGGGATGTTCGACCACATCGTTGGCCTCAAGTATTTCAACGTTTTCGGCCCGAACGAGAATCACAAAGGCGATATGCGTTCGCTCGTGAACAAGGCCTTCGACCAAATCAGAGAGACCGGCACGCTCAAGCTCTTCAAGAGCCACAACCCCGAGTACGCTGACGGCGAATTCGGACGCGATTTCGTCTATGTGAAAGATGCGGTCGAGATGACGCTGCATTTTATGGAACCCCTCGCTACCGCTTCGGGTTCTGACAAAACCGGCGGCTTGTTCAACGTCGGATCAGGCCGAATGAATACCTGGAACAGTTTGGCCGACGCGATCTTTGCGGCTTTGGATAGGCCGCGAAATGTCGAGTTCATCGAGATGCCCGAACACCTTCGCGACCGCTATCAATATCACACGCAGGCCGATCTCACGCGATTACGCACCGCCGGATACACGGCCGAAACCACTCCGCTCGATACTGCCGTCGCCGACTACGTTCAGAATTATCTCTTGCCCGACAAGTATCTGGGAGACTTTTCTGGAGAAAGCTAGCTGATAGCTAATAGCTCGCAGCTCACAGCCACATTCGTCGTTGGTTTGGGCTTCGAATTGGCCAACCTTCTTCTTTCTGCTACAGATCGAATTGATGAAGATATTTCACGGAACTGAGAATGCGAATATCGCCCTGCCGTGCGTTTTGACGCTTGGGGTCTTTGACGGCCTGCATCTCGGGCATCAGCAGATCATTCGCACGGTCGTCGAGCGGGCGAAGCGAACCGACACCATTCCGACGGCGATCACGTTCGATCCGCATCCGCGCGCGGTTCTGCATCCCGAATCGGCCCCGCCGCTACTTCAGACGCTCGATCAGCGGCTCTCGTATCTCGAATTCCTCGGCATCGAGCAGACGATCGTCATCGCCTTTTCACGCGATTTTGCCTCGCAGTCCGCCGAGGAATTCATACGCGACACGCTCCACGAACGGCTTCGCGCAAAGGAGATCTACCTCGGGCAGGGTTTTGCTTTCGGCAAAGGCCGCAGCGGGAACATCGAGCTCCTTAAGAAGCTGTCGGATGAGCTTGGCTTTTATGCGGACGAGGTCGTCGAAGTGAAACTTCGCGGACAGCGTATAAGCTCATCACGCATACGCGAAGAGTTGCTCGCCGGCCGCGTAAATCTCGCCCGCAGAATGCTCGGACGTCCTTACGGCGTCGAGGGCATAGTCGTCCGCGGCGATCAACGCGGCCGTACGATCGGCTTTCCGACGGCGAACTTACAGGCGCACAATCGCGTCATACCGCAGTACGGCGTTTATGCGACCGCCACGCTCATCGACGGTCATTGGCGAAAGAGCGTTACGAATATCGGCGTACGGCCGACCTTCGGCGGCGAAAGCGAACCGTCGGTCGAGACATTCGTACTAGACTTTGACGGCGATCTTTACGGCACCGCCCTGCGCGTCAGACTCCTGCATCGCATCCGCAATGAGCGTAAGTTTAGCGGAATAGACGAGTTAAAGGCTCAAATCGCTCGCGATGTGCGACGAGCGAGGAACTATTTCACCCGGCCCGGCGTAAACAATATGCTAGATTTGTTGTGAGGTGATTATGAGCATCACGATAACGGTCTCAAAGAAGACCGAACAAAAGATCCGCCGTCGCGCCGAAGTAACTGGAGAAGATATCGGTAAGATCGTTGGCTGCCTCGTTGATGAGGTTTGGGACGAACATTTCCCTGACCAGGATAAGAGTCCATTTGAGGCCTTTATTGGGTTGGGGTCGAGTGGGCGGTCAGATATGTCCGAAGCGATCAGCGATCATAAGTACGACGAGCATCTAAACCCGCATCAAGGATTTGGTACGGACCCGGAATGACATATCTACTTGACTCGGGCTTTCTATATTCATCGATCGACACAAATGATATATATCATAATGCTGTTGTAGCGATAGCTCGGTCGATTCGGGGTCGTGTATTGTTTCCTACGCCAGCAATTACGGAAACAGCATATTTCCTCTCGAAGAACGTTGGGTTGGCATCTACCATCGATTTTTTAGGACGGCTTTCGACAAGCGAGTTTGAACTGGTCTCTCCAGAACCAACCGACCTTCTTCGCTCCGCGGAAATACTTCGCAAATACAACGATAGCAATATAGATTTTGTTGATGCGTGCATCGCGGCGATGGCGGAGCGTTTGAACATTACAAGGATCCTGACGGTTGACCGGCGTCATTTTAGTATGTTCCGACCCACGCATTGTGAGGCTTTTGAGCTGCTGCCTCAGTGACCATATCAAGCCGCGATCTTTGCGGGAAGTGTATTTGATGAGTGAATTGGCAGTACAAGAACGAGAGCAGAACGATCTCGGCAAGCGTGAGTATGACAGGGCTGACATGTCTATTGTCAAGACCATCGGTTCGAGCGAACGGGTTGCTACGAATCCGTCCTTGGAACCCCCGTTTCCCGACACAAAGCTTGGCATCCGCGGATATTTGCGGCTTGCAGGCATTTCGCGCGTCATCGCGACGCTTTCGCTTTATCTTTATCTCGATCAATACGACGTTCATCTCAAACATCAGAAAAAGCGTCTGCAGGCACGCCGTGCCACAGCCTATACGCTGACGCGTGCCGCGGTCTTTGGCGAATGGCTGCATCGTTTGAGGTTTGGCGTTCTTGATGCCTTTCTGCGCGTCTTGCGAAAGTTCATCGTCGGCGGCGCGGCAACGAAGCTCGAACACCAGGAGCGTCAAGCCGTTTGGCTTAAGAACAAACTCATCAACCTTGGCCCGACCTTCATCAAGATCGGGCAATCGATGGGCACGCGAGCGGATCTTCTGCCGCTGCCGTTCGTAAAAGAATTGGGCACGCTCGTCGATCAGGTTCCGCCTTTTCCGAACGACGTCGCCCATCGGATCATCGAACGCGAACTCGGGCGCAAGATCTCGGAGGTCTATTCAGAGTTCGATCCTGAGCCGGTCGCAGCAGCATCGCTCGGGCAGGTTTACCGTGCACGACTTCTCACAGGGGAAGAAGTGGCGGTAAAGGTCCAGCGGCCGAATCTCGAAGCGACGATCAAGGATGACATCTTCATCCTCAAACGCGTTGCGGCCTTCGCCGAGCGTTTCGAGCAGCTGAACGAGAACGCCGATTGGGCCGGAATGCTCCGCGAGTTCGATCAGACGATCCACGAAGAGATGGATTATGTCGCTGAGGGACGCAACGCCGACCGTTTTCGGGAGAATTTTAAGAATTGGGCGAACATCCGTGTGCCCGAGATCTATTGGAATGCGACGACGAACAAGGTCCTCACGATGGATTTTATCCGCGGCACAAAGGTCACGGATCTCGAGGAACAGGAACGAAAGAACATTTCCCCGTCAAAGGTAAATCGCCTGCTCATTAAGACTTACCTGAAGCAGCTCTTGGAAGACGGCTTTTTTCACGCTGATCCGCATCCGGGCAATCTCCTCGTTCAAGATGACGGGCGGCTTACGTTCTTTGATTTCGGAATGGTCGGGCGTATCGATTCCGAGCTGCAGTCGAAGATGATCGATGCGTTCTTCCACGTCGTCAGCAAAGATGCGGCGGGCATCGCACAGGACTTGATAAACCTCGACTTCCTAAAGCCCGGGACGCCGCATTCGGTCGTAAAGCCTGTGGTCGAGCGGATGTTCGAGTTCCATTTCAATCTGAAGCTCAAGGACGTGAATTTCAAGGAACTGACCTACGACCTTGCGGATGTGATGTACGATTACCCGTTCCGTCTGCCGTCGAATTTTACGTACATTATGCGTGCGTTGATGACCCTCGAAGGCATCGGCATCATAACCGACCCCGAGTTCAATTTCTTCGAAACGGCAAAGCCTTATGCAAAAGAGTTCATGCTCAAACGCGAAGGCCGCGACTTCCGAAAACTCTTTGTCGATAAGCTGATGGGCCGCGACGAAGGCGGCAAGATCGACTGGAACCGCACCTGGAAACTCGCAAAAATGGCTTTCAAGACGGTGCTGAATACATAAACAGCATCGAGTAGAATCAATACTGTGAATCCTGATGTTGCCAGAGCTCGCTCGCTTGTGCTTTCGCACGGTTGGAATTCGACGTCTTTTCAGATCGTAAATCCGGGCATAAAGCGTTGGTTCTCCGAGGATGGCGACGCGGTCGTGGGCTTTGTTCCCGCGAGGCGGATGAGGATCGTCGTCGGTGCTCCGGTCTGTTCGAAGGAAAGGCTTGCCGCCGTCTCGAAAGCATTCGAAAAAGACGCAGAGCAAGACGGATTCACCGCCTGTTATTTCGGGGCCGAAGCCCGGCTTGAAGATGCGGTCGCTCACGATGGCGGGCATTCGGAGTTCCTGATCGGAGCCCAACCGGTTTGGCATCCGCGAGAATGGCCTGACATCGTCGCAAAGAATCGCTCGCTCCGCGCACAGGTGAATCGCGCCCGCAACAAAGGCGTCACGGTCGAAGAATGGACGGTCGAGCAGGCAGCGAACAACGCTCAGTTGGAAGACCTGCTTGCGGTGTGGCTTGAATCAAAAGGACTTCCGCCGCTGCATTTTATGGTCGAGACCGACACGCTTGCACGGCTCGAACACCGGCGCATTTTCGTCGCAAAGCTAAGGGACGAGATCGTCGGCTTTGTCGTTCTGTCACCGGTGCCGAATCGCAACGGCTGGTTGTTCGAGCAGTTCCCGCATCGTCCCGGTGCTGCGAACGGCACCGTCGAATTGATGATCGATACGGCGATGCGAATGCTGGCCGCCGATGGTACGGAATACGCAACCCTCGGCATTTCTCCGCTCTCGACGCGAGCTGCTTTGCCCGAAGAAGGTCCGCCGCTCTGGCTTCGGATCATGCTCGTTTGGCTTCGTCGGCACGGGCGGAGATTTTACAATTTTGATGGGCTCGATGCCTTCAAAGCCAAGCTGCGGCCGATGCGTTGGGAACCGGTCTATGTTCTGGTAAGCGAACCAAAAGTGCGCGTCCGCACGCTCTTTGCGATACTCGATGCGTTCAGCGGCAATGCACCGGTCGCATTGGTCTCCGGTGCCTTGGCAAAGGCTGCTGCAACGGAGATCAAACGATTTCGAGCGTTGATAAAACCGTCAAGACGAAAAGAAAAAAAGTGAATTCTCAGATGAACCAACTCACCGCAAGCGTCGCGTTCATCGCGGACGACTTCGACATCAGCGACCTTGAGAACGCGGCGTGGCAGCAAGCCCGAGCTGTCGCCATAACGAGATACTGGTCGGGAGAAACGGCACCGGAAGGACGACATTTTGAGGCTCGGCTTTTGTGGTCGGACACGCATCTGTATGTGAAGTTCACAGCATGCCAGGAGGAGGATCTCATCGTGAATCCGACGCCCGACACCACCGGGAAGACCAACGAACTCTGGGAGCGCGATGTCTGCGAGATCTTTATCGCTCCCGACAAGAAGCGGCCGAATCGTTATCTTGAATTTGAGGTCGCACCGACCGGCGAATGGATCGACCTGGCGATCGAGATCACGGGCGAAGGCCGCAACACCGACTGGGACTTCTGCTCCTGGATGGAAGCGGCGGCGGCGGTCGGGCAGACGCAAGTAACGATGGCAATCAAAGTGCCGTTCACCGCGTTCGGCGCTTCACCTAAACAGGGCGACATTTGGCTCGGGAATATCTTTCGATGCGTTGGTTCGGGGACAACGCGAGGATACCTTGCATGGAGGCCGACAGGGACGGAAAAGCCCGCGTTTCACGTGCCTCACGCGTTCGGCGAGCTCAGATTCGAGTAGCGAATTTTAGGCGGCGATAAAGTGTTCGTAGATGATCGAGATGCCGAGGATCAGGCTGAAAAGGCCTGCGGCGACTCGAATGCCCGCGTTCAGAAAGCGGAAACGCGAGGCCGTAAAATGGAACGGCAGCCCGATCAAGAGGCTCATCGCCATCATTCCGGCGATCGACCCGACACCGAATACGACGATATACAACAACGCAACGAACGCCGAAGGGATCAGCGGCACGATCATCAGCATCAACGCTGCACTGCCCGCAAGCCCGTGTACCATACCGACAAGAACGGAACGCGGGCTAAGGCGATGGTGCGGTTCCTCGGCCTCGGCCTCATCATGCGTGTGCGGGTGCGTATGCGTAACATCGCCGTGAGAATGAGCGTGTGAGTGGGCGGTATCGCTCTTTGCCAATTTATATATCGCGTTCAAGCCGAGCAGGACGAGCATTATGCCGACAATGCCCTCGAGCTTGGATTCGACGCTTTCGGAGATCTGGAGTTTTAGAAAAATAACGATCAGCCCGACGAGAAAAAGTGAGATCGTATGCCCGATGCCCCAAAGGCCGCCGACGATCGATGCCGTAAAGATATTCTTCTTCTCGCTTACGATGGCCGAGACCGCGGCAAGGTGATCCGCCTCTGTCGCATGTCGCAGGCCGAGGACAAAGCCAAGCGCCAAGACCGATGTTGTCGTCAATTCCGTCGAAAATTCCATCAGAGTTTCTGCCGCACGCCGAACAGGGTCCGACCGTGAACCGTTAGAATAGCACGTCGGAAGCGCGAATCGTCATTTGCGGCGGTTCCTCCCTTACGGTTTAATCAATGTATGGCGAAGACCGAAAAAGAGCTCGCATTTATAACGGACCTGATCCACGATGAATGGACGCGGCGATTTACCGAGCTTGTCGATAAGCACATTGATCTTGCGGACAGCGAAAACCTTGCCTATCTTAAGGCCGGAACCGGCAACCACGCGTTGCAGCTTGGCGAAAGGTATGGCGAGAGAACGGATGTTTTCGCATCTTGTGAAAATTCCGAAGTCCTTCAGATCGCGATGGATAAGGCCGTCGCGTTGCGTTCGAGCGTTGATTTTTCGCAGATAAGGTTCGAGGACGACTCGTTCGATGCGGTGCTCGCCGACGCAAGCTTTGAGACGGCGAACGATGCCGCAGACCTCATCGAGGAAGCTATTCGCATCGCACGCGTCGGTGCCGACGTTGCGTTCTTTCTTCCGTCGTCAGGGAGTTTTGGCGAAGTGTTCTCACTTCTGTGGGAAGTTGTCGCGGCGGAAGACACTGGACCGGACGCGCCGAATGTAGAAGAGCTTATTACTGAACTTCCAACGGCCGCCGAGCTCGAAACGCTCGCAGTTTCGCTCGGGATGGTGAACATTCAGCGAGAGGTCGTCAATGAGGTCTTTGAATACGAGAACGGCGAGGCATTCATTACCTCGCCGCTTGTCGAGAATTTCCTTCTGCCGCGTTGGCTGCGCTCCCTCGATGAAGACGGAGTTGGGCGTGTGACAAAAGCGCTATCCAAGCTGATAGACGATGAGGACGGTACTTTGTCGTTTCGCTTTTCTGTTAAGGCGACGCTGGTCGCCGGCGAGAAAGGTTAGACCGGTTCGGGGCCGCCTTCTAATGCTCCATACGAGCTTCTTCGCGACGCTCCATCTCTGCCTTCAATTCGGCGTCCGTAAGGTTCGCGATAGGCCGATCTTTCGACGATCCGCGAAGCTGCTGAGCGGCAAGATCGTCCTCTTCGGCCTCGCGCATCCCTTCCTTAAAGGCCTTGCGTGACTGCCCAAGCGACTTGGCAAGCTGCGGCAGGCGCGAAGCGCCGAAAAGCAGGAACAAAACAACGACAACTAAAAATATTTCCCAGCCACCAAAATTCATACGATAAAGCCGTCCTATTCTTTAGACGTTCGAGCCCTCAAAAGGTTCAGGTTTTTATGATAAACCTTTCTCCTCTAGCTTGCTACACTTGAATTCGCCGCCATCTTGAATCGATCCATAGCCTCGACCAAAGCGGACGTGATGCCCGGTTCCGAGACCGAATGCCCTGCATCGGGAACGATCGTCAGGTCAGCTTCCGGCAAAGCCTTATGAAGGTCCCACGCTGACGCCATCGGGCAAACGACATCGTATCTGCCCTGTACGATCACGGTCGGGATATTGCGGATCTTATCGATATTCTCAAGCAGATAATTCTCCGTCGGGAAGAACAGATCGTTCATAAAGTAATGGCACTCGATACGCGCAAGCGCGAGCGCCTCGTGAGCGCCTTCCCAATGCTCCATAAGGTCCTTACTCGGATAGAGCTTTGAGGTCGAACCTTCCCAAACGCTCCATGCGCGGGCGGCCGAAAGGCGTACTCCTTCGTCATCGCTTGTAAGCCGTTTATGATAGGCGGCCATCATATCTCCGCGCTCTTCCTCGGGGATCTCGTCACGATAGCGTTCATAAAAATCGGGAAAGATCTCTGACGCACCGTATTGATAGAACCAGGTCAGCTCCTTCCTGCGGGTCAAAAAGATCCCGCGAAGTATCAGCCCCAAGCATCTATCAGGGTGTGTAACTCCGTATGCAAGGCTAAGCGTGCTGCCCCAGGAACCGCCAAAGACGTGCCATTTTTCGACGCCGAACTTTTCACGCAGAGTCTCCATATCTTTGATCAGATCCCACGTCGTGTTCTCGCGCAGGTCCGCGTGCGGCGTCGATCGTCCCGAACCACGCTGATCGAAAAGGATCACGTGATATGCCTTCGGATCAAAATACTGCCGATACATCGGGAGCAATCCGCCGCCAGGCCCGCCGTGCAGGAAAACCACCGGAATGCCGTCAGGATTGCCGACGCGTTCGTAATAAATGGTGTGAATATCTGAAACGGGAAGCATTCCCGAATCGAAAGGTTCAATTTCAGGATAAAGGGTAGCCATATAATTCAATAATACGCCTTTGTTGGTCTCTTCGCGATTGCTCCGGCGTTCGCGCGGTGAAAATATGCGACTTTATTTGAGAAATTGCCTGCTCCAAAGCTGGAAAACGAGCAGTGTCCAAAGTTCCTTGTGGTGGGAGGCTATGCCTTGTTCGTGTTCAGAGATAAGGCGATCGACGTACGCCGGCTCGAAGATCCCTTGTTCTTTGAGTCTGTCGGGCGACAGAAGATCGTGAAGCAAATACCTCAAGCGGCCGCGGAGCCAGGCGGCGATCGGTATGCCAAAGCCTTTTTTCGGTCGATGGAGGATCGCTTTCGGCAGAAGCGGTTCGACGGCCTTCTTTAGGATCACTTTACCGTTCGAACCCCGAAGCTTGTACTTCATCGGCAGCGAGAAGGCGAAATTTGCGATCCGCGGATCAAGGAACGGTGCGCGTGTCTCAAGACTTACCTGCATCGCCGAACGGTCGACCTTCGTCAAGATGTCTTCCGCGAGATAAAAGCTCACGTCCAAGTACTGCATACGCGCAAGATCATCTCTTACCGGGCCTTTCTCGAAAACCTCGCGAGCCGCAGCATAGATGTCGGCACTTGTCCGTTCACGAACGTCTCGCGAGAGCAGATCGTCTTGATCGTCGAACGCAAATGAACCGAACCATGAATGATGACGCTCTACCGGATCAAGTTCGGCAGCTCGGACGAAGCGTTTGGCTTTGTAATCGAACGAAAGGTTCTTGTGCGAGACGGGCAACCTCTCGACAGCCGGACGAACCAAGCCGTTCCGAACAAAGCTAGGAACGAGGCGATACATCGAGGCTATCCTATGGGCTCGATACATCGGATAGCCCGCAAAAAGTTCGTCGCCGCCATCGCCGCCAAGCGCTACGGTGACATACTTACGCACAAAACGCGCGAGCAGGAACGTCGGTATCAGCGAGCCGTCAGAAAGCGGTTCGTCGAGCCATTCGCCGATCTCTTCAATAAGTTCGCCGGCCGTCGTCGCGGATAGTTTGTCCTCGTAATGCTCCGTATCGAGATGTTTTGCGACCGAGCGTGCGAACTTTGATTCGTCAAAAGAATCCTCTTCAAAGCCGATCGAGAACGTCTTTACGCGTTCGGTCGCATGCTGAACTGCGAATGCCGCAATGGTCGATGAATCGATCCCGCCCGAAAGCAAAATGCCGAGCGAAACATCTGAAACAAGCCGCATCCTGACCGATTCCGAAAGCAGTTCGCGAAGTTCTTCCGCCCGCTTTTCAAGCGTTGCTTCCTTCGACTTCGCTTGCGGATCCGCTGCAACATCCCAATAGCGTCGCCTCTTGATCTCGCCATTCTCGACGATGAGCATATGGGCCGCTGGCAGCTTGTAAATGCCCTTGAAGATAGAAAGCGGAGCGGGCACGTAATCGAACGAGAGATAATGACGCAGTGCGTTCAGATCGAGCTCGGTCGTGACCGACGGATGAGCGACGAGAGCCTTTAATTCGGATGCCCAGATAAGCTTGCCGTCAAAGATGCCGTAATAGAGCGGCTTTTCGCCGAAACGGTCACGCGCGAGGATCAGTCGCTTTCGAGCGAGATCCCAAAGCGAGAACGCGTACATACCGTTGACGTGCTCGATGAATGCATCGCCGTATTTCTTGTAAAGATGCGGCAGGATCTCCGTGTCCGTCTCGGTGACGAACATGATGCGGTCCTTTTTGAGCTCGGAGCGTACCTCGCGATAGTTGTATAGCTCGCCGTTCATCATCACGACGACCGTGCCGTCCTCGCTAAAGACAGGCTGATCGCCCGTCTTGAGGTCAATGACAGACAACCGACGCATTCCCAATGCGACCGTCTCGTCCCACCACAGACCTTCGGAATCCGGTCCGCGATGCACGATCCGCTCACACATCGAGTGCAGCACGCCCTCAACGTCGCCCAGATCAGTTGCAGTTGTTTTCAGGTTGATCCAACCCGCAATTCCACACATTTTTGAAAAGCAGCTGTCAGCTAATAGCTGATAGCCGATAGCTAGTCTTTAAACCCGACCCTTTCCCGCACCGCGTAGATCGCCTTGTCCTGTGATTCGTGGTAAGTGCGCACGAGGAGTTCCGCGAGCAGGCCCATCAGGAAGAACTGTACGGAGATCGCGAGCATTACGACGGTGATGACGGGCAATGGCGTCAGGATGAACGATGTTCCCTCGATCTTGAGCACGATCGCCCAGATGCCCGCGATGAGAGACAGAAAGAACGCAAGCATCCCGAACGTGCCGAAAACATAGATCGGTTTTGTCTGATACGACGCCATGAATTTGATCGTCATCAGATCAAAGATCACCTTCACGGTCCGCGAAATACCGTATTTCGATTTGCCCATCGTGCGGGCGTGATGATCGACGGGAATTTCGGTAACTCTCGCTCCGGCCCAGCTCGCATAGATCGGAATGAAGCGGTGCATTTCGCCGTAGAGCCGCACGTCCTGCAGCACGTCGCGGCGATATGCCTTCAAACTGCAGCCGTAATCGTGCAGATGCACGCCGCCGATCCAGGAGATGATGCGGTTGGCGATCTGCGACGGAATTTTGCGTGAGATCAGCTTATCCTGACGGTTCTTTCGCCAACCGGAGACAACGTCGAAGCCTTCGTCGAGCTTTTCAAGCAGCCTCTTGATGTCGGCCGGATCATTCTGCAGATCGGCATCCATCGGGATCAGGATCTCACCCTTTGCGGCGTCTATGCCGGCGGCCATCGCTGCGGTCTGACCGTAATTTCGCCGCAGGCTGATGACGCGGACACGATCGTCCTTTTCCGCGATCTCCTTCAGTATCGCGAGCGAGCGGTCGGTCGAACCGTCGTCAACGAAGATGATCTCCGCCTTGCGATCGAGTTCGGCGAGGGCGGCCGCGATCTTTGCGTGCATCGGCCGTAGATTCTCTTCCTCATCGAGCACTGGCAAAAAGAGAGAGATCTCGGTGTCTTCAGCTTTATTGACGTTCTGTCTTGTATCCATCGTCAAAAATACAGCAAACTAGATACTGTAATCCCGAGATAGAGTAAATCATAATTGAGCCGCCTTAGGCTAAATTCGTTGTGAGGTTTTCCCTTTATGAACAGACGACGTTTTCTTGAACTTCCCGTGATCGGCCTTCCGCTGCTGGCGGCAAGCCGAGTCCTTGCCGATACAAGGCCGAAAGCTGCGAAACTGCCTGTCGTTGTTTCGACGTGGGACAGCGGCCGCACGTCGAACGGTGCGGCCTGGCCGATCCTTGAGAAAGGCGGAGCGTCGCTCGACGCCGTCGAGGCAGGCGGCCGTGCAAGCGAAGACGAGCCGAGCTGCTGCGTCGGGCTCGCGGCATGGCCGGATCGCGACGGCAAGGTCACTCTCGATTCGAGCATTATGAAGGGCAATGGCGACTGCGGCGCGGTCTCCTTTCTCGAAAGGATCAAGCATCCCGTCTCGGTAGCCCGAAAGGTGATGGAGAATACACCGCACGTTCTTCTGTCCGGCATAGGCGCGCAGGAATTCGCGGTCTCGCAGGGCTTTCCGCTCGAATCCGGCGAACTCTCGCCCGACGCCGAAAAGGAATGGAAAAAGTGGCTCGAAAAATCCAAATATCACCCCGTGATCAATATCGAGAACCGCAAAAGCACGTCGCGTCTCATGCCGCCGCCGTATATTTTTGACGACGGCTCATTTAATCACGACACTATGGGCACGATCGCATTGGACGCAAAAGGACATCTGGCCGGAATGGTAACGACGAGCGGGATGGCGTTCAAGATCCGAGGCCGCGTGGGAGATTCGCCGATCATCGGCGCCGGGCTTTTTGTCGATGACGAGGTCGGGGCCGCAACATCCAGCGGTGTCGGCGAAGAGGTCATACGCACTTGCGGCACGCATACCGTCATCGAGCAAATGCGTCTCGGCCGCTCGCCCGAGGCCGCGTGCCGCGAGGCGGTTCGACGCGTCGTTAAACGCGATCCCAAAAAGGCAAAGGAGATGCAGGTCGGTTTCGTTGCTCTTTCGAAGACAGGAGTGATCGGCGCATTTGCCATTCAGAAAGGTTTCTCTTATACGGTCACTAGTTCAAAATATCCGGAAGCGCATGTCTTCCAAGCGAAGAGTTTTTTCGCGTAAAGCAGACCTTATTGAAGCTGATTATTCCTATCCTTTCCTTGCGACGACGACGATCGACACGCCGAAAGGAAAATCGAGATTCTTTAGCCAAAAGCGTTCGGCGGAGAACAGCTTGCCGAAAAGGCCGTTCAAAGCGGAGACATTGATGTTGTTCTCGGATTCGGGCTTTACACCCGTGAGTTTCATAATCGTTCGGCCCCCGAGAATCGGCGTAAAGAACGTGAAATTCGCGTACGTGGCACGCTCGATCTCGTAGCCGGCAGCTTTCAGCCGGTCAACTATTTGGCGTTTCGTGTAGCGAATGCGGTGGTGCGAAATGTCATCCTGCACGCCCCAGAGCCACATAAAGGCGGGCACAAAGATGAGCGAACGTCCGCCTTTTCTTGTCACACGGAACATTTCCTTGAGGCCTGCGATATCGTCGTCAAGATGTTCGATCACATCAAGCGCCGTCGTAAGATCGAAGCTCTCGTCCGCGAACGGAAGTTCCTCGGCCGTACCTTTCTCAACCTTTAGGCCTTTCTTGCGGCAGAACTCGAGCGCGTCGTCCGACACATCCACTCCCGCGGCCTCGCCGAATTGCGAGAGCATCTTGATGTTCGCTCCCGTGCCGCAGCCGACATCGAGAATGCGTAACGGAACGCGGACGCCCTCGTCCGCAGTCCTTGAGCCTGTCGAATTTGAAAGGCCTACAACGATCCTCTTCAAAAAGCTCTCAAGGATCGCACGCCGCCCGACGAACCACCAATGCGTATCCTCGACGCCATCCATAATGGCGTACGTATGCTGCTGCATTTCCCTTGGTAAAGCTGCGTTTGCCATTTGTTCCGTTTAGACAACGATCCCTAGCATCTTTGTCGCGAGCGGGCCGGTTCTGCTGTCGGCGATGAGGCCGTAGCTTTCATTCAAGCGGCGGCGAATACCGTCGTCATCGACCTCGCAGTCACCATTCTTGCCATTGCAAAGTATCATCAGACCGAGGCCTTCGTCCAGATAATCGGTCTTTCCGACGCGAAGCATATAGTTGCCCGCGGCCTTATGCGCATTCCATTCGAGGTCGTAGAGCGTCGGGTCAAGAACACCGAGCGGGTTCATATCGGCGTTCGAATGGCTCTCGATCATGGCCGCAAAATCATACGCGTGGCGGCCTTCGTGAACGAGCGTACCCTCGCAGCCGCGTTGCCCGCCTGTGTCGATCGTCTCTTCTGCGATCGCGATGTAAATAAGGCCGAGAGCGTCGCGCAAACTTAGCCGCTCGGTCGCAAGATCGTAGTTCGTCTTCACCGCGCTTATCACGCCCGTTACGCCCGACGCGTTGATCTCGCTAACAGGACGCACGCGGATAAGCATCTCGGAGTCGAGTATCTCGCCGATATACATCCGATGCTCGTCGTCGCCGACCTTCATTATCGTGTCGAAAGCCGCGTTGACCGAATCGCGATATTTCTTATCGATGCCGTCATCAAACTTCATAGAATTCAGATCCTTCCAAATCCGCACCAGCTATTCTGATTGTGCCAGATGATCTTGACATCTTCCGCATCGAGTTCTTTCCACCACGTCGCAAATTCGTCTTTCGAGATGTAGAACGCCGTCGGTGCGACCAGATGGTCGAACACGATATTGTGCTGCTCCCGCCAGCCGAAACTGCCGAGGTGGTTGAGATAATCGTTGTAAAAAAGGCGGTTCGCCACCGGCTTTGCCGCCGCGTTCATCGGGCGATATACGAGCTTTGTCGTTAGAAACAGCCCGAGCGTAGGAAGCTTCGAGAGCTGATAAAGAACGGGCTGCGAGATCTGCGAAGTAAAACTCGTGCGGACTGGATCGACATATTTCGTGATCCATTCGTTGTTCTCCGCACCATAGATCCAAGCCGAGATCGAACCGCCTTTCTTGACCTTGCCGGCGAGCGATAGGAACGCCTTTTTCGGATCCGGCGTATGATGCAGAACGCCGACGCTGAACGCGTAATCAAAGGCTTTCTTTAACGGAAGCTTGAAGATATCGCATTGAATGATGTGCGCGTTCGGCATACTTCGTGTCAAGGCGAATGCCGATTCGACGCCGGCTCCAAGATCGATACCGACGATCTCCTTTGCACCCCATTCCGCCGCAAGTTTAGTATGCCGCCCCTTGCCGCACCCGCCTTCGAGCACGATCTTGCCCTCGAAGAAATCAGGTTTTACGGGCTGCAGCCAGCCGAGGAACTGATCGTTATACTTTTCGTCCTCTTGCGTGAAATTCGTCCATTGCCAGCCGAAATTCTCGGCCGTCGCGGCCTTGTCGCTCTCAACCTTTCCAAGGTCTGCAAAACGCGGCACACCGCGAACAACCTTGTATTCACGGTCGCACTTCCTGCACGTCAGAACGCCGTCAATGATTTCCTTCTCTTCATATTGCGACACATAGGCGACCAGCAGATCGCCGCCGCAAACAGGACACGCAAGAAGATCGAGCAGTTTTTCTTTCATTCAAAAATAAGATCGCAATAGACCTAAAGATACACTCACAATGCGCAAAGCTTCACCCTTCAAACCATCAAACAATGTTGCGATCTACTTCCTTACCATTCAACTTGCTTCGGCTCCGTAGGAGCCACATGTTTGTAGCAACGAACGCCGAAACACCGACTAAGCTCCGTAGGAGCGACACCTGACGCAATACACCAACTACTTAGATCCACTTGAAAAGATACTTCTCTTCGTACTCGACATCAAAACGCTTTAGCAATCTCAGATATTCATCTTTGAACGACCGCTTCAAATGATGCGCCTCTTGATTCAGCACATACTTCGCGACGGCATTGAGATGCGAACGCGAATACGAAAACGCGCCAAAGCCTTCTTGCCAACGGAACTGCCCGCGAACGTACTTGTGGTCATTTATAAACTTACTTGAATTTGCCTTTATGTCCCTCACAAGGTCGGAGATCGAGATGTTTGGCGCAATTCCGATGAGTATATGGATATTGTCGGCGACGCCACCGATCGCGAAGAGCTTCTGGCCTTTCTTCTTCACTACTCCTCCTATGTATTTAAATAGTTCCTCTTTCCAAGAAGGGTGTAGCAATGAATCCCGTGCTTCAACCGCAAAGATGACTTGGATATAGATCTGGGAGTAGGTATTCGCCATATTTGTGTCGCTCCTAACGGAGCTCCGAGGCTGTATTTAGAAGATGGTGCTACAAACATTCCGCTCCTACGGAGCTAGGAAATGGACAAAGAAGGAATCGATCACTCTTGATCTCGTCTCTGGTCATAGACGTTCTTTGCGATCGCCGCCGTGAAACGTTCATACGCGGCGACTGGGAATGGTTGATGCCAATTGAATTCGAAATCGTCGGTGTTGCGGTCTTCGTAGAGTTGTCCGAACGTACCGGCGAAGGCATCGCAAAGTTGTTCAGCATCGCCTGTGTGTGAAAAGACCATTTCGCGTTCACCTGCCTCTCGTCCATCGTCCGGGTACTCGTAAACCTCAAACAACACTTCACCGTCGACCGGAGCGAAGCGAAAGTCATACTCCTCAGGGTCGCGATTCCAGTGCAGTACGCGCCCTTCCGGCTCGACGCTGCCGTCAAGCAGCGACGTGAGTATTTCGAGCAGTTCGCCGAGCGCATCTGCGTGCGGAGCGTGAGCCGTCGTCGTATGGAACTCGCTCGTCCCGTTCTTGAAACCTACCGACATCCAACCGCATTGCGGCGAATTGAAGCTGACCTCTAGATTGCTGCTCATAACACCGGTTTTATTGTAAATTGTTGGTCGTGAATCGTAAATCGTGAATCGTGAATGGTTAATTGTGAGTGGCGAGTGGTGAGTGATGAGTGATGGATCGTTCATCCTATTAACGATTCACTATTTACCATTCACGATTCACTATTTACCATTCACAATTTACAATCAACCTGAATGAAGCAGTATCACGACCTTTTACGCCACATCCTCGACAACGGCACGGCGACGGACGATCGAACCGGCACGGGAACGATCTCCGTCTTTGGATATCAGACACGGTATGACCTAAAGGCTGGCTTCCCGATCGTGACGACAAAGAAAGTGCCTTTTCGCTGGGTCGCGGAAGAATTGTTCTGGTTTTTGAGCGGTTCGACCGACGAGACCGACCTGCGTGCACGCGGCGTCGATATATGGCAGGAATGGGCAACGAGCGAGCAAACTGCACGTTTTGGACGCGGAGCGGGCGATCTCGGGCCGGTTTACGGATATCTTTGGCGCTCTTTTGGCGGAAATTATCCGAAGATGGACGGTGTGGATCAGATCGCGCGACTCATTAGGGATATCGAGGCGAATCCGAATTCGCGTCGCCTGATCGTTTCAGGCTGGGATCCGAAAGTTTGCGATGATGTTGCCTTGCCGCCGTGCCACACGCTGTTCCAATTCAAGGTCGAGAGCGGCCGCATTCTTCATTGCCAACTGTATCAACGCTCGGCCGACGCCTTTCTCGGCGTACCGTTCAATATCTCGAGCTACGCGCTTCTAACTCATCTCGTTGCACACGTTTGCGGGCTCGAGGCCGGTGAATTTATCCACAGCTTTGGCGACCTGCACATTTACTCGAATCATCTCGAACAGGTGAACGAACTTCTGTCCCGCGAACCGCTTGAGTTGCCGAAACTTGAACTTCGAAACGCCGACGGCCTTCGCGGCCTCGAAGGCCTCTTGAACTTCAAGTTTGAGAATCTTGCGCTCGAAGGCTACAGCTCACACGGCAAGATCGCCGCACCGGTCGCAGTCTAAATTGGAACGAAATTATTTCTTGATGACAGAATATTCGATCCTTCGGTTGCGGTAGCGTGCGTCGTCGGTCGTGCCTTGGACAAGGGGCCGAGTCGAACCATATCCGCGCGTTTGCAGAACCGCAGGATTCACGCCGAATTTCACGAGCGCATCACGCACAGCGTTCGCACGATTCTCCGAGAGGGTCTGATTCGACCCCGCCTGGCCAACGTCGTCGGTATGGCCGCCGACCTCGAGAATAACGCCCGGAGGGAGCTTCTGTATGAAGCCAGCGGCCTTTTTGACCGCAGCGAGCCGAACAGGCGGAATGTCGTATTTTCCGCTCTCGAAGTTGATGATCAGGATATTGAGAGCCTTGATCAGATCTTCGGGCGTGAATGGATCGGGCAAGGCATCAAGAGCAGAGTTGTAGCAGCGTTCAGCCTTGTCGTCCTCACCAAAATGAATGTTGCCGCAATCATCGGTCGCCGCCGCCTTCATCGGCGTGCAGCCTGCCGTGATCGGCTTCAGCTTTTCGCCGTCATCGCCCGTAACGGTCTGCTTAACGCAGTTAAAAGTTGGGTGAACGACAGCGATCGTGTGCGAGCCTGCCTTTAGATTCGGGATGCGGAATGTTCCGTCCTCGCTTGTGACAGAGAGCGGCGCCCCATCCACGGTTACGCTGCTCCCGACGGGAGCATCTTTTACGATCACCTCGTAACTCGAATTGCGGATGACGAAGATATAGACAAGCGCGACTGCGATAACGGTGATGAAAAGGAGTGTCATTCCGCCGGCAACGAACCAGAACCAGCCGGGAATGCCTTGATTCCCCTTCTCTTCCTCCGCCTGTTTCGCGGCCGCCTCTGCAGGTGTGGGCGGCAGTTTCTGATACTTAACGCGCTCGGCCTCGGGCAAGCGGAAGTACGGCGTGGTCTTGTCATATGCCGGTTCGGGAGCGAAGTCTTCGGGCTGCGAGCCAAAGTCCGCCGCATTGACGTTGATATTCGGCTCGGTCATTCCCCATTCAGGGGTCGAAGGAACACCGCTCGAACCGCCAAAGCTTTGATGGCTCGTGTCTATCGGTTTAATGTTTGCGACGGTCTTGCCCCATTCATCCGCCGAAGCCTTTTGGATATTGATGTTGTAATTCGTCTTTTCCCAATCGTTCGAAGGGATATCGTCGCGTCGAACGGGAATGTTCGGCGTCGTTTTTGTGAAATCATCCGGCGGCGGCGGCGGTGGAATGTCTTTTGGGTCGCTCACTTCTCTCGCAAAAAACCTCGGGCGTACCAAAGTTTATCACACTCAAAGGTGAAGAAGTTAGGGAATTACTTGACGTTGGGAGGCTGGGCGGTCTTCATACGAACGTTGATGCCCTCGTTGCCGATCAGGAAAAGCTGTCGATTGTCGTAAGCGGATGTGTTGGTCGGAAGATATGAAAGAATGTATCTGTTCTTTCGCAGCTCGTCGCAGATGGCCTTTGCGGCGGCACGCGCATCATCAAATGAAAAGCTGCGGCCGCCCGTGCCTTCAGTGAATTTCGTAACGACGGCCTCTGGCTTGGGTTCGTTCCGGCGATATGCGCCGCCTGTCCGATCGGGTATCTGAAGTGCATAAACGACGACGTTCTGATTCTGCAATTCAGCCAAGGCCTTGTCGAACGTCGTCTTGCTGCCGCGATCAAGACCATCGCTGATGATGACGACCGCGGCCTTTCGCGTTCCCGGCATCAGCGGCAGAAGCACCTGCTGCACAGACGCCTGCAGCGCATCAAAAAGATAAGGATTTCCCTGTTTTCGCAGGGTTTTGAGCGACGTTTCGAGCTTCTTGGGGTCGTCGGTCCATTCCTGTATGATCTCCGGTTTTTCGTCGTAGGCGATCACAAAAAGCTGGTCGCCGTCGAAGATCTCGTATGAGAATTCCATTACGGCCTTCTGCATCAGATCGACCGAAGTTTGCAGCGTTTTTGAGTTATCGACAAGCAGCACGATCCGCGCAGGCGAGGTGTCGTAGGTAAAGTTTTTGATCTTTTGTTCGACTCCGTTCTCATAGAGCCAAAGTTCGTCGGCGCGTATCGGCTCGGTCCCGTTCGCGCGCGCCGCCGTTACAGCGATGACAGAGCCTTCTGCATCTGCGCTCCCGCGATTACTGTATCCGGATTGTGCGAGTACGTTGTCGCCGAGCGAGAAACAGGCGAACACGAGGAGAACAAAAATTCTCGCTGAAAAGGTCATTCCTTGGTCTTGGCCGGCGTCGTCTCCTTTGCCGGAGCAGAGGTCGAACCGCTGTCGGATGTTGGTTTTGATGCAGCATCGCCCGAAGAGGTTGATTCGCTCGGCGCACTTTTTTCCGACTTTTCCGACTTTTTCGATCCGCCGGCGTAATCCGTTACATACCAGCCGCCGCCTTTGAACTGAAAACCGGAGAGCGACCATTGCTTTTCGAGCTCACCGTGACATTTTTCGCAGGTGGTCAGCGGAGCGTCGGAAACATTCTGACGCTTCTCATAGACCTTTCCGCATTGTTTGCATTTGTATTCGTAGATCGGCATACAACCCTTAATAGTTCGTCTCGGTGTTCTCGACCGCTTCGCCGTGTTCAGCTAGGAATCTTTCAGCGTCGATTGCGGCCATGCAGCCGGTTCCGGCCGCCGAGATCGCCTGGCGATAATACGCATCCTGCGCATCGCCGCAGGCAAAGACACCGGGAATGTTCGTCTTCATCGTCCGGCCCTCGGTCTTTAGATAGCCGACGTCGTCCATTTCGAGAATTCCCTTGAAAAGGTCCGTGTTCGGCTTGTGCCCTATCGCGACAAAAACGCCCTGCGTCGGAAGATCGCTCGTCTCCTTTGTCACCGAATTATATATCTCGATGCTCGAAACACCGTCAGCGGTCGTGCCCTTGATCTCTTTTATCTCGGTGTTCCAAAGCACATCGATCTTCTCGTGAGCAAGCACGCGCTCCTGCATTATCTTCGACGCGCGAAATTCATCTCTGCGATGCACTATAGTGACCGACGAGGCGAATTTTGTCAGGAAGAGAGCTTCTTCCATTGCGGTGTCGCCGCCGCCGACGACGACGATCGGCCGTTCGCGGAAAAAGAAGCCGTCACACGTCGCACACGCTGAAACTCCGTTGCCGCCAAGCCCGATAGGCGTCGGCTCTTCTCCCGGCACGCCAAGCCACTTTGCCGAAGCGCCTGTCGCGATGATCAGGCTATCGGCCTCGATCACGCTTGTAACGTCGGCAGAATCGGCACTCTCCTTGCCGTAAAGCTTGAATGGCCGCTGTGAGAGATCGACCTTGTCGATCCACACGTTCACGATCTGCGTTCCGAAGCGCAGGGCCTGTTCGCGGAACTCATCCATCAAGATCGGGCCCATTATCCCCGACCGAAATCCGGGATAATTTTCAACGTCGGTCGTGATCGTCAATTGTCCGCCGGGCTGAGGGCCCTCGATCACGATCGGCTCAAGCTGCGCCCGCGAAGCATATATCGCGGCGGTCAAACCGGCCGGCCCGGAACCCAAAATTACGACCTTGTGTTTGCTTTGTTTCATTCAATCTCTGCCTGCAGCGTCACGGCGGCCATGCCGAAAATGCGTTGGCAATTCGTTTTTCATATAGTATAACTATCGTTAAGATAGTTCGTCTATCGGGAATCGATTCGCGCTCTGATTTCGCTCAACGATCACGATCTTTATGCTATGGGATGGCGTTAGAGGCTGTCCCTGCGTAAGATGTTTAGGACGCTCAAGGCGGCAGTTCCTTTGACCTCGGCGACCGGATAAATGTTAAACTAGGCAAAACTTGCGGCCCCGGCAAAAATGCCCCTTTCAATGCAATCGAAATTTGAAGAGAAGAGATTCGCTCTGCGGATGGCTCTTCGTTTGCCCATTGTCGTTTCGGGGCGAAGCGAGGATGGTGCCGCTTGGAGCGAACCGACGGAGACGGACGATATTTCGACTCTCGGTGCTCTCTTTCAACTCAACCAAAAGATCGAACAGGGCGAAAGCCTCTATATTCGTTCGCATCGTCCGGACGGCGTTCCCGTCGAGGTGAAGGCCGAAGCCGTTCGAATATTACCCGCAAATTACGGCGCCTTGCGCGTCGGCGTCTCGATCGTCGAACCAAAGGAAAGCTGGCTCCGCCTCTTCGTCGCCTGGATCGCCGACGACAACGTCGTCGAAGGGTATAGCGAATAAAAGTTGCAGAGTTACAGAGTTGCAGAGTCTTCGGCGCTGCGCTGCAACTTCGTAACTTCGCAACTCTGTAACTCTACAACTTTGACCATGGATACCATCACCATCGAACGTCGCGGCCGTGTCGCGATACTTACAATCAACCGCCCCGATAAATTGAACGCGCTGAATTCCGCCGTTCACCGCGAAGGCGTCGCCGCTCTCGACGAACTTCGCAACGACAGCGAGATCCGCGTCGTTGTCATAACAGGCTCGGGCGAAAAGGCGTTCATCGCCGGCGCGGATATTTCCGAGTTCGAGGGCCATACGCCGATCACGCAGCGTGATCAATTTAACGACCGGACGCTTTTCAACTCGCTCGATCAGTTCCCGAAACCCGTGATCGCGATGATCGACGGCTTTTGCCTCGGCGGCGGGAACGAACTCGCGATGGCCTGCGATATTCGAATCGCGAGCGACAAGTCCCGCTTCTCGCAGCCTGAGATCAACCTCGGCATAATGCCAGGCGGCGGCGGCACGCAGCGGCTCACCCACCTCGTCGGCGAAGGCCGCTCGATGGAGATGATCCTCACCGGCGAAATGATCGATGCGGCAACGGCCGAAAAGTACGGCCTCGTCAACCACGTCTATCCGTCCTCAGAGCTTGAGGCCGAGACGATGAAGCTCGCCGAAAAGATCTCCGAAAAAGCCCCGATCGCCCTTCAGCTTTGCAAAGAGGCCGTGAAATTCGCCTCGCGCTCGAATCTCGACGAAGGCCTCCGCCGCGAGATCGACCTTTTCGCCCTCGTCTTCTCGACCGAGGACAAACAAGAAGGCGTCTCCGCCTTTCTCGAAAAGCGAAAGCCAGAGTTCAAAGGCCGTTAGGAACACTTTTGCAGTAATAAGTAATGCAGCAACCGATCGAGATCGTTTATACGACGACGCGAGATGAATACATCAGAGCGCTTCGACGGCATTTCAAGACAAAAATACATCCGGTGCGGGATGTTGTCTTTGGGTTCGCTGCGATCGGACTCGGTCTTTTCAACTTTTGGGTGTCTGAGAGCACGTGGTTCGGTTGGATAGCGGTGATCGCCGGTGTGCTTCTCCTCCTGGTCGTCGTGTACGGTCTCGTAATTCTGCCTTCGCTCTTTTACAATTCCCAGCCATTGCTGAAATCGCAGTATCATCTGACCTTTTCCAACGATGAAATGCGATTTAGAGCCGAGGGTGTAGATTCGATGATCAACTGGCCATTTTACCGTTCATGGCTTCGCGATGATGATTTTTACATTCTCTATTATGGCAAGCGGGACCTCTCGGTCATTCCCCGGCGCGCATTTCGAACGGCTGAAGATGATGACGCGCTTTTTGATCTGCTCAGGCAAAAGATCGGCCATCCCGAGCGGTGAATTTTTCGATCGCGTGCGGGTTTCTTGACCTGCCCAAGGCTTTTCGCTAAAGTCATTAGTTGCTTTCAGATCTCAAATTTGAAATTTGAAATGCGCGGTCGAAGGTGTCAAATATCAGCCGTTCTCAAATTTGAGATCTGCGATTTGAAATTCCAATTTCTGGGGACGTAGCTCAGCTGGGAGAGCGCATGAATGGCATTCATGAGGTCAGGGGTTCGATCCCCCTCGTCTCCACCAACCTCCTCAGATCACATCCACAGCCTCGAATTCTGCGATTATTTCGCTTCTGTGCATTTCGTGCATTTCGTGCATTTCGTGCGGTTTGATACATTCTGTGCGGTTTGTGCTTCAAACGGATGCGGTATTTGGCTATGATGACAACACGGTCGAGACGGCCGTTCGTTCATTGACAAGCTAAATTCAGATTTCAGTTTGCAGTGCCGGGTCTCAGGCTTCAGGTTTGGGATCCATATCTCGAATTTCAAATTTCAGATCTGAGATTTTAGATACGCTTCGGACCCGTTCTTTCGTGGCCGCATCGATATCATATCGGTTCCATTTTCCGCCTTCTTGCGGCTTGCCGCAGCGCAGTGCGGTCGGGCTGGCCCGACCGATGTACGAAACAAGCGATCTCGGAGGCGGCTTGCCGCCGACAAGG